>WNFC01007260.1_pt1 | contig 12185 bp, 12 predicted proteins | sample 5400541 | NCBI WGS metagenome assembly WNFC01 (sample SAMN13153342, study PRJNA577476) | soil metagenome | isolation source: 120 cm saprolite under Douglas fir tree site 2 hole 2 replicate 1 | place: USA:California | collected 2015-04-18 | reverse complement strand
GAAGCCGGACGGAAGTACGGGATTTCGGGGCGGATCACGTCGATCCGTCAGACGCTCCAGAGCGCGGTGTCTGTCAGCAACGGTCTGCTCGGCGGGTATCTCGCGACGATGGCGTTCGGCTGGATCGTCGGCATCGCCACCGGATTGCTGATCGTGCTCACGATCGCGACGTTTTTCGTGCTGACCGAGCGACCGGCCGCCACGCGCGACCCCGAAGTATTACGGAATGCGGGCCGGCAGCTCCTGACGTTCATCAAGTCGAAGTCGCTGTGGGCCGCCGGCGGGTTTCTCGCGCTCGTCTACATCTCGCCCGGCTTCACGACGCCACTGCTCTACATGCAGACCGACAGGCTCGGCTTCACTCCGCCGTACATCGGGCTGATGGAAACGATCGAAGGCGGGGCCGGCCTCGTCGGCGCCGCGCTCTATGGCGTCGCCTGCCGGCGGTTCAACCTGCGACAGCTCCTTACCGCATCGATCGCGGTCAACGCCCTCGGCACGCTGCTCTACCTCAGCTACGGACGCGAAGGCGCCCCATTCATTCACGCGCTCAGCGGCTTCGCAGTCGCATGCTCCGAGCTGTCGCTGATGGACCTCGCGGTGCGGGCCACGCCGCGGGGATGCGAGAGCCTCGGCTTCTCGTTGATGATGAGCGCACGGAATCTCGCGCTCGGCGGCTCCGACGTCATCGGCTCCAAGCTGGTCGACAGCTACGGCTGGGCCTTTCACCAGCTCGTGTGGCTCAACGCGGGGACGACAGCGCTCGTCCTCGTCTTCATTCCGTTCCTGCCGCGATCGATCATGAATCGCAAGGATGGCGAGGTTCTGCCGGGGTCGACGACGACCACATCGCCGTTGGCCCCCGCTGCCGCGCCGGTCCCTTAGCTCTGCTCGTTCGCCGACGCGCGCTCAGCAGATGAGCCTGAAGAGGGTTCGTGGCTCAGCTCCTCGCCGGCTCCTGCCTTCTTGGCCATCCATAAGGACTATCACGCGCGCGCGCGGCCCCTCCTATTGCAGGCCGAGCGCCTTGATGGGCGGCACCGCCGAAGAGGGTACCCGCTCACCAGAGGCAGTGACTGATGGGAGTGACAAGTACTGCTGTTCTGCGGACAATGAAAACCGGAACCGAATTGAACAGTCCGAGTTCGCTCGAGCACCGCGGGTAATCTTGGTGCCAGAGGGTCCACCCGCGCAAGAGGCAGTTTCCTTGTGTGACCGTGCGACAGGTGCTGTTTCTGCGGTGCCCGACAACACCGCAGGAATCGATCCGGCGCACCTCCCCAACGCGCGCCCGACCGTGCTCACGGACCCGCCAGCTTCCCACCCCGCGCCCACAGATCCTTCTTCTGCTCCACCGACAACCCTGGACGTCCAAGCTGCGCCATCGCCCCACCTCCGAGGAGGGCATGACATCAACTGCTGTTGCGCTCATCGGTTGAACCCACCGTGTCTAACCTCACCAACGCGGAAAATGGGCTCCGGGCTGATCCCGCACAACATGCTCAGTATTGAGCGCTCTGTAGACCGCATGGGAATGACGGTGGGGATTGGACAGGGCTTCCCGCCAGGCTGGTAGGAGAACCAGCCTCGGGAGATCTCTGAGCGCTGGTCCTCTGGTCACTTGTCATCGGATCGGCCTAACAGAAACGCTGACGCCCGTAGGACCGGGCGGCTGCACCTCCGGCTTGTAGGGGAGACTCGAGGACATCGAGGAGCAGCCTGCGCCCGCGATCGCAACCGTCACCGCCAGGATCAGGGCCGCGACCTGGGCCCGCATCGGCGGCACTATCGCACGCGGAGAACAGGCACCTTACGTATTGCTGATAAGCACCTTCAGCGCCTTTTCCTTCGCCGCATTGCCGAAGACATCGTAGGCTTGCGTGAACTGGCCGAACGTGAAGTGGTGACTGATCAGCTGTCCCGGTCGCAGTTTCCCGGACTCGACCGTTTTGAGCAGCATCGGCGTGGTGTTGGTATTCACCAATCCGGTCGTGAGCGTGATGTTCTGGATCCAGAGAGCTTTTGAATCTGGAAATCCACGCTCTTACCGTGGACGCCGACATTGGCGATGTGACCGCCTGGCCGCACGATGTTCTGGCAGACATCGAAGGTTTGCGGAACGCCCACCGCCTCGATCGCCACATCCACGCCATCCTTTGTCTCGGCGAGAATTGCTTCCACGACCTTGGCCCGGGAGCTGTTCAGGACATGCGTGGCGCCGAACTTCTTCGCCACGTCCAGACGTGCGTCGTCCAGGTCGATCATGAAGACCTTGCTGGGCGAGTAGAACTGGGCCGTCAACAAAGCGGCCAGGCCAACCGGTCCGGCGCCGACGATGGCCACCGCATCCCCCGGCTTCACGCCCCCATACAGCACGCCGATTTCGAAGCCGGTGGGCAGAATGTCGCTGAGCATGACCAACGCCTCTTCGTCCGCTCTGGCCGGAACGGGATACAGGCTGTTGTCCGCGTGGGGGATCCGCACGTACTCCGCCTGAGTTCCATCGATGAGGTGACCGAGAATCCAGCCACCGTCCTCGGAATGGGCATACATCTGCCTCTTGCAGTATTCGCACTTGCCACAGGACGTTATACAGGAGACGAGTACGCGATCGCCCTTCTTGCAGTTCCTGACCGCGGCCCCGACTTCGTCGACGATGCCCACCGCCTCGTGGCCCAGGATCCGGCCGCTCGTCACCGCGGGCACGTCACCCTTCAGGATGTGCAGGTCCGTGCCACAGATCGTGGTCTTGGCGATCTTGACGATGGCGTCGGTCGGCTGGGCGATCTTCGGCGAGGGAACGGATTCCCACACCTTTTGCCCAGGTCCCTTGTAGACGAGAGCCTTCATGGTCGACGAGCGTGTCATGTGCGTCTCCTGTCGGACTGCGGGCCTTGCCCATGCCGGGTCCGCCTGTCACTCGCGGTCCCATCCGTGCGGACCATGAGCTCCTCGGGGGCGAAGGTCAGCGGGGCGTCGGGCAGATCGACCCGCACTTCCAATATTGGCCCTAAGAACTTCCAGGCTTACGCGCTGATCAGTGTCGCAACTCGCCCGCGACGTCCTCACACTTGGTCGGAACTTGGCCGCTCACGCCCGCTTGGTCGCTTCACTCATCGGGATGACCGTTTGCTCGGCCGGCTGATCGGCTTGATGGAGCGCCTCAAGGTTCCCGCCACCATCCCGCAGTATCCCTCGTCGTAGTCGACAGCTTTGCCATGGTATCCTCACTTTCTCGAGGCGGTCTGGCAAGAAATAGTCGAGAGGGCACCGGCCTTCCTGGGCCGGTTTCTTCTGCCTCCCGGCGGGGGCCGTCCTGTGCAGCCTAGCTCTAAACGGAAGGCCTGATGGACTGATTTTCAGGGAGAAGGCCCAACATGACGTGGGGCGGTCTGGAAGTCCCCCGATGACGCAACTAGAAAGCGCTGCCGGCCGCGCGCCTATCGCGGCAGGTCGGCGATGCGCATCTTAAGACTTCGGAGCGGCCGGGTGACATGACAGGAAAACAGCGGGCGACGAGGAGAAGCTCGATGCCGACCTACAGCGAGATCCAGAAGTTCGTTCAGGGTCATCATGGCTTCGTCCCGAAACCCGCTTGGATCGCTCATGTCAAAGCTCTTCGGGGCTTACCGACTCGGCATGCGGCGAACCGCGCCGGTCGGGGTCGTCGCGTCGTCCCGTGCCCGCCGGAAAAGCGTGAGGCAATCGAACAAGCACTTCGCCATTTCGGCCTGATCTGAGCCGGGTCGGTCCGCGACCGCTTTACTTCTCCCAAGCGCGACGGTTGATGAAGAGATGGCGGAGATGGAGATTCCTCCGCTCGGTGACTCGCCGCACGTTGGGCACAATTACGGAGACCGAGCGCACTGCCTTCTCGGGGGCTGGCCCTGCGGAGTTGGAAGCGAACCGCAGATAGGGCCGTTACATCAAGCCGACCCGGCAAGGCCACCCGCATCCAGGGCGCACGCGACTGGAGCACGCCCGCCGCCCGCAACCTCCCCCGCTCCTTGGTCGAGGAGACGCCCCCTAACCGTCGCGGCGGACCTGAGAACCAGTTCCGCCTTGTCGACGACGTTCAAGAGGTGATCGGCGGTGGACTTGGCTGCTGCAATTCAGACGTTAAGGCTCAAAACAGATCTCCTTTGAGTTCCCGGGACCGCATACGAGTGGACGCGGCTCTTGCGCGATCGTGCCCAGCCGCACCGACCCAATGACAGGCATCTAAATGAGAATCCGAAGATGAGACGTCTCACGAACCGCTGGCGTGCTGCCGCATCTATGCTCCGCCGCCGAAGAAGCGGCCGACCAAGGCCGTGCACCCCATGGCGACCGCTCCCCAAAAGGCCATGCGCGCCGCGCCGGTGATGAGGGGTGCGCCGCCCAGATGCGCCGCGGTGCCGCCGAGAACAGAGAGGAGGACCAGCGAGCTGCCGACAACGGCAGGGGTGAGAGCCGCCATGGGCAGGAACAGGACCAGGGAAAGAGGTGGGGCCGCGCCGAGCGCAAAAGCGGCGGCCGAGGCCAAGGCCGCCTGAATGGGGCGGGCGCGAGTAGCCTCGGACATGCCGAGCTCGTCTCGGGCATGAGCCGCGAGGGCGTCGTGGGCCATGAGCTGATCGGCGACCTGGCCGGCGAGTTCCGGCGTGAGGCCACGAGCCACGTAGATACCGGCCAGTTCGGCCCGTTCGAGATCGGGCGTCGTGGCGAGCTCGCGGCGTTCCCGCGCTAGATCAGCGCGCTCGGTATCCGCTTGTGAGCTGACGGAGACGTACTCCCCGGCGGCCATTGAGAGGGCTCCGGCGACCAGTCCCGCCAAGAGGACTGGGTCTCGAGCGGATTGCGCTGCTGCCACACCGACGACGAGGCTGCTCGTCGAAATCAGGCCGTCATTGGCGCCAAGCACGGCCGCCCTGAGCCAACCGACGTGCTCGGTACGATGGGATTCCGCGTGTCTCATCGAAGATGGAGTGAGAGGGCTAGTGTACCGAACCGGAAAGGCAATAGCACGGAGACTGGGCTAGTTACGTACCTGAGGCCCGTGTCACGGCTGCGGGCCGGCCAGCGCCCAGCAACGGCATCTTGTGGTTCGATCTTCTTTGCGCCTGGAGGCGCAAATCGGGCAGGTTGGGCGAGTCGGTCGTCGCCAGCCCACCGGATCTGCAGCGACTGGAGCAACGCTCCGGCAACTGCTTAGTGTTGGCCCCAACGGGTTACGATCGCCTTTGGCACGTACAAGTGCGGGAATTCTGAGGGCAGCTTAAGGTCACTCGCCTGCCCGACCAGAGGGGGAGCCTACTCAGCATGTCAGTTTGTACGGTTGCGGGGGCCCGCAATCACCGAAATCGAGTTCCCTCTGCTGCGAGGTGGACGTCTGATTGCTCGAGCCCGAGGCCGCCCACGGCAGCACGCCCGAGTCTGGTCAGAGGAGCCATCGATCCGCGGCTACCTCAGTTAGAATGAGCGCATGGATCGATCCGGCGCGTCGAACCGGGACCAGCTCAGAGGCATCGCGCACCGGGCGATGGCCGAGCGTGGACTCCTACCGGATTTCTCTACCGCCGTCATCGCGGAGACCGAGACCATCGGAAAAGCGGCGACCGACACGGGCCCCTCGATCCGCGATCTGCGTGACCTCCTCTGGTGCTCGATCGACAACGACGACTCCCGGGACCTCGATCAGCTCACGGTCACCGCGCCGATGAAGGACGGGACGGTCAAGGTGCTCGTCGCAGTCGCCGACGTCGACGCGCTGGTGCAGATAGGCTCCGCCATCGATGGCCACGCGCGGGCCAATACCACGTCGGTCTACACCGCTGCCGAGATCTTTCCGATGCTTCCGGAGAAGCTCTCGACGGACCTGACGTCGCTGGGGCAGGATCGACCGCGTCTGGCGATCATCATCGAGATGGTGGTCGCAGCGGATGGGACGGTGGCCGCGTCCGACGTGTATCGCGCCGTCGTCCTGAATCGGGCGAAGCTCGCGTACAACAGTGTCGCCGCCTGGCTCGACAGGACGGCGCCCCCGCCGCCGCGGCTCGCCGCGGTCCCGGGGCTCGGCGAGCAGCTGCGGATCCAGGATCGGGTCGCCCAGGCGATGAAGACCCTCCGGCACCAGCGCGGCGCGCTGAGCCTGGAGACGCTCGAGACCCGGGCCGTGTTCGACGGAGACCTGATCGCCGACCTGGGGCCGGAGGAGAAGAACCGGGCCAAGGAGCTGATCGAGGACTTCATGATCGCGGCCAATGGAGTCACCGCGAAGTACCAGGAGGCGAAGCGACTTCCGTCGCTGCGGAGGGTGCTGCGCGCGCCCGAACGCTGGGGGCGGCTCGTCGATCTGGCCGCCGGCCTCGGGGGCCACCTCCCGGCCGAGCCAGACGCGCGCGCGCTCGAGGAGTTCCTCGCCCAGCGGCGCCGCCAGGATCCCGTGCGGTTCCCGGACCTGTCCCTCTCCGTCGTCAAGCTCCTGGGCTCGGGTGAGTACGTCGTCGAGCGGCCGGGGCAGTCAACGGATGGGCACTTCGGGCTGGCCACGAGAGACTACTCCCACTCCACCGCTCCCAATCGGCGCTTTCCGGATCTGGTCACCGGGCGACTCCTGAAGGCGTCCATGGCGGGTCAGCCGGCGCCATACGTCAACGACGACCTGGACGGCTTGGCCCGCCACTGCACCGAGCAGGAGGATAACGCGGCGAAGGTCGAGCGGCAGGTCCAGAAGTCGGCGGCCGCGCTCCTGCTGGCCTCACGGATCGGAGAGCAGTTCGATGCGATCGTGACCGGCGCGTCCGAGAAGGGCACCTGGGTCCGCATCCGGGAGCCCAGCGTGGAAGGGAAGGTCGTGCGCGGATCGCAGGGGCTCGATGTCGGCGATCACGTGCGAGTCGAGCTCGTCGACACCGACGTCGAGCGCGGCTTCATCGACTTCCGCCGGGCATCGGGTTAATCCGCCGCAGCAACCGGACGCCAGCCCATGGAGTCGCAGACGCCTGCGTTCTGGAGCCGGCCCGCGGCGGAGGTCCTCGCCGGCCTGGAGACGACGCCGGCCGGGCTGTCGGCGGCCGAGGCGGCGTCCCGGCTCACGCGCTACGCCTCCCGTCGTCTGGTCCCCAAGAAGCGCACCGACGCCGCGACGCTTCTCCTCGGCCAGTTCTCGAGCCCGATCGTGCTCCTGCTCCTGGGCGCCACCGCGATCTCGCTCTTCCTCCGCGATATCACGGACGCCGCCATCATCCTCGTCATCGTGGTGGCCAGCGGCCTCCTCGGTTTCTGGCAGGAGCGGGGGGCGGCAGGAGCCGTGGAGAAGCTCCTCTCGCTTGTCGAGGTCAAGGCTCAGGTGCTAAGGGGAGGCACCCCGCAGGGTGTGCCGCTGGCCGAGGTGGTGCCGGGTGACGTGGTCCTCCTCTCGGCCGGCGCCACCGCTCCGGGCGACTGCCTCCTCCTCGAGACGCGGGATCTCTTCGCGGACGAAGCCACCCTGACCGGCGAGACCTTCCCGGCCGAGAAGGCGGTCGCGGTCCTGCCGGTCGGGACACCCCTGGGCAAGCGGACCAACGCGATCTTTCTGGGCACCCACATGGTGTCCGGTACTGCCACGGCGGTGGTGGCCGCGATCGGGAGGGACACCGAGTTCGGGGCGGTTGCCGATCGCCTGAAGCTGCGCCCGCCCGAGACCGACTTCGAGCGTGGCGTCCGGCGCTTCGGCTATCTGCTCATGGAAGTGACCCTGCTGCTGGTGATCGGTATCTTCGCGTTCAACGTGTACCTGCATCGCCCGGTGCTCGACTCGTTCCTGTTCTCGATGGCGCTGGCGGTGGGCCTGACGCCGCAGCTTCTTCCGGCGATCGTCAGCATCAACCTCGCCCAGGGGGCCCGCCGGATGTGCGAGCACAAGGTCATCGTCAAGCGCCTCGCGGCCATCGAGAACTTCGGCAGCATGGACGTGCTGTGCACCGACAAGACCGGCACCATCACCGAAGGCGTGGTCACGCTCCAGTCCGTCACGGACCTGGGAGGGCAGGAGAGCGATCTGGCCCTCCGGTACGCCTACCTCAACGCCTCCTTCCAGACCGGCTTCTCGAGCCCCATCGACGAGGCGATCCGGAAGCACGGGCCCATCGACATCGCGGCCTGGAAGAAACTGGACGAGGTGCCCTACGACTTCCTGCGCAAGCGTCTCTCGGTCCTGGCCGCCGGCCCCGAGGGCACCGTCATGATCACCAAGGGGGCCCTGGCCCAGGTGCTAGAGGTGTGCACCACGGCCGAGAGCGAGGCGGGAGCGCCCGTGCCGCTGGCGAGCGTGCGCGCGCGGATCGACGCGCGGTTCGCCGAGTACAGCGCGAGCGGCCAGCGCACCCTGGGCCTGGCGTGCAAGAAGCTCGGCGGTGAGACCCGGATCGGCAAGGAGAGTGAATCCGACATGAGCTTTCTCGGGTTCATCCTGTTCGCTGACCCACCGAAGCCGGGGATCGAGGCCACCATCGGGCGGCTCCGCGCGCTCGGCGTGAGCCTCAAGGTCATCACCGGGGACAATGCCCTGGTGGCCGCCACCGTCGCGCGCAAGATCGGGCTCGGAGACGCCCCGGTGCTGTCCGGGCACGAGCTGGCCGCGATGAGCGACGGGGCGCTCCTCAACCGGGTCGGCCAGGTGGATGTCTTCGCCGAGGTGGAGCCCAATCAGAAGGAGCGCCTCATCCTGGCCTTGCGCAAGGCGGGGCACGTCGTCGGCTACATGGGTGACGGCATCAACGATGCCTCAGCCTTGCACGCCGCGGACGTCGGCCTGTCCGTGGAAGGCGCGGTGGATGTGGCGAAGCAGGTCGCCGATATCGTGTTGCTGGAGAAGAACCTGGACGTGCTGATCGAGGGCGTCCGGGAGGGGCGTATCACCTTCGCCAACACGCTGAAGTACGTCGTGATGGCCACCAGCGCGAACTTCGGCAACATGTTCAGCATGGCGGGTGCCTCGCTGTTGCTGCCGTTCCTTCCGCTGTTGCCCAAGCAGATCCTGCTCACCAACCTGCTCACCGACCTGCCTGAGATGACCATCGCCAGCGACAACATGGATGCCGAGATGCTGGTCCGGCCCCGTCGCTGGGACATCGGGTTCATCCGCTCCTTCATGCTGACCTTCGGCGTGCTGAGCTCGGTTTTCGACTACCTGACCTTCGGCGCGCTGCTCTACATCCTCCACGCCGACACCGAGCAATTCCGCACCGGCTGGTTCGTCGAATCGGTGCTCTCCGCGGCGCTCGTGGTCCTGGTGGTCCGCAGTCGCCACCCGTTCTTCCGAAGCCGACCGGGCACCCATCTGATGCTGGCGACTCTCGGCGTCGTCGTGGCCACCCTGGTCCTGCCGTTCCTGCCCGTCGCCCCCTTGCTGGGCATGACGCCGCTGCCGCTCTCGTTCCTGGCCCTGCTCGGGCTCATCGTGGTGATGTACATCGCCTCCGCGGAGCTCGCGAAGCGGGTCTTCTACCGGATCCTACATGAATAGGCCGCCGTTGATGTTGAGCTCGGCAGGGAACAGCCAACCGGGTCACGACGGCCGCTTCGAGGGGGCGTACCGGGTCAATGTCGAGGATGTTCCGCGCCGGCCCGCCTTCCCGGCGGCCTGGACTCTGTCTGATCCCCGCGGCCGGCCGTACTTTGTCTTCTGGACCTCGCCGTTTAAGAACAGGACGTTGGAGGCGCTCCCAGGGGGGAATGAGTTAGGGACTTCAAATCTTTCGAGGAGGTGTGTCAATGGCTGTCAAGATCAGCATTCGGCCCAACGGCCCGTATCTCGTGGAAGGCGAAGTCGAGTTGGTAGACGTCAACGGCAACACGATCGACACGAGCGGGCGAGGGCCGCGGTTCGCGCTGTGCCGGTGCGGTGCGTCGGTCACCAAGCCGTTCTGTGACGGCACCCACAGCAAGGTCGGCTTCCAGGCCGCAGAAGCGGCCGTCGCGCAGGAAAAGAAGTAGAACCCAGCGGATTGGGGCATCTGGGGACGCGTGTGCCTCGCCGGGCTTGCGTCTACGCTGTGTGGTGTAAGTAGGACGCTGCCGGTCTGTGCACGAATGGGGTCCCTGGTAACAGGGCCGTTGTTTAGAAGAGGATAGGGTCTCTAAGTCCTGATTCCTTCTGCGAGTGCGGCATGCGAAGATTGGTATGCCTGGCTGAGTTGCTCGTGTGCAGGACTGATCACGCGGGTGCTGCATCCAGCCGATTTGGATCCGAAGACATCACGATAGCCGGTTACGCGGCGCGAGGCGATCTTCCTGGAGAATTGCCGTCGCTTTGCCAGCCGCGCGCCGCTCTTGAACGTCGTCGACAAGGCGGAACTGGTTCTCAGGTTCGCCGCGACGGCTAGGGGGACGTCTCCTCGAGCAGAGCGCGGAGGAGGTTGCGGGCGGCGGGCGTGCTCCAGTCGCGCGCGCCCTGGATGCGGCCGACCAGCCGGCCCTGGCGATCGATCAGGTACGCCGTGGGCGGACCCCAGACGCCGTAGACCCGGCCCGCCACGTCACCGGAGGCGTCCAGGACGACGGGCGCGGTGTACCCGCGCTCCTGCGCCGTCTTCTTCACGAGGTCCGCACTCTCGCGGAAGGTCACGAGCAGGACCTCGAGCCCCTTGGCCTTGAACTCCCCGTACAGCCGGTTGACGGAAGGCAACTCCTCCCGGCAGTCGGGTCACCAGGTCGCCCAGAAAAAGAGCAGGACGACCTTGCCGCGAAAGTCTACGAGGCGAACGGTGCGCCCGTCGAGCGAGGGCAGGGAGAACGCAGGGGCCGGCTTCGGCGGCTGGTAGGGCTGGACCTGGAGGCTCGCGAAGTCGGGGGCGGCCCCCGCGCGGCCGGCGGTCAGCAGCGCGAGGGTCGCCACGACGAGCGTGACGCGACGGATCACGAACCCGCCGCCTTCGCGGCCTTCAACACTTCATCGGCGTCGAGGAGGTCGAGCGGATTGTCCATGATCTTCATGAACTTCACCGTCCCCGTCTTGTCGACGATGAAGTAGGCCCGCTTCGCGTAGCGGTAGACCGGGCTCTGCTCATCGGTCTGCATCGCGCCGTACGCGGTGAGCATCTGACGCCGGAAATCCGAGAGGAGCATCTGCTTGCTCCCCTGATCCTTCTGCCACGCGGCGAGGGCGAGGTGATGGTCCGTGCTGATGCCCACGACCTGGGCGCCCAGGGCCTCGAACTGCGGCAGGGCCGCCTCGAAGGCCTTGAGTTCCTTGGTTCACGTCGGGGTGAACGCCGCGATGAACGTGTAGATGATCACCGGGCCCTTCGCCGTCAAGTCCGAGAGCTTGACGGGCTTGCCGTCGACGCCGTTCAGCGCGAAGTCGGGGGCCTTCTGCCCGACCTCGAGGGCGCTCGCCCCACCGGCGAGCGCGACACTGACCAGCGCCGCCGCCACGACAGTCCGGAGCAGCGGGAATGTGCGCATAGGAACTCCCCTGGAGCGACGTTGTGGGGCGGTGTCGGGCCATGAATCCGGATGACGACCGTCCGGTTCCGTGGAATCGGACCACAAGTACCAGGCCGCCCATCCGCTGTCAATGGCGCGCCGAGTCGCGCCGAGGGCGCGTCGATCCGGCCGCCTCAGCAACATTCATCGTGCCATACGTCTCATCCAACGCTGGGAGTCAACTTAGGAAGGAGACAAGAGTGTGCTGCTCGTGAACATTCCCCAAGCCTGAAGCGCAGAATGTCAACAAAACCAATTTGGTGGCCCCAACGGGTTACGATCGCTTTTGGCACGTCCAAGTACGTGGAATTCTGAGGGCGGCCTGAGGTCACTGGCCGCCCGACCGGAGGGGATCCGGCAGCACGTCGGTTCCATGGTCGCCCCCCAGCCGTAGAAGAGCTTCACGTGTTCAGCGGCTCCAGCAGCTGGACCAGGTTCCCCTCCGGGTCCTTCAAGGTCGCGATCCGCAGGTTGCCGTAGTCCGTCGGATCCTCGACGAACTCGATCCCGGCGGCCTTCAATCGCTTCCAGTCCGTCCTGACGTCGTCGGTCGCAAGGCCTACCATGTGCCGCGCCGGGTCGGCGTTGCGCCCGTGCACCTCACTATGCGTCCCCAGCGCGAGCGCCGGCGCCCCCAGCTCGCCGAGCACGACGAACCCTGGGCTCTCGAATCCCACCTTGAGGCCCAGGACGTCCCGATAGAAGGGCAGCAGGTTCTTCACGTCTTCGCTCCA
>WNFC01023637.1_pt1 | contig 12186 bp, 15 predicted proteins | sample 5400541 | NCBI WGS metagenome assembly WNFC01 (sample SAMN13153342, study PRJNA577476) | soil metagenome | isolation source: 120 cm saprolite under Douglas fir tree site 2 hole 2 replicate 1 | place: USA:California | collected 2015-04-18 | reverse complement strand
TCTCGGCAACCTCATGGCGGGCCTGACCATCATCTTCACCAAGCCCTTCCGGGTCGGCGAGTACATCGAGATCAACAACGTGCGCGGCGAGGTAACGGTGATCGAGCTGTCGACCACGACGCTGGTGCAGGTCGACCACTCGCGCGTCGTCGTGCCCAACCGGAAGATCGTCGGAGAAATCGTGCACAACTACGGCACGATGCGAATGCTCACGCTGGCGGTGCGCGTGCCGCACAACGTGGACCTCAACGCGGCCTTCCAGGCGGCCAGCCAGGTGGCGGCGCAAAACGCCCGCGTGCTCAAGAGCCCGGCGCCGAGCGTGGGTATCGACTCCATGGACGACAACGGCATCAAGCTCGCGCTGTGGGCATGGGTTCACGTCACCGACGTGTTCTCCGCCGAGCCCGATCTCTACCAGTCCCTGGTCGAGGCCTTCCGGGCCCGAGGCATCGGCTCTCCGGCGGCCTCCCACCAGGTCCGGCTGCTCGAGCCAGCGGGGGCCCGCTGAGGCGCGGCGACTCTATTTGGCTTTGGCGATGACCTCGGCCAGCTCACCCGCTCGGCTGGCGTCCAGCGGTTTGAGTCGATCGAGGATCTTGCGGGCGTCATCCATGCGCCCGAGCTTGACGTAAGCCTCGCCGAGATACTCGAGGGCCTCGGGGAAGTTGGGCCGGAGACGCAGCGCCTCGTCATAGGCGTTGAGCGAGTCGGCGTACCTGCCCTGGTTGCGCAGCGCGTAGCCCAGCTCGTTCCAGGCCTCCGGATATGCGGGCCGAAGGTTGACCGCCTTCCGGAAAGCTCCGACGGCCGCCGCCCAGTCCTTCGAGGTTCGGGCGATGATGCCGCGGCCATACTCCTGCTCGGCCGACGGCACGGCAGTCTGGCGCGCGGGCGGCGGGTCGCGGTCGGTGGGGTTTGCGCCGGCCGGCCCCGCGGCCAGGGCGCACACGACGGCGACCAATATCGCGCGACGTCTCGCTGTGTCCCTCGCTGTGTCCATGGACGAGCCTCCCTGTTCAGTCTGCGATGCGGCGGGTGACCGACCGGGTGGCGCCGAAGGTCGGGACGAATACGGAGTGCTTGCCGGCGCCGCCCGCAACGATGACCATGATATCCCGCCAGTCGCGCGTCATGGGCGCCATGGCGCCGGCCGGCCGATCCTTGAAGCCCTCCGGGTGGATAGCCGCGAAGCGCTCGATATTCTCCGGCGCCAAGTGCCCGAGCGGCACGCAGGCCCTGTCCCAAAGCGCGCGCTTGAAGTCATCCTTGCTCCAGCCCGAGGAAGCAACGGTAGCCGCGTGCTCGGGCCCCAGGACCACGAGCGGCTCGCCGCCCAGATAAATGTTATTGGAGCCGGCGATCGCCGCCGTGCCCGCCACCGTCATCACGATTCCCTCGGCGGTGGTCGAGCCGTGATCGTTGATGTTGTGCGGGCCCTCCGATCCGCAGACGGTCACGGTGCTGTCTCCGGCCGAGAATCCGCGCTCGACGGAGAGAGGTTTCCAGGGCGAGGCCGCCTCGTTCTCAGCGACGCAATAGGCGTACTTGCCCGGATGCCCGTGGGTGGCGCGGTCCTCCTTGCCGGGCCGGGCGCCTCCCACGTTCTGGAGCGTGAGCCTGAGTGCGCGCCCGATGGCGGCGTTGGCGCGTGACCCCTGCCCGAAGACATTGCCCCCGGCATTCATGCCGAGGCGCCGCGCTATCGGCCCGTTGACGATGCACAGCGGCGAGCAGGGATGGGTCGTGGTCTGCACGGCCTGCAGATTAAAGGACGCATCCGCCACCGCCTCGACGGCGGCCAGGATCACCGCCAGGTGCTCACGAAGCGCCCCCGCCATGACGGCATTGGCGGCCACGGCCTCGACGGTCGCCCGGCCGAGCCTCGGCACGAGGATGGCGACCTCTTCCTCCCGCTTCCGGCGAGTGCCCGCGAGCATCGCCGCGACGCGCTCGCGCGTGGGCGGAATGGCGGGCAGGCCGTCACCCCAGCCGCGCTCCATCAGCCAGATTTGGAACTGGTCGAGATCCTCGGGCGCGTCGATGTCCCCGACGGGCGTGCCCGCTCCGCGCGAAGTCACGGCAGCATCGCCCGCGGCGGGCCTGGAAGTCAGCGCGCGCAGCACGCTCTCGACGATGGGCTCGGCCTTGGCGGCCGCCATGGCGGCGGGGATGCCGCCGATGGGATGCGGAACGGTGATCACCGGCAAGTCCGGCAGGCCCCTGGCGGTAAGCTGGGCGCGTGCCAGCGGCAGGAATTCATCGGTTCCGAGGACCACGCAGGCCACACCCCTGGCCTCCAGCTCCGCGGCGTCGTGGACACTCCACGACGTGCAGGAGCCTCAGTCGGCCGAGGCTGTCAGCGCGACGCGGGCGGCGGCAGCGATCTCCTCGAGGACGGCGGGCGCCGCACCCATCGAGGAGCCCGGCTTGCTCCATGCCTTGACCGCGCGGGCACCGCCGCGGGCGGCCAGCAACGCGCCCACGCGCTCGAGCAGCACGCCCGCGTTCGGCTTGGAGTTGTCGAGCAGCGCGACGGTCACGCCCTCGAGCGAGTGAGGCCGGTCCGCCAGGGTCATGGCGGAGGCCGCGCTGGTGCCGACTGGATCGACGATGCGCATGGTCACGTCATCACCTTGTAGCACGCGGCACCCGCGGGAGTCCAGGGAGGAGCGCGGCCAGCGCGGCGAGAGCGCAGACGGCGGCGGCCGCGGCGAAGGTGAATTGGAAGGCCGGCAGGAAGCCCAGGGTCTGCGCGCGCTCGCGGAAGAGCCAGGCCGCGGCCTGGACGCCGACGACGACACCCGTCGTGCGCGAGAGGAAAGCGAAGCCGCCGGCCGCGCCCTGCTGTCGCGGCGGAAAGGCGGCCATGACCTGGGCGATGTTCGGCACCTGGAAAACGCCCAGGCCAAGTCCAACAAGGCCGAGCGCGCCGCCGACGAGGACCGTCGGCGTCGAGCCGTCGCAGCGCGCGACGAGGAGAAGTCCCGCGGCCTCGGCCGCCAGGCCGGCGACCATGGGGCCGCGCGGACCCAGGCGATCGGCCATGCGCCCCGCGACGGGCGCCACGATCGTCGTCGCGACCGGCGTCAGCATGAAAAGGAGCCCGCCGGCGGCGGCCGAGAGCCCGCGCTCGGCGACGAGGTAGAAAGGCACGAGGAGCCACACCGCGAACTGGGCGTAGTTGGCGAGGAAGGCGAGGAGCCCGGCGTGGAGGACAGGCCACCGGAGGATGTCGGAGGGCACGACCATTCGCCAGGCGCCGTGGCTGCCGGCCCGCGGCACGGGCGTCCATGCGGCCAGGACGATCAGGGCGGCGGCGATGGGCACGCGGTAGAGAAAGGCGCCCCGCCAGCCGAGAGAGCCCACGATCACGCCGCCGATCAACGGGCTCACGCTCAGGCCGAGACCAAGGCCCGTGCTCGCCCAGCCGAGGCCCCAGCCGTGGCGCGAGGGCGGCAGCGAGAGCGTCACGAGGGCGGGGGCGGCGCCGTAGATCAGGCCGCCGCTCACGCCCTGAAGCACCCGCAGCACGAGAAGCATTTCGAAGGAGCTCACCAGCGCGTAGCCCGCGAAGCAGAAGAGAGAGAGCACGAGGCCGGCGCGCACCACGCGGCCGGGGCCGAGCCTGTCGGCGAGCACGCCGGCGACGAAGGCGGTCAGCGCGTACGTCCCGACGTAGCAGATGATGACCCAGCGAATGGTCGTCGAGCTCACCCGGAAGGCCGCCGCCATGGCGGGGAACGCGATGTTGATCGAGCCGTCGAGCCCGACGAGCAGGAAACCGGCCGCCGCCAGGAGGACCGGCATGCGTCGAGTATACTAGCGCGTCATGCACGACATGGCCGGCTGGCTGATCCTGGGCGCGGCGGCCATCGTCGGCTCCACCATCGGCGGCGTCGCGGGCTTCGGCACCGGCGTCATCATGATCCCGGCCATCGCGTGGAGCGTGGGTGTCAAGGCGACGGTTCCCGTGCTCACCGTCTGCATGCTCGTCGGGAACAGCGCGCGCGTCTGGTTCAGCCGCCACGACATCGTGTGGCGCGTGGTGGCGGCGTTTCTCGTGGGCGCCGTGCCGATGACGATGCTCGGCGCGACGCTCTACACGCGCATCGACAGCGTGTGGCTCTCCCGCATGATGGGCGCCTTCATGATCCTGGCCGTACCGCTTCGTCGCTGGCTCGCCCATACGGGGGTGACCGTGCGGCTCCATCACTTCCCGCTGGTCGGCGCCGTCTTCGGCTTCCTCTCCGCGCTCGTGGGCGCGGTCGGCCCTATCATGACGCCGTTCTTCCTGAGCCACGGTCTCCGCAAGGGACGCTACCTCGCCACCGATGCCCTGTGCACCGTCGGCGCCTACATCACGCGGGCGATCATGTTCCGCCGCGCGGAGCTCCTGACCGGCCCGCTCGTGGTGACGGGTCTCTACATCGGCGTGGTCATGATCGGCGGCGCGTGGCTCGGGCGCCGACTCCTCGACCGCATGGCGGAGAAAGCCTTCCTCCGCATTCTCGAAGGGCTCCTCATCATCTTCGGCCTGCAGTTCGTCCTCTGGCCGTCCCGATGAATCGCGCCGCCGGTTGACCGGACGGCCTCAATCGGGTAGAAGAGGGGGCGCCATGGCTATCCAGGTCGGGCTCACCGGAGAGGTCGAGGAGGTCGTCACGGAGAAGCTGACGGCGCACGCGCTCGGCAACGAGGGCGTCATGGTCTACGCGACGCCGTACGTTGTCTGCCTCATGGAGAATGCCGCGCAGGCGGCCATGCGTCCTCACCTTCCGCCGGGCGCCGGCACCGTCGGCACCAAGGTGGAGATGACGCACCTCGCGGCGACGCCGCTCGGACTGACGGTGCGGGCCAAGGCGACCGTGATCGAGACCGACGGCAAGCGCTGCCTCTTTCAGGTGGACGTCTTCGACGACGTCGAGAAGATCGCCGAGGGTCGTCACGAGCGCTTCATCGTGCCCAGCCTCCAAAAGTTCCTCGCCCGCGCCGCGGCCAAGAGGAAGCCCTGATGCCGATCCAGATCAACACAGCGATCAAGGGCAAGGAGTACCCTCCCTACGCGGTCACCGTCGAGCGCGGCAAGATCAAAGAGTTCGCGCGCGCCATCGGCGACCTCTCGCCGTTCTATCTCGACGACGCCCTCGCCAAGGCGGGCCCTTCGGGTGACATCATCGCGCCGCCCACGTTCCCAATCACCTTCCGCGACGAGGGCCGCGATACCGGCGAGCTCCTTCGCGAGCTGGGTGTGGACATCGGCAGGATCCTCCACGGCGAGCAGGAGTTCGAGCACTTCAAGCCGATCCGGCCGGGCCAGACCTATCTCTGCCGGCTCCGCATCGCCGACATCTACGAAAAGTCGGGCAAGTCCGGCCCCATGGCCTTCATCGTCCGCGAGACCACCGTCACCGACTCCGACAACGACATCGTCGCCCTCATGCGAGGGACGACGGTGGTGAGGCTCTAACCGTGAAATACGCCAAGGTCTACGCGGACGACATCCAGGTCGGAAGCGAGATGCCGGTGCTCGCCAAGCCGCCCATTCAGCAGATCCAGTTGACGCGCTACGCCGGCGCCTCGGGAGACTTCAACCCCATCCACCAGGACGCGGCCTTCGCCAAGGTCGCCGGCATGGGCGACGTCTTCGCCCACGGCATGCTCTCTATGGGATTTGTCGCGCAGTCGATCACCGACTGGCTCGGCGTCGGCAGCGTGCGGAAGCTCAACGTGCGCTTCGCCGCCATCGTGCGCCTGGGTGACGTCGTCACCTGCAGGGGTCGCGTCCTAGCGATTCGCCCTCCCAAGAATGGTGACGGCCCAAGCCTCGTGGACCTCGAGCTCTGGGCCGAGAATCAGAAGGGCGAGAAAGTTATCACCGGCAAAGCAACCGCCGCCCTGCCCTCGCGCGCCTAGCCATACGTTCAGAGCCACCTGCGAACTTTTTCTTTGTAGGCCGCGTATTCAGCTCCAAAAAGCGACCACAGCACACGCTCTTCGGGATTTATCTGGAACCTGTTGATGTACAGCACAAAGAGTGCCACTGCCAGCAAGGCCAACGGGTTTGACAAGAACATCGCCCATCCCAGGAGAGTGACCGAGAGGCCCAAGTACATGGGATTGCGCGTGAATCGATAGACGCCACTGCTGACCAAGGATGATGCTGCGCCTGGCTTGATGGGATTCATGGTGGTCTTTGCTCGGCGGAAGGACACCATGCCGGAGATGCTGATACTCTGGCCGATGGCAACAAGCGCAAGCGCCGCGCCGACACGAACGCCAAACGGCACAACGACCGGCGGCACAAGCGAAGACGCAAACCACATGAGAAACGCGAGACACAACGCCAAGACCGGCGGCGGGACCCTGAGCTCAAGAGCACTCAAGAGGGTCAGGTCTTACAATCCCACATCCGGTCGTGACAGTGCTCGCGTGTTGCCGCCGCGTACGGAGGACATGCATGAATGTGAGACTTGACCCCACGCACAACGCCAAGACCGGAGGTGGGACCTTGAGCTCAAGAGCACTCATCGTGATGAAGAAAGACAAAATAGTCCACTTCTTCCAGAACAGGGCCTCTTCCCAAAGATGTCCCGGCCTCTTGCATCCTGGCGATGCCGCGGGCAAACGCCTTCTCCGAAATCAGCGTCAGATCGGAATAGACACGGCTCTCGATTTTCCTTATATAAGAGGCAACGTTAGGTGATGCCTCTTGCTGCGGGTGAAGCACTCTCCGCATTTCCTGCAACGCCTGGTCAAGACGCGTCACATGGTGAATGGCATTCGACATAAAGATCAATGCTGCAACGTTTGCCCCCACGGGAATCGCTTCCGCGCTGCCCTCTCGATAGACGATGCGTCGTGAACGGGTATGGCGTGCTGCTTCCTGCAGCATCTTCTGCGAAGGATCAACACCGATGACAGAGACTCTCAATTGTTCAGCGGAGGGGTTCGGTGAATCGTCCCGTGCCACAGCCCAGATCAATCACCAAGGCGCTACCTGCACGCGGGAGCACCTCTTGCACCAGACGAACCCAACGGTCGACATCGGCGGACGCCAGGACACGCGAACGGTGATACCGCTCGGGAACGGCAGTTGAGTCATATTGCATGACTCAGTCTCCCTGAAGCATAACGTCGCACTCAGCGGCGTGCGGAACCCGTCCGCTGCAGTGTAAAGTTATGTCTTAACCACTGTCGGGTCGAACGTAGTTGTGTACGAGTTCGAGAAATTGGCTTGGGCGCAAGATGTCGACATCGCATTCCGTCTTTATCTCCTCGGCTCGTTTGAGAAGCCCTGCGTCCGTGGTCACGAAGTACGACCCATACTTCTGCGTCTCGAACACGTGGCGCGCATCGTCCACAACATTCTCAGGTTTGCCATTGCCAGTCAGGATAGCGTGAATCCTGCTGAGGCGATCTTTTTCGCCCGGAGTGAGCGTCACACTGGTCGTGTAGATTAGCCCGGCTGCCTTCGTCTTCACCCAGGCTGGCGTGTTGGGATGGTCGACCTCCTTCTGGGTGGAGTGCGCCAAGAGGATTCTGAGGTGCTCAGTTTGGTGGAGCCGAAATAGCTCAGTCGCGGCCTGGTCCTCAGAATGGTACTTCGGGTCGAAAGCGCACGAATCTAAGAAACTGTTAGTGATCCATGGGTTCATCGGCATGGTGTCACCGCAACATAACGGCTCGGCGCTGAGCGGCCGGCGCTACCGCATTCGACTGGGCGCGACGCGGTGATGCCGGGCCGCTCAAGCGGCTTGTTAGCCAGCCGCATAGCGTGCCAGGATCGAACGGCAGGCTGCAAGCACTGCATCACGGACTGTCGATTCGTAGTCGGCAATCTCGCGGTCCTTCAGGGCGAGGGCGGCCGGATCCCAATGGGCCCGCGCTTGTCCAACGGGTAGATCATCGGTCTCCGATTCGACGGCGACCAGCACTGAGAAGTCGGGGTCAGCCGACAAGTCATGCACTAGCCTGTGCCCCATCGCTGTGAGGTGGCGTGCGCCTTCAACGAGTCTGATCTCACCCGCGACCACTGCCTGGGCAGCCTGCACGGCTTCAGCTCGCCACCGCGTGAACGACTCGACTTCGTTCCGAGCTTCGCTCATGACTCACCGTTGTCTGGCTAACGTGAATTGGACGGAACCATCTAGAAACTGTGACGCAGCACCCGATGCTACATAGCAGGCCACATGATTTCACTGTTGCCGCACCTAAGGACGTGGAACATCGAAATAGTGCGTGCCAGGGCAGCGCCAAGGCCGCCCTTGCTATACGGAACCGTCCAGTCCGGCCGGTCCATGGTCCGTGCCGGCTCAGTAAGACCTGGATGACCATGTCGATGAACCCCCGTAGGACTCCCGACTATAGCGGGGAGGGGTCGTAGCGGGCAAGACGCGCGCAGAATTGGCGAACGCGCTCTTCGCCCCCTCACCCTGCCCTCTCCCCCTTCGGGGGCGAGGGTATTCGGGCTAGAGAGCGCGGCCGGAGAGGAGATCCCGCAGCGCGGCCTCGGTGGACGGGAAGGCCAGGTCGCTCCACGGTATCGCGGCGGGTGCGACCCACTCGACGCGGTCGTTCTCGCTGCAGGTTTTGATCTCGCCGCCCGCCACGCGCGCCCGGTACACGACGATCACGATGGGCGTGCCCGCGTACGAGTAGACGCCCAGCACGCCGCCCAGATCCACCTTGAGCCCGGTCTCTTCCCACGTCTCGCGCACCGCCCCGTCCTCGACCGGCTCGCCCCAGTCCACGAAGCCGCCGGGGAAGGTCCACTTCCCCCGCGCGGGCTGGATGGTCCGGCGCGTGAGGAGGACGCGGCCGTCGTCTTCGGGGATCGTCGCGGCCACGACCTTGTGGTTCAGATAGTAGACGAAGGAGCAGCCGACGCAGACCATCTCGCGCTTGCCTTCGGGCGGCACCTCGCGGCGGTCGAGCCCGCCGCCGCAGAGGGGGCAGAACCGGATGCTCTGGGGCGACAGCTGGTGGTGCAGGTGGGAGTCGCTCATGAGGGCTTCAGTCTACCATCGGGCGTCGCAACCGGGCGCGAGGCCTTGCCGATCGGGCTCTCGTGCTGGACAATGGCTGTCTCGCGCCGGCGGTAGCCCTCAGGGACTCAAGGCCGGCGCCCAGCTCGACAAGACGTGCCTCGAACGCTGACCCGGAGGGGCCATGCGCATCAATCGCAAGCGGCTCGAAGAGAGCATGGATGCGCTGGGCAAAATCGGCGCGACTCCCAAGGGCGGGCTCACCCGCGAGGCGCTGACCGACGACGACCGCCGAGGGCGCGATCTTCTCGTAGGCTGGATGCGCGAGGCCGGACTTACCGTCACCGTGGACCAGATGGGCAACATCTTCGGCGGGCGCGCCGGCTCGGACAGCCTGCCTCCCGTCATGATGGGCTCGCACGCCGACTCCGTGCCGACGGGTGGGAAATACGACGGCCAGCTCGGCGTCCTCTGCGCGCTCGAGACGATCCGCACCCTCAACGACGAGAAGGTGAAGACCCGGCACCCGGTCGCCATGGCCATCTTCACCAACGAGGAAGGCACGCGCTTTCAGCCCGCCATGATCGGCTCGGGAGTCCTTGCAGGGAAAATCCCACTTGAGGACGCCTACAACGCACGCGACAGGCACGGCGCCCGGCTGGGCGACGAGCTCGAGCGCATCGGCTATCTCGGCTCCGAGCCCTGCATCCCCCGCCCGCTTCGCGCCTACCTCGAGCTCCACATCGAGCAGGGCCCCATCCTCGAGGAGCAGCACCTCTCGGTGGGCGTGGTCGAGGGCATCGTCGCGATCTCCTGGTCGCGACTCACGCTCACCGGCGTCCAGGACCACGCAGGCCCGACGCCCATGCGCATCCGTCACGATGCGCTGGTCGCCGCCGCCGAGATCGTTCGTGGCGTGCGCGAGATCCCGCGCAAGGTCGGCGGCGACCTCGTCTCGACCGTCGGCCGCCTCGACGTGACGCCGAACATCCCGAACGCCATCCCGGGACGCGTCACCATGTCGATCGACCTGCGCGGACCCGACGAGCACAATGTCACGCGAGCGCTGGGGCTGCTCGACCGCCTGATCAAGGACGCCGCGCGCGGGGAGGGCGTGACCTACGATCTCGAGCACTACTGGCGCGTGCCGCGCACCCACTTCGACGTCGAGGTCGTGGACACGATCGAGCAGGCGGCCAAGGGGCTGGGGTACGGCTCTCGGCGGATCCTCTCGGGCGCGGGCCACGATGCCCAGTACATGGCGGCCATCTGTCCCACTGGGATGATATTCGTTCCCTCTCAGAACGGGCGCAGCCACTGCGAGGAGGAGTTCACGCCCATGGACGACATCGAGAAGGGCGCCAACACCCTTCTGCTGGCCGCCTCAAAGCTCGCCGGCACCGCCTAGCCCCGCCGCTCACATGCCGACTCCGCTCCGCGACGCGCACGCCATCGTCGCAGCGGTGCGCCAGTTCGTGGACAAGGAAGTCGTTCCCGCCGCCTCCGCCCTCGAGCACGCCGACGCGTATCCCCAGGACCTGGTCGCGCGGATGCGAGACCTGGGGCTCTTCGGCGCGCTGGTGCCGGAGGCATACGGCGGGCTCGGTCTCGACGTCGCGACCTACGCGCGTGTCATCGAGGAGATCTGCCGCGGCTTCATGTCGCTGGCGGGCGTCATCAACAGCCACACCATGGCCGCGCTGATCGTTCTCCGCAATGGAACGGACGAGCAGAAGGGGCGACTGCTGCCGCGCTTCGCCGCAGGCACGGCGCGCGGCGGTCTCTGCCTGACCGAGCCGCATGCCGGCTCCGACGTCCAGGCCATCTGCACGGTGGCCAGGCGAAGCGGCGACAGCTATCTCATCTCCGGCTCCAAGATGTTCGTGACCAACGGGCGCGAAGGCAACACCTTTGCGCTCCTCGCCCTGACGGATCCGGCCGCGTCGCCGCGGCACAAGGGCATGTCCTGCTTCATCGTCGAGAAGGGAGCGGCGGGACTCCAAGTCGTCAAATCCATCGCCAAGCTCGGCTACAAGGGCGTGGATACGGCCGAGCTCCTCTTCGACAACTTCCCCTGCCCGGCTGCCAATCTCGTGGGCGGGATCGAAGGGCGGGGCTTCAAACACGTCATGTCGGGGCTCGAGGCCGGCCGCATCAACATCGCCGCGCGCGCCGTCGGAGTCGGTCAGGCGGCGCTGGAGGAAGCCTCACGCGGCGCCCTCGGCCTGCCCGAGCCACCCGCCGCCCTCGCCTCGATCGCCATCCGCGTGGACGGCTCGCGGCTCTTGACCTACTGGGCCGCGGGGATGAAAGACCGCGGGGAGCGGTGCGACCTGGAGGCGGGAATGGCCAAGCTCTACGCGTCCGAGAGCGCCCAGGAGGCGGCGGTCGACGCGATGCGCATCCTGGGGGGCCCGGGCCAGTCGACGGCCGGCAGCGTCGAGCGCCTCTACCGCGACACGCCCCTCATGATGATCGGAGAAGGCACCAACGAGATCCAGCGGACCATCATCGCCAAGAACCTGCTGCAGCGGTACGGCGAACGGCTGGGCGCCCTCAAGTCGCTCGAGACTGAACCCGAGGAGCGCCGGCAGATGACGCTGGCCGTCCGTCAGCTGGTCGAGCGCGACATCGCCCTGGCCGCCGTCGACGACGACCGCGCGGGGCGCTTCCCCTCGGCATCGCTGGACAAGCTCGCCGCGCTCGGGCTCTTCGGGGCGACCATCCCGCAAGAGGCGGGGGGGCTCGGCCTCGACGGGGCCGCCTATGCCCTCATCGCCGAGGAGCTCGGCCGCGGCTCGGCAACCGCCGCGGCCGTGCTCGCCGGCCACCTCGACGCAGCCGAGATGATCTTCCGTCTGGGCACGGCCGAGCAGCGCGAGCGGCTCCTTTCCGCTCTTGCCTCCCGCAGGCTACGCGGCGGGATGCTGAGACGCCTCCGCGAGCCCGCCTCCCGCGAGCTGAACGCCCTCAAGCACGGAGACGGCTTCATCGTCACCGGCAACGGGCTCATCGCGGTGCCGGGACAACAGGCGGACCTGCTCGTCCTCCTGGCGCCCGTGGACGAACACATGCGCGCGTTCGTTCTCGAAGCGGGAGAGCCCGGTCTCGTCCTCGCGGAACCCTTCGAGACGGTCGGCTGCCGCGGCGCCGATCGCTGGCATGTCGAGCTCAGGGGCTGCGTCGTCCCGGCTCGGCAGGT
>WNFC01007259.1_pt1 | contig 12186 bp, 10 predicted proteins | sample 5400541 | NCBI WGS metagenome assembly WNFC01 (sample SAMN13153342, study PRJNA577476) | soil metagenome | isolation source: 120 cm saprolite under Douglas fir tree site 2 hole 2 replicate 1 | place: USA:California | collected 2015-04-18 | reverse complement strand
TTTGCCTTTTGATTCTCATAAGTTTCTCTGCTACCGGTGACGACGCCATCGAGTTTGTGAGAGCGGCAAGCCAGCAGTGGTTGAGTGTGTCAACCATGGTTCTATCCGAGGCTCGTGGCCTATGACTATTTCTGGTTATCCGCGGGGGCATAACGTGTAATGGGTGACTCGGTGCTAATGCACACAGGGCCAGATCTCATTGACTGATACTCCCCTCGAACCGAGCATCTTCAGAACCCGACCGAGCACCACCGAAGAGAAACTCCCCGAGATGGAAAGGCCTGTTTCTCAGCGATGCTCAAACTGCTTGCCGACTCAACTGTTGTGGGTCGAAGCTTACTCCTTTCTTCCCCATGGTTAAGGTGATCGCGGCGATTTTCCGTGCCAGAGTGAGACGGGCCATGGTCGGCCGCATCCCCTTGGCAACTCGTGCAGCATAAAAATCATGCAGGGGGCCAGGACGTGTGCTAGCCGAGATGGCCGCTCCTTTGAAGAGATTCTTCAGGTCCCGATTGTGGTTGTCATTCAGACCGCGCACGGTGATACGCTCGCGATTGCGTTGCACTTTCCCGCGCACATAGCGGTCCTCGCCGCTATCGTGAGTCTCGACGGCGAAACCACTGGTGGCCCAGAGCTGACGCTTGGTGCGAAAACGGTGGGGTGTCTGCAGCAGTGCCACTAGCAAAGCCGCCCGAATCGGCCCCATGGAGGGAATCTGGCGGAGCAGTTTCACCGCAGGATGTTTGTGGCTCTCCAGCAGCAGTTCGCGTCGCACATGCTGGCGGATCGGTTGCAGAGTGTCGAGCTGCTCATACCAATGTTCGGCTCGAACCCGAACTCCTGGCTGCACGATTTTGGCCAGCCACTCGAGGCGATGACGGGGAGCCTGGACCGTAGTGCCAGGACAAGGAATGGCCCAGCTGCGATACAGCGATTTGATCCGGCTCATCGTGCGAGTGAGATCTTTGGTGACGGTGAGATAACTGCGCCCCAGTTCTTTCAACGTGCGGATTCCGTGTTCTCCGTGATAGACCGGCTTGAGCTGGTTGGTGCGTAATAGCTCAGCCAGCTTGCGCGCGTCGATGCGATCACTCTTGTTGCCTTCTTTCAACAAGGCTGCCTTCCGCGGATCGCAGACCAGAAGCTGGCTGACGTGTGGCTTCAGCAGATCGTGTAACCAAGCCGCCGAGGTTCCTTCTTCGTAAGATATGTCTTTGACATGGTCACTCCCATCAATTGGAAAGGGACGCAGGCTATTTGGTGAGTCGGACCTTATCACACCACGGCGAAAATTGGGGACGGGGCTTTCGTCGTTTTAGTAGAGCGCTTGCCCTACGTCGGCGAACGGACAGCTAGCTTTCAGCGCGGCCCCAATGAGGAGACCAAGTATGAAACCCACGGCGAATCAGCAAGTCTTGCATCATCGCGGAAATTACTTGGTCCGGCGACAAAGATTGGCGCCCGGGGAGGCGACACCTTGGCACCGCGACCCCTTTCATCGGGTGACCGTGGTGCTAGCCGGGGATCTGCTGAATATCGAGTTCCGCGATGGCGGCGAAACTCAGTCGTGGAAAATCACGGTGGGCGAAGTCGATTGGTCCGAACCGAGCGATCGCGTTCACCGCGCAATGAACGTAGGCAAAGAAGTATTTGAGGAGGTTGTTACTTTTTTCCTTGATCATCCTGAGGCAGAACCACAACCAGAAGAAGACTCGAAGTAACCAAAAGGTAGGAAGCAGTAGGAAGCCGCTAAGGTCCGGCGGATAGATGAAGGACTATCCGGAAGAACTGTTGTAAGGTGACCCGATGCAGGTACTCCGAAGAACAGAGGGCAGCCATGGCATTACGGCTGGCTGATGTTCGTTTAAACCGTTTGGAACCACAGCAGGAAGTGGTGCTGGGCGTGTAGGAACGCGGTTCTCAACATGTGATGAACCGCGAAGTCAACGTCACCAAACGAGTTCAAACCAGCAAGGGTTTGCGCTACTGCCCTGTAGTCCCCTCAGCGAATGGTTGGGTCAAGCCTGACACGGTGCTCATCAACGGCAAGGAGGAACACCATACCGAAGGTGCGTACTATCTTGAATGGCGCGAAGGCTCGAAACCAGTGACCCTTTCTGATTCAGGTATCAGTGTAGGTATCACCGACGCGTAAGTGCTAGATTACAAAGGTAATGGCGGAGAGAGTGGGATTCGAACCCACGTTACCCTTTCGAGTAAACACGCTTTCCAAGCGTGCGCCTTCAGCCACTCGGCCATCTCTCCCCGTACAAGACTGTGTTAATGACCAAAAACTACGTGGGAAGCTGCTGCAGATGTCTTCGACAACCCTCGAACTACTTCGATTTTATGGTCCAGCGCTGGGAAGCGCAACAGCAGCAGTCAGCACTCAGCATTCAGCACTCAGCCAATTCCTTAGATAATGGCTGGGTGCTGGTTCGCTGCGAGCCTCTGCGTCCTCTGTGATTAAGGATTTCCGAAAACTGCGGGAGTATAAAACAGGACTCAAGGTAGCATCGCGGTTTGCTGAGTTTGCTGAGTTTGCTGAGTGCTGAGTGCTGAATGCTGACTGCTGAGGGCTGAATGCTGACTGCTCAGCATCACCCTACTTTTTCCGGAACTGCTGCAGCAGGCGCCGCGGAACTGCCATTGGGGGGTGAGGGTTGTGTAGGTTCGGCGGGCTTGGGGCCGCCATCCAGAATACGGTTGTGGAGACAGAACAGCGCCAGCTCAAGGCGGTCGGCTACACCTAGCTTGTCATACACTTTGCGCAGATAATTTTTCACTACTTGTTCGGTAGTGCCCACCCGCACGGCAATTTCCTTGTTCTTCATGCCCTGGGTGACGCAGGAAACGATCAGCGATTCCTTGGGCGTCAACTGCACTTTGGCACGCGATGAAGCGGGGCGCGTTCCTTGCGAGCGGTATGCTTCCAGAACCCATTGAACTCCACGGCTATCCAGCCAGGGCTCGCCTTTGGATACTTTGCGCAAACATTCGACGAACAGTTCCGGCTCAACCTCGCGAGAGACGATTCCGTGCGCTCCGCGGCGGAAGAGTTCCAGAGTAATTTCTTCGTTAGGTTCTGGGGTGATGACTACCAGCCGCAACTTGGGAGCTTGGCGCAACAACTCAGAAACGGCATCAATCGGATTCGGCGCCAGCGAGGCTTCGAATATCAGGATGTCGGCGGTAAACCTCTTGGCGGCGGACAGGGCTTGCGACAACGTCTCCGCTTGTCCGACCACTCGTATATCGTCTTCCAGGGCAAAAATCTTGCGCAGTCCGGCGCGAAAGATAGCCTGCGAGTCCGCAACGATGACGCGGATGAACCTGCCTCCGCCCTCATCCGGGATCGTCTGCTCGATGTTATCTTCGGTGCTGACTGGAATGCTCGCCATCAGTTCCCTTGCAAGCGCCTAGTGGCGCTCAAAACGATATTCATCAATGACCACGCCCACACCGCGACGGCCACCTTCTTCAAAATTGCGCACTACCCGGCCCCGGCAATCGAGCTGGACGTCGGCCTCGGCGCCAACCACCTCCGCAGGCAGGGAAATCGTGAAATCCACCATCGAGCCTACAGGCATTTCTGCGTCCACCTGGAACAGCACGCCGTTGGCGGAGATGTTTTGGGTTTGCGTCGCGCTGTCACCCGATTTCGACTTCACCGAAATCGGCAGCTTGATGGGAAAGCGCACCGCACTCTGCATGTCCGGATAGCGGCGGCTAGTCCTCTTCTCGGTCTTCTCTGGTTTGCCTGATTTGTCTGCCACCGAAGACGAACTCTCTTTCCGAATCTCCGCAGAGACGCCCGGATTTCCACTTCCCGTGGTTCGACACTGGTCTGACATTACGTCGCAGCTTACACCCCGGAATCAGGAGAGAAAAGTTACCGAAGTCATTGCACTTTCAGGGTTAAACGCTTGGGAATCAGGGAATTGCAGCGGGGAAGGGTGTACTGTGACGGCGCTCACAGCAAATTCTCCAGCATTCAGCAGTCAGCATTCAGCCAAGACAAGAAGGTGGCTTCCCATGAAAGATTTTAGAGATTTACAAGTGTGGCAAAAAGCGCATCGCCTGACTCTCGCAGCATATGCAGCGACATCTACATTTCCTCGGGAAGAAATGTATGGATTGACAAACCAAATTCGTAGATGTGCTGCCTCAGTTGCCGCGAACATTGCTGAGGGCTGTGGCAAAAGAGGAAATCCTGAGTTTCAGCGCTTCCTGAACATTGCTAGCGGATCCGCCAGCGAACTGGAATATCACTTTCTGCTAGCGCACGATCTTGGTTTCCTAAGTGATTTGGATTACACCCAGCTGAACTTGGCAGTGGTTGAAATTAAGCGGATGCTTGCATCCTTAGTCCGTAAAGTCGAAGCAGATCGTCGAGCAGGATGAGCGCTGATGTTTTTGTGCTGAATGCTGAGTGCTGAATGCTGACTGCTAATTGCCGCCTTCAGAATTTTGTTACTTCCGTAAAATTAAATTCCCCCACTTTCATTGCCGGCACCACCATATCGAACGATTCTTCCCCGCTGGCCCGCACTGGGGTTCCCATCTCTTCGACGTTCGACAGCATCGCGATCAAGCTTTGGTTGAAACGAAAGTTGCGCACTCCGTATTGGATTTCGCCGTCCTGCACATAGAAGGTTCCATCGCGCGTCATGCCGGTGAGGATCTTTTCATAGGGATCAACTTCGCGGATATACCACAACCGCGTCACGAGAATGCCGCGCTCGGTGGAGGCAATCATCCGGTCCACAGTCTTCGGCTCTCGAGTCCCGCCAAACACGATGTTCATCGGAGCTTCGCCCATTTCGTTGGGGATGGGGAATCCGTGGCCGGTTGGCTCGATCTGTCCCACTTTGTCCTTGTACTCAGACTTCTTCATCTTCTCGGCGGTGACACGGGCGTAGACCAACCTTTTTACTACTCCATCCTCGACCAGTTGCACTCGCTGACGGCGAATCCCTTCTCCATCGAATGGTGCGCCCGACTGCAGCGCGTGGCCGACGTCATCCCAAATATTGATGTTCTCGCCGAATAGTTTTGTGCCCACGCGGTTGTTGAGAAACGATCGCTGGTCGAGGATCGCCAGCCCGCCAAAGTCGTAAAACATGAACCCAACAATATCCAGCACCGCCGCCGGCTCCAGAATGACGGTGTACTTTCCCGCTGGGATTTCGCGCGGCGCTGCGGATTCAAACGCCTTCCGCGCCGCAATTTCGGCTAGCGTGACCGCGTCTAACTGAGCGACGTTCGGAGAATTCGCTTTCTGCCACCCCGAAGAATCCGCGGCCAGCATCGTGACCGACACCTCCGACGACGTTTGCCGATACCAATCCGCCAGCCCGCGCGAATTGAATATCCCTTCCACAACTTCCGAAGTCGAAAAGATGCCGGCAGTCGTCAGCTTATGCTTCTGAGCCACGCCGACAATCTTTTTTACTGCCTCGGCTCTCTGCTCTGGGGTGACTGACGCAGTCTCGTCAAAATATCTACTCGGAATTGGATCTGATTGTGTGGAGCGGGCGCCCCCGCCCGCTTCGGGCATCGGCAAGAGATCGGGATCCGGATGCTGCACCTTCGCCAGCTTCTCCGAGGCCGCCACTACACGCTTCAAACTCTCATCATCAAGTTTGTTAGTGGTAGCTCGAGCCGTGCGCCCATCAAAAGCCGTCCGCACGGAAACAACGTAATTCTCCTCCGCCACGTTCTGATGAATGGTGTTGTTGGCAAATCGGGTCAGCGCCGAATGCCCGCCGTAGGTGAGAGCTTCCACCTCGTCTGAACTCGAGTACTTTTTTATCTTCCCGAAGATGTCAGCGGCTTTGTTTTTGTCTAGCATGAAGGTCGGAGAAATTCAGCACTTAGCACTTGGCACTTGGCGTTTCCGAGGTTTGGTATTTCCCGTCTGATTTCCATATCTCCGAAGCCCTCCACCCGAGCACTTCCGTTCAAGAACTAAATGCTAAGTGCCAAGTGCCAAGTGCCAAGTGCTGCCTTCAGTTCCCCTTATAAGCTGATCCCACTTTGACGTTCCTAAATCTTGCCGGTGCCGCCCCATGTCCCGTGCCCATGACCTGCTGCGGCTGCCCCTTGCCGCAATGCGGCGTCCCCCAAAGCACCCATTCGTCACGCGAGCAGATGGCATCCATCGCATTCCAGAATTCCGTAGTAATGCCGCTGTAGGAGGGGTTGCGCAGCATGCGGGTGCGCTTGCCGTTCTTGATTTCCCATCCAGCTTCGCAGCCGAACTGGAAGTTGTGGCGTTTGTCATCAATCGACCAGGAACGATTCGTCTCCATGTAAATGCCGTTGTTGGTGGAAGCGATGAGTTGCTCGCGCGTCAGCGGCTTTTCTCCCGGCAGAATGCTGATGTTGGTCATGCGGATGATCGGCAGCCGGTTCCATCCTTCAGCGCGAAGAGTTCCACCCGAGCGATTGGCGCCGATGGTATGCGCGGTCTCGCGCGATGTCAGATATCCGGTGAACAATCCGTTGGTGATGATCGGCGTGCACTGTGCCGGCACGCCTTCTTCATCGAACGCAAATGTTCCCAGACCCGGGCCATGCTCCTGCCGCGCATCGGCAACCACGTTCACCAGATCGCTGCCATAACGCAGTTTGCGCAACTTGTCCAGCGTAAGAAATGACGTCCCGGCAAAATTGGCTTCCATACCCAGGACGCGATCGAGTTCAATGGGATGTCCGACTGACTCGTGAATCTGCAGGCCAAGCTGCGAACCATCCAGAATGATGTCAAACACGCCTTCGGGACATTGATCCGCCTTCAACAGCGCGACCGCCTCCTCGCCGACGCGCCGCGCGTTCTCCACCAAGTTCAGTTCGCCAATCAGTTCATAGCCTTTGTTCTGCCACTGCCCGCCGAACGAGTTGGGATAAGATCGTTTTTGAATGTCGCTGCCCGCGAAGGCATGCGCCGCGTATCCAACCCCGGTCGTATATTTCGTCTGATGGATGTTGGTGCCCTCGGAAGAGACAAACCATTGCTCTTCCCGGCGAAAATTCATGTTGGTCTCAGCCAGCGTGACGCCTTTCACCGCGCGCAACTCGGAGTCAATCTTGAGCAGCAGATCAAGATTCTGTTCCACGGAAGTAGTGAAGGGATCAATTTGTATCGGCGTGGTCCATTCCGCGCTGACCGCCTTTTCGGGAGCAAGCCGGACTTCGCTCTGCTTCACCCGCGAAGATGCGCGAGCGATATCCACGGCGCGCCCCGCTGTCGCTTCCACAGCCGAGCGACTCAAATCGTCGGACGCAGCGTATCCCCAGGCGCCATCGGCGATGACGCGTACGCCGATCCCCAGCGATTCCGAATCCGCGGCATGGCCGATCTTGCCATTCTTGGTGGCCAGTCCCCGGCTGCGATCGTCAGCCAGGCGAGCGTCAGCGTAGGATGCTCCGCGTAGATTCGCAACGTTCAGTGCCCAGTCAGCAATATGTTTCATAGCCGAAACTTCAAATTTATCACATAGAAAATGAGAGCACATGTATGCACGTGACACCTCGTGCTTCTTCTCACCTTTTATGCTTACGAGAAATGTGCGGACTACACTGATCGTTGCGCTGGCGCGATTTCGAAAAGCCGTGGCTCAGCGGCTGGAAGCCGCGTTGTCGGTAGCTTTCATCGGCGCGACTGGAAGTCGTGCACTCTCAAATCCGTGAATATCCCCACCCTGTCTCTCCAAAACACGGAGAGACAAGGGCGGGGCACCCTCAATTGCTTCAGTTCTGTCTTAACGGCGGCATCGGGATTGGAATGTTGTATGTCTTCGCGCCCACACCCACGCCACCTTCACAGGTGTTCGGAGGCGTCGTACAAATGGTCCGCGTCCCTTGACACTCCGCCGCCCAGAACATATAGCCCAGCATTCCAGAGGTCGTCCCAGCGCCGTGGGGAACCACGGTCTGAACATAACTGCCGGTGCTATTTTCCAGCGACGCACTGAAATTGGTGCATTCCGGCGCCGGCCTATTCCCGGTCACGATGTACAGGCTGCCAGTAAATTTCGCCGGGGCCAGCGGAGGAATCGGCGGATTGTAAGTCGGCTTGCCATCGATGTGTTCCTGCCAGTTTGATTGTGCTCCGGAAGTGCTGGGCTGCTTGTTGGGAACCATAGCATTGGCGTAATCCAGTACCGGACTGCTGGTCGTGAGCCAAGTGCTGGTAGCTTTTTGACACAAGCCAATCAACCATCGATCTCCCGCCGCCAGATCAATGGTCAGCCGCGCCGCCGGATTCGCTCCCGTCGCATCGTATTGAGTTCCCTTTCCATCCACGGGATAAACATAGGAACGATAGCCATTGATAAACGACTGCACCGCCGCCAGCCTGGGATTGCTGCTTTCTTCATAGTCAATCTCGATGCCTACTCCCAATCGATGCGCCAGCTCCGCGGCATTGATCCCAAGCTGCGTGGGATTGGTGTCCAAAGCCGTGTTCCAATCGCTGACGTAAGTAATTCCTCCAATCGACAGCATGACGCGAATGTTTTTGGCTTTGAAATAATTCACCACATCTTGCGTCATCCCGATCGGTACCCCTTGAGAAGTCTGCGCGTCGTTGGTCTTGTTGAGCAGTCGCAACGGATTCACAAAACTGAGTATGACGAGATTGACCGACGGCAGCCCTGATCCGTCGCCGCGATCGATCAGCCAATGATTTTTGGTATCGAAGTCGGTCATATTCCGCACCGAAGCCCAGGTACAGGCATCGTTGCCGCAGTGCCACGCTCCGTAAATCTGCATCTGGGCGTTGGCAGCAGGGCTGGACAAAAACGTAATGGCTCCCACGATGAACAGGCAGAACATCATGCGACGCATAGAACGCCTCCTTCATGATTTAGTTTTCAAGGGGCCGGAACTAAACATTGGGATGAATAGCTTTATGCGAGTCATAAAACGTGTCAATACAGCGAATCCTGCATGTGAGAAGCTGGTGGAAAAGAGAGGGCGGCGCGAGCCGCCCGCACTGGCTAATTGCTAAGTGCTGAATGCTAAGTGCCGATCCTCCGGCATCTCTCCACTCTCCAGGACGGGAAACCCCGCACACTCATTGGGAACTGTTGAACCAATTTACGGCGGACGTAAACCGCTCAGAAATTCTCAATTAGCCAAGCGTTGCTATTACGGGTTGAGACGGTGAAAGCAAGGTTCCTATCGTCGGGTGAAGTGAGCGGAGTACCCACGATATTGCTCGTAGCCCACAATTCTAAACTCGCGCCGTTCGATTGCACGCTGAGTATTGACGCGCCGCGTACGGATGAGCTCGTGACGAACCAACTCTTTCCATCGGCTGACCAACTTATGCCCGAGAGCGTCTTTGAATGTCCAAGTGAAATCGAGCGTGCCGCCTTGGAATCCAGTTGTACAAGACGAATACGATCTTTAGCATCATCAAGATCGACGATTGCGACAGTTGCACCGTCCGGCGACAGATCCCATTCTGGCGAAGCGGCAGGATCAGCCTTAAGCCTCAGCAATTCGACTGCTTTGCCTCGAACCGGATCAATGTCGGTGAGTACAAGTTCATTCTTGATTCGATCCCGCTCACCCAGGATGCATCGCGAACGCGCCCTCGCACATCGAACTTCGGCCTCTGGACTCGATTGCAGGACTTGCTCTGGAGCGCCACCGGAAATCGGCACTCGCATTAAGCGCATCGACACCGAAGCCCCGTCTGTCGCGTCCTTGTAATCCCAGTACAGAACTGACGAACCATCGGGAGTGAGGCGGGGCTGAGTTTGTTCCCCAGGACCGACAACAAAGTCCTCCGCTGTCCGTTGCTGTAATCGTTGTCGGAAGATGTCCCAATTCCCGTTTCGATCGGAATAGAAAAAGAGGGCTTGCCCATCCCGAGTCCAAGCCGAAGGCAGATTGTTTCTACCTTCCAGGGCTAAACGACGGGGGGTTTCCAGCTTCCCTTTCTTTGGGTTCTCTGCCACATACAGTTCACGCTGCAATCCCGAGTTAACGAATACTAATCGTTTGCTGTCGGCACTAACACTGAGGTCTAACGGTGAAACGCCAGCCCAGTTCGTGATCCGCCGGGGCTCGCCGGATACTTTTGAACTGGATCGGTCGAGGGAAATTTCCCACAGATTCATATCGATTTCTGGGGGCGGCTCTTCTGCCGAGTAGACAATGCGGTTGTCGTCTGGCCAGCAAAAGCTGCGCAATCCAGGCGCGGCAAAAAGCGTGGCGGGCACTCCGCCTTCCGCCGTCGCAATCTCGATAGCCACGTCGGGCTTCTGTGTTTCCATATTGGACTTTGTGTATGCCACATGTTGCCCGTCTGGCGACCACTGCAACTGCAAGACATGTTCGCCGGGTGGCGCCTGCAGCAGTTTTCGAGGGGACCCTCCGTTTGCGTCCATCATCCATATTTCCGATTCTGATCCGCTATGTATGTAAGCTATACGGGTGCCGTCCGGCGAGACCGAAGCTCGCCCGGCATCGTCCTTCAACTTACGCGGGGCGCCACCAAGAATAGAAATGGCCCAGATACCGGTGGTCTCGCCTGATTCTCCTGGCCCGACCGCCGCTAGTTTGGTTCCGTCCCGGAACCAGGAAAGGCTCGCTCACCTAAAGCAGAATCCTTCGGGGAGAGCCAGAGGATGGCTTTCACCTGTCTCGAGGAGGCGAACAAAAACGCCCGTGAAATCTGCATATGCCAGGGATCTACCGTCAGGAGAAATAGCGGCTGCGTACACCGGGTTTTCTGGAGGGTTCGCGGTAATGCTGCGTTGAAGCAGCATGCGGCTTTCATGTGGAAGTGGGGCCGAACGCCAACGCAAGGCAAGGACAACCGCGAGCCCAGAAATCAAAACTGCAGCGATGACCACTTTCTGGGAGGACCACCAGTTCCTTGGGCCGGCCCGAGAAGCTGGCAAAGTTCGAAGCCGAGACTCGGTCGATTCCAAATCCCGCTTTAACCGTTTCAAATCTGAGCGTAGTTCTCCGGCGCTCTGGTATCGCAATTCAGGGTCCTTCTCTAGTGCCTTGTCAATGATTTCCTGGAATCTCGTGGGAAGTTCGGGATTCATAAACGATACTGCAACTGGCTGGCGGTTGAGAATCGCCTCGGAGACTACCGCGCTAGTTTGGCCTGAGAACGCCTGTCGCTGAGTACCCATCTCATAGAGGACCGCGCCGAACGAGAACAAATCGGTACGCGAATCGAGTTCATCTCCGCGCACCTGCTCCGGCGACATATATGCAACTGTACCGACCGCGATGCCAGCATCAGTGAGATTGCTGTCGACCGTGGGTGCCGAAGAAGTTTGTCCGTCCTCTACTCCGGCTGGCTTCGTGGCTTGTGGGAGTAGCTTCGCAAGTCCGAAGTCCAATACTTTAACGTCTCCACGAGTGGTTACAAAAATGTTTGCAGGTTTAATATCGCGATGGATGATGCCTTTCGCATGTGCCGCATCCAAGGCATCGGCGATCTGGACCGCAAGCTCGATGATTTGAATCTTAGTTACAGCTCGACCCGCAAGGTAGTGCATCAATGTCTTGCCTTCGAGCCGCTCCATAACGATGAAGTGGCGTCCCTCATGCTCCCCCATATCGTGAATAGTACAAATGTGTGGATGGTTAAGTGCAGCTGCGGCGCGGGCTTCCCGCGAAAAGCGGTCGAGGGCATGCGGATCAGTCGTCAGTTCTTCAGGCAGGAACTTCAGGGCCACTTGGCGTTTTAGGATGACATCTTCAGCTCCGTATACCACTCCCATGCCGCCGGCACCCAGCTTTTCAGTCAGACGGTAATGAGAAATGGAGGAACCAATCACGGCCGGGCCCTCATGGAAGTCCGCAGAAACTCATGTTAGGGTGTGTGGAATAGCGAAGTCAACGGTGTGTCCTATTGCGATTTCCATTATTATCTTGGGATGGAATTACTGTAGAATGCCCTCCCGTGAGATCCGCGTCGAACGGCATCCTCATACTGTTCCTGCTATCAGTTTCAGCCGCATCGCAGGTGTTGCCGCGGCCGCAAATCACTTCAGCCGCAGGTAAACAAGTGCCAAATTTCACTCTGAAGGATCAGAATGGGAAGGATTTTCGTCTTTCCTCGCTCCGTGGGCAACGCGTCCTTCTAATGTTCTATCGCGGATATTGGTGACCCTACTGCACACATCAATTGCGCGAGTTCGCGCA
>WNFC01016658.1_pt1 | contig 12187 bp, 14 predicted proteins | sample 5400541 | NCBI WGS metagenome assembly WNFC01 (sample SAMN13153342, study PRJNA577476) | soil metagenome | isolation source: 120 cm saprolite under Douglas fir tree site 2 hole 2 replicate 1 | place: USA:California | collected 2015-04-18 | reverse complement strand
GGCCCGCTCCTGTTCTGCAGGAACGCCTGGATCTCCGCCAGGTTGCCGGTGTCCGATAAGCTGTCGCCGAACACGAAAACGTTGTTGAAGCTCGGCCCGGCCACGGCGATGGCGGGAGTCAACAGGGCAGCGCACAGTGCGCCGACCCTTAGGGCCCGGATCCGCGAAGGCATGGACGTTCCTCCTCCTTGTGAGCGCTCACAACCTTGAGCGGCACATTTCGGTTTGCGCAATCACCGCTCCGCGACGCGCGCGAAGCGTCAAGCCGGCGCGGTGCCGAGGATAGGCACACGCACGTTTACTTTGTGAGAGAGCTAGCGGGCGGGTAGAGAGCTAGCGGGCGGGTGGAGCGCGGTCGGCAGGATTGATCCAGACGCCGTCGCTTGGCCAGGTTGGACCGGCGAGGGCGACCAAGGCGTTCGACGAATCTGTATGCGCGCTGGTCGGCGAGGCCGTCGCGGCGAGTCCGACTCCATCGCAGATCGCGAGGACAGCGTCGTCGTGGTCAGCATCGTCGTACAGGCCTGCGATCCAGGTCGGATCGGGAGGACTGCTGTGGGCAAGGGGAACCAACGTGAGGAGAGTGCCGACCAGCAGGACCGACACCAGACACCTCAGCAGCGGCGGTCTGGCCTCATGAGTGGCTCGCCGATCGAAACGCCGGAGTCTCAATGACTCTCCTTCACCCTGACAAAATCCCTGTCGGCGTTTTTTGCAAACAGCAGAGGTGCCTACGGTAAAAAGATTAACCTAGCGATGAGAATGCCATGTAGGGAGGACGACTCCGTTCTCCGATACAGGGGCGTCAGTCAGCGCGGACCCCTCGGGCTGATAAGGCGCTATTAATCTAGCGATCTTGCGTGGGTCGTTACTAGGGTCTGCGCGCGAGGTGACTGGCGGCACGAAGGCGGCTCGCGGCATAGAAAAGAGCAGGCCAGGATGGTAAGCTAATCGAGTTGTAAATTTTTTCGACGACGACACTGACCTGACCCGTACATCACAGCGTTAGTGGAGATCCCGGGGCGATAGGCTTCCGACCCCGAACGACAGTGGACCAGACCTCGGCGGTGGCGTCGGTCAGCTGCGGCGCGCGCGCCTCGGCGCCGATGTCGACTGTGACGATGTCGGGCGCCTGGCTGACGCGGCCCGTGCCAGTCACGCTGCGTCTCGATCAGCGATCCACGGCTGCGCCCATGAACGACTGGCTTGAGTCGAAGCATCGGCATCAGCGTCTAGCAGCCATCCACTTCCGGCCACGGGATGACCTGCTGGCCGTGCCCGCACCAGTTGACAATCTGCATGGTGCCCACTGACTTCCAGTCCAGACAACTGTTAGACAAAATAGCAAAAGGGGTTAGGGAAACCTCCCTCGAGGAGGGCGCGGGAACTCGAAGGATGCGCCAGAGGTTCGTGCGCTTTACACTCAGCTTCCCACACGCCAACACGGAGGCTGTCATGACCACCACAACCTGGCGAAGGCTCCTGGGCTTCCTCCTGGCCCTTCTGATCGTCCCGGCACTCGCTCTTGCCGACGGGGGCGGCGGTGGTGGGGGCGGGGGTGGCGGCGGTGGTGGTGGGGGCGGGGGCGGGCGCGAGGCGCTGACCAAGCCCGAGGATCCCGAATACGCGACGGCGGTGCAGGCCATCGACGCGAAGCTGTACGCGCGGGCGATTCCTCTGCTCGAGAACGTGGTGAAGCGCGATCCGTCGAACGCCGACGCGTACAACTGGCTCGCCTATGCCACCCGCAAGAACGGGGATCCCAAGGCGGCCATCCCGATCTATCAGAAGGCGCTCGCCATCGACCCCAAGCACCTGGGCGCGCACGAGTACATCGGGGAGGCCTACCTGCAGGTCAACGATCTGGCCAACGCCAAGAAGCACCTCAAGCGGCTGGACAAGCTCTGCTTCTTCAGCTGTGAGCAGTACCGCGACCTGAAGAAGGCGGTGGAGGCGTACGAGAAGAGCAACGGCAAGGTGAAGCCGACCGCCGCCTCCAACTGATCCCGTCCCTCGCCGTCCTCTCCGCGCCCGGCGCCGGGCTCCTTCCCGGCCCGGGCGCTCGTCTCTCCGCGACGCGCGCGAGAGGATAGGCAACACGAACGACCTCCGGCAGCGGTCACCCCCTCGCGGCCACCGTCCCCGCGACATGAGGTGCCATACTCGGACGCGGAACGCCGCAGGAGCCGATGCCACAGCGACTCCGGACGCCATCGGCGGGCCGGTCGACTTCGAACCCGATCATCTTTGATATCGGTGGTTGCGGGCCCTCGCACCTACGCACGCGTCGCTGAAGGGTACGCTCAGCGTTGAACCTGCACCGGGGCACCGGGCTTGTCGTCGCTCAGAGGCGCAATGACCAGGTAACGGCGAGAACTTCCCGGGTTGCCCTCTACCGCCGTACGCAACGGCCCGACCGTGACGACAATCGCCGCCCCGACGGGATTGGTCATGAACTTGGCCACCGGGTCCAGAGGGCCCGAACCGTCGGCGTTGCTGGCCAGCGCCAGTAGATACGGTTTTTTCGACTCCAGGCCGGTGACTGCCGCCTCAAGAAGATCGATCAGTCCTTGGTTGTTCACGGCGACGGTGGTCTCGGCTTGCGTCGCCCCAGAGGAGGCCAACGTCAAATGGATCGCATCACCGGACGTGGCGATGGGGGACAGATTCTCCGTGCCGGACCCGATCGGCACCGCATTCGGAATGTACACCATCCCCTGCGGCGACTGCCCGGTGTGGATCGTTGAGATCACCCGGTTGCTCACGGTATCAATCGCCGCGACGGCATTGGCGTTCTCGAGGCCGACATATATTCGTGTGCCGTCGCCCGAGGGCCAGAGCCCGTGGGGCAACTCCCCGGTTGGAATCGTCGCTACGAGTTCCGGGCGGTCAGTCGCGGTAAACACCTTGACCTCGTTGAGCCCGCCGATCGTGACGTAGGCGAACTGACCCTTCGCATGGCGTACGATATTGACATGGTTGGTGATCGGGCCCGTATCCAGCACGGCGATCGTGTCGAATGGCGGCTTGGCGTTGAACACCTGGGTCTTACCGATGTCCTTCAGCGTGAACCAGACCTGCGTGCCGTCAGGGGTGGCGGCGATGTCCGGGCAAAAGGGCGAGGCTTGTTTGACGCGGCCGACGATCTTGTGGGTCTTGGTGGCGATCACCACGGTTTCCGGCGTGAAGCTTGAACAGACGTAGCCGTACTTGCCGTCGGGCGAAAAGATCGTCATGCCCGGGCCGTTGGGGACCGTGATACGTCGGGCAAGCTGATAGGTTTTGCCGTCAATCACCTGAATGAAATCCTCTCCCCGAACCGTCACCCAGACCTCCTTGCCGTCGGGGGTAAACATGGCCTCGTGCGGGGCGCGTCCGACATAGGCAATATGCTTGACACGATTGGTCTGCGTGTCGATGAACGCGACGGAGTTGGAGCCGACCGAGACGACATCGAGCGTGCGATGATCGGGGGAGAAGCCCATGCCGTGCACCAGCAGCTGGCCCTTGTACAGCGGGCTCAGATTTCCCGGTGTCGGGTCGCCGAGGCGAATGACACCCAACAACCGCTCGCTGGCCGGATCGACCACGGAAACCGTGTTGGAGGTTTGGTCGCTCAGATAAACTCGATCTTTTGAGGTGATCGGAATATCTGGTGCGGTGGCCGGGCCCGGGGCCTGGCCGGCCAGGGCGGAACCCAGCATGATCGGCACGAGCGCGGCGGCGAGGCTTAGTTTTTTTACGTTCATCATAGGCTCCTTCCGGGTCACTGTGGGGCGGGCGGGCTGCCGGGATGCTTCTTCAACTGCAGTTGCATTACCCCAATTTCAGACCCTTGGGTCACGATGATTTCCTGCGCGAGCCGACGCAGCACGGGATCCTTGCCATAGAGCAGCTCGACTTTCGCCATGTCGATGGCGCCCTGATGATGGGGGATCATCATGGCGGCGAAGTCATGGTCCGGCATCCCGGGCATCGGCGTGTCGTGTGCCTGCGCGGCCAGCACCAGCGCGCCAACTGCGGAAAGGAGGAGGACGATCCCCATCAGTCGCCGCCCAACCCCGCTCGGTTGATGGGCTCTGATCATTGATGACTCCTTCTCGGAACCGGGCGTATCCGGTCACCTCAATGCGTTGTCCACCCGCGCCCGGTCTTCTACCAATCTAACTCTCCGCTCTTGCCCGACGCCACCATCTTGGCCCACTTCTCGATTCACAAACTCGTTCGAACCATCCGGCAGCTTGCACCAGGCGATCGCCGGAAGGGCATCGAGAATCGCCCGACCCTCGGCTGTGTTGCCGTGTGAAGGCCACGAATCCGAAGACTTCATGATCGGCGGACGCTCTCGCTGTTCAGACGTCGGCGGACGGTCGTTGGTTACGCTCGTACCGGTTTGCGCATTCGGTCCCGCCCCTGGCGCCGCTTCTCAACGGCGACGTGAAGTAAACAGGCCAGCCGGCGCTGGGCGTCATGCCATGCCGTCGTGCCGAGCTCCCGAAGCACCTTGTCCTGGGCGTGTGCCCAGAGCGGCCGAGCAACGTCCAAGACCCGTCTCCCCTTCCGCGTGAGCCGCATGGCCTTGATGCGCCCGTCGGGGTGGGGCACACGCTCGACCATACGGTCGCGCTCCAGAAGGTTGACGCTGCGCGTCAGTGTCGTCTGGTCGATGGCCAGCGCAGTCTCGAGTTGCCGGAGGTTGACCTCGCCGCTATGCGCAATGCTCGCGAGAATACTGAACTGGGTCACCCGGAGCCCGCTCGGCCGCAGGATGACGTCGTAGAGCTGCGTGACGGCACGACTCACCATGCGGAGCGTGCTACAGACGCACGGGGACAGCCGCCCGGGCGCACGTCGATTGATCACTCTGGTCGCCTGGCGCTCCATCGGCACCATCCTATCACCGGTCCGGAGACGTGGCAGCCGATATGCATGCAGATGCATGAAGAGGATATGGGTACATCGATATGCGAATCGGATGCCGAGGAGCGAGCATCCGAAGGCGCAAGGAGATCCGTGATGCCGGAAGACGGGCGTCGCCGACCTGGACGAGGCTTCGGCGTGGGCCGACCACATGACGAGTGACGTCGAAAGGACTCGCTTCGACGCGCGCCGGAGGCGCATGGTTCGGGCCGATCCGGTTCGTGGATGACGGAGTCGCACAGGTCTAGGACGAGTGAGGAGACGACACCATGCCTGTCGCTAAAATCCATGTCCTCGAGGGACGCTACGATGAGGCTCGCCTCGGCAGGGTCTCGAACGCAGTTCAACAAGGTCTGATCAGCGCGTTGGGGATACCGCCGGACGATTTCTTCCAGATCATCCACGTCCTGCCGCCGACGCAGTTCCGTCACACACGGTCGTTCCTGGAACTCAACTATTCGGATGACCTGATTCTGCTGGAGATCACGTTCATCTCAGGACGTCCGAAGGAGAAGCGACTGCGCCTGTTGAAGGACTTGAACGATGCCGTCGTCGCGGCCGCGAAGATCTCCCCTGACGATCTCGTGATCACGCTCTACGAGACGCCGGGCGAGAACATTTCGTTCGGCCGCGGACTCGCCCAACGCGCCCACATCTCGGAGAAGAAGAAAGTGGCGTCATGACAACACGTGGGCGACAGATCGTTCTTGCGGCTCGACCGAAGGGCAAGCCCGAATTGACCAACTTCCGTCTCGAGGAGACCGCGATCCCGACACCAGAGGCCGGGCAGCTTCTGCTCGGGGTCGAGTACCTTTCCCTCGACCCGTACATGCGCGGCCGTATGAACGACGGCAAGTCGTATGCCAACCCACTCGAGATCGGCGAGGTGATGACCGGGGAAACAGTGGCGCATGTGCTCGTCTCGAACAATTCCGGGTATGTCAAAGGTGATGTCGTCCTCGCGCGAACAGGATGGCGCACGCACGCGCTCTCGGACGGCATAGGCCTTCGCAAACTGGATCCGGCCGCTGCACCACTCACGACCGGTCTCGGCGTGCTCGGAATGGCCGGGTTCACGGCGTACGGCGGCCTGCGCGTGATCGGCAAGCCGCAGCCCGGAGAGACCGTGGTCGTCGCGGCGGCCAGCGGTCCGGTCGGGTCACTCGTCGGACAGCTCGCTCAGCTCGCCGGCGCGAGAGCCGTCGGCATCGCCGGCGGCCCGCAGAAATGCGCCTTCGTGAAGGACGAGCTTCGCTTCGACGCCGCGGTTGACCATCGCGCTCCGGATTTTCCCGCGCGATTGGCGGCCGCCTGTCCAGACGGCATCGATGTCTATTTCGAGAACGTCGGCGGCGCCATCTGGGAAGCCGTCCTGCCGTTGCTCAACGATTTTGCGCGCGTTCCGATCTCTGGGCTCATTGCGCAGTACAACGGCGTCCCAGACGGCGACGGTACCGACCGACTCCCCGCGACCATGCGGCAGATTCTCTCGAAGCGCCTGACCGTACGCGGCGTCATAAACTACGATTTTGCCTCCGAGCACTACGCCGACTTCCTGCGAGAGGTTGGTGCGGGCATCGCCGCGGGTCGCATCCGCTACCGTGAGGACATCGTCGACGGTCTCGAAAACGCGCCAGGCGCCTTCATCGGAATGCTGGAGGGGCGCAACTTCGGAAAGCTCATCGTCCGGGTGGCCGCCTAGATCCTGACGTGCCCCTGCGGGCGGCTGAGGCGCCTCACTCCGTGCCGTCAGGGATCGCGGAGCCGCTTGCGCATGTCGGTCGAGCCGGACGGGCTGGCGTCGTGATCATCGATTTCTCGAACGACGGGAGGGGCCCATGAAATTTGGAACGATTGGCGCCGGCGCTGTCGCGCTCGCATTCGGGCGAGAGGCGCTGGCCAGGGGCCATCAAGTGATCTTGAGCAGCCGGCGTGGTCCAGATGCACTCGTCGACAAAGTCGCCGAGCTTGGTCGTGGTGCGTCCGCGGGCTCGGTCGAGGAAGCCGCGAGCCTCGAGTACGTGTTGCTGGCCGTGCCCTGGCGACACGTCGAGTCGGCGTTGACGAGCCTCCCTGCCTGGAACGGCCGGGTGCTCATCGACGCGACGAATCCCTTCGTCGAGACGAGTCCGAAGCTCGTCCTCGCCGATCTCGGCGGCAAGGGCGCGAGCGAGGTCGTGGCGGCCCTGGCGCCAGGTGCCCGCATCGTCAAGGCGTTCAATTCGATCGTCACCGCCCGCTTCAATGAAGGGCCGGTCAAGAACGGAGGACGTCGCGTGATCTTCGTCTCGGGGGACCATCCCGAACCGACCGCATTCATCAAACAGCTGATCGAGAGTTTCGGCTTCACGGTGATCGATCTCGGCGGTCTCGCGACGGGTGGCCGCCTGCAGCAGGCCGGGGGTCCGCTCGCCGGTCGCGACCTCGTCGAATTCGGCGGTCACTGACACGGAAATTAGCGCTTCTCGGAGGATAGGCAACACGAACGGCAGATGGCATCGACGGTCCGTCCGCCCGATCGCGAGTAATATCTGCGCAAACTTGAATCGGTCTTCACGGCAAACCGACGCCTTCACCCTTATTGACCGCTCCCGCCTCTCGCAAGCGCTGCACTTCGCCCATGAAGCGTGCGAGCAAAGGGGACTTATTGTCCCTTCTCCAGGCCAGAGCCAGCGGCATCGGCACGTTGAAATCGACCACGGACATAATGACAACCCCTTTAGGACGCCGCCGACGTGCCGTTCCAAGGACCCATGCCACTCCCAAGCCGGTCGCAACTAGACCTAGGGCTGTTGACTCGTCAAATCCCTCCTGAACGATACGGGGGGATTTCAAACCACCGCGAAAGCATGCGTGCATCATGCGGTCGTAGAGTGGCGGGTTACCCCACCTTGGGAACCAGACAAACGGTACGTCAATTAGGTCATGCAGGCGGACTTCCTTGAGTTTCGTCAGAGGATGTCCTGTGGGCACTGCCAATTCGAACCGTCTCATCGCGACTGGATGTCCGTCCAATTCCGGATCGGCTTTTGGCATGTTGTATACGAAGCCTGCATCCAAACGGCCGGACCGGATGGCTCCTAACTGATCCAAACTCCCCAATGGCTCAAGTTGAAGTTCGGCGTCCGGTTGCATCTCCCGGAACCGTCGGAAGGATTCTGGAACCACGCCCCACCACAACGCATCCTCGGTGAACGCGACGCGCAGCGTCCCTGATAGACCACGAGCCACGCGGGCGGCGCGCGCAGCCGATTCGTGCACCTCCTGAAGGATACGTCGAGCATCTTCCAGGAAATGCTTGCCGGCTGCACTCAACTTCACGCCGCGTGGGAGACGCTCGAAAAGTTTGAAGCCTACTTCCTCCTCCAAATCCTGAATCTGGCGGGAAAGCGCCGGCTGTGCCACGCGCAGCCGACGCGCCGCGCGCCCGTAGTGCTGGTCCTCGCCGACTGCCACGAAATATCTCAGATGCCGCAATTCCATTCCGATACTTTACCGCGATTGGTTTGATAGTAAAGATGTCTTTGACGTATTAGACACTTGCTTTCAAATTAGACTCACGAAGGGGAAAAGTCGGCGCCAGCGGGGATCAATGATGCATATCGTACGAAGCAACGACGCTCCTTTAGGCGGTGGCGAACGGGGGCCCCCATCACTTCGCCGGCAATTGGGGAACGCCTTGGCACACATTGGGACGACGAGCTTCCAAGCAGCTCAAAACGTGTCTTTTTGCCACGAACGTCCATCGACAGGAGCCAAACAGCCATGAGTACGAAGAGCTATATGAAGACCCGATTCTCCGCGAACGACGCAGCACTCGTCTTGATCGACCACCAGTCGGGAATCATGCAGTTAGTGCATGACTATTCACCGGCTGAGTTTCGCAACAACGTGATCGGGCTCGCGAGGCTCGGAAAAGTGTTCAAGCTGCCTAGCGTCCTGACCACGAGCCTTGGTCAAGGTCCAAACGGCCCGTTTATCCCAGAGGTGTTGTAGCCTGTTCCCTGATGTGCCGGTGATCGATCGACCTGGAATCATCAGCGCGTGGGATGATCCTAAGTTCGTAGCAGCGATCGAGAAGACGGGTCGCAAGAACCTCATTGTGGCCGGCGTCACAATTGACGTATGCCTCGCCTTCGCCGCCATGCAAGCGGTCGAGGCGGGCTATAACGTGTACAGCGTGGCCGATGCCTCCGGCGCGCTTGATGGGACAACCCGCGAGCTGGCCATTGCCAGAATGATAGATCATGGGATCACACCCATCAGCTGGACCACGGTTGCGGCCGAGATGCAGCGGGACTGGAGGCTGCCGACCGGACAGGACTTGGGGCGGGTCTTCCACGATCACTATCACAGCTACGGCCTTTTGATGGACAGTTTCGATTCCGTGACGGCCAATGTGGTCAAGAAGGTGTCCTAGCTGCTTCGCGCACTGTTCCAGAGACTGCGCCCGATCTCAATCTCGAGATCGGGCGCGCTGTGGCGATCTCGAAACAGAAGCCCAGCGACCTGTCCGCCTGCAAGTGGTTGCGGGCCCCCGGTTTGAACCAGTGACCGGCTGAGATGTTTCAAGGTGATCGTCGTCATGGCCGGCTCGTTCTCGACGGGATGCACGCACACGAGACTCAGCCCATCGTGGCGGCTCGGGGCAGGACCGCCCGCTTGGAGCTCGCATTCTGTGGGCCCCGGACGTGGCTCAATTTGGACGCTGTTCTGCCTCCTCCGCGACACTTTTCGACGGTCACGTGATCCGAACGGGAACTAAGTAGCTGATTTTTGGTGGCCGTTCGGGTGGACTGTGTTTTGCTTCTAAGAGCATGGAGGTTCCCGAACACATGCTCAATCGCTCCCGGGCGCTGGTCGACAGCCTCCACCTACCGCTCAAGAAGCTGGCCCTCTGCCTGGACTGCGACGAATGCTTCGAGCTCGGTCACGAGGTCTGCCCCGCCTGCGGGAGCGCCACGTGGACGCCGGCCGCTCGCTTCCTCAAGCTGGTGTCGGAGGCCGAACCGCACCGTGGCAGCAAAATCAGGACATTCTCCCGTCGCGCCGCCGAGGAGATGGCAATCGCCAAGCAGCTGCTCATCGTGGCGCGCCATCGGCGTGAGCTCTACGAGCAGATCAAGCGCGCCTTCGCGGGGCACGAGACCGTGCAGGTCGTCCTCGACCGCCGCGTGACCGACCGCCGCCGCCGCAAGGAGCCGACGCTGCCCGAGCGTCGCGGGGCCGACCGGCGCGCCCGCGCCATCATCGACGACCAGCTCCGCACCATCGGCTGGTCGCTCGTGCTGCTCGATCTCGCCAAGACCAAGCGCAGCTAGTCGTCACGCGCTGCCGGGGCGACAATGCCGCCCGGCCCTTGCCTTCCCCACATTTCGTGGTAGATAGGGGAGGTCTTCTAGCCCGCCAGCGTTGCCGTCGACGAGCCGGCTGGATGCCACGTCACCACGCCACGAGCCGACAGCTACGAGTAGACAGGAGGATGGCCGATGCGCAATCCCGGATGGCGTCTCGCGCGGTGTCTGCTGGCCCTGACCGCTTTCGCGATTCCCGCCCTCGCCCAGGCGCAGGCTGCGAAATACCCCGCCGCCCCCGCGGTGACCCCGCCCGCCGTGGTGCGGCCGGGCAAGCTCGTGGTCGCCACCAACGCCACGCTGCCGCCCGTCCAGTACATCGACGAGAAGGGCAATCTCAAGGGCATGCGGATCGAGCTGGGCAACGAGATCGCCAAGCGGCTCGGGCTCGAGATCAACTGGGTCAACATCCAGTTCGACGCGCAGATCCCCGGCCTGCAGGGCGGCCGCTGGGACCTCATCGTCACTGGGCTCTTCTTCACCCCCGAGCGCGCCAAGCTCATGTATCTCATCCCCTATGAGCTCCAGGCCATCAGCGTCTCGGTGCCCAGGGGCAATCCCAAGAAGATCGCGCAGCCGGCGGATCTCGCCGGGCGGCCGGTGGCGGTCGAGATCGGCGGCTACGAGGAGCGGCAGATCCGGCGCATCAACGACGAGCAGGTCAAGGCGGGTGCCAAGCCGATGGACATCAAGACCTTCAACACCTTCGCGGAGTCCTATCAGGTGCTGCGCGCGGGGCAGGTGGAGGCGGTGGTGAGCGTGGACGCGGTGGCAAAGTTCTACCAGGACAAGGGCGAGTTCGAGCGCGCCATGTCCGGCATCGCCGGCTCCCCGGCGACCGTGGCCGCGAAGTCGAAGGACCTCGCGCAGGCCGTGCTGAAGGTGATGAACGAGATGAAGGCCGACGGCACCTACGACGCGCTCTTCGACCGCTACGGCGTGTCGAAGATGGCGGGCAAGACGCTCGAGCTCAAGGGGCCCGACCTGCCCTAGGCTCGCGCCTCCATGACGGGCTGGGATTGGGCGGCGTTCCGGAAGTACCTGTTCAATCCGTATCTCCTCGAGGGCTCGTGGACCACGGTATGGCTGTCCATGGCCGTCATGACCATCGGTCTCCTGCTCGGCCTGGCCGCGGCGCTGATGCGCATGTCGCCGCATCGCGTGCCACGGAGTATCGCGCGCTTCTACATCTGGCTCATGCGGGGCACGCCCCTGCTCGTCCAGCTCATCATCATCTACACGGGTCTGCCCCAGCTCGGGATCCGGCTCACGGTGATCCAGTCCGCCCTCATCGGCCTGGGGCTCAACGAAGGCGCCTACCTGGCCGAGATCATCCGCGCAGGCATCCTCTCGGTGCCGCGCGGGCAATTCGACGCCGCGCGCGCGGTGGGCATGCCGTACTGGACCATGCTTCGGGTGATCATCCTGCCGCAGGCGGCGCGCGTGATCATTCCGCCCCTCGGGAACAACTTCAACGGGCTTCTCAAGACCACCTCGCTCGCCTCCGTGATCTCGCTCGAGGAGCTCCTCCGGCGGTCGCAGATGCTTATTCAGCTCGAGTTCAAGGTGCTCGAGATCTTCGTGGTCGCCGCCTGCTACTACCTCGCCATGACGAGCCTGTGGGGCATGGTGCAGCGGCGGCTCGAGACGCACTTCGGCCGCCCCTACGGCCCCTCCGCGGGGCGGCCGTCGCGGGCCATCGAGGGCCCGCTGCTCGAGCAGGACGCACGCTGATGGCCGCGGCCGATCTCGCCGTGGAGGCGCACGGCGTTCACAAGTTCTACGGCTCCCTGCACGTGCTGCACGGCATCGACCTCGAGGTGCGCCGCGGGCAGGTCGTGGTCGTGGTGGGGCCGAGCGGCTCGGGCAAGAGCACCTTGCTCCGCTGCCTGAATCACCTCGAGACCGTCCAG
>WNFC01007931.1_pt1 | contig 12189 bp, 14 predicted proteins | sample 5400541 | NCBI WGS metagenome assembly WNFC01 (sample SAMN13153342, study PRJNA577476) | soil metagenome | isolation source: 120 cm saprolite under Douglas fir tree site 2 hole 2 replicate 1 | place: USA:California | collected 2015-04-18 | reverse complement strand
ATTGCGGCGTGGTGCTGGACGGGTACTACGGAGATGCGGCGATCACAGTTGCGGTAGGGGATTCGGTTTCGCCGGAGCGGCAGAAGTTGCTGGAAGTTACCGAACAGTCGCTGTACAAGGCGATTGAGCAGGTGAAGATCGGCAACAAAGTCAGCGACATTGGCGCGGCGGTGCAGGAATACGTGGAAGCCAACGGATTCAGCGTAGTGCGCGAGTTCGTTGGCCACGGGATTGGGACCAAGCTGCACGAAGAGCCGCAAGTGCCGAATTTCCGTTCGCGCGGTGCGGATACGCGATTGCGTGAAGGCATGGTGCTGGCGATTGAGCCGATGGTGAATTCAGGGCGTCCGGAAGCAAGAGTCCTGGACGATAAGTGGACGGCGGTAACGGCGGATGGCAGCTCCAGCGCGCATTTTGAGCACTGCGTGGCAGTGACCAGGGATGGGCCGCTGATTTTAACGCAGTGAAAAAACGTCGTTGGTCGTTGGCCAAACCGCGTGCATGAGCAAAGAAGACGCGATTGAAGTGATGGCGACGGTGCTGGAGCCGCTGCCTAATGCCATGTTCAAGGTGGAACTGGAAAACAAACACCAGGTTCTGGCGCATGTTTCCGGCAAGATGCGCAAGAATTTCATTCGCATTCTGCCGGGAGATAAAGTTGCAGTTGAGCTTTCGCCTTACGATTTGAATCGCGGGCGGATTGTGTATCGCTATAAATAGTCGCGTCGGGACGGCTGCTGCCCGGGGAAAGCTCGGATGTGGATTGGCCAACGACCAACGACGAACGACCAAGGACAGATTTATGAAAGTACGGGCATCGGTAAAGAAGATTTGCGATAAGTGCAAGGTCATCCACCGCAAGGGTGTGGTGCGGGTGATTTGCGAGAATTCGAAACACAAGCAGCGACAGGGGTAATAGGAGCACTATGGCACGAATTGCAGGCGTCGATCTTCCGCGTAACAAGCGGGCATTCATTGCGCTGACTTACATCTATGGAATCGGGCAGTCGCGGGCCACGCGCATTCTCGACGAAGCCAAGGTGGACGCGATGAAAAAGGTCCAGGACCTAGGCGAAGACGAAGTGAATCGCATTCGCCAGGTGATTGAAGGCGAAGGCCTGGTGGAAGGCGATCTGCGCAAAGAAATTTCCATGAGCATTAAGCGGCTCATTGAAATCGGCTCCTATCGCGGCTTCCGTCACCGCCGCAATCTGCCGGTGCGGGGACAGCGGACGCATACCAACGCCCGGACGCGCAAGGGACCGCGTAAGGGAACGGTCGCGCAGAAGAAGAAGGCGGCGACTAAAACCTAGTTGCCAGTGCTCAGTGGTCAGTTGCCAGTAAAACCTGACCCTCGGCGCCGGCAAGAAGGAACTGACAACTGGCCACTGGCCACTGGACACTGAACTTATGGCGAAACCAGCAGCAGCAGGCGGTGCCGCAGCGGCGCCGGAGAAAAAGGGCAAGAAGAAAACCTTTAAGAAGAAGGAGCGCAAACACGTCTCATTTGGCGTGGTGCATATTCAGGCGTCCTTCAATAACACTATCGTGACCATCACCGACCAGGCGGGGAATGTGCTGTCCTGGAAGAGTTCGGGGTCGCTTGGTTTCAGGGGATCGCGCAAGGGCACGCCCTTTGCGGCGCAGCAGGCTGCCAGCAACGCCGCCAACATGGCGCGCGATCATGGCGTACGCACCGTGGAAGTGCGGGTGAGCGGGCCGGGTTCGGGGCGTGAATCGGCGATCCGGGCGCTGGCTGCAGGGGGCATTGAAGTCCGCAATATTAAAGATGTGACTCCGATTCCGCACAACGGTTGCCGTCCGCCGAAGCGGAGAAGAGTGTAAGAGCAGTGGTCAGTGGGCAGTGAATAGTGGTCAGTGCAGGACGGGCGAGGACGCCCGTTGCTCCACGATCATCACTAACAACTGGCCACCGACCACTGACCACCGATATTCAACCGGGAAGAAGGGACGCCAATCCTGTAAACCGGTTCTAACAAGGAGAAGAAAACTTGGCGCGTTATACCGATCCCGTCTGCCGTCTATGCCGCCGCGAGGGCATGAAGCTGTTCCTCAAAGGCTCGAAATGTTTCACCGACAAGTGTCCGGTGGAGAAACGTAACTTTGCTCCCGGCCAGCATGGCAAGGACCGCAAAGCGAAAATCGTTGGTTATGGCCTGCAACTGCGCGAGAAGCAGAAAGCCAAGCGCATGTACTTTACCCAAGAAGGCCAGTTCCGTAACTATTTCGAGAAGGCTGCGCGCTCCAAGGGCGTAACCGGCGAACTCCTGTTGCAACAACTGGAACGCCGTCTGGACGCAGTGGTGTACCGGATTGGCTTGGGAATGTCACGCCGGCAGGCGCGGCAACTAGTACGCCATGGGCACGTCGCGGTGAATGGCCGCAAGGTCAACATCCCTTCCTATCAGGTGAGCGTGGGCGAAGAGATTTCCATCCGCGAGAACAGCCGCAAGCTGGCTTTGCTGGAACAGGCGAAGGAATTCGCCGCGCATCAGAATGCTCCGGGCTGGCTGGAGATTGATCGCGAGAATTTCAAGGGCAAGGTACTCGCGCTGCCGAAGCGCGAAGATATTCACTTGCCGGTGAATGAACAGTTGATTGTGGAGTTGTATAGCAAATAAGTTTCAAGTTTCGGGTTTCGGGTTTTTGAAACCTGAGACTCGAAACTGATTGTTCTGGTCCATTATTTCGTGCCAGATCAGCCTTTCCTGGTGATTGACCTGAAGCCCGGACCGCTTCAGGGAGCCAGGATCGAGCCAAACGGCCGAAGGAGAAACAAATGCTTTGGAAGGGTTTTCAAAAACCGAAACGTCTCGCAGTTGATACTTCAACCTTAACCGACAAGTACGGCATCTTCTGGGCGCAGCCTTTTGAGCGCGGGTTCGGAACTACCATCGGCAACGCGCTCCGCCGCGTGCTGCTTTCTTCGATTGAAGGCGCTGCAGTTACCGCAGTAAAAATCGAAGGCGTGCTGCATGAGTTCCAGTCAATCCCGGGCGTGGTTGAAGACGCGACCGACATCATCCTGAACCTGAAGCAGGTGCCGTTCAAGCTGAGCGGAGATGCGCCGAAGGCCATCTATTTGCGCTCAGACCAGCCGGGCGTAGTCACTTCGGGAATGATCGAAGCCGACGGAGATGTCGAGGTTCTGGACAAAGACGTTTACATTGCGACGGTGAGCGAAGGCGGCCGGCTGGACATGGAAATGCGGTTGAAGCGCGGACGCGGTTATGTTTCCGCCGACAAGAACTTTGACGAAGATCTGGGCATCGGATTCATTCCGATTGATTCGGTCCACTCGCCGGTGCGCAAGTGCAACTACACGGTGGAAGCGGCGCGTCTGGGACAGATCACCGACTACGACAAACTTACACTCGAAGTCTGGACCAACGGCTCCATCATTCCAGCGGACGCGATTGGCCTGGCGGCGAAGCTGCTGAAGGACCACATGAATATCTTCATCAACTTTGAGGAAGATATCGAAACCGGCGGCAGCACGGAAGAGCGCAAGCCTGAAATCAAGAACGAGAACCTAAACCGGTCCGTCGAAGAACTTGAGCTTTCGGTGCGCAGCTACAACTGCCTGAAGAACGCTAACATTCAGTCAATCGGCGAGCTGGTACAGAAGACCGAAGCGGAAATGCTGAAGACGAAGAATTTCGGCCGCAAGTCGCTGAACGAGATCAAAGAAATTCTGGGCACTATGGGGTTGAGCTTGGGAATGAAGATTGATGAACACGGGAATGCTGTCCCGGGGCCGACTTCCAACCAGGTGCTGCCGGCGTCGGCTTACGGGCCGGACGATAACTACTAAGAACCAGTGGTCAGCGGGCAGTGAATAGTGGTCAGTGCAGGACGGGCGAGGACGCCCGTCGCTCCACGATCATGACTGACAACTGGCCACCGACCACTGACAACTGAGGTTTTCCATGCGCCACAAAGTAGCTGGATTCAAACTCGGACGGACTACATCGCATCGGCGGTCGCTGCTGCGGAATATGGCCACTTCGCTCATCGTCGAAGAGCGGATTGAAACGACCATTCCCAAGGCCAAGGCGCTGAAGCCGATTGTCGAGAAGATGATCACGCTGGGCAAGCGCGGAGATCTTGCGGCGCGCCGCCAGGCGACTGCGTATCTCATGACCGATGAAGCCGTGCACAAACTGTTCGATACCGTTGGGCCGCGCTTTGGCGACCGCGCCGGGGGCTATACGCGCATTATCCGCGCCGGATGGCAGAAGGGCGATGGCGCCGACAAGGCGTTCATCGAACTCATGGGCAGTGAGCAAGTGCTGGATGAAAAGCGCCAGAAGCGCGCTGAAGCCCGTGCCAAGAAGGCTGAGGAAACCAAGAAACAGATGGAAGAGGCGGAAGCGGCGCAGGCTAATGAGACGGCTGTGGAAGCTGAGTCGAAGGCAGAAACTAAAGAGTAGCGGATAGAATCTGTTGGAGTAAGCGCGGGCAAGATCCCGCGCTTTTCTTTTTAGGGCTGGTTTGACAAGCATCCATCACGCGCATTGTATGATCTCACGGTAAGATTTCTGCCCGCCGAAGGGTTGGAATATCTGGCGGCAAGAGAGGCTATCTCATGCTTATCCGACGTAGTTTTTACGTCTCCATTCTTGTTCTTTTCTCGTCCCTAACCCAGGCGCAAACCCCGGCGGAATGGAAGCCCGCCGAGGACGCGCTCGGACGCAGCGGAAAATTACAGCCCGATGGCGCCTTCAAGTTTGCAATGCCCCGTAGGGACCTGAAGGTCACGATTGACGGCACACCGATAAAAGCTGGACTGGCGCTGGGATCGTGGGCGGCATTTTCTGCAAGTGGCGATAACGCCATGGTCATGGGCGACCTGGTGCTGACCGAGGACGAAGTGGGTCCGGTGATGCTGGCGTTGCAGCAAGGAGGAATTGAGGTCGCGGCGCTGCACAATCATGTGCTGCATGAATCTCCACGGGTGATGTATATGCACATTGGCGGCCACGGGAATGCGGCCAAGCTGGCGCTAGCGATCCATGCTGCGCTGGCTGTAACGGCAACACCCGACGAGACTCCGGCGGCCGCGCCACAAAAAATTGAACTCGACACCGACAAGATTGATGAAGCGATGGGGCGCAAGGGTAAGGATAATGGCGGCGGCGTTTACCAGTTCGGGGTGCCGCGAGCGGAGACGATCCGCGATCATGGTGTGGATATTCCCGCGTCGATGGGGATTTCGACAGCTATCAATTTTCAGGCGACCGGCAACGGACACGCGGCCATTACCGGCGACTTTGTTCTTTTGGGAAGTGAAGTCAATCCTGTGATTGCGACACTGCGTGAGAACGGGATTCAGGTCACGGCGCTGCATAGCCACATGTTGACGGAGGAACCGCGTCTCTTCTTTATGCACTTTTGGGCCAATGATGATGCAGTGAAACTGGCGCATGGCCTGCGCGCGGCGCTGGACAAGACGAACTCAAAGAAATAGTCGCAAGCTTTCCTCTATGCTCGCTGGCTCGCAAACCACTCCCGTGATTGAAGCGCAGCAACTTGTGCCTGTGCCATTTGCGAAGTTTTGCGGCTACTTCTTGTGGCTGGGCACGACCGGGTTTGGCGGGCCGATTGCGCTGGCGGGATACATGCAACGCGATCTGGTCGAGCGCCGCCGCTGGGTGAGCCGCGAAGACTATCTTGAAGGACTTGCGCTGGCGCAACTTGCGCCGGGGCCTTTGGCAGCGCAACTGGCCATCTACCTCGGCTATTTGCGCGCCGGGACTTTGGGGGCGTCGGTGGTCGGGCTGGCGTTCATCGGGCCCTCATTTCTAATGGTGCTGGCAATCGCCTCGGCTTACGTCCGTTATGGCGGACTGCCATGGATGCAACCGGCTTTTTACGGAATTGGCGCTGCGGTGGTGGCGATTATCGCGCGTTCGGCATGGGAACTGGCGCGCATGGTGCTGCGTCAGGACCGCCTGCTGTGGGCCATCTTCGTCGTGCTCGGAATCTCGACCGCGGCTACGGGACGCGAAATTGTCTGGTTATTCCTACTGGGAGGTGTGGTTGCATTTGTGGCCAAGGCTCGGCCGCGCGTTGTGCAACCTCATGCGGGATTGCTGGTGCCTTTGCTGGCCGCAGGAACTGCGGTTCGGGGGAAAGTGCTGGAGTTACTCCTTTTCTTCACTAAAGCCGGAGCGTTCGTCTTCGGCAGCGGGCTGGCAATTGTCCCGTTTCTCTATGGAGGCGTGGTCGAGCAACACCACTGGCTCACTGATCGCCAATTCCTCGATGCCGTCGCTGTGGCAATGATTACGCCGGGGCCAGTGGTGATCACGGCCGGCTTCATTGGATATCTTGTCGCCGGACCATGGGGAGCGATGGCGGCTGCTGCCGGAGTTTTTATTCCCGTCTATCTGGTGGTGTTATTTGTCAGCCCGTTCTTCGGAAAGATTGCGAAAAATCCGCAAGCGCGCGCGGCGTTGCAAGGAGTAACTGCCGCTGCAACCGGGGCAATCGCCGGAGCCGTTTACATCCTGGGACGGCGCGCCATTCACGACTGGGCGACGGTCCTGATCGCGGCGGTGGCGCTGGGTATTACCCTGCGATGGAAAGTCCCCGAGCCACTGCTGATCGCGGGCGCAGCGGTGGCCGGGGTGCTGTTGTATCGATGACCGTTCCTGAATCCTCTGCAAGAAGCTCTCCCCGGAGGCGCGCGGCGTCCGCATCGCGTCGGTTGTGACCAAAACAGCGAGTGGGTTTGTAGTGGCCGGACGTAACATGCGCGAAGTCGAGATCCGAGAAGACAACGTCTTTAAGCTCGCGGCCATGGGCTGGCTTGCGGCCAACCTTGCGCTCACAACCATCTGGCTGCTGACGCCGATCTTTGGCGGCTCCCAGACCCCTCAGTTGCGCACTACCGCTTAGGGCCAAAGTTGGACAGCTCGGCGCTAACTGTCCACACACGATCTTCCAATTGGTAAGTACCTTCGTACTCCCGTGGTGGCGAATTATCTTGCGGCGGGGTCACGCCGTGCCCTCAAATACTGTCAACTATGATGAAAAAACTAGGCATTCTTGCGTTTGCGATTCTGGCGCTGGTGGTTTTCGGCGCGGCCCAGGACCGCGTGTTTGACTGGCAGCGGGCCAGCGATGAAATCGTCCAACTAGATCCGGCGAACGTCCACACTGGACGCGTTTATCACGCTGGCAGTGAGGGCGGAAATATGCATATCGACATCCATGCGCGCCGTCCGGTTACGGTGGCGATGGTTTGGGCAGACCAGTGGAATGCGGCGATGCAGCATCCGGAGGCGCAGGGCAATCTGGAGTTCCGCTGCTTGCGCGAGCATGTGCTGGATACCACCTACGAATGCCACCTGCCGTCAGATCGGCCGATGTTGCTGACCATCCGCGATGAGCGCACTCCGGATCGCGTCGTGCTGCAGGGTATTGAAGCCATATGGCACAAAAGCTCTGGGCAGTTTATATCGCCCAATGACGTGGACATCACTTATTACAGTTGGGTGTGCGTGCAAAACTGCGTGCAGCCGGAGTTTCAGTGCTTTCGCCTGGTGAAAGAGAAGTACGAAATCACATCGGTTCCGAAGATATACAGCATCCTGACACCGGAGCGCGACGGCCAGCCGGTAAACTTGAGAGTGAAAGCTCCGGTCCCGGTGACGATCGCGTTGCTTCCCTCGCAACTGGCCGATCAGGTATATGACCATCCCGAAACTCTGAGTTCCGCGCTCCGCCAAACTTCATGCAAGCAGCCCGGCGTGCAGTCCCTGACTTTCGATTGCACGGTGAACCTGGCGGACGGGCCGCAGTCGCTAATTGTGGTGCCGGCCTCCTCGCCGAACCACAAGAAGGCGGAGATCGAACTGCAGGCGGTCAAGTGCGTGAACCACTGCCAGTTGATGAATATTAACAACGGCCCGGGAAGCAACTGAGGGCGGGGGAAGGGCACTTAGCATTTAGCACTTGGCCTGTCTGGCAAGGTGCCAAGCGCTAAGTGGCGCATTTCCCAGCATATTGTCCTGATTACAGGTTCCGCACCTGTACTGTTTCGCAAAGTACATGTCCCTCTCGTACTCTGCCCATACAGCGATCGATAGCGTAAATAAAAGATAGGACGGGCAAAGCTGTTTTCCAGCCTGGGGAGGAAGCATGCAGATCGGTGTTTATGGGGCGGGGTATCTGGGGACGGTGATTTCGGCCTGTCTGGCGGATTTTGGCACCCCGGTAATCTGTTGCCATCCCGATAGCTCACGCATGGTGGAAATGGCCCAGGGCAAGGTCCCCTTTCACGAAAAAAACCTTTCTGAAGTGATTCGGCGCAATGTTCGCTCGGGGCGGCTAGCTTACTCGACGGATGTTGAGTCTTTTGCGCGCAAGGCCGGCGTGATCTTTCTGGCCGAGGATACTCCGGAGCATCTGGCTGAGCTGACGATGCGAATTGCGCGCGCAGCTTCCAAGCCGCCGATTCTTTCGATTGTGACTCCGGTGGCAGTTGGAACGGGGACAATTCTGGAGAAGAAGCTGCACGACGCAGGGCTGAAGGCGACGATGGTTTCGCAGCCCGTGTTTTTTACCGCCGGATGCGCGGTCGAGGACTTCAATTGGCCGGATCGAATCGTTCTGGGGACTCCTTCGAACGACGCCGTGTTGGCGATCAAGCAGATTTTCCATCCGCTGGTGATGCGCGGAGTGCCGGTGATTGTGACCAATCACGAGACCGCGGAACTGGTGCGCGAATCGGCGACTGCATTTGTGGCGGCGAAGATTTCTTTTATTAATGAACTCGCGGGACTCTGCGAACGGGTCAAAGGTGACGCCGTGCACCTTTCGCTGGCCCTCGGTCTGGATAAGAAAATCGGGCCGCGTTGCTTGCAAGCGGGAGCAGGTATGGGCGGGCTGTTCGCCCAGTCCGATATGGACTCGCTGGCGCAACTGGCGCAGGAAAATAACGTTGAGTTGAAGATTCTGAGCGCGGCCCGCGAGGTGAATCTTTCGCTCGCGGACGGTCTGGCGGAAAAGATTTCTGCGTGCCTGAAATCGCTGCAGAATAAAGACGTGGGAATTCTGGGTCTCGCTTTCAAGCCCAATACCAACTCGGTGGCAGGCTCAGGTGCGGTGAAGTTGGCTCAGAGCCTGGTGGCTCGCGGCGCGCGGGTGCGAGCGTATGATCCGTTTGCCATTCCCGATGCCAAGCTGGAGCTGAACGGAACAGTGCACTATTGCGAGTCGCCTTATGCCGCAGCGGAAGGCGTTGAGGCGCTGGTTGTGGGGACGGGTTGGCCGGAGTTCCGCGGGCTGGACTTCGCGCGAATCAAGAATCTTTTGCGGCGCCCATTGATTGTGGACACGAAGAATATTCTTGATGCGGTGCGGCTGCGGGCGATGGGATTTGAGTACGTGGGAGTGGGAAGATAGGACCAGGCTTCGGGCTGTAGGCTCCAGGCTTCAGGCCCGACCAATCACAGAATTCCATCGATATCAATCTTCGTCGAATGGGGCCCGCCTTTTAGTTACTTCAGCGCGCCCACGACCCAACAAGTCAAAACCCAAAGCCCAAAGCCCGAAGCCCGAAGCCCGAAGCCCGAAGCCCGTCTTCCTACCTTGTATAATCAGAAAGCCTGGTGGGAGTAGCTCAACTGGCAGAGCACCGGACTGTGGCTCCGACGGTTGCGGGTTCGATTCCCGTCTCCCACCCCAATTTTTCAGTCGTTTACGTTGTGCTCCCTGCCGTTTCCATGCCGTTCACTGAGGAATGGCCTTTGCCGCAACTTTGGATGTCGCTTCCCTCAGTCCTTCGCCGACAGCGTCCCCATAGCTCATAGTTACGCGGATGTCTCCGTGTCGCATCGCACGCTGTTGCACGGTGATCGGTGTGCCTAGCTCATCCAGCCACGCGCGATAACTGTGTCGAAAACTGTGCGGTGAAACGTGCTTAATACCCGCGTCCTGGCACGATCGCCCCAATTTCTCCCAAAACGATGTATAGCTCCGAGGCAACTTGCCGTGCTTCTCCGGTGAGGCAAACACCCAATCGCCCGGCTCGGTAAACACGCTGCTCTGCTTATGCTGCTTGAGCAAATCCAGAATGCGAGAGTCAAGCGCCATTGGTTTGCTGGAGTGAACTGTTTTCACTTGGTCCTCAATTTGCTTGACGACGGCGCGTTGCAGTCTCAATTCTCCATTCAGCCAATCAAGATCTTGCCACTGCAATCCCACAATTTCCGACCATCGCAATCCGAGGCATACCCCTACCGTCGCCATCGTGCGGTACGGTTCCGTGAGAATGGCGGACAGACGGTGAAATTCCTCAATGGTCATCGTGCGTGGTTTTCGTGTTCTCTTGGACCCATTCCTGACCTGGACCAGCTCCATCGGATTCCGTAGTGTAGGCACGTCTCCGCGCCACATCGCGTAATCCCACAGAACCCTTAGCAAGCCTCGGATGTGAACCTTTCTTTTCGGAGCCAGGTCCAGCGATTGAAGCCACAGCTCTACAGGGCGTGCCTGTAGCTCTGTAAGCTCCGCATCCTGCCACTTCGGGAGGATGTGTTTTTGCAAGTACACTTCGTACCCGCGTCTTGTGCTCGCCCGCTGTGGCATCTTCTCTATCCGATACTGCGGCACTAGCTCACCTATTCTTGGGCACGTCAGAATTGTTTTCGTTTCCGTTGCATCGCGTAAGGGCCTCGCTGCCTTCCACGCTGCCGCCTTAGTAAGGAAGCGTCCAAGCACTTTGCATTTTCGCTTGCCGTTCTCCCACCAAAAGAAATTCCAAACCTTACTACGCTTGTCCTGCACAACACTTCCAGTTCTTATTCTGCTGCTCATTGAACCCTCCTGAGTTCGGCAGCAGATGGCGGATCGAGCATAGCATCCAAGTCCTCACGCCGGAAGCGCCATGTAATCCTCTTGGATCCGGACAAGCGATGGCCGGGGAGTTTGCCGTCTTTGGCCCATTGCATGACGGTGCGCGGTCGTACCTTCAAGTGCGCGGCGGCCTCCGCTGCTGTGAGCCATTCAGTCATAACTGTTGCAAAGTTCGCAGATGGATGGACAGAAAGCGGGCTGCTTCTGCAGCGTCTACATAGTACCCGCGGGATTGAGCTGGGGAGGGTCGTCGGATCATACAGGTGATTCCATCGAAGCTGCCAGGCTCAGGTCACAAGCGCCTCGAGATGTCGCCGCTAACGGCATGTTTCCGCGCCTGGTTGTCCGATGCGGCAACAACATAGATATAGACGTACCAAGCTCAGGCTTTCGTTCTGGCTCCAATCCACTCTTGCGGCGTACGGGCGTGGTTTTGTGGAGTTTCCTTTGGACAAATCTCTCCTTGGGAGACTTGCGCCCGCCGATTTTTGGGCACAGGAGCGCGCTCCGTGCGGAAGGCGTTGCGTCCGGCGTGCGCTTTGTCCGCGCGGCCTGCAGTGCTTCAATAAAGCAGAGTACCAGCGGAAGGCAAACCTCAATTTATGACCAATCCATCTGGGGGGAGCCTGCCTGCTTGGCTGGCTTCCTGCCAGATCGGGGTTGATAGGCACCGTAGGATGACAGCAGTCGGTGCGCTGGACGCCTTCCAGACTCTGTTGTGGGAGCTTGACGTCTCCGTACCAAAGCTGGATGTAGTTGTCCGTGGGCCCCGTAGAGGTTTGCGTTGACGGATAGAAGAGGGCGAGGTAAGCATCCGAACGGTTCGGAGATCGAACACGCTGAGGCATTCCTTACTAGCGGAAGATGTTTTGCATCCGTGCCCGAAGGCCTCGTCAAGGCCGCACGAAGGTGCGCCGCGCAGCGGTCGAGAGCCTTGACGAGTCTTGGCGCCGGTGCGACGTTGCTGCTAGGAAGGAATGCCTCAGCGTGTTCGCTTTCTGTTGATGAGGGGACTGAGAAAGCATTGAGGAAGAATGCTGGAAGTCCTCAGAGGTTGCAGAGATCATCAAGACGGTTGTGGCAAGACGTTGCCGCTGATTGCGGATGGCAACCTGCCAGCCGAACTGAAGACGCGGGGGTGGAACACTGTGGCCGGGAGCGACCCGGAACCCCGTAGGGCGTTTTGGCCCCGAAAAACGGGGACAAACCGGGGTCGCTCCCGGCCACAAAACGTTTTTTCCCGCGTCCGCATTGTTGGTGGTGTTCATGGTCTTGTTCCTGAGCTTTCAAGAGCTTGTCTGG
>WNFC01007255.1_pt1 | contig 12191 bp, 10 predicted proteins | sample 5400541 | NCBI WGS metagenome assembly WNFC01 (sample SAMN13153342, study PRJNA577476) | soil metagenome | isolation source: 120 cm saprolite under Douglas fir tree site 2 hole 2 replicate 1 | place: USA:California | collected 2015-04-18 | reverse complement strand
GGCGGCGGGCAAGGAGGAAGAGACTACACCACGGAAGTGAACTCATGGCTCTATACCTTCAGCGTACAGCACGATCCGGAGGGTCTCATTCAACTCATGGGCGGCCGCAGCGCCTTCAACGCTCGGCTGGACCAGCTCTTTGTAGAACAGTATGGCACTTCGAAGTTTCAGTTCCTTGGCCAGTTTCCGGACGCCACTGGTCTCGTGGGACTATACTCACAGGGCAACGAACCGAGCTTCCACATCCCATATCTCTATGACTTCTCCGGCCAGCCGTGGAAGGCGCAGAAGCGTATCCGGCAACTGCTGGACGTGTGGTATGGAGATGGCCCTCTCGGGATTCCCGGCGACGACGATGGCGGAGAGACCTCATCCTGGTATGTCCTCAGCTCCCTTGGGTTCTATCCGGAATGCCCCGGAAGTCCGATCTATGAGATCGGAAGTCCCATCTTTGCGAGGAGCAGCATCACGATGGGCAACGGCAAGGTTCTTACCGTGTTAGCCAACCACGTGTCGGCGCAAAACAAATACATACAATCCGCTACGCTCAACGGCAAACCTTGGGATAAGCCGTGGTTTGCACACGCAGAATCGCTGCAGGAGGCGCACTCGTATTTGAGATGGGAAGCCATCCGAACGTGACCTGGGGCAGCCGCCCGGAGGACGCTCCGCCTTCGATGACACCGCTGCACCCCTGATCGGTGTGCGCTCTCTCCGAGTGGGTGGCGAGTCCCTCAATGACAGTCTGAACGAGCCCTCCCCGATTGCAACACGGTCAGATTGCTGTGCTAGCATTCGTTATCCAAATCATGGGAGCGGCACCTGAATTCGGACACGCATCGGCCACGTGGGAGATAGCAGCCGTGGCACGCACGCCCGAGGGCAAAACGCTGCTGAAACGATATTTGAACGAGATCACCGAAGGTTCTGCTTTTAAGGGAAGCCCCCGCAGCGCACAGTTTCTTGAGTACATCATTTGGCAATCTGCGACTGGAAAAGTAGCGGATCTGAAAGAACGCACGATCGGTGTCGAACTGTTCGGCCGCACACCAGCTTACGATACCGGTGAAGACGCCATCGTTCGCGTGACAGCCAGCGATGTGCGCAAACGCCTCGTGCAGCACTACAGCGGAGTCGGAAACACGTCAGAGTTTCGCATCAGTCTCCCCTCAGGCGGATACGTCCCCGAATTGATCCGGATTCCAAAGGCGTCCACTGAGGTGTTGGCTCATCAGATCTCAGTTGAAGAGAAACTGGTTGAGCCCCCTGGTCCGGAGTCTTCTTCACGGGGCGGTCCGGAAGATGGGACGTCGTCCGGCTGGAAATATTGGATATTGCCTCTCCTGGGGATCATCGCGATGGCGGTGGGCATCGCGCTCTCGATCATGAATCGACCTGGGCGAACCGCGATACCGGGGAAGTGGGTTTGGAGTTCGAGCTCAGCACCCTGGACGACGCTCTTCGACGGCTCTCGTCGCGTCTTCATAGTAGCCAGTGATCCAAACATAGAAGAAATTCAGAGGATTTCGCATAGCAGTTTGTCGCTCTCTGATTACGCCAACCAGTCCTATTTGCCTCCCGGCACGAGTAACCTCTCAACGTCCCAAATTAGCTTTATGAAGGAGATACTCCGCGGGAACAAAATATCGGCCTTCGACGGCAGCATCATCGCGAACTTGGCATCGTTGATGACTCCTGGCCAAAGTCGCCTCTTGGTGAAGGCGGCACGAAACTTCCGTGTGAAGGACCTTCAGACAGACGAGAACTTCGTTTTTCTCGGTAGCCCTCGGTCCAACCCTTGGGCGTCTATGTTCGATCCTGTCCTTGACTTCCAGTTTGCGTTTGATGATCGGACTCAGCGGGAATTTGTCCACAATGTGCATCCAGGACAAGATGAAAACATCGATTACATTCCCACCGCCGGCGGTTTCGATACAGGCGATTCGTTTGCCATCATCAGCGTCTTCCACAATCCTGGCTATGGAGGCCGAGTGCTAATCATCGCCGGCGCCAGTGGCGAGGGAACCGAAGCTGCAGGAGACCTGGTAGCAGATCCTTCTCGGTGGGCAGCCATACTCCAGTCCTGCCACATCGCGCAAGATGCATCGCGCCAATCGCTGCAAGTTCTTCTGCATCTACAAACAATGGCTGGTTCCTACGGTACAGTCAACACGGTGGCCTGTCATCTATTGGCCTCGGGAGACTAGCGAAGCCGAGAGCACAAATAGGCACCTCCGATCGTCAACAGGCGAGGACAGGGTATTTCATCGACGGAGCTTCGGCCTTTTGCATCTAGCCATACTCTGACCCGTTGAGTCTCAAGGGTGTAGAATCGCTGACTTCCCTGCCTCCTTTCTGAATGATGGGCTACTCGGAAAGTATGGTCCGCCGCCTTATCGCAAGCGAAAAGTGAGAGTGACAGGTTGCTCTGCGCAGAAGGGGGGTTCGTATGCGCACCCACTGTTGACGATGTAAGAGCAGAGCCCGTACATCGCGTTGTTCTACAGAAGGCATCCAGATCGCCGGAAACCGGCCTTCGGCCAGCAGCGTCCGGATCAGCGCCCGTCGCGTCGGTCATGCTTCTGCTTCCGCGGCTCTGCGGACATGTCGCTGTCCCCAGCGAAGGTACCGTGAGGCTCGGTTCGCTCAATCGAGACTTTCGCCTCGCCGCTGCATTTGTGCCCCAAGCTCGCGGGTTTCCCTGCTAGCCCAGGCGCGCTCGAACCTTCGCTGGGTGACCGACCTGGCACTCGATCTTCAGCGCTTCCATCAATTGGAGAAACCACTGCATCGATCCCGTCCCTTCGATGTCGATGCAACCGGCCCTTCCAGCCCAGAATAGAACTCCTGCACTGCGTCGCCTGCATGCTCCACCGTCTTCTCTACGATCTCCCGTGCGGCAGTATCCACCATCGAGATCGTCTGCTGTCGTGCGTGTAAATCCACACCTATGATCTGCATCTCGGCCTCCTTCGATCCGAGCCCTTGCGGTTGGACACCGCTTAAGTCTACCCGGCCTCGTAGCCGACTTCGTTATTTCATCAGGGCTTGGCACTCGATGATGAGTGATGTGGCGGCCCTTGCAAAGGGATAGAAAACGCCGCTTATTGTTGGCTCTTAGCGAGCTCCTAAAACGCATAGCCAAAGCCGACAGAGAAGATCGGAAAGAAAGATGCGTAGCTGAGGTTATTGTTATTGCGCGCTATGAATGCCGCGAGATTCTGCTGGAAACCCGCGTCTTGACTAACAGATTGACACCCGATAGCCGGCGGTTGCGTGGGGTCGCACGCACTGCCACTGAAGTTAACCTTCAATCCAGGTTGGCCCACATAGTAGAATCCCACTTCTACCGGAGTGCTTAAGTGGCTTCTCGTGCGGGGGATGATATTGCCGAACCCAAGCGTGAGGCCGGGCGAAACCTTACGAAACTCGACCGACCCGCTTCCGTGCAGAGGGTCAGTAAAACTGCTGATGTAATCTTGCCCGTTCAAGGTCACCGTACTGCCTGACGGAATCAACGCGATTGCCTGAACCCGGTTGTTGTTTGCGAAGACCACCTGAGGACTCAGCCGAAACCGACCACCGAACGGAAACCAATCCAGAGACGCGTGTCCGGATCGCATACGGAGGTTGATGGCAACATTCGCTCCCTGCTCCTGGAAGGTGGTGGAATAGCCGAAGAAGTCAGAGCCTGCGCGAACATTGAAGTTCCTCGATAGAGGAGTTGTTATATCGAACCCTGCTCCTCCAAATCCCGTGTGCGAGTCGATGCCCACCCTGGAAAATGGTCGAAAGGGTTTGGGCGCAGCAGCGCCAGAAGGAGAAAGTCTTACAAAAGCTGTCGCAGCAGACTCTGTTTCGGCAGCAGCGTCTCTACTCGAGCTGAAGGCGTGCAACGGCTCGAAGGAGGAATCTGAGGCTGAAATGTTCTCAATGGCTCCGTGTCCGGACAGGCTTTGCGAGAATCCGCGATTGCTTGGGATAAGCATGGCCAGAACAAGTGCACCCAATGGAAATATTCGAGACTTCATGAGCGGGTTCCTTCCTTTAGAAAAATGAGGGTGAGAGGTTGAGGCTGTTCGGTCATTACTGGGCCACCACGGCTGCACAGCCTGGGTCTGCGAGCTGATCTGACAATGCCGATTGATCTACCAGTTCGACAATCGCTTGGGCCTCGGATGCCATGGCCCCGCAATACGAAACTTGCAGTTGAGAAACCTCCTCTTCCCTCCCTCTATCGGCACGGCCTCGTGAATGCTGCAGATCAAATTCCCAAATTTCACCGGCGATGAAGGGGCGAGACCTTAGTCCCGCCGTGAGGTCAGTAACATCAACCATAGAGAGCAACTCTTGAGTGTTCCGCACTGGAGGTTGAGCCAGTCCAACGCGGCGTGAGTTTGAACCTGACTTTGAGTAGGCAATGTCCTGGCTAAAAGCTGTAGCGAAGGTTGAATTGGAATTGACGGGGAGCCAATGAAGCGGTGGGCTGGCGGAAGAGCGGCGAGTTAATACTGCCGATGTAGCTGGTGCAATTGGTGCGGTTGAGGACGTTGAAGGCGGAGATGTCGGTCGTGAAGATCTTGGCCTTATCGCCCTGGGCGTGGGTGAAATGGAAGCCGTGATCCCAGAGGAGATCGAAGTCAGCGGTGCCGCCGGTCTGAAGGGTATTCCGCCCGACGCTAACTGGGCGAGCGTTGCCGAGACCCGGTGTGGAAGCTATCTACGCCGGTCGTATCGGTATAGGGGCTGCCGCTGTAGAGGGTGGCAGCGATGCCGAGCGTGAGCCAGTGGTCTGGGTTGATGTCGCCGATGAGATTGAAACGCTGGCGGCGGTCGGTATCGGCGCGTCCCCACTCGGCGGCAGGGTCGTACTGATCCTGCGGATAGAAGAGAATGCCGCCTGTATTGTTCCGATTGCTGGCCAGCGTGTATTGGGCTCGTCCCCTGAACCACCCGCCTACGCTCCCTTGAAGGGAGAGATCGAGCGCGTTGAGGATAGCGCGGCCAAAACCAACCCAAAATACCAACGCCCTGAGCCTATTTTCACTACTTAGCACTCTTTGAAGCCACCGACCTTGCCGTCTAACTCAATGATATTACATCAGTTACGTCACTCATGTTCAAAGGTGGGATATCGAGGCTGATGCGGAGGGATGATATCGGGGATCAATAGTGGCAACCCTGAAGTTACAAAGTGATTTAACTGCTGCTTCGCCTTTTTGGGTCGATAAGACTTTTTGAGGAGAAGGGAGATGTTTTATGCATGTCGCATTGGGTGTTGCTTTTGGAATGGTAGCCGTTGCACCGTTCTTTGGACGGTGGAGGGCGAATGTGTGGTTGAAGAAAAATACACCGGTTGAGCGGACGATTACCCGTCTGCCTGGACCTGTTTGTTAGAGCCGCGCGAAAACTAACGATATCTAAATCGATTTTCACCGTCGTAACGAATACATGGGCACCCGAACGCAATCATTTGGCGAAAACCGCCATCTCCCAACTGTGCAACGGCGAGCGGCACATTATCCGACTTGATCGGCTTAGGCTTCCGCAGCTTGTCGGTAATCAGATAGCTGCCGGTAACAGTCCGAATGGGGATAGGGTCAGATACGTGGACGTGCTAACCCTTATGGTTTCCGCAATGAAGCAGGCCACTGAAAAGATGGGAGCGATTTGCCTGGGAGCAGAACATTCCTCCCGCTCTTGGGAAGCCGAACTTCTCACAGTCCATCCGGTTCCCCTCAAATATAAGTCGAAATGAGCTCAAAATCCATAAACCCAACGTACCACCGAGCCGAAAGAGATTGTAATGGTTTATTCGATATGACATTCCACCTACGGCGATGCTTCTATATCGGTTTTGGCACAATCAACGACGCCCATATAGGGCGTAACAAAAGTCCACTGTTGTTCGGAAGATCATTTGCGGCACTATTAATTCTGGGTCTATTGGCCCCATTCGCAGTGGCGCAAGCCTCACCTACGGCCGAACGGCGTCTGGATGTACAACTCGGGGGCATGTTTTCTCTGGCGAACCCTGGAATTCCGAACGGTGCATCCGTCCTTTACGGACGTTGGAACTACAGTGGTGGCGGCGTCTATGCAACACTCGACCCACATCGGCGCTTCGGCTTGGAGTTGGGGGCCCGCGAACTGTCTGGCAGATACGTCAGCGAGCGCACGTATCTGGCAGGACCACGTTATTTCAAGTCATACGGACACTATGTTCCTTACGGCAAAGTGCTTTTGGGACGTGGAACTTTCAAGTTCCCGAATAGTATCGACGCCTTGTCTTTTACTGTAATTTCTTTCGGAGGAGGAGTTGACTACCGTATCAGCTCTTCCATTTACGTTCGCGGCGACTACGAATATCACCGATGGCTCGGTTTTACCGATAAGGTCCACAACTTTCCAGGCCCACTGACTCCCCAAGTTCTCTCAATTGGAGTCGCCTACCACATTCAGTAGTTGTTCCGGTCATCCTCGAAGGGCATGGGCAGTGCCCCAACGAGTTTGTTATGGAGTTGGATAGCGGCTCGAGTGGATGGATCAGGATGCCTGATGTTCCGACCAAGAAGAGTGGTAGTGACAGATGGTGGAACCACAATCTGAACCTTGTGGCTCGATGCTAGCGGTAAAACCAAACTACACAACACTGACGGCTGGATCTCACAATCTGGTCGTTACACATCACGGCGATACCAATTCCTCACACTCATGAGTGCGAGGGGCACGCCGATGTACTGATAGTAGGACTCGCGTCTTTTCGTTTTGCTGAGGCACAATTCATGAAGATCAACTCGACATTCAGGATCCTAGCATCGCTTGCGCTATTACAAGCTTTCCACGCGACATGGGCCCAACCTGCGAAGTTAGCGCAGATCGTGCTCCAAGCTACCCCAGTCGTGACGTTGACGGTCACTCCAACTACTGTAAGTTCAGGCAGCAGTGCTCGGTTTGACGTGAGTATTTCCGGTGTCCCGGCCGCGATCCCAACAGGGTCAATAAGTTATGTGCTCAAGCCGGCGAGTGGATCTGCCCCGCTAACTTCCGTCGTTTCGCTTTTCGATGGGGCGGCGTCTTGGACAACCAGCCCTCCTGCTGGCGACTATACAATCTCAGCTGTCTACTCTGGCGACACAAATTATCGTGCACAGAGCGCTTCCTCCACGGGCACAGTAACAGCTCCGCCGCCAGACTTCGATTTCTCCGTATCAACGCTAACAATCCGACAGGGGCAGACTTGGACCGGTATCGTACAGGTGAACCCTATCAATGGCTTCGCCCAGACGGTCACGTTCGCCTGTGCTGCGCCTTTGGCATTAGGATGCAGTTTCCCTACGACAAGCTATTCATTTGCACAGCCTAATGCGTCTAGTTCTACGACTGGAATACCGCTCACAGTCACTGCGTACCCTGGTCAGTTTACGAGTGCATCGTTGCTTATGCTAACGTTCCTATCACGCTCACGTAAATGGCGAAAACTGCGAATGTGGATATGCATTGCTCTTGGAAGCGTCGGCCTATTTGCGATCTCCGGATGCGGGACGAGCGGCAACGCTGGATGGCAACCGATAACTCCTAAAGGCAAATATCAGGCTACGATCACTGGTGTTTCCGGCAGCCTAATACACACTAAACAGCTAACAATCATTGTTGAATAGCTGGCGTAGGCGAATTCAGTAGAGGGGCGCCATCTAAATGGCGCCGGTTCTCTCGGTTTTCCCTAGGTTGACGGATATCGTGTCCGGAAGCTGTCCTGTAGAACGACATGAACGCAATAGCCTAGCGGTCTATTCTTCGTCGACGACGCGAGTCGTCGATGGGCCACGCCCAAACATCGAATATGTTATCTAGCTACCCCTACATATTTCTTTCAGATAGAAGTGTCCTGTTGTGTGTCTTTTGACGATTAATAGCTAAGCACGACTGTAATGAAGGAGATCAGAAATATGCCTCCATTTTGTAAAGGGCTTACGGCCACCATTCTACTCTTGCTTACCGGTCCTCTTTTGGCGTCCGTAGCTAAGGCTACCAACACAACACTCGCGATTGCACCGGGAAATACCGTGGTTACTGGCGCGGTGGTCACGCTGACCGCGAACATAGCTAGCACTTCGGTGTCGACCGGGTCGGTTGTGTTTTGTAATGCATCTGCCGCTCATTGCGAAGATGCAGCCATTTTGGGAACTGCGACAGCTGTCAAGGTGAGTTCCACTCAACTCTCAGCAACGATCCAGCTACGGCTCGGAGTCGGGACACACAGTATCAACGCTGTCTTCCTGCCAACGTTATCTAATCTTGGAAGCATGTCTGTAGCACAGACTATTACCGTTACCTCCAGTCCGATCTACTCAAGCACCACTACTTTGGCTTCGAATGGGAGTGCAGGCAACTACGCTCTTAGCGGGACTGTGACTGGATTTGGTAGCCAGCCACTAGGAGGATCGCTAAGATTTCTGGACACGTCGACCGGTGATCTGCAAATAGGTGCAGCCTCTCTAGATTTGCCAACGTGGACATTCTCTTCTCCTGTATTTCTGTCTTCGGATACCTACCCAACTGCTCATGCAGTCGGGGACTTCAACCGAGATGGCAGGCTTGATTTGGTTACAGTAAGTGGTACGAGTACAGGTTCAATGTCTGTGTTGCTTGGTAACGGTGACGGCACTTTTCGGGCCAGAGTCGACTACCCAGCAGACGCAAATCTTACCTATATTGCGGTTGGGGATTTCAATGGAGACGGTAGGCTGGACCTGGTCACAGTGAGTGGTACGAGTGCAGGGCTAATGTCTGTGTGGCTCGGCAATGGAGATGGCACCTTTCAACCCAAGGCTGATTATTCAGTAGATGCAAATCCAAGTTCAGTAGCGGTCGGGGACTTCAACGGAGACGGCAAGCCGGATCTCGGGATACTCAGTTCACCGTCCAGTACAGGGCTCATATCCGTGTTGCTCGGCAACGGAGATGGCACCTTTCAGCCTAAGATTGATAATCTGGCAAATGCGACCCCAGTTTCAATAGCGATCGGAGACTTCAACTCGGACGGCAAGCCCGACCTGGCAGTAGCGTATAACATCGATACAAATGTCTCTGTATTGCTCGGCAACGGAGATGGCACCTTTCAGCCGAAGGTTGACTATCCAACCAGTACGGCCAGTAATTCGGTTAGGATCGGAGATTTCAATGGGGACGGCAAGCTTGACCTCGTCACTAACGATACCTCCACCGCCGTGGCTGTGCTTCTTGGCAACGGGGATGGGACTTTTCAGCCCAAAGTCGATTATCCAACTAGTTGGCCAGCTGAATTTTTTGTGGTAGGAGATTTCAATGGAGACGGCAGGTCAGACATCGCCTTTACGAACGGAGGTGTCGGCACTATATCCCTTATGTTTGGGAATGGAGATGGTTCCTTTCAACCGGACGTCAATCTTCTTGGTAGCGTGAATCATTATCCAATTGCGATAGGAGATTTCAACGGAGACGGTGTCCAAGACATCACAGGAGGTGGCTATAACGAATTCGTACTATTCGGAAAGCAGACCGCGAACTACAGCGCCAATGCCATTTCTGTCTTTGGCACAGGTACACACAACGTTCTAGCCGCGTATTCCGACGACGCAGGCAGGGTAGCAAGTCAATCGGCTACGGTTTCCCTCACTGGCTTACCGGGGACTACCACGATTTATCTTTCAACAAGTCAGAATCCTGCCCGTTATGGTAGTGACTTAACGATCAGCGCTGCTTTTACAGCAGTAGGTGGAGTAAACCCTACAGGTTCAGTAACCTTTAAGGACGGTGGGACGACGCTCGGATCAAGCATCATTTCCGGTGGCGTGGCGAGCTTCACCAGCTCCAGCCTGGCGATAGGTACACACTCGCTCACAGCTGTTTATAGTGGTGACGCCAACTATAATAGTGCAACCAGCATCGCTGTTTCGCAAACCATCAATCAGCTGAGTTTAGGCAGTTACGCTCCTAGTCAACCGGCCCTCGTTTTCATCCCCGGCCAAATCACAACAATCGTTGGGACAGGAGCGGGAGGAGGAAGTGGAGACGGAGGTCTTGGCACAAGTGCCCAGATCAACCAGCCGTACGGGGCGGTACTCGATTTCGCTGGTAACCTCTACATCTCTGATGGAGGCAACAACAAAATAAGAAAACTGAACACGTCGACCGGAATCATGACCACTTTTGCCGGGACAGGTACCGTTGGCTATTCAGGTGACGGAGGACCTGCGACCAATGCCAGGATCAACTCCCCCCGCGCGCTCTCAGCAGACCAATCGGGAAATGTCTACTTCGCGGACCGCAACAATCAATGCGTACGCCGCATTGACGCTGCAACGAACGTCATGACGACAGTTGCGGGTACTTGCACCTCTGCTGGTTATTCGGGTGACGGCGGACCTGCGACGATTGCCCGGCTAAACCAGCCCACGGATGTCGTCATCGATAGCGCAGGAAATATGTTTATCGCCGACTCCGGAAACAGTTGCGTTCGAAAAGTCGCGGTTGGAAGCGGCACGATCTCGACGATAGCCGGCATCTGTGCGTCACCTGGTTTTTCGGGTGATGGCGGACAAGCAACGAGTGCTCAGATGAATAGTGACGAGTACGTGGCTCTCGACAGATCTGGAAACCTCTATATCGCCGACACCGCCAATAACCGCGTCCGTAAAGTAGATGGAACGACTTTGGACATCTCTACGATCGCTGGTACGGGTGCGGCTTCGTACAATGGGGATGGAGACCTTGCCACGGCTGCGGCACTCAATCTCCCTGCGGGTTTGGCGTTCGATGGCGCTGGCAATCTTTACATCGCTGACCGAGGCAATGACGTTATCAGGATGGTGAATGCTGCGACCAGCGGCATCACAACTATTGCCGGAACAGGTGGGGTTTCTGGATACGCGGGTGACGGAGGACCTGCTACGACTGCGAAACTCAACGCCGCCAATGGAGTTATGGTTTCACCGTCTGGAGTTCTTTACATCGTCGATCAGGGCAACAATGTCATACGCATGGTCGGACCGTCTGGAGTGTTGGCATTTGGGTCACAGGCCACTGGTACACAAAGCGCCTCAATGATCCAGACGATTGCCAACTACGGCAGCACTGCTCTGACCTTCAGCGCCGAACCGGTCGTTACCGGAGACTTCTCCATCCAAAGCGGGAATACCTGCGGTGTATCCCCTCTGGCTCCCAGCGCAACTTGTAACTTAACTATCGAGTTCGTACCGACCGCTGTCGGCGCAAGGGCTGGAACGGTTCAATTCAGCAACAATGGTATCCCGAACTCTCAAACCCTTTACTTGTCGGGAACGGCTACCATGGGAGCCTCATCAGTGCTGTTGTCGGGTACGCCGGATCCTTCCACATATGGAGATTCGGTAACGTTCAAGGCAAGCGTCCCATCCGGCGCTACCGGCACTGTGACATTCAAGGATGGCAATGAAACGCTCGGATTGGCATCGATCTCTGGCGGAGCGGCATCGATAGCTACAACCTCACTCTCAGCAGGTACCCACATCATCACAGGAGTTTACGGAGGTGACAGCAACTACGCAGGGTCCAGGTCCGCAAATCTCTACCAAACGGTCAACAAGGCGTCCGCCAACCTAAATCTAACCTCTTCGACCAATCCGTCCCCCTATGGTGCGGCGCTAACACTAAAGGCTACCATCGTGCCCGCAGCAACGGGAACTGTCACATTCGCCGATGGGTCAAACCAACTTGGGAGCGTGACGTTGAATTCGGGGTCTGCATCCCTCACGATCTCGAACCTGACGGCTGGATCACACTCCATTGTCGCAATCTACTCAGGAGATCCCAATTATCAATAGATAATTGCGAAATTACCTTCTCTAACGCTTGGTCGAGCGAGCCGCGGAAGATAAGAATCTTAACTTCCGGTACCGCCCGCTGGCCCGGCGCGAGCGAGACCTCCGGGTCGACGTGCTGGCACGTGAGTTCCGGGTTACTCCATACGTTGCCTATGGCGCGCGCGAAGCTGGCGACGACCCATTTGCGATCGGACGAAAGCGTGGCGATCATGGGTTCGTCAACAGCCCGCGACTTGTTGTATCTGGTCTCTCTTCCGGTCGCGTTGCCCACAATATTTCTGGGCAGAGCTGTAAACCATCGCTTGCAAGGAGACAGCTTCCTCAAGTACGTGCACTACGGCTTGATGT
>WNFC01007254.1_pt1 | contig 12192 bp, 7 predicted proteins | sample 5400541 | NCBI WGS metagenome assembly WNFC01 (sample SAMN13153342, study PRJNA577476) | soil metagenome | isolation source: 120 cm saprolite under Douglas fir tree site 2 hole 2 replicate 1 | place: USA:California | collected 2015-04-18 | reverse complement strand
TCAAAGTAACCCCGCACCGTCATCATCCCCAGGTGCTTGGCGGAGAATTCGACCTGCGTGTGGTACGGGTCGAGCTGCCAGTTGGCCATGGAGGACCTCCTTGCCTCGGGTCACCAGTCTGGATGCGGCGCCGAACGTGCTACCGCAGTCGTGATCGTAGTTCGAGCTGAGCTGAAGCGCTCCCATTCTTCTGGGGGTTACCCCTCCATATAGTCTCGCCGTTCGACGTTCGCCTCGTGCCTCACCGCAGATGCCGCAGGATGGCACCGCCAACAGCACGACCCGAACCGCGGCTTGGTGTTTCGATCCGCAGCGCCGCATCGTTGTCGGCAACGGAGGCCGACTGGCCGCAGCCACCGCCCATTCCCAAATGGTCGACCGCCGGGGCACTGCTCAGCCACCTCGCTGAGGACGTCCGGCGGGGGCCACCTAAAGTGCCACCGGCCGTCTGCCGATTGTTGACAGATCAAGATCAAAATGAGTGGCAGATTGAGTGGCAAACGGCGCTTGTATGAGCCTGCCTGGTGCCAGTGGGCGCTAAAGCTGGCTCGTGTTGTGCCTGGTCATCGTGCCTGACCAGCGGCCCGGCGACTGGGCGGTGATCCATGGTAAGGAGAAGGTCTACGGTTCGATTCCGTAAGGGGGCTCCAGGTCACATGCCTCTTTCGATTGTGTTGTCGATGAGGATGCCGCCGAAAAGTGCCACTCGAATGGCACTCACGTCTTCCTGTTGAAGCTCTTCTTCGAGGTCGGAGGACGGCGGAGCGTCTCCGGTACTGGGAAGAGGTGATGGTCGCTTTGGACGGGGCATTGAAACGTCCGGCCAACCCGCCAGCCTTGCGCACTACCTAGAGTGACGAGCGTCCGCCAAGCCCGACTCTCCAGACGGCAACAGATCGCCGATTCCGCGCGGCTGACAGCTGCGCCGCCCCGCGTGGGTGGCCGCGCAGATCAGCCAATTCTGGGCGCCCGGGCCGCGCCCCGATCGGCTTGTTCGGCGCCGGTGTCGTCTTGGTCTGCCTTCTGGAGATTGAGCGCCGGGAAGCGATGACGGTGGGTAATGACGTCACGTCTTCGCCTCTGCGTCTTGAGCATCTGGGCCGTGCTGGCGGTGTTCGCTGGCGGCCTGGTTCGCTGGCCGCCTTCGTCACCAGGAGCCGGGCTCTGCGGCTGAGGAGGCGGTCATCTTCTTTAAGACTTACGGGCCGGCCGCCCACGCCCGGCCAACGGGTGCCCTGCGAGTTGCCGAGCCCTTCGCAGTATCAACCGGCCACGTCCGGGGCGGGTGCCCGGGTGGTGTGAGTACCACCGGAGATGGCGGTGCTGACCTGCTTCCCGGCCACGGGGCGGGGCGGGGACAATGGGCGGCAGGATGTCGGCCGGAGGCGGGGCGTTGTGGGCGCGGTCTGGATGCGGCTCCGCTCGGAGCTGCGGACCCGGTGGCGGGCATGGCTCGGCCTGGCGCTGCTGATCGGCCTGGCGGGGGCGGCCGCGGCCGCGGCCGCCGCTGGTGCACGGCGCACCGAGACGGCCTATCCCCGGTTCGTCCAGGCGCAGAACGGTTACGACCTGATCACCGGCGGGTTCCCCGGGAACATCGATCCGCAGCGGGCGCTGGCGACGATCGAGGCGCTGCCGGAGGTCGCGCAGTGGGCCCGCATCGATGTGGCGGCAGCGACGGCCATTTTGCCGTCCGGCCGCGTGGCGCCGGCGCCGGAACTGATGGCCGTCACCGACCTGAGGGGACGGGCGGGCTTTCGGCTGAACCGGTTCAAGGTCATCTCCGGCCGGATGGCAGACCTGCGCGCACCCGGTGAGGCGGTGATCGACTTCCCCACCGCCGACCGGGAGGGCCTGCGGCTGGGCAGCGTCATCAAGTACATCGTGGGCGACCCCAACGCCAAACCCGCCCGGCTCGCCGCCGTCCGCATTGTGGGCATCGTGGCCTCCCCCGGGCAGTTCCCGGCCGTCGGGGCCTCGTCGACGTTCAGCAGCGTCTACGTGACGCCCGCCTTCGCCTGGTCGAACCACATCAGGCCATCGCGGGCGATGCGTCGCTGCTGATCAGGCTCCGCCTCGGCGCCGCGGGCCGCGAGGCGTTCCTGCGCCAGATGCGGGCCGCGGGCCTGGGCAGGGTCGACATCCCCGCCGTGCAGCAGGTGCAGACCGCCGGGATCCAGCGATCGATCCGGCTGGAGTCCCAGGCGCTGTGGGCGCTGAGCGTTCTTATCGGGCTGGCGGCGTTTGCCATCGTGGGGCAGTCGCTGGCCCGGCAGACCTACCTGGACTCGGCCGATTTCCCGCCCTGCGGGCGCTGGGCTTTTCCCGCGCTCAGTTGCTTGCGCTGGGCATGGTGCGGGCCGCGATCATTGGGATGGCTTCCGCGTGCGTGGTGGTCCCAGTGGCGGTCCTGCTCTCGCCGCTCACCCCGGTCGGCCTGGCCAAGATCGCCGAGCCCGACCCGGGATTCGCCGTGAACGCTATGCCGCTGGTTCTCGGCGCGGTCTTGGCCGCTGTCCTGACGATGCTGGTCTCCGCGGTCCCGGCGTGGACCGCCGCGCGAACGGCGGCGGCGGTGAGAGGGGAACGCCCCGGGCCGGGCCGCGCACGATCCTCGGTGTACACGTCCGCGCTGTCGCGGGCCTGGCGCTCGCCGGCGGCGGCCACCGGGGTCCGGATGGCGCTGCAGCCCGGCCGGGGCCGGACGGCGGTCCCGGTCCGTTCGGCGATCTTCGGTGCCACCCTCGGCGTCGCCGCCCTGACCGCCTCGCTGGTGTTCGCCGCCTGCCTCGGCCACCTGCTGGACACGCCCCGGCTGTCGGGGTTCACCTGGGACGCTTTCGTGTCCGTCGACAGCCAGCATGGGAAAGCGGCCGCGGCCCTGCGGGTGGATCCCAAGATCGCCGGCTACACGCGCGGGGGCTTCACCGGCGTGCGCATCGGCCCGGTCAAGGTCATGGCGCTCGTTCTCGGCCGTTCGGGACCGGCCCGGCCGGTGATCGCCGCCGGGGTTCCGCCGACAGCCAGCGACGAAGTTGCCCTCGGCGCAGCGACCATGCGCGATGTTCACACAGCGATCGGCCGGACCGTGGACCTCGTACTCGACCAGGCCGAAGGGCACCCGAAGCCGGCCCGCATGCGGGTGGTGGGAACGGTGATCGTGCCGCCCAACCCCTTCCAGGCGACCAGGCTCGGCGAGGGAGCCGCTCTTGCGCCGCCGGGCTATGTGCGGACGGACCCGGGCGCCGCGGCGCAGCTGGGCGGGCTGCCGTTCCTGGTGCGCTTCGCCCCCGGCGTCAGCCGCGACGCCGGGCTCGCCGCCGTCACCAAGGACATCGAGGGCCTCCCGAACCCGTTCGTCGCCACCGCTGAGCGGCCGGCGAACGTGGTCAGCCTGGCCACCATCGCCAATGTGCCGGTGCTGCTTTCTGGGCTGCTGGCCCTGATCGCCGCCGGGACGCTGGCCCATATGCTTGCCAGCTCCACCCGCAGAAGGCGCCGCGACCTGGCGATCTTGAAGGCACTCGGGTTCATCCGGCGGCAGGTCCGGCATGCCGTCGCGTGGCAGGCCACCACCATCGCCGCGATCGCGCTGCTCATCGGGCTGCCCACCGGCATCGCAGCCGGCCGGTGGGCATGGCGCGTTTTCGCCACCCAGCTCGGCGTGCTGCCCGAGCCAGCCCTCCCGCTCACCACCATCCTCATCGCCATACCCCGCCGCGCTGGCGCTGGCGAACCTCATCGCGGCGGCCCCAGGACGGGCAGCAGCGCGCACCCAGTCCGCCACCGTCCTCAGGACCGAGTAAGAACCAGGCAAGGCCGTCGCCTCCATGACGGCCGGCCAGCGAACAGGTGCGGCCCGGACGGTGCCGCGGATCTCGTGGATGCGGGCGGACGGATCTGTCCCGATCACCGTGACTGCCTCAAACCACCCGCTGCAGGCGCTACCACTCCTCCAGGGACTCGGTGACCGCCCAGTGGAACTGTTCACCTGGTGACCACGCCGGCCTGGGCACGTAGAACCCGATCTGCCAAGCGCGGCCGCATCGAGAACCGGCCCAGCAACCAGCCGGTCACCCCACCAGACCAGCAACCCCCCGGCGAGCCGTCAGGCACACATCCTCACCTGCGCGAGGAACCCCGCGCCCGTCCTGCCTGGCATCCACCCATCAGCCAGGACCAGCGGCACACTGACCCCTTCGGCCTAGAACTCACCCAGCCGCGCAAGCGCCTGCGGCCAGAGTTCCCATGCTCAACAAGGAGCAGGCGGCGCCGACCTGGAAGAAACGTTCGGCTTCCACCTGCCGACCGTGTTCGCCGGCCACGGCCGGACGGTTCCGGTGAGCCGCTGGCCATGCTGCTGGTGGCCGGAACGCCGGGTCGAACACGGCGGCCGATCCCATCGAAGCGGTCCGGCTCGCGCCCGCCCAGCTCCTCCAGGCACCACCACCACGCCAGGCCCGGCGACGGCGCCATCACCCACAGCAGGGATCGCGCCGGGTTCGCCGGTGTGCCAGTTCGTACGGTCGCCATTGACCGCGACCTGAACGGCACCGGGCACACGACCTCGAGACGCCCGCCATGCCGGACGCTCGGGGCTCAGGAATGCGGCACGGCGGTCACCATGAGCGTGAACGTGACCGGATCGCTGACCGAGGTGCCGGGCGGCGGCGTGTCGCCAGGGTTAAGGAAGTCCCCAAGGACACCGGTCTGCGACTGGGTGCAGGTGACCGTCGACTGGTTGTGGTTGGCGTTCCCGCCGCCCTTGGCCTGCTCGAAGCTGAACAGCGTCTGGTTGATGGCATTGTCGACGAGTGAGCCGCTGAACGAGGTCGGGACGAGGTGACCGGTGCCGCCGGCGACGACTTGCCCGACCCCCCAGCCGCCGTTCTGGCTGCTGTGATTGGTATTGACCCGCACGGTGAGCTGCTGCCCGTCGCAGGTGAGCGGCTGCGTGGTTTGCGCGGCGTAGGCCGGTCCGGCCAGACCGGCGAGCCCGGCACCGGCGGCGATAGTGACTGCGGCCAGTGCTGCGGTAGACCTGATTCGGCTGCGCATCGGTGTTCCTCCCCTGAATCGATCGGAGGCGGCCCCCTGCCGCATCCAACAACAACAACATATGCCCGACAATCGCCCGGGCCATACCTCCCCTTGGGCCGCTCTTGGCCGAATCGTGGCGTTGAGGCGAGGACTGCGGGCGGCCGGCGCGCGCGGCGATCTGCCAGACTGCCGCCAGGGCCGCGCCCGCGATCACCCCAAGATCAGCCAGGTGGGCCACCGCGGCGCTGCACCGCATCCCTTCCCGCTGGGTGAGCTGGTAGTAGCCGGCCCCGTCCCGTGTCGGCCCGTTGAAGTCATCGTTGGCCTTATGCTCAGCCTGCTGCGCCGCCTCGAGGTAGGCGTCCATCAGGGCATGCCGGGACCGGCCGCCGCTGACGGCCAGCGGGCCGCCAGCACCGTGCAGGTCGCTTGCGCCGCACCGCGAACAGATCGATCTGACGCGGGTCTGGTGCCTGTCCTTTTCCGGGCAAAGGCGACCACAGAACACCCAGTTCTGGCTTGGCTCAGCCTCGCCACACCAGGCGGAAACTCGTTCGCCATTGCCGTGTTCATGCCGGGGCCGGCATGGGCCAGCCGGTATGACCTGCTTTCTACCCGATGCGGTCGGCGAGTGGCACCGCACCGCCGGTCCCGGCCGTCGCGTCCGGGACCTCGATCCGTCCGGCGATGGTGGTGCCCCGGCCGGGACGGGAGTCAACCTGACAGGAACCGCCGAGCGCTGCCAGCCGGTCGCTCATGTTCCGCAGCCCCGACCCGGCGGCCGACGCGGCCGGGTCGAAACCGGGGCCGTCGTCGGTGACCGTGAACATCACCTGCCCGCGGTCCCCGGCCAGGCTGATCCGCACCGCCGACCCCGGCGCATGCCTGGCGGCGTTCTGGAGCGCCTCCACGCAGCAGAAGTAGATGGCCGTTTCGATCTCCGCCGGGTAGCGGCACATCCCGGCGGTGCTGACTTCGACGCGCCCCAGCGCCTTGCCGGCCTGGCCGCTGACGGCGGCGTCGAGGCCCTGGTCGGCGAGCAGCGGCGGGTAGATGCCGCGGGCGAGTTCCCGCAATGTCTCCAGCGCACCGCCGGTCCCGGCCTTGAGCTGGGCGACCAGCGCCCGTTCCCGCTCCTCGTCCTGGCCGGCCACCGACTCGGCCGCCGCCAGCTTGGCGGCGATGGCCAGCAGTTGCTGCTGGGCGCCGTCGCGGATGTCGCGCTCGATCCGGCGCCGCTGGTCGTCGTCGGCGGCGACGATCCGCCGCCGCGAGGCCTGCAGCTCGGCGAGCTTGGCCTGGAGCTGCTGGTTGAGGCCGATGTTGCGCAGCAACAGGCCGGCCTGGGCGGCGAGGTCGGACATGAGCTTGTCCTCGACCGGGGTGAGATTTTCCCCCGGCCGTTTGGACACCGACAGCGCGCCGAGCGTTTCACCCTGGTAGGACACGAGCGCGACCCGGTCGGCCCCGGCGATCACCGGCGGTTCGCCGTCATGGCAGGCCATCCGCGCCGGCGGCCGGGCGTCAGCGGGCCAGCATGCTCCCGGCACGAGCTCCGGGCCCGTCTTCAGCCACACCACCGCCGGGTCGGCCCCTGTGCCCTCCGCCAGGACTCTGGCCATCCTGGGCAGCAGATCATCGGCGGCGTAGGCCCCGCCCATTCGCCCGGCGAACTCGCTGAGCGCCTCATACGGGGTGGCACGCTTGCCGAACACCAGCCGGTTGGCCAGATGCTGCACCCGTTCCCTGACCGGCTGGAAGGCCACCGCCACCACCGCGGTCGCCAGGATTGACAGGCCCAGGTTCGGCCGCGAGCCGGCGTGCAGCGAACCTGATCCGAGGGAGCCGATCCCCACGACAACAAGGACGTAGACGGCAGTGATGAAGGCCGCCAGGCAGCCGTAGACGACCGTCTTGCTGATGACAACGTCGATGTCGTACAGGCGGTACTTCATGATGGCGACCCCGGCCGCGACCGGGATCAGCGGGAAGAAAACGGCGAAAGCGATCACTGGCTGGGGAATGAGGACGGCTGCGACGGGCAAGGCCAGCGCGGCCAGGGCGGCGGCGTAAGTGAACCATTTGAGCTGAAGCCGCTCCTCCCCGGAGGATCGCACCAGCCTGACGATGACAGCGGCGGCGCTGAGCACGAAGAGCAGTGCCTGCAGATATTGCTTCGCGCTGTAAACGGCGGCCAGCGCCGGTGCGGGTAGGACGGTGACCGGATCGTGAAGGTGCGGGAAGTTCGCCGGGAAATTCACCGCCGAAACCGACACAAGGGCCACGCCGAACAAGCCGACAGCAAGCTGCAGCCAGACGACGGGCCACCACCGCGGTGAAGGCGGCCGGCCGTCCGGGAACAAGAGCGGGATCAGGAAGAACCCGATGGTTCCCACCTCAAGCAGGATGGTGAACGCCCATCCGGCCCAGGACGCTCCGGGGCGTGCGGCTGCGTGCGGTCCGCTGGCGTACGCCTCTGTGGCCAGGCAGAGCCCGAGCACGCCGCCGTCGGCGACGAACAGCCATCCGACCCGGTTCCCAGTCCGGGCCGAGATCACGGCACCTACCAAGCCGAGCGAGACCGTGACCGTGAAGAGCACGGTGTTGTCGGCACCTAGGCCAAGCAGCAAAGCGGTCACCAGCAGGGCCACGGTCAGGCCAAACAGGCCCCAGGCCAGCCAAGACCGCTGCGGGGGCCTCAACCGCGCTCCAGGGCCGGCACCGGCAGCCGGCCGGTCACGGTGGTTCCGTGCCCGGGCTGAGAGTGGACCAGCAAGGAGCCGCCGTGTGCGTGCAGCCGGTCGGCCATACCCTGCAGGCCGGTCCCGTAGCCGCGGGACTCCGGGTCGAAGCCCGCGCCGTCGTCGGTCACCTCGAACCTCAGGTCGTGCCCGGAGGCGGCCAGCTTGACCTCGGCCCGGGAGGCGCCGGCGTACTTGGCGATGTTCTGGAGCGCCTCCAGGACACAGAAGTAGATGGCGGCCTCCACCTCCTGCGGGTAGCGGCCGACCCCGTCGGCGGTCACCGAGGTCGGCACGGTTGCCTTCCTGGCCTGGACCTCCAGCGCGGCGGTCAGGCCCATGCTGGCCAGCAGCGGCGGGTAGATCCCGCGGGCCAGGTCCCGGAGATCCTCCACCGCGCCGGCCGCGTCCTGGCGGAGCTCGGCGAGCAGTTCCCGCTCGCCGTCGATGTCCGTGCCGATCATGGATTCGGTGATGCTGAGCTTGATGGCCAGCGCCACGAGCTGCTGCTGCGCGCCGTCGTGGATGTTGCGCTCGATCCGGCGCCGCTCCGCGTCCTGCGCCGCCACCAGGCGCTGCCGCGAGGCCCTGATCTCCTCCAGCCGGGCCAGCAGCTGCTCCCGCAGCCCGGCGTTCTTGAGCACCAGGCCGACCTGGCCGGCCAGGTCGGCGAGCAGTCGGCCCTCCGTCGGCGTCAGCGCCTCCCCCGGCCGCTTCGACACCGACAGGGCCCCCAGCACCTCGCCCTCGTAGCGCACCGGCAGGATCCGGTCGGCGGCCGGGTACGCCGGCACATCGGCCGCGGTGGCCCGCGCCGGTGGCAGCGCTGGTGCGTCGGGCGGCCAGACGGCGCCATCCCGAAACGATTCCCCGGCCTTCAGCCAGACGTCGGCCCTTGCGGCACCCGTTCCCTCCGCCAGGATCCGGGCCATCCGCGGGAGCAGGTCCTCGGCCGCGTAGGCCCCGGCCATGCGCCCCGCAAAGTCCGCGAGTACCTCGTAGGGGGTGGCCCGCCGGCCATAGACCAGCCGGTTGGCCAGGCGCTGGACCCAGGCCCGCACCGGCTGGAAGGCGACAGCTACCACCGCCGTAGCGACGATCGACAGGCCCAGGCTAGGGTGCACGCCGCGCTGCGCCAGCGAGCCGATGCCGACGACGATCGCCACATAGACGCCGGTGATGAAGATGGCCAGCGACCCGTAGACGAGGGTCTTGTTGATGACGATGTCGATGTCATAGAGGTGGTAGCGGAAGATGGCGATGCCGATGGCGATCGGGACCAGCGCGATTGCCCCGCTGCTCATGGCGTTCTGGAGGTTGGTGGACGCCGCGCTAGACCCCAGGATCTGCTCAATAGGGATCTCCGTCAGCAACGCTGCCACGATGAGCCCGCCGGCGTAGACGAGCCATTTCAGCTGCTCGCGCTCGACGGTGCCGGCTCGGCGGTAACGGAATACCAGCGAAACGAGGGCGGCCAGGCCGGTCGCCACGATCAGCGCTGCACCGGCACCGGCCAGGACGTCGAAGACGTGCCCGGCCGGCCCGGCCACGCCGATGGGGTTGTGCAGGGCCGGAGAGCCGGCGGAGATGATCGTGGGGGCGAACGCGTTACCGATCGCCCATCCGGCGAGGGCGGCGGCGGCGGCCCACCCCACCGGCCGCCAGCGACGCGACGGCAATGTCCCGGTCGGGAACAGCAGCAGGACGAACACCACGAACCCGATGCCGAAAAACCAGAGCCAGCCCAGCCAGTTGGACCAGATCCGGGTACGGGGGAATTGCAGGAGCAGCAGCCCGATGAAAGCGACCGCATACGACAGGCCAGTAGCGGATAGGAGCCAGCCGATCGGGTTCGCCGGGCGTTTCCAGGCGAGCAGCGCGCCGACGGTGGCGAAGCCCACGACGAATGTCACCGCGACCACGCTGGCCAATGCGTTTCCCGTGCCGCCGCTCACTCTCGGAGGCAGCGCGTGAACGTGGTTGTAGATCAGGGCCGTGGTGGCCGTCGCCAGAGTCAGCATCCAGATGCTCAGCGCGCACCAGAACGCGGCCCGTGGTGTCATGGCGCCGCCGCTGGCGGACTGTGGCTCCCCGGTGGAGTCCGGTGTCATCTCTCACCCCTTGCTGATGATTATTCGCCGCTCCGCGTGCGGGCAGAAGGGTGCGAGCCGCCACCCAGCCGAAGGCCACCACCAGGTCAGAGGGGAAGCCAGCATCACCGGCCCCTGTGCGGGGGCCGCTGCGGGCCCACATGCCAGCGCCCCGGGCCGGTCCCCGCGGGCGGCGGCAGGGTTAGCCGGCTGCGCTGCCGGTGGCTGAGGGACCCACGTTGGTGTCCAGCCAGGCGCTGAGCAGCCGGGTGGCCCGCAGGAAATCGGCCACCCGGTCACGGGCCGCCGCGGTCTCTTCCAGTCCTCGACCGGCCACTCCTGCCAGGAGCTGAGGCCCTTGTACAGGACCAGGGCGACCCTGGGGTGGTCGGCCGGGTAGCCGCGCGAGGGCGTCATGCCCGGTAACGCCGATCCCCTGCCGCTTCACCCCGGCGATGACGTCTTCAAGCTCACCCCCGGTGCTGTCGCTGGCGACCGCCTGGCGGTACCTGTCGAGCTGGTGACCCGACCGCCCCGATCAGGGTCCGGCCGATCTCCCGGCCCCGGCCCATCGTGACCGGAGCCATTGCCGCGAAGAACGCCAGGTCGTCGCCCCCGGCCAGGCGCGCCGTGTCAGATGCGTCCGCCGTGCACCTCAAGAACCCAACAGCGCGACACGACGGACCACCTCAACCTCTGCGACCGGGAATCCCAGCTCGGTCGCGATTGCAGTCGCCAGAATCGTCGAGACGACCCCCGTGCGCCAACGGCTGGCCCGTACCCAGGTCAGTCGTCAGTGAGATCGACCCCAGCAACTCCGTCGCCCGCAAACCCACACCGTGGCCCGAACCCGCCATCGGCCCAGCATCAAACCCAGCGGAGATGGCCGCAGCCTCCAGCGCGGCGCGAACCGAACATGCGCCCCGGGGCACTCCGGTGACTTCCACCGCGCTAAGCCAGGCCCACTGCCGGACCGGCGGGACCGGGAAAACGCAGAAAGCCGCATGATCTGCGGCCCCAACGCCGCCGAGCCGACCTCAGACAATCGCGGACATCCACGCGCAGAACGGCCTGATATGGGCGCCACCACTGGCGCAGCACCGAGCAGCCCCCTGGAGCACAGAACGGCGGCACTGCGCGCGGTCGCACCAAGTTCGTTGGTTACAGTCTGCGACCGTCGGAAGGGAGGGCAGCTAGGATGCCCGATCAGTTGCATCGGTGCGGCTGGAGGCTGGCGCCTCCTGGGCCGGGGAGTGCCGCCATCGTTGGTGACCGGGTTGGTAAGGACGACGCCCAGTCGGCCGAGGTCCTCGCCGATGGAGCCTGCTGCCTGAGCCGCGCCTTGATAACGCATTGCGTTAATAACGCATTGCGTTATCATTGGATGTGTGCTGCGATCCTTCCGGGGTAAGGACACCGAAGCGGTCTGGCACCGGAGGCGGTCACGGAAGCTTGATCCGCTGTTGCAGCGGGCTGCGTGGCGGAAGCTGGCGATGCTGGATGCTGCTGAGGTTCTGGCGGACCTGCGGGTGCCGCCGGGCAACCGGCTGGAGAAGCTGGCGGGGGATCGCGCGGGTCAGTACAGCATCCGGATCAACCAGCAGTGGCGGATCTGCTTCCGGTGGACCGATGCCGGCCCGGAGGACGTGGAGATTACCGACTACCACTAAGAGAGGAGGGAGTATGGCAGCGGACACGGTGATGGCGCCTGCGCATCCGGGGGAGATCCTGCTGGAGGAGTTCCTCAAGCCGCTGGCGGTGAGCCAGTACCAGCTGGCCAAGGAAATCGGGGTCCCAGCCCGGCGGATCAACGAGATCGTGCACGGCCAGCGCCGCATCAGCGCGGACACAGCGCTGCGCTTGGCGCGTTTCTTCGAGACCTCGGAGCGGTTCTGGATCAACCTGCAGTCCCGCTACGACCTGGAGATAGAAAAAGACCGCCTCGGCGACGCGCTTGACGGTATCCGCCCACTCACGGCCGCCAGCTGACCGCCCGGGGAAGATCAAACTGAGTGGCAGATTGAGTGGCAAACAGCGCCCGTGAGAGCCTGTCCCGAGCTTGCGAGTGCTGGTCTGTGCTCACGTTCTCACTGGTCAGGCGCCCTGCCTGCGGTAACAGAACCAGTCGGTGATTCATGGTAAGGAGAAGGTCTACGGTTCGATTCCGTAAGGGGGCTCCGCAGAGGTCTTCACGTTTCAGTGGGGCCTAGTTTCACGTTTGAGTCCGACAGTCCGGCGATCTGGGTTCTAGCGCGCTGGGCTGGTGGCGTTTGCTGTCTGGCGGTGGTGTGCGGGCGGTTTCCGCTGGTTACGGGCAGGCT
>WNFC01007253.1_pt1 | contig 12192 bp, 11 predicted proteins | sample 5400541 | NCBI WGS metagenome assembly WNFC01 (sample SAMN13153342, study PRJNA577476) | soil metagenome | isolation source: 120 cm saprolite under Douglas fir tree site 2 hole 2 replicate 1 | place: USA:California | collected 2015-04-18 | reverse complement strand
CCCCTGGTACGACTGTTCAACACCGTGCGTGAAGTCATGTACGGCATGGCCTCGCATGACATGTCCCGCTACGCGCTGCGTACGCGGGCGAGCATGGAGCACCTGTTCATTCTGATCACCATGGGTGATCTGCTGGGCGTCCCTATCCTGCCGCCGTACTACAGCCTGCGTCTGCTGCCCTACGTGGTCCCCCAAATCAGCACCTGGAAGCGCCGTATGCTCCGCGAGCGCGACATCACCGACGCCCTCGGCTAGCACGTGAGCCTGCTTTCGCAGCAGATCACCTCCAGGCCATACGTCATGTTCGGAGGTAAGGGTGGCCTGGGTAAGACCACGTTTTCGGCGGCGACGGGGTTCTGGCTGGCGGAGCAGGGCAAGAAGGTGTTGGTCTTCTCGGTGGATCCGCAAGCGAGTCTGAGCGATATCTTCCAGCAGGATATTTTCGGCAAGGGCGCGGTCAAGATCAAAGACAACTTGTGGGCCCAGGAGATCGACGCCGACTCGCACATCAAGGCCTATCAGCAGGAGATTCGGCAGAAGATCCTCGATCTGTACGGGTTTACCGAAGTCCCCGAAGAGGTCGAGAACTACATTCAAGCGGCGAGCGCCGAACCGGCCATGGAGGAGTCGGCGATCTTCGACGCGGTGGTCGACATCGTCGTGACCGGCTCGTACGACTACTACATTTACGATCTCGTGCCGCTGGGCCACGCGCTGTACTACCTGAGCATGGCCAAGGTCTACGACGAGTGGATCAACAAGATCACCAAGCTGCGCCAGGAGATGAGCGAATACGAACAGGTGGCCAACGTCATGAAACGCCAGAAAGCCACCGAAGAAGACCAGATCCTGCACGAATTGCAGTACATCAAGGGGCGCATCAACGCCTCGTCCAAAATCTTGACGGATCGCGACAAGACCGCGTTCTTCTTTGTCGTCGTGCCCGAGGAGATGATCATCCTCGACACGCAAAAAGCGGCGGAGCTGTTCGCTAAATTCGACGTACCGATCGCCGGCTATGTGGTCAACCGCGTCCTGCCCACGGAGCTGGCGCAGCAGAACGTGCCCGAGTACCTGAAGAACCGCATCACGATGCAGGAGAAGTACCTGGCCCAGATCGATCGGACGCTCGGCAACCAGGTGCTGGCGCGGGTGCCGGAGTTGGAGCGCGACGTCACCGGCTTGCCCGCGATCGAGCGACTCGCGCGGATTATGTACGGGGAAGGCAGCACGTGACCACGACGAGCGACGCTGGGCCGCAGGCAATCACCGAGTCGATGGCGGCGTACATGGCCCAACGCCCCACCCTGAAGTATGTCTTCTTTGGCGGCAAAGGCGGCGTCGGCAAAACGGCCATGGCCGGCGCAACCGCCGTATGGGCTGCGCAAGCTGGCAAGCGGACGCTGCTGGCCTCGACCAACCCGGTCCACAGCCTGTCGGGCTTGCTCGACCAGGACGTCTTCGGCAAACACACGCAGGTGAGCGGAGTGCCGAACCTGTTTGCGTACGAGATCGACACCAAAGACACCATCGAACGCTCGAAGCGGGAGATCCGCGAGAAGATCCAGTGGTTCTTGAAGTTTGCTGAGATCAGCACCCGTGCCGACGAGTTCGTCGAGTCGGCCACGATGAACCCGGCCTTCGAAGAGTCGGCAATGTTCGAGAACATGATCGACCTCATGTTCAAGGATGAGTACGACCTGTATGTCTTCGACACGGCGCCGACCGCCAATGCGCGGCGTTTGCTGGGCATGAGCAAGGTCTACTCACTGTGGGTCAACAAGATGATGAAGAGCCGCGAAGAAGCGCAGGGTTTGCGGCAGCTTTTGTCGTTTTCGAAGAAGAAGGAAGCCGACCCGCTAATGGACTATCTGATCGACTTCCGCGAGCGCATGGAGCACGCCCGAGTGCTGCTGACCGACATCGACAAAACGGCGTTCTTCTTCGTCACGCTCCCCGAAGCGCTGCCTATCGCCGTGATCTCGCGCTTCATCAACTGGTTCGTCGACTTCGGCATCCCGGTCGGCGGTGTGTTGGTCAACATGCGCATCGACTCGTCAGTGGTTCACAGCGACAGCGCCGAGTTCGTGCGCAATCGTCTGGCGATGCAAGACGAGCACATGCGCACCATCTGGGAGCGCTTCGACGGCCAGGTGCGGGCAATTGCGCCGTTATTCGAGACCGAGGTGCGCGGCGTCGAGATGCTCCGCCGTATCGGCGCAAACGTGTTCGCCTAACTTGACTGCGCGCGCGAGCGCGGGATAGTGAAGAGGCATCACTCCGGGGGATTGACAATGGGCCTTTTCTCAGGCGGAGACGATACGCTCGGCTAGCTCCTTCGCGAGAGCGCTAACAGTGGTTGGGTCGAACTCGCCGGGGTTCGGGACGTTGAGCGCCAGCGTCAGGTGGTGGCCCTGGCGGCGGACGGCCAGGCGCGTCAGCCGCGCGCGTTCGGCGTCGAGCAGGCCTACCAGGTCGGCCGCCAGTTTCTGGGGCGGATCGCCGCCTGCAGCCAGAGTAAATTCCGCGAGTGCCGTTTCGGCCCAGCCTTCCTGGCGGGCGAAGAGCCGCGCGTCACCCGCCAGGAGCGTCCCGGTCCGATACACCTCCAGCCCCCACATGGGTTGCTGCGTGAGGCTGGCTTGCAGCAAGACCATGTCGCGCCGGCCGTGCAGGCGGTTCCAGGCCCAGACCACCGGGACGTCCCACGATTCGACCAGGCCGGTCAGCGCGACCGAACGGAATGGCGCCTGCGCGCCCTCCACCTCGAGCCGAAAGGCCTGTCCACCGAGCCAACGAATCGTCTGCTTGCCACCCAGCGGGTCGATGACCCGCTTGCTCCACAGGGCAAGGCGGTGCGCCCGCCGCCGCATCAGCTCGTTGCCGGCCCAGTACCAGGCGACCAGGACCACACCCAGGCTCAGGGCGATGGGCAATCCGAGCGAGTCCGACACCTCTACTCAGGGGTTGCGGCAGTCGTCACGCATGACCTGGCCGTCATTCAGCACGAAGTCAGCACGGGACGACCGAACAGTTGGTCAGCAGTCGCCGCATAGCTCAGCCAGCGACTTGGGTGTCGCCGAGCTGAACGATCGCCTCCGAGGTCGGACGGAAGTTCTTGACCCGGTTGCCCACGCCGTAAATGTCCTGCTGGTGGTACAGGAAGATCCACGGCGAGTCGTCCCAGGCGGTGCGCATCAGCTGCTCGTACGTGGCTACCCGCTGCGCCACGTCGACCTGTTTGGCGGCGGTGTCGATCAGGCCATCGACTGTTGGATTGGTGTAGCCCTGCCAGGCGATGCCTTTGATGCGACTGCTCCAGTTGGTCTGCACCGCGGGACCGACCTGCAGCCCGCCCTGGCTGAGTAGGAAGAGCTCGTACTTGCGGCCGACAATGCCCTGGACGTAGGTGCTCCACTCCACCGTTTCGAGCTCAGCCTTGATGCCCACCTTGGCCAATTGGCCGGTGATCGCCTCGGCTACCGCCTTGTCCTGGAGGTATCGGCCGTCTGGTGCCTTGAAGTTGAAGCTAAAGCCATCCGGATAGCCGGCCTGGGCCAGGAGCGCCCTGGCCTTTGCAGGGTCGTAGGCATACTGTGGCAGGCCGTCGACATAGCCACCGGCGACGCCCTTGGGGAAGGGACTGCTCATCGGCACCGCTTCCCCGCGCAGCACGACCTTGATCAATTGGTCTTTGTCGATGGCGTACTGCAGCGCCTGGCGAACCTCCTTCTTCTTGAACACATCTGTATTCATGAAGCTCGGAATGAGGATGATCGAGCCGGCATTGGTCGCGCGGGCCAGACTGATGCCGGCGGCTCCTTGCAGCGTGCCGATCTCCAGCGGCGGGACGTTAGTGATGATGTCCACCCCGCCACTCTTCAGCTCGTTGATGCGCGCGGTCGAATCCGGGATCGGGCGGAAGACCACCTGCTGCATGCGCGGCGAGGCGTTCCAGTGCGCGCCCGCGGCCTGGACGACGAAGCGGTCATTGGGCGTCCAGGACACGAACTTGTAGGGCCCGGTGCCGATCGGCTTCGACGCCACCGCGTTCGGGTCGGCGGCAGCCTTTGGCGGCAGCATTTCGACATACGCCGACAGGGTTTCGATCAGCTCGGCAAATGGTTCGCTGGTCTTGACACGGACTGTCAGCGGATCGATCACCTGGACCTCGGTGACAGGCTTCAAGAGGGTGGCATAGCCGTTCTTGATGCTCGGATCGACGTATCGCGCGAAGCTGAACTTGACTGCATCAGCGTCGAAGGGCTCGCCATTGTGGAAGCTGATCCCGGGCCGCAGCTTCAGCTCCCAGGTGGAATCGTCGAGCGCTTTCCAGCTGGTGGCCAGGCCTGGCTTGAGCGCGAGATCGAGGTCACGGAAAACCAGGCGGTCATAGATGGTCCACAGCATGCCCTTTGAGGCGCCGCTCGTGGTGACGTATGGATCGAGGCTTTCGGCATCCACACCCTGGGCGATCGTGAGCGTGCCGCTCGGCGTTGGCGCGGCGGCCGCTGGCTGCGCGGTCGGCGTGGCGGCTTGGGCCGGGGCGGCGGTTGGCTTTGGTGCTGGTGGCGCGGTTGGAGCCGCGACCGGTGGGGTCGTCGGCTTGACTGCTGGGGCCGTGGTTGGTGCTAGAGCGGGAGCGGCCGTCGGCAGGGCCGGTGCGCTCGGCGCACATGCGGCCAGCACACTGCCGCCCATGCTCAGGCCGAGCAGCCCGCCGAGACGGACAAATTCACGGCGATTCATGTGGCTGCTTAGCCTACCGGGTTGCGCTCACTCAGCGCTCAGCCCATCGCCGAGCAAATTGGTGCCGAAGACAGCTAGCAAGATGGCCAACCCGGGCCACGCGGCATTCCACCACGCGACCGCGAACACCTGTTTGCCCTCGTTCAGCATGCCGCCCCAGGTGACGGTCGACAGGGGCACGCCGACCCCGAGGTAGCTCAAGGCAGCTTCGGACAGGATGTTGGACGAGACGTTGATTGTCGCCACGACCATCAGCGGCCCGGCGATGTTCGGCAGGATGTGGCGGGCCATGATGCGCGCATCTGAAGCGCCGACGGCCCTCGCCCCGAGAACAAACTCGCGGGCTCGCGTGGCAAGCGTCGAGCCGCGCACCAGCCGGGCGTACTGCACCCAGCTGACGAAGCCGAGTACCAGCACCACGTTGAACAGGCCCTTGCCGATGGCCGCCAGGATGGCGATCGCCAACAAGACCCCGGGCAATGACAACTGGATGTCGACCAGGCGCATGATCAGGGCATCGGTCCACCCGCCGAAATAGCCGGCCACCAATCCAAGCACCAGGCCGATCAGGCCACCGATCGCCACCGAGGCGAGTCCGACGAACAGGCTGGCCCGGGCGCCGACCATGATGCGGCTCAGCAGGTCGCGCCCGTTGAGGTCCGTACCCAGGGGGAACCCGCTCCACCCCGGGGCCAGCAGACTGCGATTGAGGTCTTGCTCACCAGCCGGATGCGGCAGCCACACGAGCGACAGAAGCGCGGTCGCCACCACCAGCAGCATCAACGCAGCCCCAACACGGGTAGATGGCCGGTTCCACGTCGCTCGTCTTCGTCTCGATGGCGCCTCCGTTGTGGCGCTCGCCATCATCGGCCGGCGTCGAGACGAATGCGCGGATCGAGAACGGTGTAGAGCACGTCGACCGCGAGATTGATCAGCACGATGAAGATCGCCAGCACCAGCACGGCGGCGCGAATCACGGGCAGGTCGCGCGCCTCGATCGACTGGATCATCAGCCAGCCGACCCCGGGCCACGCAAAGACCGTCTCGACGACCACCGAGCCGCCCACCAGCGCCCCAAACTGCAGCCCCATCACCGTGACCACCGGAATGGCACTGTTGCGCAGCACGTGGACCCAGGCGATCGCACGCTCGCTGAGCCCTTTGGCGCGCGCGGTGGTTACAAATGGCTGGCCCAAAGTCTCGCCGACCGCGCGGCGGATCAACCGCGTCAGCAAGCCGATGCTGAACGCGCTGATCGTAATCGTCGGCAGGATGAGTTGTTGCCAGGTGCCCGACCCAGACGCCGGCAGCATTCGGAGCCCCCCGGCGAACAGCAGAATCAGGATCACGCCCAGCCAGAACGACGGCATCGAGATTGCCAGCAATGCCAGGCTCGACGCCACGGCATCGGCCAAGCGGCCACGCCGAGCCGCGGCCAGTACCCCGAGGGGCAGGCTGATCGCCGTCGAGAGCAGCACGCTGGCGCACGCCAGCAGGAGTGTCGTCGGCAATCGCCCTAACACCAGCGGTAGCGCCGCGGTTCTGTATCTGAAGCTCTCGCCCAAATCACCGCTGAAGGCTTTGGCCACGAACAGGACGTACTGGGCCAGGATGGGTTGGTCGAGGTTGTACTGGTGGCGGATATTGTCCATATCCTCGGCCCGAGCATTCAGCGGCACCAATGCCGCCACCGGATCGCCAGACAGAAAGATGAGCACAAAGCTCAACAAGCTGACCGCGAACAGCACCAGCACCGATTGCCAGAGTCGCCGCAGGATGTAGCCAGTCACGACCTCAGGCTGGTGGCGCGATTTGGCGAAGTGCTTCAGCCGCGGAGTTAGACGGGCCAGGTCGCCTGACGGTAGGCGGCATCCCAGAACTCCCATTCGTAACGGCTGCTGATCAAGAAATTGCGCTCACAGCGGCGCAGCGTGGCGGCGTCCGCGTCGGCACACACACGGTCATACAAACCGAGCAATATTTCGCGCCGCGCATCGCCCAGGCCGGATCCGTAGAACGCGATCCAATCCGCGTAGATCGGGTTTTCAGGCAGCGCCGACTGCATCAGCTGCTCGCCAACGAACTGGTACACCAGCGGGCAGGGAAGCAGCGCGGCCAGGCCTTCGGCAGTCCCTCCGCCGTACACCGCGGCGAGCTCGTGGGTGGTGTAGGCCCAGTTCGCTGAGTTCATCTCCCAGGTGACGCGCTCGAAATTCAGGCCCAGCGCCGCGGCGTGCTTGAGATGGAACGCAGCCGGCTCCAGACGCGCAACCTGATCGAGAATTTCGACCAGGGACCGACGGACGGCGGGGTCGGGACAGCGCCCGGCGAGGATGGCCCACTCGCCGATCCGCTCCTGGATGTAGAGCCAGTCCTGCGCCAGGTAGAACCGAAAAGTGTCCATCGGCAGCGTCCCGAGGCGCAGCTCGCGCAAGAATGGGTGGCGCAGAATGGCGTCCCAAACGGGCCGCGCCCGCTGCAACAGCACTTCCGAATGTTTTTCAGCCAGCTGAGCGCCAACGACCATCTCTACTCAAAAGCCTCCGACCATCAGGTTGCTCGCAAAGGGTCTCACGGCAACGACCGCCGCCAGCACAAACTGACATGCGCCGCCGAACGACAGATTGGCCCTACCCTGTCTTAGTTGAAATCTCCCTGACCCCATAGCAATGCAGTACGCTAGGCACGAACAACAAAATACCTCACGACATGGCTGGGGTGCGCGGCGGCGCTGAGAGGTCCATCGACGGGCCAACCCTCCGAACCTGATCTGGGTCATACCAGCGTAGGGATGCCTTCCAATGACGCCCTTTTAGGACCGCCGCACGGTACCAGCCGTCGCGGCATTTTTGCGTCCAATCTTGCGTGGGCTTTGGCCATGATCGGCGTTCGATTTTCGCTGTACCCGATGCGGGACGATTTCGTCCCCTTAATCCTTGAAGCTGTCAAAGACCTGGACCGTCTGGGAGTCCAGGCCGAAGTAGACGACGTATCGACCTGCTTGCTTGGCGAAGAGCCAAACCTCTTCGAGGCGGTACGAGTGGCCTTTGGCCGTGCCGCGTGCAGTGGCGCACACGTCGTGCTGACCGCGACGTTTTCGGCCGGCTGCCCGGGCGAGCCGGAAGGCGATGTGTGCGTGCCGCGCGCATACGCAGGACCAAGCGGCGGAGAGGAGGGTTGGTCTGAGGAAGCTTATCAATTGCCAGAAGTGGTCTCGGCGCAGTTTGCGTTGTATCCGCTTGGAGTCAGCGGCTATATGGATGCGATCTACACCGAGATCGAAAGTGCTCGGCAGGCGGGCGTTGTAAAGGTGGTCGGCCGCCACTTCTGCACGCACCTGTATGGGCGGGGTGGCGCGGTATTCGACGTCGTGCGCAAGGCATTCGCCGAGACGCGCTCCAGGGCAGTGCACAGCGTTATGACCGTGACCATCTCAGCCAATAGCCCCAGTCTCGTCGATGGGGCTCATGTTGAGGACGGAGGTTCACACTAACGATGGCAACGACGACTATCGAGGCGGCGCGTCCGCGCCGCGGTTGGACAACACGGGATGCCGTACTCGTGGCGGTGCTGGCTGTTGTGTTCGGGTTTCTCTACATCCAGTTTGTGCCGATCTGGATAGCCGCGGCAGGTCTGGGTGCGCAGATCGGTCAGGAAGCGGTTTTCGGCTTCTGGCTCATTGCTGGAGTACTTGCCTCGTACATCACTCGGCGCCCGGGCGCCGCGCTGGTCGGCGAATTCCTGGCAGCCCTGGCCGAGGTGTTATTCGGAGTCGCGGCCGGTACGCCCCTACTGGTGACCGGCATCATGGAGGGGCTTGGCGCAGAGATCGTGTTCGGTGCACGACGCTGGCGCGATTACTCGCTGACGACCGTTGTGTTGGCCGGCACGGTCGGGATGCTCGTGGCGCTGCCGTGGAACTGGTTCCGATTGGGCTATTTCGAGCTAAACCCCGGGTTCCTGGTGGTATTGCTGATCGTACGCCTGCTCAGCGGAGCGATCATCAGCGGCTTGCTGTCCAAGGTCATTGGCGACGCACTCGCGCGGACAGGTGTCCTCAGCAACTTCGCCATCGGTCGCGCACGTCAGCAGGTGGTGTGATCTGAGCCTCGGTACGCGTCAGCTCGGGGTGCGGTATCTCAGTCGCCGCGCCCCAGCCTTGCGCGACATTACGCTCGAGTTGGCGCCCGGCGAACGCGTTCTGCTGGCTGGGGCCAGCGGTTCTGGCAAAAGTACGCTCGGCCTTTGCCTGTGTGGTCTGATCCCGACCAGCATCGACGCCGACCTATCGGGATCGGTCGAGGTGGACGGCAAATCCACGGCTTTGTACGTGGCAGGCGAGCTTGCCGAACGGGTCGGCGTCGTCTTCCAGGACCCAAGTAGCGAGTTCACCATGCTCACCGTCGAGGACGAAGTGGCTTTCGGCCTCGAGAACGTCGGCGTACCCAGCACCGACATGCCTGCGCGCGTGTCCGCCGCTCTGGCCGCGGTCGGCCTGGCAGCTCTGGCACACTGGCGGATCGACCGCCTATCGGGTGGTCAACAACAGCGCGTCGCGCTGGCCGCCGCACTGGCGATGCAGCCCCAGGCGCTCATCTTGGACGAGCCGAGCGCCCATCTCGATCCACGCAGCGCCACCCAGCTCTACGCCGCGGTGCATTCGGTTGCCGATGCCACCGGCGCCACGTTGGTGCTGGTTGAACACGACCTCGATCGTGTTGTGCCGGACCATGTCACACGCGGGCTGCTACTTGACCGCGACGGTCGGTTGGTTGCCGACGGACGCGTGCGTGAAGTCTTCGGCGACGTCGAAGCCGCGCTGAGGTGGCAGGCTGACGGCGTCCGACTTCCGACAGCCACGGCAATCGCGCTAGCCCTGCTCGAGGGCGCCGATACATCCGAACGGCTGCCCGTCTCCGTGGAGGAGGGTGGTCGCTGGCTCGCCGACCGACCGTCAGCGCAACGGCTGCTGAGAGCCGCCGATGTGCGGACGACAGCTGCCCGCGCGTCCACAGGCGACATCGTCATTGACGCGAACGGCATTTGGCAGCGCTACATTGCCCCCGCGACGCGCACGCTCGCACTGCAAGAAGTCTCTCTGTCGATCGCTGAGGGCGAGTTGGTGGCCGTCGTTGGCGCCAACGGCAGTGGCAAGACGAGCCTGCTGCGCACGTTGACTGGGCTGCTGGTCCCTGAACGTGGCGATGTGACGATCGCCGGCGTCAACCTGCGGCGGGCGAGTGCGCGTGAGGCGGCTGGGCTCGTCGCGCACGTGTTCCAGAACCCGGAGGCTGGCTTCCTGGCCGATACGGTCGAAGCGGAGCTCGCGTATGGTCCGCGTGCCCTGGGCTGGAGCGAATCTGAGATCTCGCGCCACACACACGCGTCTCTTGCGCGTTTTGGCCTGGCGGCCTTAGCCCGGGCGAACCCGTTCACACTGAGTGAAGGCCAAAAGCGGCGGCTCAGTGTCGCTACAGCACTCGTGCTTGGTCCACGGGCGCTGTTGCTCGACGAGCCGACGTTCGGCCAGGACCGCCAATCAGCCCGAGCACTGATGGACGAGGTCGCCGTTCTTCAGGCGCAGGGATTGGCCATCGTCGTCGCCACCCATGACCTTAGCCTGGTTGCTGAATACGCCACGCGAGTCGTGGCCCTGGCTGGTGGCCAGGTGGTCTTCGATGGTTCACCGGCCGGTTTGATTGCCAGCGACGCTCTACTCGAGCAAACCAGCCAGGAGCCTCCCCCTCTAGACCAGATCATGCGCGCCGCCCGAGCGCGTGGTGCCGACGTGCCACCCTCAATGCGGTGGCGCGACGTTGCCGCGGTCGCCATGGTCTCGGCCGCATGAACCCATTCAGCTACTACGAAGTCGACTCATGGCTCCACCGGCGCAACCCTACGGCCAAGCTGGCTGCCCATCTGGTGCTGAGCCTGCTCTTGACGATCGTCTTCGATCCATTAACGCCGCTGGTGTTTCTGGTGTTGGCATTTGCCGTCGGCCGCGGCCTTGGCCACCTGCCGTTGCGAACGATGCTCAAAGCACTGGCCCCGTTCTGGCTAATTGCGGCCAGCTTGATGATCAGCAATGCGCTCTTCGCCAATCACCCCGAGCGGACAATCGTGCTCTGGCGCGGCGGTCCGTTCATCGCCACCGTCGAGGGAGCCATGATCGGGTTGTCACTTGCCGAACGCAGCATGACGATCGCTGCTTTCAGTGTGCTGCTGATGATGTCGACCGACCCGACTGGTCTGGTGCGCAGCCTGGTACAGCAGGCGCATCTGCCGCCACGCTTCGCGTATCCAGCCTTGGCCGCCTACCGCTTTCTGCCACTCTTACAAACCGAGTGGGAAACGATTCGGCTCGCGCACCGGCTGCGGGGCGTCGGGCGGCGACCCGGTCCGGTCGGTTGGCTGCGCGACCAGGGCCGTCTGGCGATTCCGCTGCTGGCGAATGCGATCCGCCGTTCCGAACGAGTGGCGCTGGCCATGGACGCGCGTGGATTTGCCGCTCGACGCACCCGTTCGCATTACCGACAGATTGGTTTCAATGCAGCCGACGGCTGGCTGATCGCTGTCGCCGCTATGGCCGGTTCAAGCATTCTGCTCGCGAGCGCCTGGCTCGGATTCCTGCGAGTCTGGTCAGGAGCGCTGAGCGCCTAGGTCATCCAGGCTGGTCGAGCGCCGGCTTTTTTTGTTGGTGGTCTTGACCCCGCCTTTGACCTCCGTCCCAGGCCGAAGGACGGGGGATTCCCCGATCAGGCAGCAACATGCGCCACGTCCCGCTCGGGTCAGACGTTGAAGCGCAGCAGGAGCCCGGCCACAGCGACCATTTTACAGCACAATAGCACGCACGTTCTATATTTTTGCCGCTCGGGTCAATGCCCGAACTATCACGCGTATACTGGCCCCCCGAATACGGGCTGGGCAGGGGCAACGAAAGCACATGGCACATAGTCGACCCGTGGCGATGACGATCGCCGGTTCGGACTCTGGTGGCGGCGCGGGGATCCAGGCGGACCTCAAGACGTTTCAGGCCCTGGGGGTGTACGGCACGAGCGCGCTCACCGCGATCACGGCGCAGAACACGGTCGGCGTGCGCGCGGTCCACGAGATCCCGATCGAGATCATCGCGGCCCAGATCGACGCCATTGTGGACGACATCGGGGTCGACGCAGCCAAGACCGGCATGCTGTCCAGCGCGGAGATCATCGGCACCGTCGCCGAACGCATCCGCCACTGGCGGATCGACCGCCTCGTGGTCGACCCGGTCATGGTGGCCAAGAGTGGCGACCGTTTGCTTAGAGAGGACGCGGTCCAGGCACTCGTGCGCGATCTGCTGCCGCTGGCGCTCGTCCTCACGCCGAATTTGCCCGAGGCCGAAGTACTGGTCGGGCGATCGCTCGAGACCGACGACGATATTCGCCAGGCGGCACGCGACATCTT
>WNFC01065713.1_pt1 | contig 12194 bp, 10 predicted proteins | sample 5400541 | NCBI WGS metagenome assembly WNFC01 (sample SAMN13153342, study PRJNA577476) | soil metagenome | isolation source: 120 cm saprolite under Douglas fir tree site 2 hole 2 replicate 1 | place: USA:California | collected 2015-04-18 | reverse complement strand
CGACAGCGGGCACGCCGGTGAATAACAGGAGGGGAAAGGAGACAAAGCTGCCGCCGCCCGCCACCGCGTTTAAAGTCCCGGCGATCGCAGCGGCGAAAAACAGGAGGATGGCATGGGTAAAGTGCAAACTCCTGTTTATCAGAAAACAGGAACTTCCGCGAAGTGATTCTATCGCCGGGGGTATTCACCGGTTCAATGCAAGGCGCTTTCCCCGCATAACGTAAATCTTTCTCCCGTCAATCGATTTTATGATTATGTACTTGACATGAATCCATAAATGCGGTAAAGGCTGACCGCCACTGGTCCGGTCATCCGACCATTCACTGGGGGGAATATGAATTCACTAAGGACGTGGATTGCGCTTTTCACGTTGACCTTGGGTCTTGTGTGCATGGGCCCGAGTGCTCAGGCCCAGAGCGAGAAACCTGCCGGCGACAGCGTGCAGGCCCCTTCCGCGACAGCGAGCAAAGCGGAGGTGGACCAGTTGCGGCAGGAGCTGGCTGCACAGCGCCGGACGATCGAGCAATTGAAAAATTTTGTCGAGCAACTCGTCGAGGTGAAGTCGCGAGCCCCGTCCCCGGCGAACGATGGCGCCGCCCGCCTGATTAACACCAGCTATCCACTGCCCGCCCCTGCGCCGGCAATCGATGCGGAGCCCGCAGAGCCCGTGGTCGTTTACCAGAAACCCGCCGAGAAGAAAGACGGCGCCGCGCCTGTGAATGCGGGATGGAACGGGGAGCATTTCTTCATTAAATCCAACGACGGCCAGTTCCAGCTTCAGCCTTACGGATACGTGCAGACCGATTACCGCAGCTACATCGGCGACGGCTCTCCTGCCAATACTTTTTCCGTACGCCGCGGCCGGTTTGGTTTTCAGGGAAATTATGGCGACCACTACCAGTTCGGAATCCTGGTTGACGCCGCCGCAACAACCGGTGCAACGATCCGCGATATCTACCTGAACGCGAAATACAACAACGCCATCCAGGTCCAGGCCGGGCAGTTCAAGGAACCCTTCGCACAGGAATTGGCCGCTGGCGTTACCAATATCGATTTCGTCGAGCGCGGTTTGCAATCCCTGCTTTACCCGTCGGCCGCCTCCGCATTCCGCAGTCCGGGCGCCGTAATTCACGGCGATATCAATGGCGGCGCGTTTCAGTATTGGGCCGGTGTTTTCAACGGAAAAGGATATTCCACCAATAACTCCACGAGCGTGCCCGAGACGATCGGCAGAGTCCGCTTCTACCCCTGGCGCAACAAGAAGGACAGCGTGTTGCACGAGTTCGCTTTCGGTGGTTCGATCGCTTACAGCCAGTCGCGCGGTCTTTCCGGCGAACTCACCCCCAGCACCGGCTCGCCGGCCGCGCCTTTCACGTTTTTGCCGCAGTTCCAGGCCAACGGGAATGTGTGGCGCTATGAGGGTGAATTCACTTTTCTGAAGGGCCCTTGGGGCTTCCGCGACGAATACGTCCAGGCGATTTTTGATCGCACCGGTGTCGGCACGTTGACCCTGGGCGGCCTCGGATTTGCCGATCTGCCTGCCGTTCGATTCAAGGCGTGGAACTCCGCCGCCACCTACCTGCTCACCAAGGCGCCCCGCATCAAACACCCTGTGTTTGGTCCGGAACTTCCCGGCGGCGGCGGACGCGGATTGGGAGCCTGGGAAGTTGCGTTCCGCTATTCCGGGATTCAAGGCAATGAGCCCGGTGTTTTCTTCAACAACATCTTTACGCCCCAGAACGTTCCCACGTTCAACCGGCACACCGACGAGTTCAGCTTCGGTGTGAACTGGTATTTGAACTACTGGGTGCGCTTCCAGTCCAACTTCAATGTTGACCGCTTGAAGCAACCAAGCACCATCGGTGCTACGCCGCAGAACTACTACGTCTTCGAACAGCGGTTGCAGTACCGGTTCTAGGGCGCAGGGGATCAGCCATGCGCGCGACTGGATTTGAAACCGGGCAATCTGCCTGGGAGCCAAGCAGGCCTTCACAAAATCGAAAGCAGCTTCGAGGCGCCGAAGATTCGAGTGGAATTTCTGGAGGAGGTTTTTCGATGAGGTCTAGACTCGCGAAGTTTATCGAAGTGGCTGCCGTGTTGGCGCTTGGAGTTCTCTTGAACAGTTGCGGCTCACAGCCGTTCTGTCCCACGTGTGGCACCACTGTGAACGGGGCGTATGGCGTTCTGAACGTCATCCCGGTCCCCGAACACAATCCGACCGGCGAGCCGGGCGGTCCCTTCAACTCCTTCGACATAAGTTGGTTCGATCCCATTAACCAACTTGTCTACACTTCCGACCGCATCGGACTTGACATCGTCGTAGTAGACGCCAAAAAGGACGTCGCTGTGAACACCATTGGCGGTCTCAATCAAGTGGCTAACGCGGGGAACAATGGCAGCCCGTGCCTCGGACCTGCCGCCCCTGTTGCTGATCCGCTATCCGTAATTCCTTCCATTATCACTGGCGCCGGCGCTCTCCGGAATCCGGCGACGTCGAACATATTGACGCGATTCGGGTGCAGAAACCCAGGATTCTTTGATTCCTTCTCCACTTATTTTCCGGGATTTGGCGCACACGGGGCTTTCGGAGGATTTCCCGGGGCGCAGTGCTGCGCTTCGCGCGCCAATGGCGTTAATCCTATCTCAGGCCCCGACGGGCTGCTCGTAACGCCGGACGGAAAAACATTGTTTGTTGGAAGCGGCAGCGCTTCCGTCGTGGCATTCGATCTGACCGCTAACCCACCGACGGTCATTGCTGCCTTCCCCACTGGGTCATCTCCCGATTTTGATGGCCCAAATGGCGTCGCCGCCTGCATCCAAAGTTGGAACGGGGGCGCTGGAAGCGATCCAACGTGTGCAGACGATCGCGCCGATGAAATGGCTTATGGAACCGTCGGCGGGCACGACATTCTCACCATCGCAAACGGGGACCCCGGGTTGCCGTTCGTTAGTCTTATCGACGTGACCGACATCGTCAACCGTACGTACACAGCACCGTTCGTTACTCCGGGGGGCTTCGGCTATTGCGCGCCGGTGAATCGCCTGGCGAATTACAATCCGGGCAACCCTTCCAGCACTCCGCCAGCGGGTGCGAATTATCCGACGTGCATCCTTGGCCAGATTTATTATGACGGCATCGGAGCTGAGGATTCCACAGTCGCCGTGGATGGCATCAATGATAAGAATCCGCAGGCATCATTGGCTCCATGCCCGGATCAATCCACCTTGGTGGCCTCCGGCGTCTCCGGCTATGGCGTGGGTCCCGGCGGCGCCGATGTCCCCTGCCACCATGCTCCCATCGTGGATGCAAACACGGGCGCATTCATCACCAACAATGGAACGGCAGCGCCAGGGCAGATGGGTGAGATTGCCGTGGCAGGAACGGGCGCTGTGGGTTTCAATCCCCTCCATGGCACATTTTATGTGGAAAATCTGAATTGCACGGTTTCCACTCTGGCCACTCAGTCGAGCGTCGCCGTCGGGTGTATTGATGAAATTGATCCGCGAATTGGAAATCCGGCCGGCCCTGTAGTCATCAACGTGGTACCAACCCTCAATTGCATGCCTGCTGGCATCATCCAGGGCCCGGGCCACGATTTTCTCGTCGGCTGCGGAGGACACGATGGTGTCCAGTTCCCGCCACTGCTGATCGTCTTTGACGGTACCTGCACAACCAGCGCCGCCTGCCTCGCCAGCCAAATCAAGATCGATCAAAGCGGCGGCACCGACGAAGTCTGGTACAACCCCGGCGACAACCGCTACTACACCGCGGGCCGCGACATGCCCAACGGGCCCATCATGGGTGTGGTGGATGCTGGAACCCGGCAGTGGCTCGTCAATGTTGGCACAGGCTCTAATTCCCACAGCATCACCGTCAACCAATTTACCAACCAGATTTTTGTTCCCACACAGGCCGGCCCACTCTGCGGTACGCAGAGCGCCAACGGATGCATCGCCGTCTACGGCAGACAGTAGGTGCAAAAACGCAGTCTGGAAGGCGCCTTGAAGCGCGAGTGGAGGCGCTGAGCCCGGAATAATCAGCAGGGGCGTTGCCTTGACTCGCGTTCTGCCCCACGGGTGTAGAATAAAATGGTGAGGGGTTTTCGCTTGGTGGGGTTCCGATGCTGTCGCTCCTGATGCCGCGCCGCCTGACCCGTGTACAATGCGCTGTGCTGTGGATTTGCGCTGTCTCGCTTGTTATCGTTTTGGCAAATCGCGTTCCCCGAATTCCGGGTTGCGAAGAGACTTCCTGGGTACCCTCTGCTCCTTCGCAAATAACCGCGAAAGTCCTGGCCAAGGACTTCTTCGTGCTGCTGCCTCCGCCGTCCGGCGCCATCGAACTTCCTCATCGGGATCCGTCGCCGCTCGAGCTACGCGAAGAAAACCCCATTGTTTCCATATCACTGGACAATCGTCTCTTCACTCGTCCGCCTCCCTCCGTCTAGATCCAGTCGCCTGCTTGTCGAAATCTGCATCAGTTCGAGCATTTCGATGCATCAAATCACATAGGAAGCAAACCGATTATGTTGACGGAAAGAGTATTGGAGGCACGCTTAGAGCAGTGCAAGGAGGAAGCGATGAGTATTATTCACCAAAGAGTTTTTCGCAGTCATTTGGGCCCCGTCAGTATCGCCTTCGCGGCCGGAGTGGTTCTTATGTCCGCGCCTCGCATCTCCGCAAACACCAAGCCCACCGAAGTTCCCGCAAAAGTGATTGCGCACCTGCCCCTGAAAGACGCACCGGGAAGCGAGATGCTTCTCCAAAACAAAGGCGACAAGCAATACTTGTACGTCCAGAAAGCGTCGAAACAGGGTTTTACAGTAATTGATGTGACAAAACCGGTGCTCCCCAGCCTCGTAAATCGCAGCGCCCAGTCCAGCGACGCTATTGCCGGCAAACTCGAAATCGTGGGTCCCGACGTCGGCCTCGCCGAAGTGCCGGACAAGAATTCCAAGGGCGTCATCCGGAATACAGAGAGCCCCACCGAGACCGTCAAGATTCTGGACCTCAGCGATCCCGCCCACCCCAAAGTGCTCCAGACTTTTACCGGAGTAACCAGTATTTTGCAGGATCCCAGCCGTGGCTTGATCTATTTAACCAACAACGATGGGCTCTGGATCCTGAATCATTCGAGGCCAGGCCTCACACCCGCGAAGAAGAAGCGTGCCTGCGGTTCCGAAGATGCCATCGCTTCCATGCCTCCGGACTGCGAATAGGCAATCTTCGCATCACCCGGTGACTGTCTAACCGCACGCTGACGCTGCTCTCGGCCGCTTGCGTGAAACAAATCACCCAGCGGCCACGAGCGGCGGTGCAGTGCAGGGCCTTCCATTGGCCTTCGCGCTTTACCCAAATTTCGCCAACCAGGATTTTTTCAAACGGAACTGTGGACTTCGGTGGGAACTTGACAAAAACTTCATAGCGGGCAAAGGCTGCATCCCGGCACAGTGGCGTCACTTTCAGAAACGATAGCGCGAAATCCGCCACGGCACTCTGCTGAAGCTCTTGCAAGGCTTTCCACTTGTAGCGTTCACCTCCGCCGTCGGCCTCCACCGCAACGTATTCTTCCGTCAGCAGGTCGCCATATGCCTTTTGATCCTTGCTCTTGATCGCCTGCCATTCCGCCTTGATTTTCTCATCGAGAAGATTTGTGAGCTCCGGCGGAGCCGCGGGTTTGGCGGCCTGGCTGCTCGCTCCCGGCGGATTTTGCCAAAAAACAAAACATCCGAGCACCAGTGCAGCGCACCAGCAGGCGAAATCATTTCGCATTTATTTTTTTCCTCATCTCCATACCCACCGCACCGGCGGATACGGTTCGCTATACCCACGCCTCTCTACTCCTAATGGGTCCAAGAATATAACAAGCTCAGCCCTGGCGTGCAGCTCCGTTATCTCAGCACTGGCACTCCATTGGTTTTCCAACACTTTAGACGCGGCCGTCAGATCCGCGGCGCCGTGCAGCCCAATCTCAATCTGGTTTCCTTCCAAATTCGGGAGAAACTTTTCTCTCAGTACTCTGGTACCTGTACAGATAACCGCGCGAACAGGCGAAACCCGCCTGCATTCTTCCCGAACTAGTAACCAGTAGTAAACACACTGCACTTTCCTGTCTAATCACCTCGTCATGAAGAGCTTCGCTTATCCCGAATTGCGGAGGTCTCGGCCGATGCCTCCCCGTTTCCCCCGCCAAGTATTGCCCTTCACTCTGTCTCGCGGTTCTAGCCGGAACCGGGGCTTCAGCGTGCTGGAACTCGTTGGAGTGATTGCAGTTGCACTCGTGATGTCGGCGATGGCCGCCCCCGTCATTCAATCCAGCCTCAGCATGTTTCGCCTGCGGAGCGCCGTGGCCTCGGTTACAGGCGCAATCCAATCCACACGCTACCGAGCCATTTTCGATGGCTGCCCCTATCAGATTGCTTTCAGCAAAGCGGCCGACACCTACCAGGTCTCCAGCACCGTCACCGGTGCAGGCTGTGCCGTGGCATTCACCAATGTAGGTGGTCCGGTTCCATTCGCCTCCACTTCCCAGGTTGCACTCAATCAGGATGTGACGTTGCAGTTCAGTCCGGGTGGAAGCCTCCAGGTCATTGCTGGCTCCCTCGCTTTCAATCTGAATTCGCAGGGCTCGTCAAACTACAAGGCGATTACGGTATCCAAATATGGAAGCATCAAAGTTCAATAAAAAACGACGGCGCCAACTAGGTTTCACGTTGATCGAGACCATTGTGGCGATTTCTGTCCTGACGGTCGGCCTCGTGGCCATGGCCACGCTCATGGCGGAAATGAGCAAGAACACTTCCCGCTCACGCTACATGAGCACCGCTTCGATTCTCGCTTCTGAAAAGCTGGAAGACCTCAACAAGTATCCGCCCTCCGACCCGGAAGTTAGGGTCACCGCGGGAACAGCGGGGAGCTTGACTGCCGACCTTTCGAACACGGGCGTCAACTACTACGATGACGTAAGCCTCTCCGCGACCGGGGGCGGCATCACCGAAACAACTTCTGGCGACAACGGCGCTGGCGGCACTGTCTATACAACCATCGTTCACCAGCCGGACGGGACCATCACCTCAACCACCAGTGGCGCTCCTCCCGCGCCCGCCGGCGAAGTCCTCGACTTCCATCGTCGCTGGATCATCGAAAAAGATGTCCCGGTCATCGGCGTCAGGCGCGTCACCGTCCTTGTCACGCTCACCAATCCTCCGGTCATCAAGGCGGTCACATTCCAAATGAGCACGGTGCGCCCATGAACAACTCCACTCGCCATTCCGGCTTTACGCTGATTGAGCTGATGGTTTCGCTGGCCGTTTTCCTGGTTATCGCCGGCGCCGCCTTTTCGCTGTTCGGCGCTCATGCGCCTCTCTTCAGCCGGCAGCAGAATCTGGCCGGGCTCAACATCACGCTTCGCAATATCGTCACGCAGATGGAATTGGACGTGGTCAACGCCGGCAACGGTTACTTCCCCGGAACCGACATCGCTTCCTGGCCAATCGGCGTCACCGTTAACAACAATCAGCCAAACGGCACCTGCTTTAACGCCGCTAACCAGACCTATTCGGCGAGCTGTTTTGACACCATGACGGTCATTACCGCCGACCCGCAAACGCCGCCCACTCACCCCGATCCTGCCGGCTCGAGTTGTGGCGCGACCGACACGAATTCGATTCTTTTTGTGGACGCTCCCCCGGCGCCTACGTGGACCGGCACCCTGGCGGCCTACGCTTCTCTGTTCCACACCGGCGATCAACTTCTGCTGATCAAGAGCGACGGTTCCCAGATGGCCACCACCACCCTCACCAGCGACGGCGCGGTTGTTGGAGCGAAGATTCAATTGCAGCACAATCCCACCGGGGCGAGCGCTGCCGATCCCCTGGGAATCACCACCTACGCCGCAACCAAAGGCGCAAGCGATCCGTTTTCCAACAAACTAGGAAACCAGTTCTGCCAGCCCGATTGGGTTTTGAAGCTTGCCTGGACGCGCTACACCGTCGATGCCACCGATCCCACAAATCCGAAACTCACTCGCCAGGTCTCTGGCAATGCCGCCGAAATCCTTGCCGAGCAGATTATTGGTTTTAAGATTGGCGCAAGCCTTTGGAGCGGCACCGATTCCGGCGACGCTTACTTCAAGAATTACAACTACGGTGACTACGATCCCAGCCAAGTCCGTTCTCTTCGCATCTCATTGATTGGCAGGACGCCGCCCAGTGTGGATCCCCTGGCCAACTACCGCAATTCTTTCGATGGCGGCAACTATCAGATTCAAGCCATGTCCATTGGAATTAATCCACGCAATCTGAGCATGAACGACCAATGAGGAGTCTTTATATGACTGCGCGCTCACTGTTTTCTGTTCCGATTCGCTCCGGGAAGCGGTCCGCTCGGCGCCATCGCCGGAGCGACAGCGGCGTCGCTCTCGTCACCGCCTTGCTCCTGCTTTTGCTCATGAGCGCCATGGCACTCGCCATGGTCATTTCCTCGAACTCGGACATGCTCGTCAACGGCTACTACCGCAGCTTCCGTGGCTCATTCTATGCGGCGGACTCCGGGCTGAGCATCGCGCGTCAGGATATGGTCACGCAGCTGCTTGCTGCCGGTAACGCCGGGTTTAGCGCTACGACTCAGCCAATTCCTGCGGGCACGGAAAACACTGTCAAGACCTTGCTCAACACCAGATACGGAGCGGGCTACCAGACCCTCAACGCCGGGCAGGCAACAGCCTCCTGGCCTGAAAAATACATGTTGGATGTAACCGGCACCACGCTCAGCGCCCCAACTTGCTCCGTCCTTGGCGGAGGCGGCACATGCGCTGCTCCCACAGGCGCCGTGACCGGATATTCCTATCTCTATTCCTATTCTCTTCGCGCCTTCGGCCGCTCCACCGGCAATCAAGTCACTAGTATTAGTGACTCCGGTACGATCAAGGTCAACGTGACTGGCGTTGCCGGCGGCACCACCACCAGTTTCTCCGCTTGGGGCATGTTCATCGACCAGTATTCCATCTGCGACGGTTCAACTCTCGTCCCCGGCACCATCACCGGCCCCGTCTTCACCAACGGCGCCTGGAACTTTGGCTCCGCCGGTAATTATATCTACACCGACTCGGTGGGAAGCGTTAACCCCAATGTTGGCTATCAATATTCCGACGGTACGTGCCATCAGTCGCCTACTAAATCCGATAAATACAAGTCCACCACCATCAGCCCGACGTTTCACCTGTTAACGATTTCAACCAGAAGCGCGCCGTACTGGACGGCAAGGGCACGACCAGCACGGCCGTGACCAACTCAGATCTGAACTCCGCGCTCAAGTCCGTCAGTAAGGCCCCGTATCCGCTGACTGGCACCAGCTCTGGCGTTTTTCTTCCTTACACCGTGAATCCCACCACCGGCGCGGCCAGCTTTAGCGGGGGTGGCATCTATGTTCAAGGCGATGCTTCCGTAAAGCTTTCCACCAGCGGCGCCTCCGCCCAGGTGTACACGATCTCGCAGGGTGGTACGACCACCACGATCACCATCGATCCCGTGGCCAACACCACCACGGTTAGCTCCGGCGGCACTCAGTTGAACATTGCTGGTGTTCCCAACCAGTACGATCCCACGACTGGCGCTGTACAACGAGATGCCACCATGCTCTACGTCAATGGCAACATCACCTCCCTCTCGGGCCCAGGGCAGGGACAAGCCGCCATTTCTGATAGCACCGCCCTCACCGTCACCGCGGCGAACAATGTCACCGTAACCGGCGACATTCTCTACCACACCGAGCCCGTTACACTGACTCAAAACCAGATTGCCAACGCTCCGGCGGACACCCTGATCCCGGGGAGTGATCATGGGCAGGTCCTCGGCATTTTTACCGCCAAGGGCGACATCCAGCTGAACAACTCTCAGTCCAACGGAAATCTGGAAATTGACGCATCCCTGGCCACCATCTCACAGGGTGGCACGGGTGGCTTAGTCAACGTCGGGAGCTCCATCAACACCCTTTCGATTGTCGGTGGCCGTATTCAGAACAACATCAAGAATATTGGAGCCACCACGCGTAACGTATTCTTTGATCGCCGCTTCGCTCAAAACAACTTCAGCCCGCCCTGGTATCCCTCGACCACCCTGGCATCTACCCTGCCGACCGTTGCTCAATACGTGCCGTCGGTCCAGCGTCTGAAGTGGATTAACAACACCACCTACTACTGAGAATTGTTCTGCGGGATGTTGTTGTGCATCACTCGCTGGAAATACGGAGGCGGTGTCTTGTGGTAGAGCCGAAGCAGCACCCAGGTACCTGGGCGATACCGGTCTTGCAGAGAGACTCTCGAACAGCCGCTAGGCTCTTACACTTGCGGTAGCACGCGGTTTTTCTTCCGTTTGTTGCGTCAGATTGGCCAACAGTTCGTAAGAGCGAAGGCGATCCTCGAACTCATACGTGTTCGATACCACGATCAGCTCATCCGCTTGTGTCTCTTCCAGAAATTCGTTTAAGCGCGTCGCCACACGTTCAGGGCCGCCGACAATCGCCGCTCCAAACTTTGCCGCCACCATCTCTCGTTCGTCGGCCGTCCATTCAATGCTCTTCGACGGCGGTGGCATGCGCCCGGGCACTCCGCGAATAAGATTCAGAAACATTTGAACGGGCGTCGTCGCCAGAAACTGCGCTCGCTCGTCCGAATCCGCAACCAGGATCGGCACTCCCACCATTGCGTATGGTTTCTCCAAAACTTCCGAAGGCCGGAATGTCGACCGGTAAATCTGCAGCGCCGGCAGCAGCGGTTGCGGCTGAAAATGCGCGGCGAACGCAAAAGGCAAGCCCAGCGTCCCCGCCAGTCGCGCGCTGAAGTCACTCGAACCAAGCAGGTAGATCGGAACGTTTGTCCCCTCGCCAGGATAAGCATGAACACGATGCGCAGCCGATCTCTGGCCCAGGTACCGCCGCAATTCTTCAACCTGCTCCGGAAAATCGTCCCCGCCGCTGTGGAACGAACCGCGGAGAGCCCGCATCGCGGCGGAGTCACCGCCTGGCGCGCGCCCAAGCCCCAGGTCGATGCGTCCGGGGAAAAGCGTTTCCAGCGTTCCAAACTGTTCGGCAATGACCAGCGGCGAATGATTCGGCAACATGATGCCGCCGGAGCCCACGCGAATCTTGGAAGTTCCATTGGCGACATAGCCGATCAGCACGGAAGTAGCCGAACACGCCACGCCCTGGATGTTGTGGTGCTCTGCCAACCAGAAGCGCTTGTACCCCAAAGATTCCCCATGCTGCGCCAACACAAGGGAATTATGAAACGCTTCCGCAGGCGTTCCACCCTGCCGCACATGCGCCAGGTCCAGAATCGAGAGTGGTGTACTTGCAAGCCGTGAACGATTTGGCATGGACTCCTCTAATTCGTCGCCGCGCCGGGAACTAACAAGGCGCCGCCACAACCATTGGATGCATCAGCCTCCACCCAGGTATTTCGAAAACTCTGGCGCCGGCAATCGATCGACTCCCGCCAATTGCCCCTGTTCCGCCCGCTACGCCGGTTTGTGTTGCGAAAAAACTTCAATTTCCAGTCCAACCAGTTAAAATCATGGATTCCGAACTACTCTCGGCCATTGGCCTGGTTTCAGGTCACGGGGTCCATTGGAAGGAGCTTGGGTGAAACACGGTAGACAGCCAGCCTCTACTCGGCGAATTCTGAAAAATGCGCTCGGTTGCACGCGGGCGATAGTCTTTTTCCTTCCGCTTGCCGCCTTGCTCGGCGGTTGCCACTCACAGAAGGCGCCCAACGGCCCCGCAATCCAATTCACAAAAATTCCCCCGGCGGCACAGGGCGGCCGCGAGAGAGTGGATACAATCACCGGACGCGTGACCGGCGCGCATTCTGGCCAGCACATTGTCATCTATGCGAGAAGCGGTCCATGGTGGGTGCAGCCCTGGCCCGACAAGCCCTTCATCCCCATCCAGGCGGATTCAACCTGGGGAACTTCCACGCATCTCGGCTTTGAGTACGCCGCCATGCTTGTGGAGCCGGGCTATCACCCTCCTCCAACGATGGACGTCGCACCTACGCAGGGCGGATCGGTCGTCGCGGTTTCCATCGTGAAGGGCAGTGGTGCGCCGCAACTCGCGCCGGTAAAACCGCTTCATTTCAGCGGCTACGATTGGGAGGTTCGCACGATCGCGGGCGATCGCGGCGGAATGAATAATCTGTACGG
>WNFC01008399.1_pt1 | contig 12195 bp, 12 predicted proteins | sample 5400541 | NCBI WGS metagenome assembly WNFC01 (sample SAMN13153342, study PRJNA577476) | soil metagenome | isolation source: 120 cm saprolite under Douglas fir tree site 2 hole 2 replicate 1 | place: USA:California | collected 2015-04-18 | reverse complement strand
CGATGGCGGCGGTGACCGCATCGGGATCGGCAGTCCGCGCGGCCGGGGAGCGGGCGAGGACCTCGTCTGGCGGCGGGCCGCCCTGCATGGTCACGCTGGGCGCAAAGCCGACAACGTCCAGCCAGGCCGCACCGATGCGCGCGTGGGGCCAATCGAAGAACCACACGGTATCGTCTGCGAGCAGGAGATTGTCGGCGCGGATGTCGAAGTGCAGCAACGTTTCGCCGAGCACCGCCTGTGGGGCCTGGGCTTCGAGGTCGGCCAGGGCGTCGAGGTGGCGGCGCGACCACGCATCCAGTTCTTGCCGCTCCGTGGATCCTTCGTTTGCATCACGGAGGCGCTGCCAACCGCACAACTGCTGCGCGACGGCATCGGCGGCCGTACCTGCCACCGAGAGTTCGAGAGGCGAGGGCGTCAAACGATCGGCCAATTCCGCCAGACCATCGAGGACGCGGTCGAGCTCGTCCAGGCGCCACGGCTGGGCCGGATGCTGGCCCGCTACTTCATCGAAAACGAGCACGACCCAGCCCTCTTCGTCGAAGAGCCAACGCAGCCGCGGCACGGCCACGTTCTCTGGCAAGGCAGCCACGATGCGTGCCTCGCGGCGATGCATGTCGGGCGAATCCGGGTTCGGCGCTGGTCCGACGGCTTTCACGAATAATCGCCGCCCATTGGCCAGCGTTAAGCGGGCGGCGACGCCTGGCGAGAAGCCGCTCCGCTGCGAGGTAGCCGACACCACTGGGCTGCCCGCCCAGTGCTCGAGCGCACCGCGGACCCGCGGCGGCACCGCGCCCCACTCCAGCCGCACGCCTTCAGCGGGCGGAGGGTTCGGTGCCACTTCTTAAAACGAGCTCTTCGGCGAGGGCCCGTAACCGCTCGTCCACGCTCGCTGGCAGCGGACCAGACGGGAACGTCTCGAGGTCTGCATCAGTCACGTAGACGGCGCGCGCCGCCGACAGGCCGGCCAGACTGGCCACCAGCGGGCGCAGGCCATGGTCGATCGCCAGCGCGTGATCGGCAACTGCCCCTGAGGCAATCAGGCCGGTCACGCTGCCGGCCAGCGCATCGCGCGGCAGCAGGTCGAAGAACGCCTTGAGCTGGCCGGTATAGCTGGCCCGATAGATCGGCGTCCCCAAGACCAGGATGAAAGCACGAGTCGCCAGGCCGAGGGCGCGGTCAAGCGCCGGGTCCTTGCGCCGTCCCAGCAGCGCGTCGGCGGGCAGATCAGTCAGCTGAATCAACTCGCCGGCTCGTCCTGCGCCAGCCAGGATCTCCAGAACGCGCGCCACCAGCGCGCCCGACCGCGAGGGTGCAGTGATGCTGCCCGCCAGCCCCAGGACCACCGCATCGCTCATGTGAACGTCCCCGTAGGTTACTGGCCGCACCGCGGGGCGATATCGTGGTGGACATGCGAACCAATCGACTGCGTGAGCTGCTCAACCAGGGCAAGCCCAGCCTCGGCACCCACCTGCTCTCTGCCTGGCCGACCGTCACCGAGCTCGTCGGCCAGACTGGCCTCTGGGACTACATCGAGTTCGTCGCCGAATACACCCCGTGGACGCTGCACGACCTCGACAATCTCGGCCGAGCCATCGAGCTGTTCCCGAACTTCACGGGCATGATCAAGATCGAGCAGGACACGCGCGGCCATCTGGCGATGCGCTCAATTGGCGCCGGCATCCAGAACCTGCTGTTCGCCGACGTGCGCACGCCCGAAGAAGCCCGCCAGTGTGTACGCGGGGTCCGGGCCGAGCACCCGGCCCACGGCGGCCTGCACGGCGTCGGCATGCGCCGTGACGTCCGCACGGTGCTCCAGGGTGGCTCGGAAGAGTTCGTGCAGTCACTCGCCGAAGCCGTGATCGTGCTCATGATCGAGAAGAAAGAGGCGGTCGAAAACCTCGATGCCATCCTCGACGTCCCCGGCGTCGACATGGTTCAGTTCGGACCGTCCGACTATGCGATGAGCATCGGCTTCCCCGGCCAGGGCGGCCACGAGCGCGTGCGCGAGGCTGAAAAGTACGTCATCGAGACTTCCCAGAAGCGCGGCATCCCCGCTCGCGCCGAGATCCGTGATGCCGGCGGCGCCGCGCGCTACCTCGAGATGGGCGTCCAGCACTTCTGCGTCGGCTGGGACGTGCGCATCCTGCACGACTGGCTCACCGAACAGGGCAAAGCCATGCACGACGTCCTTGCCGCGGCGGCTAACGGCCAGGCAGCACCCGTCGCCGTCGGCGCCGGCAGCGGCCGTCAGACCGGCTACAACTAGCGCCCTTCCGGCCGCAGTCGGTTATTCAGCGAAGCAAGCAAAACGCGCCACCACTCGCCGTGGCGCTGTAGATAGACCATGTCCGGGAAGCCGTGCCGGGCGACGTGCTCGGCCGGCAGCGTGTCCCAACCCAGGTGCTCCACCGTCACCCGCGTCTCCTGGCCGATGGGTTCGAAGCGGACATGCACTTCGGTCTGTTGGTCGGGCGTAAAGCTCGCCTGGCGCCAGCTGAACCCCAGGTGGGTGGGCGGCTCCCAGGCCGTGATGCGCCCGATCTCGAAGACGCGGCCATCGGCCAACGTCTCCGTTAGCCGGCCGCCCTGACCAGGCTCGAAGGCCAGCTGGCCGGCACCGTAGGGCGTGAATGAAAACAGCCCGTTCGGCCGCCACCACTGGCCGATCTCGGCGGTGAACACCTCGAACGCGCGCTGCGGTTCGGCGGCGACGCGCAGCGCGACCAGGATGCGCGAGGGCACGTCAGCCGCGCTCGACGTGCGCTTTGAACGCGGCCAACTGGTCTGTCCACAGGCGTTCGGTCGTTTCGAGCCAGGCTTTGAGTCCGGCGATCGGCTCCGGCCGTAAGGCGTAGATGCGCACCCGCGCATCGAACTCCGGGTGCGATTCTTCAACCAGACCGGACTGACGCAGGACACGCAAGTGCCGGCTCATGGTCGGCGCCGGCAGCTGCAGCGCCTCGCCCAGCTCGCCCGCCCGCCGCGGCCGCTCGAGCAACAGGTCGACCGCGCGGCGGCGGTACGGGTCCGCGAGCGCGGCGAGGGTGCGGTCCACCTCAATGGACCCTGGTCGGCTCAAAGTGAGGTCTTGATCTCGACGCCGCCGGCCTGCGCCATGTCCGCCAAGGACATCTGGTGGATCGGTTTGGCGAAGCTCCACGCATGCCCTTCCAGATCGACCGCCGTATACGTGCGGTCGCCGTAGAACTGATCCTCGGGCTCGCGGGTGATGTGTGCGCCGGCCGCGCGCGCCTGGGCGCAGTGAGCGTCGACGTCGCCATCGAGCCGCACGTGGATCCCCTGGGTGTTGGCGCCACCCACGGACTTCGGGCTCTTGACCGACGCGTTCCACTCCCCGCCGACGAAGATCACCCCTGAGCCGATGGTCATTTCGGCGTGGATCTGGCTGTCGTCGCCGTCGGGGCCCTCGATGATCATGCGCGTCTCGAAGCCGAAGGCGCGTTCGAGCCAGGCCAGGGCGGCCTTGGGGTGTCTGTAGTAGAAGCTGGGCACGATGGTCGGGTAGGCGTAGGCGGGCTGGGCGTCGTTGGCACTCATTGGGGCGCTCCTTAGGTGATCCAATACTTCCGTGTTTTGAGAAATATTCTAGCATCACACAAGGATCCCGTGACAAGGGGTCAGACGTAAAATCGCCGCCAGACATGCTCGACCTGCTCGTCCGTGGCGGACTCGTCGTCGGACCCGACGCCACCGGCACCTGCGATGTCGGCGTGCACGACGGCAAAATCGTCGCGCTGACACAGACAGGCGCGCCGCCACCAGAGGCGCACGAGGTCATCGACGCGACCGGCCTCCTGGTCGTGCCCGGCGGCATCGAGCCGCACGCCCATCTGGCCCACTTCATCAGCATGCGCACCGAGTCCGAGATGTACACCCTCGGCCCCGAGGAAGACACCATCGGCATGGCCTTCGGCGGCGTGACCACCCACATCGATTTTGCCCAGGTCTATCCGGGCATGACCGCCGAACAGGGCATCCAGCTGCGCATGGACCGCTGGCAGGGCAAGTCGCTGATCGACTACGCCTTCCACGTCAACTTCATGGGCCCGCAGCCGATCGGTGCGTTCGACCAAGTCCCGGAGTTGATCCAGGCGGGTTTCCCGAGCTTCAAGGTCTTCACCTGCACCGTGCTGCCACCGCGCCCACCGCGCCGCTCGTACAAGATGGATTTTGGGCGGATCGGTCGGCTGATGGACAAAGTCGCTGCCGGTGGTGGCATCGTCGTCGTCCACGGTGAAGACGACGACCTGGTCCAGTTCAACTACGAGCTGTTCACGGAGGAAGGCCGCACCGCCGGAACGAACCTCCACCTGGTGCACTCGAAGCTGTCCGAGCACCTGTCGTTCGCCCGCACGCTCTTGTTGGCTGAAGCGAAAGGCGCGGCGGTCTACTTCGTCCACACGTCGGCGCAGGAAGGTGTCATGGCGATCGCGCAAGCCCGTGGCGCGGGTCAGCCGGTCTACGGCGAGACGCTCCATCAGTACCTGTGTCATACGGCCGATGAGTACGCCGAGCCGGGCGGATTCCGCTTCCACACGTACCCATCGGTCAAACTCCAGGAGGATCAGGATGCGTTGTGGCGGGGCCTGCTCGGCGGCGCGCTTCAGACTGTGGCCACCGACGAGTTTCCCACCACGCGCGAGGTCAAGTTGAAGGGCAGCACGATTGAGGACGTGACGGGTGGCAATCTCGGCGCCGAGGCACGCCTGGGCGTCGTCTACACCGAAGGCGTGACCAACCGGGGGATGAGCCTGCGCCAGTTTGTCGACGTCACGTCAACCAATGCCGCTCGGATTTTCGGGCTGTATCCGCGGAAGGGCGTCATCGCTATCGGCAGTGACGCCGATCTGACGGTGATGGACACGCGCCAGAAGCGTCGGCTCACGCTGGCCGATTTCCACGTTGCTGACTACAGCCCCTGGGAGGGCTGGGAGATCAGCGGCTGGCCGACGACTACGATCCTGCGCGGACAGGTCCTCACCCACAACGGCACGCTCCGGGGCAAGCCAGGCGACGGCCAATGGCTACCACGCAAGATTGCCGCGGAGATCCTCTGCCGCCCCGCCGTCTGACGCCGCATCCCCTGGGGGTGAGAACCTATCTATCCTGGAAGGAATTGACTGGCACTCGATAAGGAGCGAAGCGGTCAGCGGACGACCCCGTCCTACGGAGGGGAATTGTCAGTAACGAGTGGGTCCCCTCCAGGGAAAACTTAGCCGAGCGTGAAAGCGGGGAACCGCGCCTCGCTGCCGCCTGCATTTCGCCGCAGGTGTGCTTGCACTGCAGCACCATGTTCAGGCGCCAGCGCGTTGGCTACCGCAAGCCAGTTCGGCCCGCGCCCGCGAAACTCCGCCTCCACCGCGGCCAGCCTGTCAGCGTCACACCACGTCCACAGTCGCTCGATCAGCGGATCGAACGTGCGCGTCCACTCCGGGCCCGGCGAGCGGGCGGGCGAAAACGCCTCCAGTAACGCCACAATCTCGGAGACATCAGCAGTTTCGAGGACCCGCCGCAGTTGCTCCTCAGCTTTGATCAGCGTGAAAGCCGCGGCATTGCGCAGCTCCCAACTCTCCCGCAGCGTAACCACCAGCGCAGGAGACAGGGTCACCGCGCCACGGCTGAGTTATCAAAGAACCGCGCGTACAAGTTAAATGCGTCGTGGTTGTCCGCGCGCTTGACGTAGCGCGCCTGGTGCTTGACGAACCCCCGCAGAATGTCGTCGCGCCGCGATGTCCGGTTGTGCGTGAACTCCTCCACCGAAGACGTGCAGTTGCGCATCACGTGCGGATCGTTCTGGAAGTGGCACGCCGCGTACGTGATCGTCTCCATCAACTCCTGGCGCTCGGCGGTCCGCTCGAGGTAGGAGTCAACCAGCGCGCACGCCCGCGGCGCATCCTGGACCAGGATCTGCTCCAGCAATTCTGCCAGCAGCCGATCGACCGGAGTCTGATCTGCCCAGGGCCGGAAGTCGGAGCGCGGCGGCAGGGCCACCTTCGGATCCCGCGGTGACATCGCATTGCTGCGAATCGCATCGTTGGCAAAGCGCGCTGCCATGAACGGCCCTTTCACCTGGTGCGGATTGTCATAGTTGCGCAACCAGGTATTGACGACGTTCAGGTAGTCGAACGAGTGCATCGGATTGCTGAAAAACTTGGGGTTGTCAAGCACATCCATCAGGTAGCGCTGGTAGCCGACGGCCACGCCATCGCTGATGTCCAGGATTCCGCACCCGCGCTGGTACAGCTCGATGATGAGGTCGTTGACCTCGTACGGTCCGCCCCAGAGGATCGCTTCGGTCAGCGCGTCCAGCTCTCGCTCGGTCATCGGCGCGTCGGTCCGCTTGGCGATGGAGGGCGCCGCCGGCAGCTCGATTTTGACCAGGTTGCTGATCTCGGTCCACAGGCCGTACAGCCGCGGCGAGCAGCCGAGGTCCGGCACCACGGTGTAGATCACCTCGCGGGCGTTGTCCCAGCCGAAGTAGTCAGCGATGTCGATCAGCGCCCGCGCCCGCAGCGCTTTGTGGCCGATGTTCTGATACCCGCCGCGGTTGATCAGCGTGTCCTGTAGGTCCATGATCCCGGCAAACAGCAGCCGCTCTTTCAGCGCGTCGCGGTTCGCCGGATCCTGCGCCAGACCGAGAAACAGGCCGTAGCTCTCGTCGCGGTCGCCTTCGGCAATTGCCCAGTTGAACCGCTCCAGGCGCTCCGCCACCGACCCGCCATAGATCGGGTCGTGGTCCTCAAAGTAGATCTTGGGTGGATGCCAGGCTGGCCCGTCGAAGCGGTTGACCTCCGGATCCGATCCGGGAAACTTGGTGTTGCACTTCTCCGCGTCGCGCGCGTAGTGGCCCGGAAACTCGCAGATGATCTGTTCCCAGATGTTCAGGCCCTGCGGCACATACCACATCGCCTGGACGGACGGCAGCACGGCGCGTCGGTCGTTCATCCGTGACATGAGCGCGATCGCCCCGCGCCAGCCGAGAATCGTGTGGTCGTAGTTGACGCCGCGCATCTCGCCGTTCGGCTGGCGCATCATGTGCGACGGCACCTGGACGAATGGCGCCGCCGCTCCGATCGCGGTGTGGACCACCTCGCGCAACGGCCGCTGCTCTTCGGCTATGAGCCGGCAGAAGCTCTCCGCTGCCTGGCGGTACTGCGCCTGGTTGATCTCTTCTTCAAGTCGCTCGAGCGACGCGGTTCCTGTGGCCACGGGTCCTCCCCGGCAGTACCGAGTGTACCGACGCGACGCGTGGCCGTGTCAATGTCAGTGGCCGTCCAGCCTTTTGTCTAGAAGTCGGCCAAATCGGGGCGCCAGGCGAAACCCAAGCGGGGTGAGGACGATCGTGACCACCGACGAGGTCAGGATCAGACTATTCAGCTCCTCGGAGATGGCGCCCACCTCGCGGCCCGTGCGCGCCAGCAGGTAGCTGAACTCGCCGATCTGCATCAGGCCGAGACAGACATATGCCGTGGTCTTGGCGCCCAACCGGAAGGGCAGGATGGCCAGCAACGTGAGCACGGTCTTGGCGAACACGATGAACGCCGCCAGCCCCAACACCGCCGGGAGGTTGGCCAGGACGAATGCCGGGTCAATCAGCATGCCCACCGACACAAAGAAGAGCGCGGCGAAGAGGTTGCGCATGGGCACGACTTCGGCGATGACGCGATGATCGAACTCGGTTTCGGCCAGCAACAGCCCGCCCAGGAACGCGCCGAGGGCTGGGGAGAGGCCCAGTTCGGCGCTCAGCGTCGCTGCCCCCAGAGCGATGGTCACCGCCAGAAGCAGAAAGAGCTCCGCGGAGCCCAGCCGCTCGACGCGAGCCATGACGTGCGGCACCACCCGCGCCCCGAGCACCAACGTCGCGGCCACAAAACCTGCCGCTTTGGCCAGCGTCACGACCAGGTCGACCAGGTCGATGCCGGCGCCGCCGGCGAGCCGAGGCAAGAGCACGATCAGCAGCACCGTAGCCAGGTCCTGGACGATGAGCATGCCGAGCAGCACCTGCCCGTGGCGCGAGCCGACCTCGCCGCGCTCGAGCAGCATCTTGAGCACCACCATCGTGCTGGAGATGGCGATGACCCCGCCGAAGAACAGCCCTTGCCCAAACGGCCAGCCCAGCACAAAGCCGAGGGCAACGCCCGCACCGATGGTCAGCAACACCTGGACTGATGTGCCGATCAACGCCACATTGCGCACGCGCGCCAGGTCGGCCAGGGTGAATTCGATCCCGAGCGCGAACATCAAGAAGATGACGCCGACCTCGGCCAGGCTGGCAATCTGTTCGCGATCGCCGGTGAAACCCGGCGTAAACGGACCAATGACGACGCCGGCCAGCAGGTAGCCGACGATGACGGGCTGGCGGAGCGCGTGCGCCAGCAGTCCGCCGACGAGTGCCACTGCCACCGCCACGGCCACGTTTACCAGGAGATGCAATTCCTGGCTCATGCGCAGATGCCACGCAAACTAACATCTGCACATGACTGATCGCCTCAACCCCGGGGATACCCTCCAGGTCGACGAATCGCTCGAGTCGCCGAACGGACAGTTCTCGCTGCGCCTGCAAGAGGATGGCAACCTCGTTCTCTACGGCCAGGATGGTCAGCCCATGTGGGCGACTGGGACAGATGGCCAGGAGGTCGCCAGCGCGACGATGCAAGGCGACGGCAACCTCGTGTTGTACTCAGCTGGCGGAGACGCGGTCTGGGCCTCGAACACGGTCGGCAACGACGGCGCCTACCTGGTCCTCCAGGACGATGGCAACCTGGTGATCTATGCCGCCGACGGCGCGCCGGTCTGGGCAACCAATACGTCGGGCTAACGCCCGCTGAAGCGCGGGCTCCGCTTCTCTTTGAACGCCGCCATTCCCTCGGCCAGGTCCTCCAGGTCGTGCGCCTCCGACGCGGCGGAGCCCTGGTACCAGTACGCTCGCTCCGGGTCCTGGCTCCAGCCTTGATACACCGCGTTCTTGGTCAAACCCAGTGCGGCGGTCGGGCCGTTGGCCAGCCGCTCGGCCAGAGACTCCACCGCCGCATCGAGCTGGGCCGACTCGACGACCTGGTTCACCAGGCCGAGGCGCAAAGCTTCTTCGGCGCTGACTGGCTCGCCCAGCAGGGTCATCTCGATGGCCTTGCCCACGCCCACGTACTGCTGGAGCAAGTTGGCGCCAGTGGCCAACCCGCGCTTGATGAAGGGCGTGGCCATTTGCGCGTCGCGCGCCATGACTCGGAAATCTGCCGCCAGGGCCAGGTTGAAGCCCGCCCCGTACGCGTAGCCCTGGATGCGCACGACGATGGGCTGTGAGAGGCTACGCATGAGCTTGACGGTGCTCGTCCACCGCCCCGGGCCGCTCACGTAGTGCTTGATCCGCCCCCGCCGCCGGCGCGCTTCCTCCTCGTCCGCGGGCCGCTCCCGTCCGAGCTCGTCGCCGGCGCAGAACGCCCGCCCCGCGCCCGCCAGGACGATCGCCCGGATCGACGGATCGTCCTCACAGCGCGCAAACGCCGCCCACAGCTGCAAGCCCGTTTCATGGTTAATCGCATTGAGCTTCTCCGGCCGATCCAGAGTTATCCGCGCGATCGATCCCGTCTGCTCGAACAAAACAAAACGTGGCTCCGCACTGATGGCCATATCGCGCCTCCTCCTAGTAAATCACCCGCTCGTCGCGGAGCACGTCGTACTCGTCATCGCTCAACCCGAGGAGCTCCTGAAAGACGTAGGCGTTGTCCTCGCCCAAGCGTGGTGGGCGGCGGAACTGGTTCGGGCGCTGGCCGTCGATCAGCCACGGGATGCCCAGCGTGGCGGACCTCCCGCCGTCCAGCCGTTCAACCTGCGCGGCGAATCCGCGCGCGACCAGGTGTGGGTCGCGCAATACCTCGGTCGGCTCGACACTCGCCGTGGCGGCGATGCCGTGCGCCTGCAGGCATTCGGCAGTCTCCGCCGCGCTCCGCAGACGAGTCCAGTCCGCAATCGCGAGATCGATGGCATCGTGGTGAGCACGACGTCCGTCAGCCGTGCACAACCGTGGATCGGCCCGCACGTCTGCGCGATCCATCAACGTACAGAGCGTGATCCATTCGCTGTCTGATTGCACGCTCAGCGCCACCCACCGGTCGGTGCCCGCCGCCGGGTAGCAGCCCTGCGGCGCCCAATGCGGATGGCGGTTGCCGCGCGGCTGGAGGATCTCCTGGTTCATGCACCAGGCCAGAATCGGTTCGGGCAGTGAAGAGATGGTCGTTTCGGCCATCGACAGGTCGTAGAACCCGCCCACGCCCGAAGCGCGTTGCCGCCAGATCGCGGCGAGTATCAGGACGGTTTCGAACACCGCCGTGAGCGGGTCCGTCCAGATGCCACCCGAGGTGCGCGGTGGCCGGCCCGGGTGAGCCGAAAGCGTCGCCCAGCCGGTGAAGCACTGGATCAGTGTGCCGTAGGCGACGCGCTCGCGCTCGGGCCCGGTCCGCCCGAGGGCCGACGACGAGGCCATAATGATGCGCGGATTGACCTTGGCCAGGCTGGGGTAGTCCAGCCCGAGGCGATCCATGACCCCCGTCGAAAAGTTCTCGACGACCACGTCGCTGCGGGTGATGAGCGCCCGCGCCAGGTCGCGCGCGCGGCTCTCTTTCAAGTTGAGGGTGATGCTGCGCTTGCTCGGGTTGAGCTCTTCCCAGGCGAGATCGCGCGATGACAGGTCCGGCCGCGCGGCCGACTCCACCTTGATAATTTCCGCACCGAGTGCGGCCAGGATCCGCGTGCAGATAGGCCCCGTGAGGACCCAGCTGAAGTCCAGTACGCGCACGCCCTCGAGCGGCCGCAGCGCGCTCGGCTCGCCGAGCCGTGGTGCGCGCGTTGGTGCTGACTCCGCGACCGCGTCGCCCATTGTCAGGTGATACGGCCGCCCAGGCATCCTGACATCGCCAGGTGAACCATCAACGAAGAACTCGCGCGCCGCCAACTGCGGTGATGCCAAAAGGTCCATCGCCGTGCCCAGCGCGTAGCATGCCACGCGTTTCGCCTGCGCCGCCTCGAACAGCTCGTTCTTGCGGTGCAGCTTGCTCCAGTCCGCAAGCAGCGGATACAGCTCCGCCCAGTTTTTTTCGCGCGACATCCGATCTGCAAACCGCGGATCGTCGGCCCACGCTGGCCCACCCATCACCTCGAGCCAACGCGCCCACTGGTGCTCTTCGCGGGGCGAGATCGCCACCCAGCCATGCACTGAGATATCAATATGGCCGCCGATCCCGGATTGCTGCGCCGCTAACAGCCCGTGCAAAGCAGCCGCCGCGGCCGACTGCCCCGCCAGCAGCTCCGCTGCATATGTCGGTGCGTTGAGCGGCGCGAGGTCCGCCGAATCCACCTGCAGCGCCGGAAAGCCATGCGCAAACCCGGAGCTGTGAAAGCCGATCAGGTCGTTGCCACGCCAGGTCGATTTCGGCCCCCATTGCCCGAACGGCGTGACCGATACCACCACCAGCTCTGGGCGTGTCGCCCGCAGCGTTTCGGCGTCCAGACCCAAACGCTCGAGCTCGCCCGGCGCAAAGCTTTCAACTACCGCGTCAGCCGTGCCGACAAGCTGCAGCACCGAGTCGCCGACAAGCTGCAGCACCGAGTCGGCATCCCGGATCAGGTCCAGGACAACGCCACGCTTACCCGCGTTCAGATACATGTATAGCCCACTGGCGTCTGGGTCGGGCCGGTTGCCCGGGAAAGGCCCAAACCCGCGCGACGAGTCGCCCTGCGGTGGCTCGACCTTGATGACTTCCGCTCCGAGATCGCCCAGGAGCTTCGCCGCGTACGGCCCGGCGACGTCCCGCGCCAGCTCGACGATGCGCAGTCCAGACAGTGGCAAACCAGACAAGCCGGCGTATGGTAGCCGCCCACGTCGCGGGACCGAGCCCCCTCGAATGAAATCACGTCGTCACTCGCCAAGGAGCCGCGCAGCGGCGGTCGGCACGATCGCCAGCCGAGGCGGTCTTCTTCGGGGAATTCGAGGGGTCCCCTCCGGGGTCGAAGACGGTGCTCAGTTGCCGAGTTTGCGACCGATCGGACCGAAGACCTCCGCGAGCCGCTGGTGATCGGCCACAGGGAGTGGCCGGCCGAGAATCGCTTGAACGTTGTCTTCGAGATGCTCGACGTTCGCGGTGCCCGTCAGCACGCAGGAGACTGCCGGGTGATTGGCCG
>WNFC01027640.1_pt1 | contig 12196 bp, 11 predicted proteins | sample 5400541 | NCBI WGS metagenome assembly WNFC01 (sample SAMN13153342, study PRJNA577476) | soil metagenome | isolation source: 120 cm saprolite under Douglas fir tree site 2 hole 2 replicate 1 | place: USA:California | collected 2015-04-18 | reverse complement strand
GTGGATTTGCGAGCCCGGTGACAATCTGGGCTGGATGACGCCAGAACGAGCGCGTCGGGCAGCGCAGTGCGGCGGCGCAACTTCGCAAGGCAAACTGACGCTCATCGCGGCAAGAGGCCTGCGTGACCTAAGGTTGGCTCGTTACGAACGCGGGCCAATGTCGCAGACGGGTCATTTTCGACGCCCGGCACGCGCGCCGGGTGGGTCCGGTCCTGCTTCGATTGCTGACATATCGCGGCGGCGCAGCGAGCTTCCGGGTTGGGCCGATTTTGTTGCAAAACGATTTTTCACATCCGAGCGCGCAACATTGATTCAAGATCGGGCGCAAATGCGCAACGTTGATTCAAAGATCCTTTCGGCCCGATTCGATTCTCGCGAATTTTTATTCGCAGGCAGTTCCTCACCGACTTTTGCAACAGAATCGGCCAGCTCCGGACTCATGCACCGCAGCAAACGGCATCTTCATTCGATCACCTCGTCGGCGCGCGCGAGCAGAACCACATTCGCAGGTGCAGCATCATGCGCGGCCTTTCGCGAGGCTGACGCGGGTGCTCGACAAAAAGGAGCGGGACTGCAAGACTGCCCTCGCACCAGAAAAACGGAGGAAACGATGAATATCGATCGGCGTCAGCTGGCCTTGCCGGCGCTTGCCATTGGACTCCTGGGCGTCTTCCCGGCCTTCGCGGCTTCGGCGGATGAAGATGCCGTCGCGAAGAGCGTCGAGGCATTCCGCGCGGCTCAGGTCGCGGCCGACGCCAAAGCATTCGACGCGCTCTGCGCAGCGGAACTCAGCTACAGCCACTCCGATGGCCGGGTCGAGGACAAGGCGGTCTTCATCGCCAACGCCACCAACGGCAAGTCGAAGTTTTTGTCGCTGGCCTACCAGGACCCCATCATTCGTGTCGTCGGCACCGCGGCGATCGTGCGGTTCCACTGGGTGGCCGAAAGCCAGGCTGTCGCCGATGGCAAGAAAAGCGCCACCAGTCTCCACATCCTGATGAACTGGCAAAAACAGGGCGCGGACTGGAAACTTCTGTCTCGCGCGTCAACCAAGCTCTGATCGAGTCCAACGGACCAGTCAGCGCGCGATCACGCCAACGATCGTCTCCGGTGCGACCGGCCCGAGGGCCTGCGCCGGGTACTCTCAACGCCGAGCACAGACGCCTGAAGCTCGGCGCGTATCAAAAGGCTGCGATCGAGAAGTGGTGGCCCATCATCAAAGCGACAAACATCAAGGTGGAATAGGCCGGTTCATGCTTCATAAGTCCGGTCCGGGTCATCAGCGCCCGATCGAGGTCGTCGGTGACGAGTCTGGTCTACCCCTGACTCCAGACGTATCGCCGCACTGCGGGGAACGGCCGAGTCGGGCCCAGAACCGATCATTAAGCCAAGATGGTTTTCGTCCCATCTCTCGGCACAAAATTTCGTCAGGCAAGGCTCAAACGACTTATCCCCAGCCCGCGGGTGCGCGGCCGGGTGGATGGACATCGCCCACCGGCCGATGAGGAAACCGAACCGGCCGCGGCGAAGGATGTGGAGCTACTCCTTCGCCACCATATTGGCGAGCTTGCGCAGCTCGTCCTGGACTTTCGGATTGCGTACGTAATCCACGAGCTTGAGCGCCTGGTCGCGGACGCCGTGCGTCTCCTCCGGCGTGAGAGATTTCTCCGCGATCGGGGCCACGGCGGTGAGCGCCGCCAGCCGGGCCATGCGCCAGTCATCGCTCAGGCCCCCATAGGCGAGAGAGATGAGAGTGCTGCCCATGGTCTGCGCCAGGATGGAGTGGACCTCGCTGGTCTTTGTCTTGATGTCGCTATTGTCCCAATCGCTCTCGAGGGAATTGTTCTTGAAACTCGATACCGCCTGGCCGATGGCGCCGAGAACGCCCACCTGGAAGTCGACGTAGCGGCCGAACTCTGCTGCATGGCATCGGTCGACGGCAGCTTGTCGATGTCGTCAAAGCCGGTGCCGGCAAGCACGTAGACGGTGCCGACAGCGTCGCCGGTGCCGAACCAGTTGACCGCCGACTGGATGTCGGCGCTGGCAAGCGTTTTTCCCGCGAGATCGGAGACGCCGAAAATGGTGGTCAAGAGGGTGTTCACGGAGGGATCGGACTGCCGGGGCGGATTGCCGGTTTCATGCGCGTCCTTGGCCCGCGCCATGAAATCCTTGGCGGCGGCGGCGATGGCGGCGATCCGCGCGGGATCGAGCTTGTCGGTTCCGACCACGCCGGTCATCTGAACAGTCGGGCTCCAGCTCCGCCAGAAAATCTGGTAGCCGACGGTCGCGGAATCGCTCGCGACGGTCAGCAGTGCCTGGCAACGCGCTTCGCCCTTGGCGGTGGCGGTGGTCCTGGCCTCGCTCAGCGAGACGGGAGCGGACGAATTGCGCTGCAACAGTTCCGTTGCGGTGGTCACGGCGGTGCTGGAATCGCAAGCCGGAAGCATGAAAAAGCGGATCGCTTGCGCGACCACAAACATGCCGACCGCAATAATGCCCAGCCCAGTGACTGCCTTCATCATCCATCGCGTCGCGCGCGGAACCGGATTCGCGGCCGGATCCGACTCCGGCAGGCCGAGAAAACCGCGAATCTTCGCCGCCACCGAAACGCTGGCCTCGCCGCTGTCACCGGCAAGCCAATAGGTCTTGCCGGATCGCAGCTTCAGCAGGAGGTAATAAGTGACGGAGGCGTCCGCCCGGAACACGATCGGGTCGGTGGCGACGACGTCAGCGATCGGAACTTCGATCGGCCGGCGCGGAAAGATCAACATCCGCCGCTCGAAACGCGCGCGGCCGGTCGATTTATCCAGGATGCACTTCGTCCAACGATAATTTCGCGTGCCAAGCGTCATGACGAGCCGCGTCGGCGTATCTTCGGATATATCGAACATCATCCTCACCGTTGCAACGGGCCGGACTCTGAGCGCAATTTGACCGGCGTTCCCCGGATGACTGGTTTTTCGTGGGGTAGGGTGCCTGTATCTGTATAGAGCCTTGCTGGCAAGGCTATTCATCCGCGTACGACACGCATATCAGGCCTTAGCGATATTACTCGCCGACGGAAAGGTGCGCGCATGAGAATGATCGTCATCAGAGCCATGGGCCTCTCGCCATGAACCTTCTCCGCCGCCAATTTCTGCATCTGGCAGCGGGTGCTGCGGCGCTGCCTGCTTTATCGCGCATGTCGTGGGCACAAACCTATCCGTCGCGTCCGGTGCGCTTGTTCATAGGCTTTTCCGCCGGCGGAGGGGCCGATATCGTCGGGCGTCTGATCGGTCAATGGCTGCAAGAACGGCTGGGCCAACCCGTCGTCATTGAGAACCGGCCTGGCGCCGGGACCAACGTTGCCACCGAGGCGCTCGTACGCGCGCCGGCCGACGGCTATACGCTCGGCCTTATCGGCCTGCCGAACGCGATCAACGCGACCTTGTACGACAAGCTCAGCTTCAATTTCATCCGCGACGTGACGCCAATCGCAGGCATCCTGCGCACGCCCGAAATCATGGTCGTCAATCTGTCGGTTCCGGCCAAAACCCTTTCCGAGTTCATCGCCCACGCCAAGGCCAATCCGGGCAAGATCAATATGGGGTCGGCCGGCAATGGGAGCGTGTCACATGTCGCCGGCGAGCTGTTCATGTTCAAGGCCGGCCTCAGAATGGTGCATGTGCCTTATCGCGGCGCGGCCCCCGCGCTCACCGACCTGCTAGGCGGCCAAGTGCAGGTCGTGTTCGGGGCCGTGACCGCGACAATGCCCTACATCAGTACAGGAAAGGTGCGTGCGCTGGCGGTCACCGGCACCGCGCGCTCAGAACTGTTGCCAGACATCCCAACCGTGGGCGAATTGGTCCCGGGCTACGAGGCGAGCGCCTGGTACGGCATCGGGGCGCCCAAAGGCACGCCCGTCGAGATTGTCGATCGGCTCAACACGGCGATGAATGAGTCGCTTGCCGATCCCAAATTGAAAGCGCGGCTCGCGGACCTGGGCGCCACCGTGCTGACTGGCTCGTCCGCCGACCTCGGCAAGCTCATCGCTGACGAAACCGAGAAATGGGCGAAGGTGATCGAGTTTGCGAAAATAAAAGCGGAGTGAGCGGCGCCGACGTTCTATAAATACCGTTCGGCGAACCCGTCCGCAGGACCAGCGCAATGATCGAACGTTTGAAGCGCCGTTTTGTGATCCTCACATCTCGGGAGGAAGCATGACATCTGCCGAACTGCCGGGCGTGGCGCCGGACGTGCTGGTGGTCGGGGCAGGCAATGCGGCCTTGTGCGCCGCGATCTCGGCGCACCAGAATGGAGCGCGCGTGCTGATGCTCGAGGCCGCGCCGTTCGAGGAGCGCGGCGGCAACTCACATTTTACCGGCGGCGCCTTCCGGTTCGCGTTCGCAGGCGTCGACGATCTCCTCGCTGTGCTGCCATCGCTGGCGCAGGAGCGTCTCGAGAACGTCGACTTTGGAACCTACACGCAAGACCAGTTTTTTGACGACCTTTTCGCGTTGACCCAATACCGGTCCGACCCGGATCTCTTGGAAATTCTCGTGCGCGGCAGTCTGGACACTGCCAAATGGATCGCCCAGCAGGGTGTGAAGCTGCAGCCGGGGTTGGGACGGCAGGCCTACCAGGTCGACGGAAAATTCAAATTCTGGGGCGGTCTCGCACTGCACATCTGGGGCGGCGGGCCGGAGCTCCTCAACGCGCTCTATGCCAATGTGGAGCGGCGCGGCATCCCGATTCTCTATGAGACGCCCGCCACCAGTCTCATCCGTGAAAACGGGCGGCTCGCGGGCGTCATCGCGGAACACCAAGGCGCGCCGGTCGCGATCCGGGCCGGCGCTGTGGTGCTCGCCTGCGGCAGCTTCGAGTCCAATCCGGAAATGCGGGCAAAGTACCTTGGCCCCGGTTGGGAAATGGCGCGGGTGCGCGGTACGCGATTCAATATGGGCGCCGGGCTCAACATGGCGATGGCGATCGGCGCAAGGCCCTACGGCCATTGGTCCGGTTCCCATTCGGTGGCGTGGGACATCAACGCTCCGCCCTATGGCGATCTCACGGTCGGCGACCAGTTCCAGAAGCACAACTACCCGTTCGGCATTCTGATCAACGCCAAGGGCGAGCGCTACGTCGATGAGGGCGCCAACTTTCACAGCCATACCTATGCGAAATATGGCGGCGAGATCATCAAGCTTCCGGGCATGTTTGCCTGGCAGGTGTTCGACGCCAAGGTGAGCCATCTGCTGCGCAGCGAGTATCGCATCCGCCGGGTGACCAAGGCGGAAGCCAACACGCTCGAAGAACTGGCCGGCAAGCTCGACGGCGTGGATCCCGAGAGTTTCCTTCGCACCGTGCGGGAATTCAACGCCGCCTGCCGCGTCGACACTCCGTTCAATCCCAATGTCCTGGATGGCCGCAGGACCCAAGGCCTCGCCATCAACAAGACCAATTGGGCCAATCCGCTCGATACTCCGCCGTTCCACGCCTATCATGTGACGACCGGCGTGACCTTTACGTTCGGCGGCCTCAAGATTTCCCAGAAGGGCGAGGTCGAGGATCTTTACGGCCGGATCATTCCAGGCCTCTATGCGGCGGGCGAAATGGTCGGCGGGCTGTTCTTCCACAACTATGCCAGCGGGACGGGCCTGATGTCGGGCGCGACCTTTGGCCGGCTGGCGGGACGCAGCGCCGCGGCGTTCGCGCGGCCGCCGGCCTCGCGCGCAGCGCAGGTCCGCCACGATGCTGAAGGAGCTGCCCCATGACCATGGCCACCGAGCTCGCGCGGCGCATTCGCGCCTTCACGTATGACGGCCTGCCGGATGCCGCGTTGGAATGGGCGAAGACCGGCATTCTCGATACCGTGGGGGTCACGCTCGCCGGATCTGCCGAGCCGTGCGCCCAGATCATGCTGCGCGTGTGCACCGCCACGGGCCCGGCCCTTGTGTTCGGCTCCGCGCAGCGCCTGTCGGTTACGGACGCGGCGCTGGTGAATGGCACCGCCTCCCATGCGCTCGACTTCGACGATTGCAGCAACACACTCGGCGGCCATCCTTCGGTGCCGATCCTGCCGGGCCTGTTCGCCTTGGCCGACGCGATGCCAGTCAGCGGGCGCGATTTCCTGGCCGCCTATGTGGCGGGCTTCGAGACCGAAACGCGCATCGCCCGCGCCGTCAACTTCCACCATTACGACAAGGGCTGGCACCCGACCGCAACGCTGGGCATATTCGGCGCCACCGCAGCGGCCTCGCGGCTCCTCGAGCTGACGCAGGATCAGACCGCAACCGCGCTCGCCATCGCGGCTTCGTTTTCGTCCGGCCTCAAGGCCAACTTCGGCACCATGACCAAGCCGCTGCATGTGGGTCACTGCGCCCGCAACGGCGTGATGGCCGCGATGCTCGCGCGCGCGGGTATGACGGCGAGCCACGATGTGTTCGAGCACCGGCAAGGCTTTTTCAATGTCTTCAACGGCGCCGGCAACTACGATGCCGACGCCGTGCTGCGCGACTGGGCGGAACCGCTCGACATCATCACGCCGGGCATCGCCATCAAGAGCTATCCGTGTTGCGGCAGCACCCATCCGGCCATCGACGCCATGCTCGATCTGGTGCGCGCGCATCGCCTGACGCCCGAGAATGTCGCTCATGTGGTGTCCTGGACGCATCCGCGACGTCTCGCGCACACCAACCGTCCGAGCCTGCGCAGCGCGCTCGATGCGAAGTTCAGTGTGCAATACTGCCTGGCCCGCGCGCTGGTGGACGGCCAAGTGGTGCTGTCGCATTTCAACGACGACGCTTATCTCGACGCGCGGGTGGCGGATGTGATGGCCCGCATCGAAGCGGCGCCGCATCCGCAGATGTCATCCGCCGGCACCGCGCATTTCGGTGCCGAGGTGACGGTCACGACCACCGACGGACGACGCTTGGTGAAGGTGGTGGACAGCGCGCTCGGACGCACGTCGGAACAGCCGCTGCCCCGGTTTGCCCTCGAGGCAAAGTATCGCGATTGCGCCGGCCGTGTGCTGACCCCTGACGCGGTGGACCGGTCGCTCGATCTGGTGGCGGACATGGAAACGCTCGACCGCGCGTCCGTGCTTGCCGACACACTGGCCGCGGGATGCGCCTGCGATCAGGCGGGCGGACCTGCCGCCCTGGCGCGGGCAATCTGACAGTTTCTGACTTCGGTTTGCGCACCATGAAAAATTTACGGAGCACAAGGTCACTCATCGCGAGCCTCGCGGCAGCGCCGATCATGATGGCCGCGGCCTGGCCGGCGATGGCTCAGACCTATCCGACGCGTCCCGTTGTGATCGTGGTGCCGTTTGCGGCGGGGGGAGGCAACGACATTCTGGCGCGCTTGATTGCTCAGCACATGAGCCGAACGCTGGGCCAGCCGTTCGTGATTGAGAATCGCCCCGGCGCTGGCGGTACCAGCGGAGCGCGGGCCGTCGCCAAAGCCGCGCCTGACGGCCATACCCTGATGGTCGGCCATTCGGGCGTGTTCGGTATTGCGCCGGCCCTTTACGCCGATCCGGGTTATGATCCGCGGCGGGATTTCGCACCGATCGGACTGATCGCCTCGTATCAGCAAATCCTTGTGGTCCATCCGTCGCTGCCGGTGCACAGCGTCGCGAATCTGATTGCGCTGGCCAGGAAAGAGCCCGGCAAGATTACCTATGCGACGGCCGGAGTCGGCTCGGGTTCGCACGTCTCGACGGAGCTGTTCGCCATGATGGCCGACATCAAGCTCACCCACGTCCCCTATCGCGGCACTGGCGCCATGCAAGGCGATCTCGCGGGTGGCCATGTCAATATGTCGATCACCACATTCCCCTCCGTGTTCGGGCAACTGCGCAGCGGGGTCCTGCGCCCGATCGCCGTGACGGGCCAAACACGCGCCTCGATTCTTCCCGACCTGCCAACCGTCGCGGAGTCCGGGCTGCCCGGTTACGTCGCGGTGATTCACTACGGCCTGGTGGCGCCGGCTGGACTTGATCGCGCCATCGCGAACAGGCTCAACGTTGAGCTGCGCAACGCGCTTGGCAGCGAAGACGTTGGTAAACGCATCGCCGAAGAGGGCGGTGAGCCGCTCCCCGGCACGCCAGACCAACAGGCCATCGACATCGGCGAGGACGAGGCGAAGTGGGGCGCGGTGGTGCGGAAGTTGAGGCGAAGTGGGGCGCGGTGGTGCGGAAGTTGAGCATCAAGCCGGAATGATGGCTTGGCATGCGGCGACGCTCGGGGCGAACGCAATGAAACTTCCCCGCCGCACGCTCTTGCGTCTGACCGCGGGTGCGGCCGCGCTTCCCGCCGTGTCGCGCTTCGCAAGGGCACAGACCTATCAGGCGCGGCCGGTGCTTGTGTAGCTTCGTCCTGGCGCGTAAAAGAAAAGCACAAATTTTACATTAGGGGTAGGCGATGAACCGATCGAAGTTGAAGAAGCTTTCTCTCGATCAACTCATAGAGCTGCGCGACACTGTAAGCGATTGGGTGTCAAAGAAGGCCGGTGAGGCGCGGAAAGAGATAGAGAGCCAATTGGCTCGCCTCGGTGATGTTGGCGGCGGCAAGAGGCGAGGTCGGCCGCCAGGACGAGGGAGCAAGCTGAAAGGCCGCAAGGTGGCGGCGAAGTATCGCAATCCGAAGAACCGGTCAGAGACTTGGGCGGGCAGAGGGGCCACGCCGCGGTGGCTGCGGGCCGAACTCAAGAAGGGCAAGAAGCTGGAGAGCTTCGCTATCAAGCGCGGGCGGTGAGTGGCTTGAGTGAAAGAAGCAAGCGGTTTCAGAAGGCTAGCCTTTTGAGATTGATCGTTTTGCAGTTAACTGGTCTGGGTCGCCTGTTCTCCGAACGACAATGGACATATCGATGTCGCTCACCGACCTCATTTGGCTTGCCACAGCATGCTATGGTCTCCACATCCTTGAGGAATATCAACTCAACTGGCGAGATTGGGCGCGGGCCGTCGTCGCCCTTCCGGTCGAGTGGAGCGATTTCTACGTCGTCAACGCCCTGGTGATCGTTCTCGGCATTGTCGCCGCCAATCTCGCTGCGTCATGGCCGGGAATTGCGCTCGCTTTTCCGGCCCTGATGTTGATCAACGCAACTTTTTTTCACGTCCTTCCGACCGTGCGAACTCACGGGCGTTTCTCGCCCGGCCTCTTCACCGCCATCGTTCTGTTTTATCCGATAGGCGTCGCCTGCTATTGGCGTGCGGCGGCCGACGGCGCGCTCGGCGTAAGCGCACTCATTGGCTCGCTCATGCTCGGCGCGCTGCTGATGGCCAGCCCGATAATCCTGCTCAAGATCAAAGACAGAAAGTATTTTCGTCAGAACCACTGATGGACCTCTGTACTTCATCAAGATCGATTTCTTTGCGCCTTCAGGGCCGGGGCAAATCTTTCCGCGGACATGGGGTCCCCGAGTTTCGCTCCGCTCAAGCCGGGCTACCCATTGCCTCGCTCGCCGGCGTGGCGACATGGACGCTCGCAATGCGGGTGCGGCAGCGGGCGACGCCCGTGACCGAGGCCCCCGATGCTTCACCGGCGCGTGGAATTTTGGCTTCGATGGAAGGGTGAGCAATGAACGAAACTTATTCAGCTGAAATATATCGACAAGAAGGCGCTGAATTTCGCTCGGTGCGCCTGTCCGTTCGTCCTGATGGCTCGATTCGTTTAGATGCCCAAGACATGGGCAAGTCGACCAAGGAGATTTGGGGCGATGATGATTACGAGTTCTGGGTTGATGTTCCCGCCACAGCACTTCCTAAACTCGTGTTCGCTCTGATTCGCGAAAAATACTCTGGCCGAAGCGGTGCGGTCGATGAATTCCGCGCGTTCTGCGAAAAAGAAGGGATCGAACATCAATGGGACAGCTGGGCCTAGCGCATGTCCCGTTCCTGCGGAATCGGGACATGCTCTAGATTTCAGCGGCCTCGATCGTGCGAATCCTAAGCGAACCATTGGAAAGTTGCGGCAGGCTGTTAGAAATGGTAGCAAGGTATTGTGGCCCTGCTGTGGGTGCGTAAGGGGGTGTCATGAGTACCTTTACTGATCTTATTGGACGCAAGGGTATCGCAGTCTTAGGGAAAAAGTTCCCATCATTGGTACCGGGCAAAGGTGCGGACGGTGACGATCTTTCCGCAGCGGAGAGTTGGGCAGAAATCGGCTCAAGGATCGGCGGAGACAATGAGGTCCTGCGCAACCTCTTGGTCAATATTGGCCATCGGATTGGTGCGCTCGACGACCTCCAGAAGGCTTTCAACAAGATCGTCCACCCGATCCACCAGACGCTGCGCGCCCTTGAGCACGAAAAATCCGACAACGCCATCCTGCGCAGGGCGCTCGCAGATATTCGGATAAACTTCGAGACGGTGCGGGTCCAGTTCAGCGAATTTAAAAAGAAGGCCGCATCGGACGAGACCGAAAACGAACGGCTTCGCCATGAGCTGGACTTGTCGCAACAGGCTGCACGCGACTTCGAAACGACCAAGATCGAGCTTGCGGATGAGCTTGCGACAACACGTGGCAAGATTGCCAATCTTGAGCGCCAACTGGCGCTAGAAACCGCGAATGGACGGATGCTCGACGATCGCAACGAGAAGCTAGCCGACCGCGCCGCCACCGCGGACAAGCGGATGGTCGAGCTGGAAGGCGAGATCGCCCTGACACGCGAAAAATTTGTTCTTCTGGAGATTGAGAAACAGTCGCTGAATAGAACGCTTGATCAGACCGTCGCCGACAACTCGCGCCTGTCCCGTCGCCTCGCCGAAAGCGAGACTTCGCTTGAAAATGCCCGGTCGCGGCTCGAGCAGATGAATACGGCGCTGACCGCGGCGGAGACCGAACGCAACAAGTTGACCACCGCACTCGACGAAGCCAATGAGCAGCGCCGGACCGAAATCAACACACTTAACATGCGGCTCGAAGCCGCGCACTTGCGCGCCACCGCCGCGGACAAGCTTCTCGCCGATTTGCGCCAGAGTAAGCTCACCCACAACGAGGAGAACAGGGTGTCCGAGCGCAAGGCAGTGGAGGCGAACATCGTCCGCAATTCGACCGAGAAGAAACTTGAGCAACTGTCGGGCTTGCTGCAGGCGCAGGAGAGCCAGATCCGGGACCTCGAACAGTCGCGCGCGACGCTGGTCGAGCGCACGAATGCGTTGACCAAGACCGTCAACACGCGCGAGATGGCTTTGGCCCGCGCCGAAGAGAAGGTTCAAGCGCTCACCCACAGGGTTGCCCAACTTGAGACCGAGGCCGATTTCAGCCTGAGCAAGACCGAGAAGCGCATCGAAGAGCTCAATTCGACGCTCCAGCGCGAGCAGCTGGAACGCGCCGTCGCCGAAGGCGCGCTTCAGACGACCCGCAAGAACCACGCCGAGCTGCAGCGCGAATTGGCGGCCGAGCGTGCGGGGCGGACCGTTGAGAAGCCGGGCGCCGATGCCGATGCGAGCGCGCCGAATGATGCGGCTAAGCCGAAAGCCGACAAGGGGAAGACCGCGAGTGCGGTCGGGCCGAAAGTGGCGAGCGGGGGCGGGACGGTGCAACCGATTATCACGCCTTGAGATCGCCGCGGCGGCGAACGCGCTGCTGCGGCGCCCATGGCATCCCCGGGTTTCGCTTCCGCTCAACCCGGGCTACGCGCTGCGCCCGCCGATGCGGCTTCACCGGCTCGACGGCGAGGTGCTGTTCGATTGCGATCTCTCGGCGCGCCGGGTTGCTATCGGGCGCGCGAAGACGCCGGCGTGACCGACGCCGCCCGCTTCTGCGATTGCCGCCCGACCGTGACGGCGGCTACCCATACGTATCAACGCCCCACGTCGATCAGAACAATGTGCCATACAATTTGCTCATCACCGAACCATCGTTGTCGACCCAGCGCATGGGCGGCAGTTTCGGCAAGTGAGATGCATATGGCAGCACTTTCGCAAGCGTCACTCTGCCGGGAAACCGTGTGAGGAAAATCTCATTCATTCCGCCGTCTAGTCCGCTGTAGATTGGGGCGGTTGGCACGTTGTCTTCGAGCAATTGCGCGTATTCGAGCTCGTCGGTGCGTTGTTTCTCCAGCGCCCGCCGCGCGATTTTCGGATTGACGACAAAGTCGGCGCATTGATCGGCGGGATTGAACACAAGAGGTTTCGGCGAATTCGGGGGTGGTTGCGCATCGAATACGTAGCGACGATTGCACACATTTACCTTGGGTTCGAGATGCG
>WNFC01007248.1_pt1 | contig 12196 bp, 11 predicted proteins | sample 5400541 | NCBI WGS metagenome assembly WNFC01 (sample SAMN13153342, study PRJNA577476) | soil metagenome | isolation source: 120 cm saprolite under Douglas fir tree site 2 hole 2 replicate 1 | place: USA:California | collected 2015-04-18 | reverse complement strand
CCAGCTCTTCCGTAGGTTGAGGAAACGTTGACGATGCTGCCATGGCTTTGAGGAAGCATGACCCGCAGCTCATGTTTCATGCTCAACAGTGTGCCGAGAACATTCGTGTCAAATGTGGCTGCATAGGTCTCTGCCGTCTGGTCTGTAAATGGTCCCGGTTTGCCTTCGGTACCAGCGTTATTGACCGCCACGTCCAACCGGCCGAAGCGAGAGAGGGCATAGTCAACAAGTTTCTCGATATCCCTTTCTTGGCGCACATCCGCCCGCACAAACTCCGCTTCAGCACCGAGATTTCGAAGCTCGATGACAAGCTTCTGTCCCTCTTTATCGTGACGGCCCGAAACGACAATCTTTGCCCCTTCTCTGGCGAAAGCAATCGCAGTTGCACGTCCAATCCCCGTCAGTGCTCCCGTAATCAAAACTACTTGGTCTGACATAAACACTCCTTCTTCGTTGAGGTGATGTTATGGACGCAGATCCTGCGTCCGTGTTGGAAATGGCGATAGGCGAAGCCCGTCTGGAGGCGGCCCTGATATTAGTCAGCCAGCATTCCTCCATCCACTGGGATGGACGCGCCGGTCATGTATGAGGCGTTTGCCGAGGAGACAAAGGCAATAACGTGAGCGATCTCCTCCGGTGTTGCTAGACGCTTGACGGGTACCGTCGAGACGAGCGCCGCCTTGTTTTCGTCTGTGTTGGTGAAGCGTGTGAGCATACCCGTATCCGTTGTGCCCGGAGCGACTACGTTTACCCGAACCCCGGTCCCGGCGACTTCCAGTGCTGCGGATTTTGTCATTCCTTCCACCGCATGTTTGCTGCCTACATAAACGGATGCTCCGGCAGCACCGACGCTTCCATAGGCCGACGAAACATTGACGATGCTCCCGCTCCCCTGTGGCAGCATCACCCGCAGTTCGTGCTTCATGCTTAACAGCACGCCCAGTACGTTGCTATCAAACGTAGCCGCGTAGCTCTCTGCGGTCTGTTCTGTTACGAGACCGCGCAATCCTTTCGTCGCAGCATTATTGACTGCAATATCCAGGCGCCCGAAACGCTTGACCGTTTGATCCACAAGGTTACGCACGTCATCTTCATGGCGGACGTCAGCACGAACAAAAATGGCCTCTGCTCCAAGCGCTTGTAGCTCCGCAACTAACTCTTGCCCTTGTTTATCTCGACGACCGGACACAACAACATGCGCTCCTTCTTGCGCAAAGATGACTGCGGCAGCGCGACCGATTCCTGTCAGTGCGCCGGTAATCAAAACAACTGGTGAACTCATAGCACTACCTCCGTTGATCTAGACCCATGCAAGCTGAGCATGACTAAGAAGTCCGCCAAGCCGCTCCGGGGTAGCTCAGATCACCTAGTTAGATTGCGAATCCCGCTCGTGGTAGCGCCGTTGAAGCATACTTTGTTAGGCTGGGATGAATGCTTCACGAGCATGGGAGTGGGAATGGAATTACGACATCTTCGCTATTTCGTCGCGGTCGCCGAGGCGGGAAGTCTGACGGTGGCAGCAGAGCAAAGACTGCACACGTCACAACCTTCGCTAAGTCGGCAGATTCGAGATCTTGAGGGCGAGGTAGGCGCGCAACTCCTGAAGCGCCGCGCTCGCGGGATCGAACTTACACCGGCCGGTCGAGCCTTTCTCGATCACGCTCGCTTGGTGCTATCGCAGGTAGAGGCGGCAAGCGAAGCTGCTCGCCGGGTCGCTCATCCTAGCAAGCCATGCTTTACGATGGGCTTTTTGACCGGACACGAATTGAGGTGGATGCCCGAAGCCTTGCGGATCTTGCGCGACGAACTGCCTAATATCGACGTGATGATATCGAGCCAATACTCCCCGCTGCTTGCGGACGGCCTATCGAAAGGAAAAATCGATGCAGCCTTTCTTCGACGGGAACGAGGGCTACCAGACTTGGCGTTCCGCCTTCTCGTCAAGGAGCCCTTGATGGTGGTCTTGCCGAGTGACCACCGTCTCGCTGCGCTCAAATTCATCGGTCCGAGTGAACTAGTGGGCGAGACATTCGTGACCGTGTCGAAAACGGCTCCGGTACTGCGCGTGGTCATCGACAATTACCTGAAGCGCTCCGGAGTCAATATCACACCAGAGCATGAGGCGGACCACCTCGCCATGGGAATGGCCTTAATAGCATCGACAGGCGGCGTAGGGCTGTTACCAGCTTACGCGCAGAACTTTCTCCCTTCGTCTGTAACGAGTCGTCCTCTCAAAGGAGATACGCCAACTGTCGATCTGGTCCTCGGCTACAAAAAGTCGAACCAGTCTCCCGTCCTAAAGCTTTTGCTTTCGAGATTGGACGAGTTGGTCGCTCGTGCGTCAAATAAGACCCCATAAAACTCGAAATGCATCCTAGCAAAGGACTATGGAATTCTTGAATCAAGAGCTGACTCCGTCCGCCGTGCCCAGATCGGTTTCGATCCCGTGTACCGTGCCCGAGAGGGGTGCGATTGCTTGCATCCGCGCAACTGCCACGTTTGTTCTCCATGTTCCATTTCTCGCTACAGTCCTGGCTTTCTAAAATCGTTTAGGTGGATTACGTCATCTCCATCCGCCACCGAGGGCCACGTAAAGTTGCACGATGGAAAACGCTTCCTGCTGTTGAGCCTGGGCCAAAAGCAGTTGCGCCGAATAAAGATCCGTGTCCGTGGTCAGGACTTCGAGGTAGCTTGTGTTTCCGCCGGAATATCGCAGGCGCGCGAGTCTAACAGCGTCTGCTGCCGAATCTACTTGTGCGGCTAGTTCTACGCGGCGCCCACGAGTCTCTTGGTAGGCAACGAGGGAATTCGAGACATCCTTCATCGCATTGAGGATTGTATTTCGGTAAGCCAAGATCATCTCTTGTTGTTGCGCGACAGAGAGCCGATAGTTGTTACGAATGCGACCGCCGGCGAAAATCGGCTGTGTCAGCGACGCGGACGCATACCAGTAGGCATTTTCCCCGGCGAAGACGGATTGCAGTTGGCTGCTTGCGGACCCGCCAAGGCTCGTGAGAGATATTTGTGGAAAAAACTGCGCTTTTGCGACCCCGATCCTTGCGTTGGCCGCGATCAGTTTGGCCTCCGCCTGCCGGATGTCGGGACGTCGTTCCAGGAGTTGCGATGGGATTCCGACCGGAATCTGTTCCGGATGCGGTTGCTTCTCCACGGACAGCCCGCGCTCGATCGATCCGGGATTATGGCCCAAAAGAACGCTCAGCGTGTTCTCTTGCACCGCGATTTGACGGCGCAGCTCAGGCAAGTTGGCCTGGGCGACATGCAACAGTTCTTCTGCCTGCCGCATATCTGCGAGTGAAGCGGCGCCGTTTTGCTCGAGTGCGAGTGTCAACTGCAGGGACTCCTTGCGGGCTTTGATCGTGCTTCGCGTGATCTCCAGTTGAGCGTCGAGACTTCGCATCTGCAAATAGGCGAGTGCGACTCCTTCCACCAGGGCGGAGCGCGTCGCTCTTTGAGCCCACTCTGTGGCCAGTAATTCCGCCCGGGCAGCTTCGGTCTGGCGACGATGCAAGCCCCAAAAGTCTAGGTTCCACGCTGCGGAAGCGCTCAGTCCTCCTCCATTGAAGAAGGAATTCGCGCTGCTGCCATCGCCGTTCTTGCCGGCCAGCGAGGAAGGAATCTGCAATGCCGAATAACTCGCGCCTCCGTTTACGGAGGGCAGCTGTTGAGATCGCGTAATTCCCAATTGAGCCTGCGCTTCCAGCACACGCTGCGCAGCAATGCGAAGGTCGAGATTGTTCTGTAAAGCTTCTTGAACAAGTCGCTGCAGAGTTGCGTCCTGAAAAATCTCTACCCACTGTTCGTCACCGAGGGTGGTGGTGGCTTCAGCAGCATTAGAGGACGCGGGTTCTGCACGGAAATTTGTGGGGACTTCGACCAGCGGACGCTTGTAGTTCGGCCCTACCGCGCAGCCCGCCGTGGCAAGCAGCAGAGTTGCCGTCGCCAAGGTCTTGATAAATTTCTTGTTCACGGTCGGCCTCCATTTCCCGCCGAGTGCGCGTCGTCAGCGCACCTCAACTGCTTGGCCTTCGTTCAACAGGTCGCTTGGACTGGCTACCAGTTGTTCAGAGGGCTGCAACCCGTGAAGGACTTCCACTTGGGTACCCATGTCCTTGCCGATCGTGACTGGAGCAAAGTGAACTCGCCCGTCGCGGCTCACAGTGACGACGTGCATTCCACTGTGATCAATGACAAGTGAACTCGTTGGGATAGTGAGCGATGGCCGCGCCTGCGAGAGTGTAAACCGCACCTGTGCGTACATTCCGGGGAGTAACGAACCGTCTCGATTGTCGACCTGCACTTCGGTCAACATCGTTCTCGCGGCTGCATCGAGGGAACTCGCATTGCGGACGACTGTGCCGATGTACTCACGCCCGAGGCGCTCCTTCACGTCAACCGAAGCTTTCTGTCCGATCTGAATGTTGACAGCTTCCGACTGCGGCACATCCACCTGGATGCGCAGCAAAGCGCTTTGCGCGATGCTGAATAACGACTTGCCTTCAGCCACACTGCCACCCTTTACTAGGTCGCCCTGCTCGACGTTTCGCTGGGTGATAGTTCCATCGAACGGAGCTACAACCTGCTCGAAGCCTTGCATTTGTGAGAGTCGCGCGACGTTGGCGCGGTTGGCGTTCACATTTGCCTCAGCAGCCACGACATTCGCCGTTGCCGCCGAGACATCGGCCACACGCGCGTTGTGCGCTTGAACCGCTTCGTCGACAATCTGCTGTGCGATGGCGTGCTGTTCGCCAAGCGGAAGATCCCGCTCCTTCGTCAAGCGAGCAAGTTCCGCGTTCGCCTTCGCCTGCTCCAAGGCGGCTTTTGCTTGCTCGAGCGAAGCTTCCGATTGCGCGAGCGTAGCGCGTGCCTGTAACAGCTGTTGATCCATTTCGGGAGAGGAGATGACAGCGAGCACCTGGCCGCGCTTTACAGTGGTCCCAATATCCACATTCCGCCGTTCAATATACCCATCAACCCGCGCGTATACGGTGGCACTGTAAAGAGGCTGAATGTTTCCGGGCAGCACCAACTCGGAAGTAGGTTTTCCCATCTGGGGCTGAACAACAGTCACGACAGGATGTATCACCGGGGATTCTCGTGTTGCGGCAAGAGCTTCTCGGTGACGTTCAATCCGCGGAAAGATCCCTACCGCGGCAAGAACCGCGACGAACGCTCCGGCTGCATACAGCTTCGACCTGGCCGACCAGCCTTTCTTAATCTCCAAGACGGGGAGCGCGTCTTCCGGAGCTTCCGTAACAGGTTCGAGTTCGAATTGCTGCGTCATGCGATTTCCCCTTGTTGTGTATCGTTTTTTCCGTGGATGAGCGTGAACATCAGCGGAACAAAGAACAAAGTGGCGAAGGTGGCGACGCCCAGGCCGCCGATGACTGCGCGTGCGAGCGGAGCATTTTGTTCGCCGCCTTCACCAAGGCCGAGCGCCATGGGCAGCATGCCGACGATCATCGCGAATGCAGTCATCACGATGGGGCGCAAGCGCGTATAGCCCGCTCTCACCGCGGCCTCGAACGATGACATGCCGGTCGCGCGGAGTTCGTTAGCAAAGGTCACCAGGAGGATCGAGTTGGCGGTTGCCACACCGATGGACATGATGGCGCCCATCAGGCTGGGCACGTTGAAGGTGGTTTGCGTGAGGAAGAGCGCCCAGACGATTCCCGTGAAAGCTCCGGGAAGCGCGCAAATAATGATGAACGGGTCCAGCCAGCTCTGGTAGTTGACGACCATCAAGAGATAAACGAGAAGTGCGGCAAATAGAAGACCCAGGCCAAGGTGGCTGAAGGCCTCGTTCATACTCTCCACTTGTCCACGCACGACGATTCTTGTTCCGGGAGGAAGGTTCTTGCTCTCTTCCTTCACAATCTGGCTGACCTTCGTCGCAACGGAGCCCAGGTCGCTGTCTTGCGTGTTGGCGAAAATATCGAAGACCGGCTGGCCATTGTGATGATTGACGACAACCGGCAGTACGGAGGGCGTGAGGGTGGCCATGTTACCGAGCAATTCCGTGCGGTTGTCCAGGGTGTGGATCGGAATCGGCGTATTCTGCAGGGCGTTGATGGAGTTGATGTGGTATTGGGGCGTTTGTGCCGCCACGAGGTAGGTGATTCCCATCTTTGGGTCCAGCCAAAAATTGGGCTGGACCGCGGCGCTCGAACTCAGCGAGATGTAAATGCTGTTCGCGACGTCCTGCTGGCTAAGTCCGAACTGAGCTGCACGCACGCGATCAATGTCCAAATGGAGGTCCGGAGCGTTCACTACCTGATGCATGTGAACATCGACGGTGCCTGGTACGGTGGCGAGCCGTGCTCGGAGCCGGCGCGCGATTTCGTAGTTACCGGGGTCGTATCCCTGCACCTGAACATCGATGGGGGAAGGAAGGCCAAAGTTCAGAATCTGCGTGACGATGTCGGCTGGTTGAAAAAAGAATGTCTCGTCCGGAAACTGCTTCTGCAGCTGCGATCTCAATTGCTTTACGTAGGCCTCGGTCGGACCATGGTGTTTTTCATTCAGTGCGATCAGGATCTCGCCGTCCGCGCTGCTTGTCGTTGCGCCGTCTCCGAATGCGTAGTTGAACGTCTCGGGTGACAAGCCGATGGTGTCGATCATGAGTGAAAGCTCGCTGGCCGGAATGGTCTTCCGAATCTGGTCTTCCACCTGGCTAACGATCACCTTGGTCGACTCAATCCGCGTTCCAGGCTGTGTACGGACATGCAGCCGGATTTGTCCCGAGTCGACGGCTGGAAAGAAATCCCTACCCACGAACGGAAGCAGGACGAATGCTGTTGACATCGCCGCGATTGACAGAATGAATGCGGGCTTGCGATGTGCCAAAACTGCTTTTAGCGCGCGGCTATAGCGCTCCTGCACCCAGAAATATCCCTGATTGAACCGGTCGTTGACGCGCTGAAAAAGATTGCGCTTTGCAGTCGTATCTGTGTCCTCATCGGAGTGCCCTTCAAACGAATGCTCGGAACCAAGCAAATAATTCGCAAGCACGGGCACCAGTGTCCGAGAAAGGAGATAGGACGCGAGCATCGCGAAAACCACCGCGAGCGCCATCGGCGTAAAAAGATACTTTGCCGGCCCGGTAAGAAATACAACCGACACGAAAACGATGCAGATGGTCAGGGTCGCGACAAACGTGGGTGTGGCAATTTCAGAAGCGCCGGCAAGCACGGCTTCCTTTAATGAATGTTTAGCCATGTGGCGATGAATATTCTCGATGGTGACCGTGGCATCGTCGACCAGGATGCCAATCGCCAGAGCCAAGCCCCCGAGCGTCATCGTGTTCAGGGTCTCTCCCAGTGCGCTAAGGACGATGATGGAACTGAGAATGGAGAGCGGAATCGAAACGGCGATGATCAATGTGCTTCTCCAGCTGCCAAGAAACAGGAGGATCATCAATGCCGTCAGGCACGCTGCAATCACGCCTTCGCGGAGGACGCCGGCGATGGATGCCCTCACAAAGAGAGACTGGTCGAAGAGTTCCGTGATTTTCAAACCTTTCGGTGCAGCTGCACGGGAGGTCGGCAGCACATCCTTTTTGATCTGATTCACAATGTCCAAAGTCGAAACCGATCCAGTCTTCATCACGGACAACAGCACGCCAGGCTTGCCGTCGGTCCGCGAGGCGCTCTGCTGAACAGCCCAACCGTCTCTGACGTGAGCAACGTCTCGCATGTAGACAATGGACCCATTCACAGTTTTGACCGGCACATCATTCAGAGAGAGGGCATCGACCGGGCTGGAGTTCGTGCTCACGGTGTACTCGCGATTCCCGATCTTTGCCGTGCCGGAAGGCAACGTGAGGTTCTGGGCGTTGATCGCGGCGGTCACATCAAGCGGAGTGACGCCTTTCGCGATGAGCGCATTCTGGTCCATGTCCACCATGATCTGGCGGGCCACACCGCCGTAAGGGGCGGGTAAAAGTGTCCCTGGCACGGTGGACAACTGCTGCCGGATACGGAAGAGTCCGTAGTCGTAGAGTTCCGACTCCGACAGTGAATCGCTCGACAACGAAAGCTGGATGATCGGGACGGTCGAAGCGCTGAATCGCAGAATCCACGGCGGGTTCACGCCGGGCGGCATGCGAAACCGGATGCCTTGGACAGCTGCACCTATTTGAGACATGGCGGCGTCGATGCGGACCTGGGGCTGAAAAGAGATCTTGATAACGCTGGCACCATTCACCGTCTGTGAATCAATTGCTTTCACATCGTTAACGACGGCCATGACGAATTCACTGAAGGTGGTGACGCGCTGCTCCATCTCCTTGGCCGAGAGCCCGGAGTAGGACCAGATCACGGTGACGACGGGAATATCGATGTTTGGAAAAATGTCCGTTGGCGTCGAGGCGATTGAGGTAAGACCCAGCACCAATATCAAGATCGCCGCGACAATAAAGGTATAGGGCCGGGTGATGGCTCCGCTCACACGCTCGCGGTCCGTTCAGCCGGGAAGTATTCCGGGTGACCTGATGCTCAAGTACTATTCGCAACGGGCCTCAGACGGTGGGCTCATAGTTTCTGAAGGGACTTCGATTTCGATCGCAGGTGGGGGATGGTTCGGAGCCCCCGGCTTGTATTCGGACGAGCAGGTTGCGGGGTGGAAGAGAATCACGGACGCCGTTCATGGGAAGCGTGGGCACATGTTCTCCCAACTCTGGCATACAGGGCGTGCGTCGCATGTGGACTCGACGAACGGCGCAACCCCTGTCAGCTCTTCGGTCAACCCGGAGTATTGGCAGGATTCAACGATAAAAGAGTCTACGCCTCATGGTTGGCTCCAGCCTTCGCCTCACCGCGCGCTTGACATCAGAGAAATCCCGGGCATTGTCGAGGATTATCGCAAAGCCGCCGAGCGCGCAAAAGCCGCGGGTTTTGATGGCGTTGAGCTTCACGCGGGTAACGGCTACCTGCCCGATCAATTTCTGCAGGATGGCATCAACAAGCGAACCGATATGTATGGTGGTTCGATCGAAAATCGATCCCGCTTCTTGCTTCAAGTAGTTGAAGCACTGGTTTCGGTGTGGGGCGGCAACCGTGTCGCGGTGCGCATCGCGCCCAGCGGAACTTGGAATGGGGTATCGGATAGCAATCCGATCGCGCTGTTTGACTACGTCGCAAAGCAACTGAACCGCTTTGGACTCGCTTACTTGCACATTATTGAGCCACGCATCAAAGGGAACGTCCTGATCGCCGAGGGCCAAGGGCACATCGCGACCACGAGGCTGCGAAAGGTTTTCACGGGAAAGATTATTGCGGCGGGGGGTTTTGAACCGGACACTGCCGAGGCTGCTGTTCGAGAGGGCGATGCGGATTTGGTCGCCTTCGGACGGCATTTCGTCGCGAATCCCGACTTGCCAAAGCGCATCCGGCTCGGGCTGGCTCTGAATGCTTACGATCGTGACACGTTTTACACTTTCGAGGCCCGCGGCTACACCGATTATGCGTTCTATGAACGGCGATCGGAGTCGCTTGCTTCAACTCTGTAATTGCAGACGAATGCCGCAAGAGGTTTGTAGCTTGGCGGCAGGGCTGTGTCGCGCAGTTCGTGAAGATATTTGTGCCAGCCGGTGGGATACCAAGAATGTTCAACTCGGTGGAACGGGGGCCGAATTTTGGTGCACAGTTGGTGCACAATAAGCTGCAAATGAGGTCTTCTGGCGCAAATGAGAGCGCCCTAAGTTATTGGAAATACGCCATTGCTGGTGAGTACGAACAGGGCAGGATGAATTAGCAAAGCGCCGCGGCCGGATGTTGGCGACCGCCCGCGAACCGCTCCACAGCTTGTTGCTTCCATGCTCCAATGGGCGATTGTCGGGAGCGCCGCGTCGGAACGCCTCGGACAATGGCCGACTCGGTCAAAGCGAGATTTGGCAAATTTTTGGCAAAATGGATTTTTATGACAATTCCACAGACGAGGAGAAAGTGTAGATCGCCGCGTATTTACTGGCGATTTGAATGGTGGGCCTGGGTGGACTTGAACCACCGACCTCGCCCTTATCAGGCTTGCGAGATTAACTCTACATCGCTTGGATCTGTCCGTTTACTAAAACGGCCTAGAGGAGCGCCGAGCGCAAGACACGCTCGTCCGGTCCGCGACCCGCGCAGCATCCTGCGAGTTTACCGTCGACGACGACAGCGGGGACGCTGCGGACGCCGTAATGCTTCGCTTTGGAGGCGATCTCGGACTGGTGCATGTCGTGGATCACGACCTCGTGCGACGAACCGGCAATCCTTTTAACGAGTTCGATTGTTTCCTTGCATGTTGAGCAAGCCGCACTGAAAACTTCGATTTTCTTTTTTGTGGTCATGGTGTTCTCCTAAAGAATTTATTGGATTTCCTCCTTACGACAGTTGGAACAGAGTGCGGCATCGTTCGAGGTGTCCCGGCGAGGCCACGTATTCCAGATCGAAGAAACTACCAGTAGGCCGATCGCGGTATACGGTGGGTCGGGAATCCCACGCGAACTTGCCTAGCAGAACGCCGCCGGCCGCGAATACTGCTAGCAGGAAAGGGCCGTACCCGCGGCGATCTCTTGCTCTGAAAAGCATCGCCGCCAAAGCAAGCAAGAGAAACGCAATGGTCAGGGGTAGTAGGTACCTAACGGAAATCAGAAAGCCGAGACCAATAGAGGTTAGCAACCCAGCATAAGCTGGCCAGCACGCCGGACACGCCAATTTGGGCAGGGCTGATACACCGATGCTCGGTACTGCCAAGATGCTTTGCTTCCACCTGTTGCTCATGCGTCCTCCCGGTTGAGGCTTTCCAGAATGGGACATTCGGCAACCGGTGCGCATCCGTCGCAAACTCTTGTGAGTTTTCGCAGGGTCTTCTTCATGGCCTCAAGGCTTCTGATCTTTGCTTCGATGTCTGCAGTCTTGGCTTCCGCCCGCGTCCGAATATCGGCGCTCGTTGTACGTCGTGACACGCGAAGGGACAACAGCTCTCCAATCTCTGTGAGCGAGAACCCAAGCTCCTGAGCGCGTCGGATGAATCGGAGACGGCGCGCAGCGTCCGCCGGAAACAGACGGTAACCGGATGCCGTGCGTGGGGGTTTCGGCAACAAGCCTCTTCTTTCATAGAAACGAACGGTTTCCAGATTCACCCCGGCTTGCTTGGCGAGACGTCCGATTGTGAGTGACTTCATGTCCATGCCCACTTTCTGAGTGCAGTCTAAACCCCGGACTACAGTACGGGGTCAAGTACTATTTTGAGGCCACGGCAGGTCTTAGTCCGACTTCGGCCCGGCGCGTTGTAGACTCGGGACATGGCTGAAACCGCCATGTTGGAACGCACGGCTGTCGTGCGCCATGGACGAAGGCTCGAATATTTCACCATCGCGTGGAATGGCTTAGAAGGTTTGGTGGCCGTGGTCGCAGGTGCAATTGCCGGGAGCATTTCGCTCGTAGGTTTTGGAATCGATAGCTTCATCGAAGTGACGTCCGGGTCGGTCTTGTTGTGGAGGATGTCTGTTGACGCGGAAGTGCAGCGCCGCGAGGTGAATGAAAGGCGGGCCCTGAGAATTGTCGGCGTTAGCTTTCTCCTGCTGGCGGCCTACATCGCCTATGAATCTGTGCTGGACCTCTGGTCCCGTCGGTCCCCCGAGCACAGTATTCCTGGAATCGTTCTGGCGTGTGTTTCCTTGGTCGTAATGCCCCTGCTCTCAAAGGCCAAACGAAAGGTGGGGCGTGCGCTGGGCAGCGCCGCCATGCACGCGGATGCAAAGCAGACAGAATTTTGTACGTATTTATCGGCCATCCTGCTTGCCGGTTTGCTACTCAACGCATCTTTTGGCCTATGGTGGGCCGACCCTTTGGCGGCCCTTGTTATGGTTCCCATCATTGCGAAGGAGGGAATCGAGGGATTACAGGGCAAATCCTGCGACGAATGCTCCGGACGGTGATGTGCGCAAAGGCATCCGCCTAAGCGTGAAGTTGACAAACGGTTGACAAAACGGTTTTTTGACGGAGGTTCTCGAAATGGGGAAAAGTGAGAATAGCCGCGTAATTACTGGTCATTTGAATGGTGGGCCTGGGTGGACTTGAACCACCGACCTCGCCCTTATCAGGGGCGCGCTCTAGCCACCTGAGCTACAGGCCCAAATCGAAGAACAACTTTAAAATTCTAGCAGGCGAACGAGGCTTGGCACAACTGCAAC
>WNFC01017482.1_pt1 | contig 12197 bp, 16 predicted proteins | sample 5400541 | NCBI WGS metagenome assembly WNFC01 (sample SAMN13153342, study PRJNA577476) | soil metagenome | isolation source: 120 cm saprolite under Douglas fir tree site 2 hole 2 replicate 1 | place: USA:California | collected 2015-04-18 | reverse complement strand
CGACGACGCCTACGACGGCACCGTCTTTGCAGATCAGCTCTCGCGCCGGCGCCTCGAACCACATCTCAACGCCCACGCGCTGGAGGGTGGCGCGATGCGCAGCGATGAGGCCCTTGCCTCCATCGCGCGTGCTTAGAGCCATGCCACCCCAAAACATATGGCGCCCGTCCACCTCATACGCCTGCCTGTTGAACGAGAGCGTGAACGGCACGCCGACGGACCACCGCAGCCACTCGACGGCCGCCCTCGACCCCTCGACCACCGCGCGCACAAGCCGCGCGTCGCTCCGCCCACCGCTGAGGCGCGCTATGTCGTCCGTGAACTGCTCGGCGGTGTACGGCTCGACGTTTACGCGCGACGCGAGCGCCGGCGGGACGTTCTCGACGAGCGGGAGGAGGTCCGCGAGGCCCGCGTGCACGGTCCGGTGCGCGCCCGCGGTGAAGAAGCCGTTGCCGCCAGCCCAGGCCTCGGGGCATTTGTCGAGGAGCAGCACGCGCGCGCAGCCGTGCTCCGCTGCTGAAAGCGCGGCGCATGAGCCCGCGTGTCCTGAGCCGATGACGATGCAGTCGTATTTATGTGTTGTAGGAGTGGGTTCTGACATTTTTTGCGTGGTAGTAGTCACTCGAAAGGGTCCATCATGGGAGGCGCGACCATGTGATATATAGCTGAGCGAACCCCATATAGACCTCATATAGCATACACTACCCACGTCACTGAAATTTAGACTTGTCTTGCCCTGAGCACCCACGGAAGCCAGCAGGGCCAGGTTCGGAGTGTTACTGTACATACACTTTCATTCACATGGACATACCAACTCTCAACCAACCCAGGAAAAGCAATGATTGGAGAATATCAGGCAGTCGAAGGATTGACAGCAGTATAACTTCCATCCACCACGATCTCTTGGCCATTGGTATAGCATCCTGCTGGGGATGACAGATAAATGACGGTGCCAGCAATCTCGCCAGCCCTGGGGTCCGATGAATAAAGAAATTTGGACAATGGGGATGAACGCACGAGCCAGGCCGCCCAGCTGGCACGGGAAATAAGCTTTGGGCGACCCTTGCCATCTCTTCTGGCCCCGTAATCGTATCAAATGTCATCTCGGATTCATACACGCCCGGGGCGATGGAGTTGACTCGGACGGGGATACCCTTGAGGGCTAACTCGGTTGCGAGCATTTTGGTGAGATGAGTGGCAGCCGCTTTCGAGCTGTTATATGCGAACTATGTCTTTGCCGGTCAACACTGGCCAAGCCACAGTGATACCGCTGATAGAAGTGCTCACGTGTCTCTGAGCGATCTTCAAAATTCCACTTATGCTCGTGATATTGACGACGCTGGACGTGTAGCCCTCGATATCTCGACCGCCCTTGTCGAGCAAGCCGAGAAAGGCCGATGTCATGTAATAGATGGAGAAGGTGTTGATATTGTAGAGCGCGGACCACGCGTCCGGGCCGCTGTCATCGAAGAGAGCACTTCCGAGGATCTCGGCGTTGGCATTTTCAGGTGCCTGAGGATTGTTGAGGAAATCTACGAGAGGTCCCGAGACCCCAGCACTAAGAAGTTGATGAAAGGGCTGTATCAATGAGCTTGGCCAACAAAACATACTTGTTTACTAGAATGTGTAATTTCCCTTCCTTTTCTTCGATGAGTTTTTTTGCCTCGATGATGCTATCTCTACTTGAGACGTCAAGGGAAAAGCTACCATCACAGGAAGTCTGCTGTAGGGTGTAGACAACGCAATGGTTGATCGGGCGTACGGGACGATAGTTCCTTTGCCGTGTGTTGCCCATTTGTCGGCCACCTTGTCCAGGACTTCCTTGCGTCGACCTCCAATATATACCTTGGCACCATTAGCGGCAAGCCCCTCAGCGATCATGAGGCCAATGCCCGTCCCGCCGCCAGAAACGAGGGCGACGCGGCCACGGAGGTCAAAAATAGTGGGGGTTTGGAGGTCTACTGCCGAGGACATGAAGACGGATGGGAAGTTAAGCTAGGGCATGCTATCTTCCCATGGGGATCCCATGGCCAATATATCAATCTCATCTCATCGCAATTGCCGTCATGAACAGGCAAGCGTGGGCAGTTCTATTTGCGGCCCGTCCGCCCGCCCCCTCGTGTATCCCAGCACCCGCATCGCTACTTCTGACTGTGCAGCCCCATCCACAATGGACGAGGAACAAGCCTTAGAAGCGCTATCCAACGTTATTTCCGCTCTATCAGAGGCGCCATTTGACTTGTCTCTTCATACACAACATATTCAACTTGCTGCCGCCACTGGCATGGACGACCAGGTCCGTGCGGCACGCGAGACATTGACGACGTACTATGCCTGCGGTGACGACGTCTGGCTGCCACTCATCGAAGACAAGAAGAGTTCGGTGGATCTCGGCACGATAGATGGCGTTTTATCTGTGTTATCAGTATACAAGCGAGCAGAGGATGATTATCTATGTGCGTCGCTCGCTGCGATTGAATCGCAGAACGCACTTGCTTGACTTGACATAGCCATCCCGTTACTTCGACAGCACATCGACTTCTTGATCGACAGACACTCTCATTTCTCTTCGTCAGACGTGAACCCGCTCTTGCCAGATGACCCATTCTCGGTCGAGTGGACGCGGGAGGCGCTAGGCGCTGTCGTCGCGCGGGGCGTCGGTCACATCACGCAGGTTGGTTTGTCGTATATTCCGTCCCGTTGTCATCCGATACGCATGATCATACCAGGGCCACTCGTTGTGGGACGCGCACCGTGATTGGGAGTTGGACAACCTTTCGAATGTGTTGCCTGATGAAAGGTGAGCACTGAATCCATGGTTCCCGTCTTCCGACAGTCAAAAAATTACTCTACTAGGCTGGCGGTCATTGTTGAAATTGAGGACATGTACCTCGAGCGTCTCCAACAATGCCATTCTTGTACGTGACACCCTCGTAGGTGAATGTGCTGCTTCTGAGCTCTTCCAGCCAACGAGGACACTTTCCAATCATATTCAACCTTTACAACCAATTACAAGGCACCGCAAGCATATGAAACATTACTCGTAAATGCATCAAAAATTAGGGGGAAGGCTAAAAAAGCGTACGATTGGCGCGAGCCGTACGAAGCTGCCCTGGTAAGTGACCTTCAATTTCTCGTAGTCATATGGGTCGAATATGCGTGGTGGTATTCACAAGATCGCGTAGGAGCAATCCGGAAACTCGCTGTACGCTTACCAAAACTACGTCTCCTATGAACTCCGCGCGAAGCGACCGGATCTCAGGATTCTCTCAAATATCCATGAACGCGCACTTTCAGAGGCAGCAAAGCGCCGTGCGTCAGGTGAGGTTGGTGCAGAGGAAGCGTTGCGGTCGTGGTGGGCGAGCTATGTCGATTGCATGGTGTGTGATTCGTTTGCTCAAACGTTGGCACCTTATTCCCCATGACCCTACAGAGACGCAACGACGCGCCCCCGGAGCAGCAGCTATCTCTATTTCAGCGTTCCGTAAGAAGTGTCCCCGCTAGCGGTGAACAGTGGGCCAAATATATTCGTTTTTTGGTGGCGTAGCATCCTTACGCTTTAAAGTGGGTCTCCTAATTCTTTCTTAGGAAGTGAACAGCAAGTTAGTTGAAGAAGGAAAGGGAGTGCCTATCTCAGGTATGTATCCTTTTTCGTTCGTTGTCTACCCCCAGACAACGGCCTTGCAGTCCTCTATGACAAGGCCTTTGCAACCAAATTGTTTCGAGACGATGTCGAGGGAATGGTTTCGCTTTTCCTGGCCCGTGCTGGATTCGAACGTCGCATATGTCTTGCGAGCCCCGAAGATGAGCAGTCTGCTGACGCCGAATCTCCGCTCGCCGAATCTGCCGTGGCTCAGCCTTTCCTTGAGCCCCACGACCGGCTATCTATGGTATTAGACATATTAGATAACGGTATTAAGGCTATCCGGTCGGGTGAGCATGAGATCTGCGTCCGACGTACCGCCCACTTATCAACCGGACCAGCGACTCAAGGTGGCGATTCACGTTTTCGCCTCGAACGTTTCCTCTTCACGCTTGTGAGATGCTTCCACTTCACCCAGCCGCTTTTCCGTTGCCGACATCTCTACAGCTTAATGAACTCGAGCGGAGCGACGAGGCGACAAAGGTATGGGCCGAGGCTGGGAAGTCTAACAAGGCTGCATACATCCCTTGGCTCGAGTACACAGGCGCGCTCCAGTATGCCGTCCGATTATTCCCTCTTCTGTGGGCTGATTACGTCGGCCAGGCATCGGGGTGATTATGAAGGGGCAAGGAAGGCGTTTGCAAAAGCAACCAAATCTCAAATCGACTGGCCAGAGATGCTTTGGGAAGCTTGGCTTGCCTTTGAGCATAGCCACGGCACTGTGGGAGAAATTCAAGATGCCCTCGATATCGTGGAGCGTGCCAGGGCCCAAGTAGAGGCTCGCCGCGCACAGGTGCTCATTCCTCTTCCCGATTCTCGTTCACCCTGCTGAAAGCGGGAATGACAGGAGGCGGAGCAGGCGGGTTATCAAACTATGCAAGTCGCGGCTGAGCAGCAGGCTGCGCGTGTTCCGGTCACTGATGTAGCTGAAGCCCCGCGCGAAATTGAGACACCGATGGACATCGATCAGGAGGCCAACAGCGCAGCCAGTGGCATTAAAAGGAAGGCTGAAGAAGAGCCTGCGGAAGAGAGCAAGAAAGCCAGAGTTGGTGCGTACTCCCTAGCTAGTCGCTCATGACAACAGATATTGAAATCGAGCAGAACAGCCCCAAACTCTTAAGCGGTTCGTTCTGTTTCCCAATTTCTCCGACGCAGAGCTAAATATGCGGGATTCTGTAGAGATCGGGAGAATTGCACTGTTTTTGTTGGTGACCTTCAGCCGGAAACTACAGACGACGACTTGGCCAAACTCTTCAAAGACGTCCGTGTAGTTTCACCTCTTTCCTGACACTCTCTAACTCGATTACCAGTGCGGTGTTATCCGTGAAGTTAAAATTACCCAACTGCCGAACATGCATGTCGCCACTGTCGAGTTCGTTTCCCGGGATAGTGTACCCGCAGCACTTACGAAGGATAAGAAGCGAGTTCATAATCATGAAATAAGCGTCCACCTCGGGTGGCAGTCAACTCTCTATGTGACCAACTTTCCGGAAAGCGCGGATGATGCTTGGGTTCGAAAACTCTTTGGACAGGTGGACGGCGATTGTTAGTCTGATCAGAGGCGAGGTGCTGACACTCATGTAGTATGGACACATTTTCGACGTTCGATGGCCAAGCAAGAAGTTCAAGAGTACGAGGAGATTTTGCTATGTCCAATTCACGTCTCCAGCGCGTTGTTTCAAGTTCCTGGCTATTTTCCATTAACATTTGTCTCACGCAGACGGCGGCTAAATTGGCGTTAGAGTTGCACGGCCGGGAGCTCGAGCCAGGTCTTAGTCTGAATGTTTACATATCAAATCCCGAGCGAAAGAAGGAGCGAACCGACACGGATGCAAATGCTCGGGAGGTATATGTCGCCGGATTAAGCAGGTATGCGACGAAGGAGGATCTAGAAAAATTGTTCCGAACGGTGAGTTCACGTTCATACAAACCACACCCTCGCTGACAGATGTCAGTATGGTCCTGTGAAAGAGATACGTATGGCTTTGGATGCCGACAACCACTCAAAAGGATTCGCCTTTGTTGAGTTTGAAGAAGAGGTTAGTTGGTTTGTCAGGGCCGTTATCTATTCGACTCTGACTTGCTGTTTCTCATGCAGGGAGACGCCACAAAGGCTCTCGGAGCTAACAACTACGAACTCAAGAAGCGCAGGATCGCAGTGACACTATCTGACACTCGCGTGCGCTCTCGAAGACGGTGCTCACCACTCTCCCCTACGTTTGACGCGTGCTCATATTTGATCAGAGAACCCGACACTGGATTCGGCAAAAAGGCGGATGCGCGCAATCGGTCACTACGTATCCGCGACCTCCCTGACGGTACTGAAGAGGGTCTACTCCAACAGGCTGTCGAAAAGCTCGCACCAGTGAGTCGTTTGGAGGTGCTTGCAGACAAACACGAAGCAGTAGTCGAGTTCCAACTGGCGGCGGATGCCGCGCGGCTGCTCCTACTACCTGAACCCCTTGAGTTCAACGGCGTGCGGCTGCGATTCTCAGAAGGCGAGGAAGGACCCTCGAAGGTGCGCAACGCGCCGGCGGCTGCGGGTGGGATGTTCATCCCGCGCAATGCCGCATCAAGACCCCGTGCCGGATTGGGTCGGGCACGAAACGCACCTCCGGCTGCTGCCAATACACCTGCAACCTCGGGAACGAAGTCACAGATGCCTTCTGGAGATAAAACGCCGGCTCAGGGCAAGGGGCAGGATGACTTCAGAAAAATGTTGCTAAGCGGGAAGTAGTGTGTTAATTTGTGTATGCCTATGCCATGTGACGAATGCCACGATTTCGCCATTTGTTTGAGTGAGATAATTAAGATAATTGAGATTGAGGGGGAGGGCTTGTCGCCTACGGACCCACGGACCGTGAGTCCGTATGCAGCGTGCATGACACCACCATTGCCATCAAGTTACAAGCATCCCCTAACTGCGACTACACCTCTGATCCTTTTGTTTGGTTAAGAAACGTATGGACACTGCCGAGTTTCAGGAAAGCAACTCCATAACGTTTGAATGGACACTTCGCGGCTTGAAGAATCTGTTCGAGTCCAGGTGCGTACGGGGTTGCCATGTCCCTTGTAAGGAGAACCTCACCCTCTTCCAGTAAGGGCGAAGCGAAGTCGAAAGTAACGAAGAGTACGAAGTTTGGTGGAGGGCGATGGCAGGTGCGTTGTTTCGCCCGTTCCTACCTTCCCCTTCACTGACAGTTCTCTGATCGATGATCATGCTAGGTCCTATTCTATGCGAATTCGGGCCCTCCATATGCCTCCACGGACACTAACGGTGCTAGCTCAGGTGGATATGTGAGCTTGTTCTTGTCGTGTGAGGTGCGCCGCGGCTTCTTTCGGCACCGGGTAAGATACTCAGATAGGAGATCAGCCCGCTCAGGAGGAGAAGGACGCTGCATATAACGGAAGGTGAGGATATGATCGGATTTTGTTTCTCGTCCGGTTGATGTGTTTGGTCCTTTAGATGGGTCCGTGAAGGGCTGTTTCGATTTACTTTCGAGCTGCACAGGTCATCTCCTCTCTGGCGTTAATAAAGATACCATATACTAAGCGTTATACTCAGCTTAAAGAAGAAAGAACTTTTTAATATTAAAGAAGCGCACAACCATTCGTTCTCTCATGCTGTATGCCCTTTGTTTTCCTCGTTTACCATCACCTTAGTTAATGGTCCTCAGACAGCGAACTGGGGATGGTATTACAATCGATCGTGCTTGTGACAGTCAAGACTGACATGGCCAAAGGGCGCAGTTTGCGCGCAGGGACGCAGTGTATTATACAAGGAGCATCGTCAAAGCCAATGATGCATTTGTGATCACCTGTACGATCAGCTCGACGCCCGGACCACCGACATCGTCCCCGTTGATACACAAGTCTCTTGTCCCCAAGGATCTGCTGGAATCGGTCGGCGGGCTGCTGGACGACCCGCTCTATTCGGATATAGAGTTTGTTCTCCCATCCCGCAACCCCCGCATCCCCACTCCGCGTCGAATCTACGCATCGAAACGGCTGCTTAGCCGTGCGGACTACTTTGACTCCAGTGGGTCCCTTCAGGTAGTCTGTAGTCGCATCTGACACGATTGTCTCAGTGTTTAATGCCGGTTTTGTCGAGGCATCCTCTGATCAGTTCACCTTTGAGATCACGGGCGACACCAGCTTGGAGAGCGTCGACGCTATGTCTGAGTACACGGCGCTTGGCGCGAACCCCGAAGACTCGGACGAGGAAGATGAGGTCTATGACCCCGGGGAAGCCGACGGCGATCCACCCAACTCAGACGCTGAACCCGAAGATGTGTTCGAAATCCCACGTGACTTGCTCGAGTCCAGAGAAACTAGCGCATCCCTCGAGTCCCCGGGACAGCAATGCACAAATCATCCCTCGAGGCGTAGGCCCCGTCGTCGAAAGGGAGGTCCCCGGACCGCCGAAGTTGCGCGTGGTTGTGAAAGACGTCGCATATGCGACATATCGCGCTGTGCTCTACTACGTATCTCCCTTCCCTTCCCTCGCCTGCGTCCCTTTGATCATATTGTTCTCAGCTGTATACGGACCGTATCCGTTTCGCGCCGTTGTCCTCATCCTTCCTCTCGTCATGTTCGTCTGCGACGAGCTGCGCAGAAACACCAAACGATGGTCAGGGCAGCCTTGGTTCCGTCGCCCGTACAGGGACGGCAGAAGTACTTGCTGGTGCTAGCTCGAGGAGGGAATGGATCCAGGATTGGGTGCGCGGAAACCCAGGGCATCCCTTGCCATGCTCGGCAAAGGCCGTGTATAGACTTGCAGACAGTGAGCAAAATTCGTGTCTCATCGGCATACCAGAAGGTTGACGCGGTCGTATTTTTGACAGAGCTTGGGCTTGCGGAACTGAAGGCTCGGGCATTTGACGTGAGTGTTCTTGTCTCTGCCCGCATAAGCCCTTTCCCTTGACGCTCGCACAGTATATCACCAAGTCGCTCACAGTGGAGAATGTTCCTTATGAGGTCTTCTCAACGTTCTCAGCTACTTTCGAAGTCGTTCGAAAGGTGAATTATTGTGTTGCAGGTCGATGTAGGTACACGACAGCTAACGACCGCGAATAGGTTGAGGTAAAGTACTTCCTCGACCACTGGACGGAGATTCGAAGCTCGGATGCTATGCGTAATGTGTGGCACCAGATCCGACTCGGAAGACACCCCGGTTTCGAGGAAGGTTCGTACACGACTTCTCCACCCTAGTCTTTGAATTGATCACTCGTTTAGTATGGCCTGTCATCGCGACTAACCTCGAGTTCAAGTCACAGAGTAGTGGCCCGGCGAGCAGCGACAAAGAGGACTCTAATAGGCAGGCGTGAGGCGTATAGGTGTTGCAAACATACGGTTTTTCGTTGTTGGTTGCACAGCGGAGGGTGGCGGACATCGCTTTTGCTTTCTGTTAGGCTTTCTCGGGACTTGACTGTAGCATGAACGGTGTAGACCAGGTGCCTCGCGTTGCAGTGTATCGGAAATGCTAAAAGGGCTATCGGATGGTATTTTTCATGTATCGGGTATAGTAACGGCACATGGGGAGCATGCATGTTCGACGGACTCAAACGCCGGCGCCAGAACCCCAGTATCAAATCGTCAAAGTACTCAAACACGAGCCACAAGTCGTCACGGTCTCGATTTCCGAGACCGCCTTGCAGGGCTATGAAAAGCATACGGGCATAGCATTGACAAACCACCCACACTCCCTAACAAGTCATGGTATACTATAGGGACAAGGGCAGATTCCATGTAGAATCTAGATAGACAGTACATTCCTTATGGGTCAGGAAAGCCAGGGACTCACCTTCCCCTTCCTGTCTTTACCCTTGTCGCCCTTTCCCTTGACATCCTCACTATCAGATGCCTTCTTCGGGATGGACGTCTCAGGTGTGACGATGAAAGACCCGTCCAACCACCCTTACGATACGTTCTTTGCCAAAAGGTCTACTGTATGCCATCGATAATATGTATGTCATCAAGGGTGGAATAACGCTCACTTATCCTTATCTGTCGCGAACTCCTTTCTGCTTGCCCATTCTCGTCATCACGAGAAACAATGGCCGATGCTAGACGGGGGCCATACTTTCCGTGCCGGTGTTCCATGGTATTGTTGAGATGGCCGTACTCACGCACAAGCTACAAAGCAGACTTGGACCCAGTACCGTGACTTTGATTGGCTCGAGACAGTCACAGCCAGGCAGGCAGGGTACACAGGTCAACGAATTGTGAAATCGCTACTTCAGAACTAGAGATCAATTTGGCTGATCCGCCCTTTTTTTGCCTCCGAGAAGGTGACTCAGGTAAGGTACCGGTGCGGCCCGTGCGGGATCGGGGCTTCAAAATTGACCTATCAGGGATAGCCAAGTACCACATCCATCGCGAGGTGATCTCTCTATTTATATATCCGTCGCTCTCAGCATGCGTACAAGTAACTATTATATTATAATAAAAAAGCTTCCGTGTGAATGATGGGTCTTTGACATCGACATCGATTGTCTAATCAATATCATCGCAAGGTCACCTGAGTTCTAGAATGCCCTTTTACAGCAGCCGTTTGGCTTCGAGGCTGTTTGTTCGTCCATCCGGTGTTTGCCCTACAACCCATCTTCACCAACGACCTTACAAGCTCGCACGACTATTACCCTCCTCCGGTCTCCCACTATGTCTGCAAGCAATCAGACACCTGGCCCTTCTACCGTCAACTATGACGCAATATTTGAGGCCGCCATAACCGAGTACAAGGCCGTTACGGGACATGATCTGAAAACACATGCATTCTCGGCCGCACTCGAGACTCTCAACTCTCCTGATGCCATCCTGAAAGTATTTCAAACCCAAACGCAGAATTTCGATCAAGTTCGCAAGAAAAATAAAGGGATGATAGAACTGTTAACGCCGATCGTCGAAATCCTCTTCACCTTTTCATCAGCCCTAGGAGAAGGCGTCGGTGTGGTGAGCCTCCGTTTCTTTCTATATCACAGTGCTACAACATCAATGTTTTCTTGGCTCAAAAGGTACATAGGAATCAAGCAACTCCCGCAAGAGTTGAAGGAGTTACTCGCGAAGATCATGGCGCAGGTTCTTTCTGTTCTTGCATTTTCGACAAAGGTAATAAAGGAGAGGGCAATCAGTGGGTTTATTCGTTCTACACATATTTCCTTGGCTGACTAGGACACAGAAAAGTTTCTGAAGAGGATAATTAGACGGACCGAGGTGGAGGATGCCTTCCAAAGATTGGCCATGCTCACGAATGAGGAAAGTCTAACGGCGGCGGCGAGAACATTGGAGCTTGCGTCCAACATTGATGAAAATGTAACGGAGATGAAGACTGTCCTTGACACTGTTGCTGTTGGTGTAGAAGAGAACAACAAAGTCACACGCCGCATCGATCGCCATGTAACGGAGCTCAGGGACATCAACCTTGACATCGGCGAGGACGTGCTCGATGTTAAGGAGGACGCACGTAGCATCAAAAAGGATGTCAAAGCAGCCAGACGAGGTGCGTAACATTCCGTCACTTCATACTCGGGCTGACCTTTCCCTATCATGTGCGAAACAGAGGTTAATGACATACGACGTGTGTTACTCCCCGATGACACCACCATTCATTGTTGTGACTGAGACACGCTCACAGAAAACCAGTTGCGAGAGAAACTTCAAAGATGGCTAAATCCCCCGGATCCTGCCATTAACCATCAGATTGCGTGCGAGGTTCACTACGCAGGAACTGCAGGGTGGTTTATTCATGGTACCGTATTCGAGGACTGGAAAAAGAACGGCAGTCTACTGTGGGTCCATGGAAATCGTACGCTTCTCCCTCATTGGCCTTTCATGATTGTTGATTGCCTCTCCGATTTTTCAGCCGGATCGGGCAAGAGTGTTCTTTGGTGCGCTTTTTCATGACTGTTCCGATGATGAGAAACTCAGTGTCGATAAGTTCGGTCATCGTCGAGGAAATCAAGAATATAGGAGAATCTGCCCTGATAATGTATTATTATTTTGACTTCAGGGATGCCACCAAACGTACCATCCGGGGATTACTGACTTCTGTCGTCATGCAACTCGCCGACTCGGATGCTTCTGACAAATGCCGAGATATTCTTTCTAAATTCCATACCGAATGCAAATATGGATCGGAACAACCTAGCGAACCCGCTCTTGCGCAATGTCTTGAACGCATGCTCGACAGCCTAGGACAAGTCCCGGTCTACATTATTGTGGATGCGTTGGACGAATGTCCAGATAACATTGGCACCCCATCCGCCCGTGCGAAGGTTCTCAACTTTATGGACGACCTTGTCCAGGCGAATCACTCCAATCTATTCATTTGTCTCACGAGTCGCCCCGAGCAAGACATAAGTGATGTTTTCAATCCCTTGACATCCTCATCGCGTCGTGTGTCCCTTCACGATGAAAGTGGTCAACAGGAGGATATCAATAATTATCTCCGCCATTTTGTCCGCACGGATAAAGCAATGCGAAGGTGGAGGGAAGAGGACAAACAACTCGTCATCAATACTCTTTCGGAAAGAGCTGGCGGAATGTAAGGTGCCCT
>WNFC01029996.1_pt2 | contig 12198 bp, 12 predicted proteins | sample 5400541 | NCBI WGS metagenome assembly WNFC01 (sample SAMN13153342, study PRJNA577476) | soil metagenome | isolation source: 120 cm saprolite under Douglas fir tree site 2 hole 2 replicate 1 | place: USA:California | collected 2015-04-18 | reverse complement strand
CAGACGGGAAGCGGCCCGGCTCCGGAACATAACGACCGTGGGCATCGATCTCGAAGCGTATATGCTGGTCATTTCCTTTGGCGTCGAGGTTCGCCAGGTACCAGCCTTCGTCCACCACAACGTAATCCCAGCCAAAGCGCTTTAGGTGCTGGGCCATCCACTTAGCGCTTGCCTTGATGCTCTGTTCATTAAGTGTCCTGCCGTATGAATCCCAGCTGTTCCAGCCCATCGGTGGAGTGGCGGCGACGAGCTTTCCTCGCCGCGGCTGAGAGTGTGCCGTCGCAACGTTACCGTGCACGGCAAGGAGAAAGAAGACTGCACAATGGAAAAGGATTAGACGCAAAGCTCCAGAGGTCTGCAGGGAAGGAAATGTTTTCACCGGCGAATGGTAGATTGCTGCAACTTCCCCAGTCAATAAAACAGAAGTGCACCTGACACCTTGTAGCCTAATTTTCAGTTTGACAGGTATCCGCATATCAAGTATCTTGAGTTCAAGAGAATAAAAAGGTTGAGATCGGCTATAAGGCGGCAGCCCCGTCAGAATCAAGTGAAGGAGAGGGCAACCGGTGAGTCGTTTACGAGCCAGGCAAGTCGGCAAAGAGAGCAAAGAGAGCAAATAGAGCAAAGAGAGGAGATGTTATGTCAATGGTGCGTGAAGTATTGAAAAACGAGGAGAGTTACTCTCAAGGAGGGCGCTCGGTCGCCGGAGTCGTGAACAGCATAGAGACTTTGGAGGGAGGTGGCTTTCTCGTACGCCGCCCATTCCCCAAGCCATCTTTTTCCGAGTTTGATCCATTCCTGTTACTTGATGAGATGGGTCCAATCGAGATTGCACCGGGAGAAGCGAAAGGCGCGCCAGATCACCCGCATCGCGGTTTCGAGACCGTGACCTACCTGATGTCGGGGGACATGGAGCATAAAGATTCTCGAGGGCACGCGGGACGCCTGAGGGCGGGTGACGTGCAGTGGATGACCGCTGGAAGGGGTGTGGTCCACTCGGAGATGCCGAGCCGTGAGTTCGCGCGCGACGGAGGGCGAATGCACGCCTTCCAACTGTGGGTGAACCTGCCGCAGCGCGACAAGATGATGAAACCCCGTTACCAGGAGATTCCGAATTCGCAAATCCCTAAAGCAACTTCGGTCGATGGCCTGGTGACGGTGAGCGTGATCGCAGGCGGAGCGATGGGCCAGCGGGCGGTTATCGAGACGCGCACGCCAATCATCTACCTGCACTATCGGCTCGAGCCCGGAGGCGCGGTCAACCAAGAAGTGCCGAGCGCTTACAACGCTTTCGCTTACGTCGTGGACGGCGAGGGTTTGTTCGGAGCAGAGGGCGAGCGCCTTGGGAACGGGCAGATGGTTCTGTTCGCGCAGGACGGTGACGAAGTGAGAATCGAAAACCCTGTGGAGGCGAAAGCTACGCTCGAAGTGTTGCTCATCGCCGGAGTGCCGTTGAACGAACCTGTAGCGCGCTACGGGCCGTTTGTGATGAACACGCAGGCGGAAATCCGTCAGGCGATAGAGGACTACCGTCAGGGCCGGATGGGGGCTATCAGCTCTTGAATGATCTGGACGAGAACAATCCGGTCGCTTCGGCCACGAGTGAGGCGCCGGGCGATCTCATGGGCTCATACTTTAATCCCGATGGAACACTGAACGTCGTCTGGACTCGCACGGATCCTCCCGTAGTGGCCGTGAAAATAAACCGTACGATCTTCTCCGCTCGTTCGGTGACCAGATAGCTGGAGCGAATATTTTCTTAGGTCAGTTCGGTTCGTCTGACCGAGCTGACCTCGGATACGTCAACCCTTCCTTTAATAGCGATTCCATTCCTTCTTGACTTAGTGCTTGAACGACCCAAGAACGAGCGGCGCTATTGACTTGTGCCTTCCCGTTTGTGTATATATGGCGACACTACATATGGAGATGACGATGCTTGATCGTGAAGTTAAAAGAGGCAGTACGGAAATGCTAATTCTGGCACTCGTGGAAGAGCGGCCTCGCCATGGCTATGAGATCGCCAAATTGATTGAGCAGCGCTCCGATGGAGTGCTGCAATTCCACGTCGCCTCACTGTATCCGTTGCTTTACCGGCTCGAAAAGCGCGGTTTGATAAAGGGTCGCTGGGTGGAGAAAGCCGGCCAACGCCGTCGCCGCTTCTATAAGCTAACCGCCGCGGGACAGAAGATTTTGGCCCAACAGCGGCAAACCTGGAAAGACTTCTTTTTCGCACTGGATCGAGTGGCTGGCATCAATCCCGTCTGAGAGAAAGTACCCAGGAATTTATCGGCGGAGTTTAATCATGCCAGAGTGGCAGCAAGAAATCAGACACCGGCTTGCAGGGTTGAAGCTTTCGCCCCTGCGCGAAGCTGAGATCGTCGAGGAGTTGTCACTCTACCTCGAAGATCGCTACGAAGAGTTGCTTGCCTTAGGCCACCCACCAGAAGCAGCCCGACACCTTTCACTCACAGAATTGACTGAGAACGACTTGTTGGTGCGAGAACTGCAACGCGTTGAACGTCCAGTTGCGCCAAAACCAATCATTATAGGACCAAACAGAAGGAGCAATATGATCGCCGGGGTTTGGCAGGACTTGCGCTACGGCGCTCGATCATTGTTGAAGAACGCTGGCTTCAGCCTTGTAGTAGTGATAACGCTAGCGTTGGGCATTGGCGCCAACACGGCTCTCTTCTCGGTGGTCAATGGCGTGCTGCTCAATCCGCTGCCTTACCCGCAGCCCGATCAACTCGTAACGCTCCACCAGAGCAAGCCGAATTTCGATACAGGCGCCATCCCATACCCGAATTTTCGCGACTTGCAAAAACAGAACCAAACGTTTGCCGCGATGGCCATTTCACGCGGGCTCGGTTTCAGTCTGGTGGGCACAGGCGAAGCGGAGCGCGTCAACGGCCGATTGATTTCCGCGGACTTCTTTTCTGTGCTCGGTGTGAAGCCCGCGCTGGGGCGAACCTTTGTAGCGGGGGAAGATGAGAGTGGCGCAGGTCCGGTGGTCCTGATCAGCGCCGCCCTCTGGCAGCGGAAGTTTGCTGCTGCGCAGGATGTTGTGGGGAAGAGCCTCACGTTGGATGACAAGAACTACAGTATTGTCGGGGTGATCCCTGCAAACTTTAATCTCCTTCGCAACGTCGATGTCTATGTGCCGATCGGGCAGTGGAATAACCCAGCACTCAAGAGCCGTAGCGCCGCTTTGAGCCTTCACGGCATCGGTCGGCTCAAGCCAGGCGTCACCGTCGGGCAGGCACAGTCAGACCTTGATAGAGTGATGCGCGATCTCGCAGCCGCTTACCCCGATACTAATAAAGGCAACGGCGCAAAGATAATCCCGCTCAAGGAAAGGATGGTTGGTGACATCCAGTCGATCCTGTTGATGTTGCTGGGGGCAGTCGGGTTTGTTTTGCTGATTGCCTGCGTGAACGTGAGCAACCTCCTCCTCGCTCGCTCGACGAGCAGGACTCGCGAATTTGCCATTCGTGCCTCGCTCGGCGCAGGCCAGTGGCGCTTGCTCCGCCAATCTCTCACCGAGAGCTTGCTGCTGGCCCTCTCCGGCGGCCTACTGGGACTGGTCATCGCGGGTTGGGGCACGCAGATCGCGCTTCGCACGTTGCCCACAACCCTCCCACGCGCGGAAGAGGTAAGACTGGATGCCCGCGTACTATTGTTCGCATTTGCTATTTCGCTACTCACCGGGATTCTGTCTGGACTGGTCCCGGCGATCAAGAGTTCGCAATGGCGCTTATCAGAAACGCTCAAGGAAGGCGGACGCGGGGCGAGCACCGGTCGGGTGCGCGCGCAGGGGATCTTCGTCGCCGTTGAAATGGCACTGGCGTTCGTTTTGTTGATTGGCGCGGGCTTGATGATCCGTAGCATTGCAGCGCTTTGGAACGTCGATCCGGGCTTTCGACCCGACAACGTTTTAACCTTCGGACTCAGCCTTTCTCCATCAATGAATACTGCCAGCCCGCAGGCGATTCGCACCGCTTTGCGCGTGATCAGTGGCGAGCTCAGCTCGACGCCTGGTGTCCAGGCAGTTTCATTCTCGGCCGGCGCTGTTCCCTTGCAAGGCGAGGACGACCTATTCTTTTGGCTCGACAGCCAGCCCAAACCTGCAAGTCAGAGCGAGATGAGTATGGCGCTTGTATACAGGGTCGAACCTGGCTATCTAACGGCCATGGGGATTCCGCTCAAGCAGGGTCGCTTCTTCAACGATCAAGATGACGAACGATCTCAACCCGTCGTGGTGATTGACGAAGTCTTTGCTCGGAAATACTTTGGTAACAGCGACCCTGTAGGCAAGCGAATCCACCAGGAGGGCCAGGCGCCTCAGGAGATTGTCGGGGTGGTCCGGCATGTAGAGCAGTGGGGCCTCGATTCGCACGACAGCGAATTGCTCCAAGCTGAGCTCTATGAACCATTCAGACAGTTTTCGGACAACGCGTTGAGTGGAGGGGTTGGCGGTATCGGAGTTGTGATGCGTACCGATGGGGCCTCCGGAGAAGCAGACGCGGTACTCTTGAATTCAATCCGCCACGTTGTACAAAACCAGAACAGCCAGAATGTCATCTTCACACCTCAAACAATGAATGAGGTGATCGCCGAGACGCTGGCGGAGCGACGCTTCTCGATGATCCTGCTCGACGCCTTCGCCGTTGTGGCGCTGTTGCTCGCGAGCGTTGGTCTCTACGGGGTTATTTCTTATCTCGTGGGACAGCGGACACATGAACTCGGTATCCGCATCGCACTGGGGGCGACACGCCAGAATGTTCTGCGCCTCGTCTTAGGCCAGGGAATGAAAATGGCCCTGAGCGGAGTGGCGCTTGGACTTGTTGCCGCGTTGGGACTAACCCGCCTGCTGGCAAAGATGCTCTACGGTGTGAGCACAACCGATCCGGCGACTTTCGCAGTCATCAGTTTGCTGCTGACAGCGGTTGCACTACTGGCCTGCTCTGTTCCGGCGATTCGTGCAACTAAAGTAGATCCGCTGATCGCGCTTCGCTACGAGTGAGTTCAACCAGAAGGTTCCTGATACAACCCCATTACGTTGCCGGCAGGATCACGAAACCTCGCAGTAATTTCGGGGGCGTCTACACCGGGCGGTTGCGCAATCTCGCCGCCGTTTGCGATAACTGCTTCGACGGTCTTGGCTACACTCTCGACCATTATGTATACGAGCAGACCGGGCTCTGTCGCCGCGGGCCGGCCGAGTATCCAGGTACCGCTTACTTCGCCAATGGTGTCGTCGAAAGCGGTGTTGCCGTCCCCGCGTTGCCTGATCTGCCAGCCGAAGATCTTTTTATAGAACTCAGCTGAGCGTTGAATGTCGGTTGCGGGGATCTCGATGTAGCATATTTTGCCGTTTGCCAAAGTAGTAGACATAAGTACCTTCCTGGTCCCTCAAGATTGTTCTGATGTCGACGTGCTGTAAGTCACCTCGGGTTAGGAAATGCCTTCTTGCGGGACTCCATCTTCTGAAATTAATCGCGCCCAACGATTCTTACAAGTGTGGCTATATTGCCTTTGCGGGACAAAGAGCCCCACTTCTCGTCCGACCCTTCGCGGACCACACCAATAACAATCAGTGAAAACTGAGGCGCATCGTCGAATAACCTGCCCGGCATGTTTATTGCTGAAGGCGGTTGCATTCGAGTCATATACACGTGGCGGTTCGTCATCACAAGAATCGTTAGGGTGTTTTCGAGCAAGGGGAGGGATCGTAGTAGGCTTAGGTTCATTTCATAAGTTTAATTTCTGGAGCTTGAGCCGTCTGCGGATCGAAGCTGCAAGGTAGATGGGGCGTTGCGTGCAAGACCAGTATGCAACGCCTCGTCATTTATGCTATGGCTAATTTCCCGCGGCGGTTTGCAAGCCAAGTTCGATTCCAAAGCGCGCGGCCATGCGGTAGAGGGTCTTGCGGTTGATGCCGAGGATTTCCGCCGCGCGTTTCCGATTGCTACCCGGCGTTGTAGCGTTGCCGGAATGTTCGAGAGACATTGTCAGCGGAAGGTCATTTGAGGTAATGCGTCCACCCTGGCTCAAAGTGATGGCGCGCTCGACAACGTTCTCCAGTTCACGCACATTGCCAGGCCAGGCATAAGTGCAGAGCGCGCGCATCGCTTCTTCTTCGATTGTCGCTGGCGCCTGATCCTTCAGTGAGTGTTTGAGTATGAAGTGGGACACCAGGAGCGGAATGTCATCGCGTCGCTCACGCAATGGCGGCAGATGCAACTGGATCACATTCAGTCTATAAAGAAGGTCTCGTCGAAAAGCACCCGCGGCAGACAGTTTCTCGAGGTCACTATTGCTTGCCGCAATCACGCGCGCGCGGACTTTAATCACTTCGCTGCCGCCGACCGGCACAACTTCGCGTTCTTGCAACACGCGCAAAAGCTTCACCTGCAACCCGGGACTGGTCTCGCTTACCTCGTCGAGAAAGACAGTACCTTCGCCAGCGTGTTCAAAGATGCCACGCTTACTGCTGGTGGCGCCGGTGAACGAGCCTTTAACGTGACCAAACAATTCCGACTCGAGTAGTGTTTCCGTCAGGGCTCCGCAATTGACGGCGACGAAAGGCGCGCTCGCGCGCGGACTATGGGTATGTATGGCGCGCGCGACGAGTTCTTTCCCGGTGCCCGACTCGCCCGTCACCAGAACCGCGGCGGGCGAATCAGAAACACGCGCGACCATCTTGTACACTTCCAGCATCGATGGAGTGCGCCCGATGAGCCCGGACGTGCGCCCCTGATCTTCCAGAATTGCCGATGGTTGCCTCGCTGATCCATTGGCGAGAGCTCGTCGGGCTATGGCTACCAACTCATCAATGTTGAAGGGCTTGCTGATATAATCGAACGCTCCCTCTTTGACGGCGCGGACAGCGGTCTCGATTGAGCCAAACGCCGTCATCAGGACGACTGGAATCGCGGAATAATCACGGCGCACCAACTCGAGCAAAGAGAGACCGTCGAGACGCGTCTTCATGCGAATATCACTAACTCGCCGCTATGCTCAAAGCTGGTATCAAACCCCTCGTGCGTGAAAACTTCACAAAGCAACTCACAAGTTACCATGTCATCGTCGACCACTAAGATGTGCGGCGGTTTACGCGGCATTTGTTTCTACCTCAAAATCCTCTGTTCTCACACTGCAGGGCGCGGCCACCGGCAGCGCCAACAAAAAGACAGCGCCTGACGATCCGGAAACTAGTTCGATGCGGCCGCGGTGTTCGGCGATGATGTCACGAGCGATTACCAGACCCAGCCCGCTCCCTGATTGTTTCGTTGTAAACATCGGCTCGAAGAGGTGCTCAACCACGTTAGGAGCAATCCCCGCACCGGAATCGCTAAACATTATTTCGACCTGCTGGTTCTGCGGCAGATAGCGCGTCGCGATCTCCAACTCTCCCCCATTTGGCATTGCATCGCAGCTGTTGTTTACGAGGTTGAGAAAGACCTGGTGCAAGCTCTCACGGTCCGCCGAAACGCGCGGCAGGTCCTCCTCGAGACTGATTGCAGTTTTAATATTCCGCGACTCGAGCATTGGTCCCACCAGCAGACCTAGTTCCTGGACTGCAGCGTTAATGTCCGTCGGTTCGAACGTTATCTTACGGCGATGAGTGCGCTCGAGCAGGCTCTTGACGGTTTGTACAATGATGCCTAACTGAGCATTGATTATCTTCAAACGGCGTTGCGTGTCCGGCGCGTCACGGTGATTGCGATCTAATAATTGCAGATGTCCGGCGACCGCATTCAGAGGCGTGCCTATTTCATGGGCCAGCGAGGCAGTTACCTGTCCAATCGCCGCCATCCTTTCCGAGTATGCCAGCCGCTGTTGCGTGCGGATAAGGTCAGTGTTTGCGGCCCGCAACTCACTGGTGGCAATTTCTACTTTCTTCAGCAACTCATTATTCAGCTCGCTGATCACGTTCAGCAAATCCTCGCGCTCGCGTGAGCGCTCCGCGATAACGTCCATCAATTGGTTGAAGCCGCGCGCCACTGCGCCCAGTTCGTCATCACGCCGCACGGGAGCGCGCGCCTGCAGTGATCCGCTGCGAGTCTCGGTCATCGCCTGTAAAATCTCTTTCACCGGGCGCCGAAAGAAGAAATTAAACAGCAAGTAAAGCAGTCCGACCGAAGCTAAAAGCGCTCCGAATAGCACCAGGTTGTATTCGCGATGCAGGTTATGAACAAGCTCATGATGAGCGCTCTTGAGCACCAGGGCTTCTATAAACCCGCTGTGTTGAGGGCTGCTGATGTCGGCCTTAAGCAACCAGTACTCACTGCTGCTGCGCGTAATCTCAGACGAGGTAACGTCCTCTCTCGGTTGCGTGGTAGCACTGTTTCCACTGTTGCCGAGTGACAACAACCCAGGTGCCCCGGGGGCCGTAGTAGCTACCAGTTGCGGGCCGGCTGAAGAATTCTGATAGACGTCGATCTGTTTAAAGTCCGGGCGCGAACCAGCTACCAACTGCATCTCTTGCTGCAGATCTGCCAGACTCGAAAAGTAGTCGTACACAGAAATCCGGTTCGTGAGTACCAGCGTTTGATTGATCGCATTTTCATAATGATCCTTTGCAATCACCGCGCGCGTCCTGACTGTGTGCAGGTAGGATGACGTGAAAAGAATCAGCGACATCGAAACGGCGACCAGTAGCAGAATCTTCCACTGCAGGTTAAGCCTGACACGCAAAGCTTGCCACCTCCTCGTAAGAAGATTTGGAAGAAACTCAATCATCGCTGTCTCGTTCGCGGCGAACTTAGGGCATGATTACCCCAAGCGGCTTCCACGCCTGGTTGGAGTACAGCAAGTCCCGTGCTCTACAGAAACAATAGCGAAAGAGACTCAGGTGTCAGATCTGCCTTGCAGATGGAGACAATGCTGATCAAGTTTCTCAGCCTCATAGGATGCAGGGTTCCCGAAGGCGTGTTGGCTACTCATTGGCTCAATATTGCGAAACGTCAGGATAGTTACGACTGGTAAACCGACTAGTAAACCAAGGCCATCCCAACATTGTCACGCCGGCGCCTCGTTCTAAGTGCGCTCCGATCTTGGAGCTATCATTGTACTTTGATTCATCCAGTGTGGCTTTATTTCCCCGCAGGGTGAAAGAGCCACACCAAAACCGGGTCATTTTGCAAATCGGGCAATCATTTCAGGCAAGCTTTATGGGGTGCTCCCCGAAGAGCTCATGGCATGTATATTGCGCGGTAAGTCCCACCTGAGAGAAAACAAAGTCGAGGGTTCCGAGAATCCTTCTTGCAATCAGGGATGGGAACCGTCGGTGACCATTTTTTGGCTTGTGCAGTAGTCGTGGGCGATACCAATAGGTCTCGAGGCTGATTCACTCATAGAGGGAGAGCAGAATGGGCACAAGGGTAAGAAGGTTCGACCTGGCAAAGAGCAGTCCAAAGTTCGCCGCAAAAAGAGAAGAGGATTACAGCCTTCACCAGAGAATTAACGCGTTGGCAACCTTGGCGTTGGCTTTCCTTCGGGCGGTGGAGGACTTGCGATCTGCGGTGAACAAGGCTACTACGAATCGCTCCCGAGCAGTTCGACCGCTCGACTCGTGCGCTTCTCTGCAGTGCGACAACCCAATCGACTTCTACAAAGACGTGGAAAGTTACGAGATCAATCTAATAAGGCAAGCGCTTAGACAGACGGAAGGAAACCAGCGGCGGGCGGCGCAACTGCTGAGCTTAAACGCGACCACACTAAACGCCAAGGTAAAGAACTACGGCATTGATAGATTCGGATTGGCTGTGCCGAGCGGAGCAATCCTGGAGTTGGCGTCAGACGCCGAACTCGTGCACGAAACAATTCAGACTGTTGACCAGCATGGAGCGCAAACGTTAACAAGCGGTGCCAGGAGGAAAGCCAAAGCAAGTTGAGGTAATTCGGCGCCATGGAATATTCCGTGAAATTCCGAGATTTTGGATCAAACTCAAACATTCGGATTGGAACGGCCCCCTTCTTCGTCTTTGAGACGATCGGATGGCCAGTTGGCGTTTCATTGAGGTGCAACACACTCCGGGAAACAGCAGCAGCCCAGGAACGGAAACACAAGGGGGATCATCGTGCGAGCGTACTCTTATGACATTCGGATTAGGGTCCTGCACGCGTACCAGCATGCCGAACAATCACAGCGGCAGATTGCGCGAAGATTCAATGTTAGTTTGAGTTTCGTGCGAGACCTCATTAGGCGCTATCGCGAGACCGGCAGCATCGCACCGAGAAAGTATCCGGGCAGGCCAAACTTGAAGATAGACAAAGATAGTCTGGAACTCATTCTTTCGCTGGCTGCCAGCGATCCCTTACTGCCACTTTCAACACTGTGCGAGCGATTGGCCCAAGAGCGGCAGCTTCGCGTTAGCCGCACCACCATGTGGCGAACGCTACAAAAGCATAGACCCAATAAAGTAATGCTGTCGTCTGCCTTGCACAAGCAACCGTCACTTCTCATATTGCAGCACACAGCAAACTCATCACTCGCAACAACAACTCAACCAAACCCTCAGCGTTAGATCGTGTGGCGCATAAATATGAAACGCGGCGACCCGTCAACCTTCTCCAGTCTATTGGCACTCGTGTTGCTTCCATAATTTTGGTACCCATTCCAAGTTTGAGGAGATTTTCGGCGATATTTTGAAGGTACTTGTCTTAATACCGTTGAGAAGTTTTAGCCTCGCTGATGGGAAGTCAGGGTTCTTGATCGCGGTTGGCCCGATCCTGGACCAGTTTCGTGGCTTCGCACGAATAGCTATCTATTAGAAAGGAAATCATACCGATGAAACGTTTGCTTAGGTTGATGATAATCCTGTGCCTTGGCGCAGTTCCTGGGGTGATTACCAGCGAGGTCTCTGCGCAAGACATTCAAACAAAGGGTTCAATCGGCGGAACGGTAGCGGACGCTAACGGCGCCGCGTTGCCCGGGGCGACGGTCACCGTTTCGGGTCCCGAAGGAGATCGTACTGCGTCGACCGGTACAAACGGCGTGTTTCTGGTGGATAACCTTACGCCCGCAAACTATACCGTGAAGGTCACAAACCCCGGTTTCAAGACCGCGATAGCGACCAACGTTCAGGTGTCAGTGGGTAAACAATCCACTTTGACATTGAGGCTCGAGCCAGGTGAAGTCTCGGCGACTGTCGAGGTCACCGACACCGGTGGTATCGACAGGGAAAGCACGGCAACGAGTTCGAACTTGAACGACCAACTCTTCAACAATATTCCGGTACAGCGTAGCGTCGCTAGTCTGTTCTATCTGGCGCCCGGCTCAACTGATAGTCTGGGTGGCGGCACGAATAATCCATCAATCTCTGGAGGTTCGGCGCTCGACAATCTATACGTTGCCGACGGCGTTAACATTACCGATTCTGCATTCGGGGGCATCGGCACGTTCTCGCGTTCCTATGGTGGCCTGGGCACCGGCATCACTACTGCCTTTGTGAAAGAGGTGCAGGTGAAGACCGCGGGCTTCGAGCCTCAATATGGCCAGTCCGAAGGTGGGGTGGTAAACATTATCACGCAGTCGGGCAGCAACGAATTTCATGGCTCCGCTTACGCTTATGGACGGCCCGCGGCGTTTGAAGCTACACGCAAGCAGCGCGACGATTTCAGCGCCAACAAGGTCGGCGAGATTCTGCATCAGGAATCTTACGACGCCGGGGTTGATGTCGGCGGACCATTCATTAAGAACAAGTTATTCTTCTTTGGCTCCTTCAATCCGTCAGTGCAACGAGATCTCGTGCAGGGAGCCGTCGGTTCCGGCTTGCTCACACAGCTCGGCGAACACGATCGTCGTTCTCGCTCATTTAACTACGCATTCAAGACGGACTGGACAGTCACTTCCAACCATCAGTTTACTTTTTCGATCTTTGGCGACCCGACTGTCACCAATAAGTCGTCGTTTAGGACACTGAATGTCGACAACACAACCGCTCAGAGCGTGCTCAACTATGGATCACGAAATATGTCGGTGCGGTACAACGGCTCACTTTCGCCTACCTGGACCTTAAGCGGCTCCTGGGCGTGGAACCACAACCATTTTAACGAAACTGGATTTGATAATTTTAATCAGATCCAGGATGCAACACAGACTGGAGGATTGCCGGGACAACGTGGTGCGTTTACACCAATAGGCCTGGGTTTCATTGAACCAACAACCGGGAACACCTATCGTTTGGAGGT
>WNFC01018652.1_pt1 | contig 12198 bp, 10 predicted proteins | sample 5400541 | NCBI WGS metagenome assembly WNFC01 (sample SAMN13153342, study PRJNA577476) | soil metagenome | isolation source: 120 cm saprolite under Douglas fir tree site 2 hole 2 replicate 1 | place: USA:California | collected 2015-04-18 | reverse complement strand
AGCGAGATGGAATTGTCACCTTGATTGGCGACGGCGAGGTCCAGAAAACCATCACCGTTGAAGTCCGCGACGACCACGGACCTCGGATTATTCCCCACAGCAAAGGGGGAGCCAGCCGCCTCCGCAAAAAGGCCGTTGGGCTTGCAGTTGGCGTCGCTATCTCCCAACAGAACGGAAATGTTGTTCGAAGTCGAATTCACCAGGACCACATCCGGCGGCTGGGCGGTTGGGCATTTCGTGTTGGTGTTGCGGAAAACGCCGGTTCCAATGGCGACTTGGCCGGTTTCATTGGCGCCCAGCGTGATCGGCGATGGTGTTATTTGAACGAAGTTTCCATTGTCCTGATTCTGCAGGATGACGAAGGTGTTGGCCTTCGGATCATCAAAAACAACCGCCAGATCGGGGAGAGTGCCGCCGGTGAAGTTATTGGCAACCAGCGCGGACGGATTGGCCCCAACGGCGAAGCTGGTCTCCGGGAAAATCGTGGAGCCAGGCACTCCCGTCAATGCGCTGCTGTTCCCCACACTTCCGGAGAGCAAAGAGAGCGTAATGGGAAAGCGATCGCCGACGAAAAAGCTGGCCGGCTTTCCGTCTTGCGCGCGCAGCAGCACCTGGCGCCCGCTCTGAACCAGCGAGAGAGAGTCGGAGAAATTGGCGGCGCCGCTGGGAAGGGTGAGTAGAAAAGTGGACAGGCCGCCACCGATGGGTACGACGGCCGGAATGCTGGAGAATCCCTTTCCAGCGAAGACTTGTTGAATGTTGGTGAGCAGGTTCGTCAGGGTTGTCGACGATTTGAGCTTATTCAGGTCGTTGGTACTCAGTGCGATAAGCTGCTCGGAAGCCGGAGGTGTAATTCCAAGAGCGCGCGCTTTGTTGCGGTCGACTTCGAGAAGCTCGATCTCCAGCATCACCTCGCCGCGGGCCCGTTCGAGTTGCTGGATCAGTTCACCGGCAAGGGCGAGCCGCTCCGGTGTGTCGCGCATGGTGATGGTGCGGCTGCGAGTGTCAAGATCGATGCGCGTTCCTCCGGTGATGTCGCGCAGGACGCGCAGCATCTCGGTGACATCTTCCGGGCCGATGGCTGTAGAAAGCGGAAAGGTCTGCTCCGCTTGCAGGCCGTACTGCCGCCGCTTCTCGGGCGTGTCTGGAGCGACAAACATCAAGGTGGGATTTAATGGCCGCCAAAAAGTCCCCGATTGCGTGCCGAGGAGGGACATGCCAGTGTAAAAATCCACACCGTCAACGTGCAGGCGCACGTTCCGGGCAGTGAGGTCCGGATCAAAGGTCGCTTTGACGCCAAAGAGGCCCGCCAGCTGTTCGTAGACCGTCTTGGTATCGCCGCGCAGGTTCAGGTTGTGCTTTCCGCCTTGCGGTTGCAGTCGCGGGAGGCCGGAGATTCCGGTCGTGGGCTTTGCACGTGGCTCGTCGTCCATGGCTTTGAGTTGAGCGAAACGCTCCTCGACGATTGTGTTTCCGGGATCGACCCGGAGCGCCGCTCCCAATTCCTCGGTGGCCTGGGTCAGGCGGCCCGCCAGGGCATCACGTTCTGCAGCCTCGACCTGGGCGCGAACCAGCCTGGAGCGGAGCGCGGCACCCCGTTCGACGATGGCCACATCTTGCGGGGCATAACGGGCGGCCTCTTCGTAGGCCGCCAGCGCTTCATCGAAGCGCCCAGCTGCTTCGGCTTTGTCGCCCCGCTCGGCAGCCTTCTGTGCACGTTTCGGATCGGGGCGCTCCATCGGGGTTTGGAGCTGCGATGGAGAGGGCGCCTGCGCGGGAACCTGCGCGCACAGCAGTAGAGACCAAAGCAAAGAGGTGCTTAGGCGGATGGTGCGCATGAGCATCAAACAGGATAACCTAACCTGAGAGAGCAAATAGGACCAACTTGGTCCGGTTGACGGAAGTTCGTCCGTGCGGTAGACTTAAATCGTAGTTGCAAGTCATTTACAACTGGAGTCTTCGTGCTCTCGGCATTTCTTATCGCACTTCGTGAAGGCGTTGAAGCTTCTCTCGTCGTCGGCATCATCCTCGTCTATCTTTCCCGCACGGGCCGCGGGCACCTGACACGTTTCGTCTGGTACGGCGTGGCAGCGGCTGCCGCGCTCAGCCTGGGAGTGGCGGTGGCCCTGGAGCGCTGGCGCATCAGCGAAGACGGCTTCGAGGGGCTGATGCTCCTCGTCGCTTCGGTCTTCGTTATTACGATGATCGTATGGATGAACCGCGTTGCGCGCCACCTGAAAAAAGAGATTGAGGCAAAGGTGGAAGCGTACGCAGAGAAGGCGGGAAGGGCAGCGGGCTGGGGCATATTCCTCTTTGTCTTCCTGATGGTCTTGCGCGAGGGCGCGGAGCTGGCGCTGATTTTGCGCGCCGTGGAGCTTTCGAGCGAAGGACTGCAGACGTGGATCGGAACGATTGCGGGGATCGCCGGGGCCGTCGCGGTGGGTCTTTTCTTCTTTAAGGGCACGCTGCGCGTGCCGCTGCACCGGTTTTTTGCGGCGACGAGCGTCATTCTAATGCTCGTGGCGTTTCAATTGGCGCTCACCGGCCTGCATGAATTGAGCGAGGCGCGCTGGCTGCCGTCGAGCAAGCAGGAGATGGCGATTCTGGGACCGATTGTCCGGAATGAGCTGTTCTTTTTCGTGTTTATTTTTGGCGCTGCGACTTTGCTGATCCTGCGCGAATGGCAGGCGGCATCGCATGACAAGAGCGCTCGGGGAACCATGAACGACGCGGAGAAGCGACTGATGGAATCCCAAAACCGGCGCCAGCGGCATTGGATGATGGCCGCAGCAATCGCGTCTCTCGCTGTGATTCTAGTGCTGACGGCGGATTTCATTTATGCGCGGGCAAACTCGGCGCCCCCGGCGGTCCGGCCGATCAACGCCGCGGGAGATATCGTGCGCGTGCCGGTCGGCGAAGTTCAGGATGGAAGCCTGCATCTTTTCACCGTGAATGCGGGCGGGCAGTCGCTGCGGTTCATGATCATTAAAAAACCGAACGGATGGGGAGTGGCGCTGGATGCCTGCCGCATCTGCGGCGCGGAAGGCTACCGACAGGATGGTCAGAACGTGATTTGCAGGCACTGCGCGTCGGCAATTTACATCCCGTCGATTGGCGATCAGGGGGGATGCAATCCGATTGGCGTGGCTTCGCACCTGGATGGCGGGGATCTGGTGATCGATATCTCGTCGTTGACGCAAGCCGCGAAGGAAATTCCGCAATAGGATGCGGCTCGCGGCTGGAGGGACCGGAGCAGCCTCCAGTAACAAAAGGTTTTCAGTAATCAGTATTCAGTGCGGAGAACGAAAACAATAAGAAACAATCAGCCGAATCCTTCGCTGAGAACTGAAAACTGAGAACTGGAAACAGAAGATTTTCGCACAACCATGTTTCTGAGAATTGTTGCCGATTCCTTTGGACGCCGTCCGCGCCACAAGCTCCTCACCGGGGCCGCGCTGGCTCTCGGTATGGGAGTTGTCACAGCGGCGCTGAGCGTATCGCTGGATGTGGGCGACCGGCTGGCGAAGGAATTCCGAAGCCTCGGCGCGAATCTTCTTGTGACGCCGCAAGCAGACTCGCTGCCGCTCGAAATCGGCGGCGTGGACTATCGGACCGTCAATGCGGGCGCGTATCTGCCGGAAGCTGACCTCCCAAAACTTAAGACCATCTTCTGGCACAACAACATTATTGGCTTCAGTCCAATTCTCGAGGTCCCGATTGAAGCTTGGTCACCGGCTTCCAAGTCCTGGATAACTCCCGCTGTCGCAGGCAATGCGACCTTGATTGGAACCTGGGCGCAACACCACGTAGCCATTCCCGACGGCACCACTTACCTCACCGGAGTTGAGAAAACAAATCCGTGGTGGCGTGTCCAGGGACAGTGGTTCGGCGAAGACTCGGTGCAATGCGTTGTCGGAGCGAACTTATCGAAAAAAGTTGGGGCAAAAATAGGCGACGATTTGAACGTGAGTTCCGGAGACCACAGGAAGTGGATCGCCTTGAAAATAGTGGGTCTGCTTTCATCAGGCGGGTCCGAAGATGATGCCGTCATCGTTCCGCTTTCAGTTGCCCAGCAAGTCGCGGGCAAGCCGGGCCAGTACCGAAAGTTGTACGTCAGCGCGCTGACGAAGCCGGAAGACGCCTTCGCAAAGCGCGATCCGAAGACGTTCACGCCGGCAGAGTACGACCGCTGGTTTTGCACGCCTTATATTTCTTCGATTGCGTTTCAGATTCAGCAGGAATTGCCGGGGACGGACGTGCGGGTGATTCGGCGCGTCGCGGAAGGGGAAGGTCAGATTCTGACGCGCGTGCGTATGCTGCTGTGGCTGGTCACGGGCGCGGCGCTGCTGGCGGCGGCGTTGGCAGTTGGGGCATCTTCGGCGGCTTCGGTGATTGAGCGGCGGGGGGAGCCGGATACGCGCTCGGGATTGTTCTTGCGCGCCTGCTTGGAGAAAGAATCTTTGGGGCTGCCCCTGAGCCTTCGCTGATCGTATTTCTCGTGATTCTTGGGCTTGCTGCCGGCGTCACGATTCTTGGCAGCGCCCTTCCGTTGCGCCGTGCTTCACGGTACGAGCCGGCCCCCATCCTGCGAGGCGAATGATGACAGGCTCTCGTGCAACAAATCGAGCCATGTTCTGGCGCATAATCCGACGCCTCCTCGGTGCCAACCGTGGTCGCCTCTTCGTCATGCTGTTGGCCCTGGGCGCGGGTGCTGCGGTCACCGCGGCCCTCCTCAATCTTCAAGTGGACGCCAAGCGCCGCCTCACTTCCGAATTTCGTGCTTTTGGCGCAAACGTACTCATTACGCCGCGCGCGTCAAATTTCCAGGGTAAGCCACCAACATTGCAAGACTCCATCTTGCAAAAGTTAACGGTCTCGAGCGATACAACTCGCGTGGAGAGTGTTGGGCTTCTTTATGCGGTAGCGAACATAACGGTTGACAGGCTTCACGCCGAGCTGCCCGACGGGCCCAGAGAGCAGACGCCCGCCGTGATTGTCGGTTATTCATCAAACGAATTCCGCGATCTGTTGCCGGCAAGAGCAGTTGAAGTTTCCCAGCCCCTTGGTTTTGAAACGAATCTTTGCTTTGCCGGCGTGAACGCAGCTCGCCAGTTGAACTTCCACGCCCGCGATTCGTTGCGGCTTGGCGATGGAAGCGATTGCTTCGTGCAGGAAATCGACAACTTCGGCGGCGTCGAAGACAGCCAGATTTTCGTCAAACTGGCGACGGCCCAGAATGTCGCGCAATTGCCGGGCGTAATCAGTTTGGCAGAAGTCCGCGTGTCTGGGACTCCACGGCAAATCGACGAGACAATCGCATCGCTTCAGCAGAGACTCCCTGATGCCGAAGTCCGGCCCATTCGGCAGTTCACCGAAGGCGAAGCCAAGATCTACAACCGGATCAGCGGGTTGCTGACGGCGACGGTGGGGATCGTGCTGTTGCTCACGGCGCTTTGCGTGATGGCGGCGATGACCAACGTGGCGATGGAGCGAAAGATGGACGTTGGCTTGATGAAGGCGATCGGCGGCTCGATGCGCCGCGTGCTACGGCTGTTCCTTGCGGAGGCGGCGCTGCTTGGACTTGCGGGCGGCATCATCGGCGCGGCGGCGGGGATTTTTCTGTCGATCGGTTTGGGCAAAGCGGTCTTTGGCGTGGCGGCGCGGCCGCGGCTGATTGTGTATCCTGTAGCGGTGGCGCTAACGACGATCGTTGCCATCGTGAGCGCATATCCGCTGCGGCGGCTGGCCAATATCCGCCCGGCATCGGTTTTCAGGGGTGAAGCGTGAGTTCCGTCGCTCCAGCGCAGCCGCTAACCGCGGCGAAGCAAGTGGTCATCGAAAATCTGATCAAGCAGTACGGCACGCTGCGCGCGCTCGGCGGCGTCAGCTTCGATGTGAACACCGGCGAATGGGTCGCGCTCATGGGCCCTTCGGGTTCCGGGAAAACCACCCTGATCAATATTCTGGGCGGCCTGGACACGCTTACATCAGGACATGTGGTCGTTGACGGCGTCGATCTTTCGAAACTTCGTGAAAACGAACTCGTCCGTTACCGCGCGGAAAAGGTCGGCTTCGTTTTCCAGCAATTTCATCTCGTGCCGTATCTGACGGCGCTGGAAAACGTGATGCTCGCGCAATATTTCCATAGCGTCACGGACGAAAAGCAGGCCGAAGAAGCGCTGAAGCGCGTGGGCCTTGGCGACCGCCTGACGCATCTCCCCGCGCAGCTCTCCGGCGGCGAGCAGCAGCGCGTTGCCATCGCGCGCGCGCTGATCAATCAGCCGAAGATCATTCTCGCCGACGAGCCGACTGGAAATCTCGACGAGGCCAACGAAACGATCGTCATCCAGATTTTCCGCGAACTGCACAACGCCGGGCACACGATCCTGATGGTGACGCACGACCCGGACATCGCGCGCCAGGCTGACCGCCGCATCGAGCTTGCTCACGGCCACCTGCACTTCGACACGGCGCAGCATGGTCCGGGCCATCCGCTGGCTTGTCCTCTCGCAGACACGGCGGACTGTTGCACACCCATTTCCACCGACGACGAAATCCGTTTCGACCATCTCCTCGAGCAGATTTGGATCTGCGGCGAGGAAGGGAAGCCGGCGCAGGCGGAGTTCCTTCACGCTACCGGCCCATCGGGGAGTCTGCCGGTGGTAAGCAACGAGCCCGCCGCGCGGGTTCTTTCGCGCATGTCCGATCTGCGATTAGTGCAAATGCAAAATGGGGAAGTGCAACTCACGCCCGTGGGCAGCCAGCGTGCACGCGACGTTGTCCGGCGTCACCGCCTGGCCGAGCGCCTCTTCAAGGACACTTTTTCGATCGAGGATTCCGAGGCGCATACGCAAGCCTGCAAATTCGAACACATCATCAGCCCGGAGCTGGACCAGCGCATTTGCACGTTCCTCGGGCACCCGAAGACCTGCCCGCACGGGAATCCCATTCCGCCGGGCGACTGCTGCGACGGCAAGTCCAAGGGCTGATCGCAAAACCAAACCATGCCGACTCCTCTCGACCCGCGAAAAAAACCAACGAGCGTCAAGATTCACGTTTCGGGCGGCACGGGTGTGGACGTCACCTGGGCCGACGGCCACTCGAGCCATTACGAGTTTGCCTATTTGCGCGAGGAATGTCCCTGCGCCACCTGCAACGATGCGCGAGAGAAGAAGGCGTCGCTCGGTGCGGCAGCTCCGGCGTTCTTATCATCTCCCGCGTTACCCATGTTCAAGCCCAAACCGCGCGCCCAGGCCGCCACGCAGGTGGGCAACTATGCCATTCAGATCAGCTTCACCGACGGTCACTCTACCGGCATCTACAGCTACGACCATCTCCGCAACATCTGCCCTTGCGCCGAATGCGCCAAGACCTTCCGTACGGTGACTGCCGGCTAAATCGTTTGAATGATTCAAGAAGGGCCGTTCAACTAGACATCCGCTGCGAAAAATGCGAGCATTTTAGTCTGCAAGCTAGCAAAACCCATACATGAGCAGCACTCCCAATAGCCCTGCTGCCGCAGGCAGCCGTGGCAACGGTATTCCGCGTGTCATCGTCGCCACCACAGCCCTCCTGACATTCATTTCGTTTTGGCGAGCGGCGGCCATCGTGCTTAACGACCTTGCCTCCTCGGCGTACTACGCCGGCGGCGAGGCGGAAGGCTACATCGGCAAGACCGCGCCGTGGTTCATCCTCGCCATCATGCTGTTTTCGTATGCCGTGCGCGCAGTTTACGTGGAAAGCTGCAGCATGTTCGTGCGCGGCGGCGTGTATCGAGCCGTGAAAATGTCCCTCGGCGGGACGCTCGCGAAATTCAGCGTTTCCGCGCTCATGTTTGACTACATCCTCACGGGGCCGATCAGCGGCGTCGCGGCAGGCCAGTATCTCGCGGGACTGATCAACGAGCTCCTGCAGTATTTTCACGTGAGTGGCCCGCTTTCTTCAGGAACAATCAGTTTTATTGCCGCGAGCTTTGCTGCCGTCGTCACACTTTATTTCTGGTGGCAGAACACCAAGGGCGTTGCCGAGTCCAGCGAAAAAGCGCTGCAGATCATGAAGCTGGTCACGGCGATGGTCGTGATGCTCATCGCCTGGTGCGTCTACACGGTCGCGGTGCGCCATTCCGCGCTGCCTCCTTGGCCACACCCGCGCAACCTCAGGCTGAGCACCAGCGCCCTCGGCTGGCTCGCGCACAGCAGCCTTCCTCACATATTCGGCATCATTGCCATCTTCATCGCCCTCGGCCACTCCGTGCTGGCGATGAGCGGCGAGGAATCGCTTGCGCAGGTCTATCGCGAAATCGAAAGCCCCAAGCTCCCCAACCTGAAAAAGGCCGGCGCAGTCATTTTTATCTACAGTTTGGTGTTTACCTCCTTGGTTTCCTTTTTTGCCGTGATGATCATTCCGGATGGGGTCCGCCAGCAGTTCCTCGAAAACCTGATCGGCGGGCTGGCGATGAATCTCGAAGGGCCATTTATCGCCCGTCTGATATTCCACGGCTTCGTTGTCGTGGTGGGCACCTTGATCCTGGCGGGTGCGGTCAACACGGCCATCGTGGGTTCGAACGGCGTGCTGAACCGCGTTTCTGAAGACGGCGTGCTCAGCGCATGGTTCCGGCAGCCCCACAAGCGGTTCGGTACAAGCCATCGCATCATCAATATCGTCGTGGCTCTGCAGGTCATCACCATCATCATCAGTCGAGGCGACGTCACTTTTCTCGCGAACCTCTACGCTTTCGGCGTGATCTGGAGTTTCGCGATGAACGGCCTAGCGGTTTTCGTTCTCCGCTACACGAGCCCCGGACAGCGGGAATTCCAGGTTCCATTGAATTTCACATTCCGTGGCGTGCAGATTCCCGTGGGACTCGGTTTGATCACCTTAATGCTGTTCTTGATCGCGGTCATTAACCTGTTCACCAAGCCCATCGCCACGATGGCTGGCGGAGCCTTTTCCGTTCTGCTTTACATTGTGTTCACAATTTCGGAACGCCGGGGCAGACGCGGCGGCGCAGCTCACGTCGAGATGGATCAGTTCAATCTCGAGTCGGAATCAGAATTGACTCCCGAGGCCGTGGGTGCGCGCCCCGGCAATATCCTCGTCCCGATCAGCAACCACTACGCGCTCTATCATCTCGGAAACGTGCTGGACCGCGTTAAGCCCGGGCGCCGCGACGTTGTTGTGCTCCATGTTCGGCTCTTGCGCCGCTCGGCTTCGGGCGAAAATGAACTCGAGGCCGATCAGCTTTTCGGCAGCATCGAGCAACAACTCTTCTCTCAAGCGCTCTCCATGGCCGAAAAACGAGGCAAGTCGATCCGCCTCGCCGTCGTGGCCGCGAACGATTTGTGGGACGGTATCTTGCGTGCCGCGAACTCACTCCATTCCAGCACCATTGTTGCTGGGCGTTCGACGAAGGAATCGAACGAGGAGCAAGCGCGGCAGATCGGTGAATCCTGGGAAAAACTTGGCGATCAGAAGCCGCAATTCAATCTGGAAATTCATTTACCCAATGGGGACAAGCTTTACAAAGTCCTCGGGCCGCATGCGCCAAATCTGACCGCCAACGAGGTCAATCTTCTGCACCGCCTGTGGCTACGTTTCAGTGACGCCGTGGCGCCCCTGGAAATGCACCATCACGATGTCGTGCACTTCGCGCTGGAAGAAGTACAAAAAGAGATGGAGGAAGGACACGAAGATATCGTGGTCAACCGCCTTCGTGCGCATCTCGAGGCCAACCAGAAGAAGAAAGCTCCGAAGACTTGAGACAAATCAGTTTTCAGTTCTTAGTTCTTAGTGTTCTCTTGTGGGTTGAATGTCTCTCATCCCTGCAGCTGTGCTCCCTACTGAGAACCAATTACTGAGCACTATTCACGGCCTCATGCGAGCTGCGCCGTGCAGTGACCGCAGCGCTTCGCCGCCAGCGGAATCGCCATTGCGCACTGCGGGCAGTCTTTCGTCGTTGGCGCAACGGGGGCTTCCGGCTTTCTGGTCCAGCGATTTACCTGATGTACCACCAGGAATACGGCGAACGCCACGATCGGGAAATTAATCACGGAGTTCAGGAAGATTCCGTAGTTGAGCGTCGCCGCGCTGTGGGCCTTCGCGTCGGCAAGCGTTTCGTAGGATTTGTCGCTGAGATTGATGAATAATCCTGAAAAATCCACGTGACCGAGCAACCGGCCGATCGGCGGCATGATCACGTCTTCCACCAGCGACGAGACAATCTTTCCGAAGGCCGCGCCGATAATCACGCCGACCGCCAAATCCACGACATTGCCACGCATGGCAAACTGCTTGAACTCTTTCAGCACGGGCGTTCTCCTTTATTTTTTCGATAAAGAAATTTGACGGCCCCAGGCGGATTTCCAAACATGAGGAGGGCTGTCTGTTACGCGGATTATAGTCGAAGCGGAAGAGAAACAAAGACGCGAAGACGGACTAGCTTGGGATTTCCCGCCGCGCTCTTCGGGGTGACTCTCTTTTAGCGCGGCCGGAAGATCAAGTACGAGGCAATCATGCCGCGCAATAGGAGCAGGCCGCCGCCGGCCGCGAGCATTGGACCAACCCAAAGGAACGGCACGCGAGAAATCACGAGCATGAGGACGCCCAGAAGTGCGAGCGACAATCCGCGCGTCCAGTTCTCCCAGCGCAACCACCACTGGCCCGGCTTGTACAGCGCGCGCAGGCCCCACACGATCAGCGCCGCACTGAGAATCAACCAGGCTGCCCCGTGCCGGTCCACATAAATGCGCCGCGCCAATCCCAGCCAGATCACCAGAAAGCCGAGCAAAACGAAGATCAACTCGATCATGAAGCGGAATAATCGCTCGGGCGTGAGCATTGCGATTGCGTCCGCTTAAGCGACGCGTTCGATGCGCAGCTTGGTGATGGACACGGGTGTTTTTGGGCGATCGTTCGAATCGCGCGGCACATTCGAGATTTTGTCCGCCACGTCCTGGCCTTCGACGACCTCACCAAAGATGGTGTGGCGGTTGTCCAGCCAGGGCGTCGCCGCCACGGTGAGGAAGAACTGGCTCCCGTTGGTTCCCGGCCCGGAGTTGGCCATGGAGAGCTTTCCGGCCTTTGAATGCTTCAGCGAAGGATGAAATTCGTCGGCAAATTTGTAACCCGGCCCGCCCATTCCGCTGCCCTGCGGGCAGCCGCCCTGAATCATGAATTGCGGAATCACGCGATGGAAGATCAATCCGTCGTAGAAAGGTCTTTTTTCCTTCTGGCCGGTTTTTTCATTCGTGAATTCTTTCGTGCCCTCGGCAAGCCCGATAAAATTCGCAACCGTCTTTGGCGCTTCGTTTTCGAGCAAGCGCACCACAATGTTTCCCTGTGAAGTTTCAAAAATAGCGTAGGTTCCTGCCGGCCGGCTCATCCGATCTCCTTGTGTACCGGATTATCGTACACGAGCCAGAGTGTGGCGCGCCACTTCACGACGGTCCGGATCCTTTCTTCCGGCGGGAGCGCGTGACAAAGTCGAGGACAAGCTCGAGGACTCTTTTCGTCCTTTCTACCAGCCCTTTTGTTTGCGAAGCTCCGTGATATGCGCGGTATGATGCTTCCCGTGCCACTCGTAAACGAACAAGAGCCAGTCCACAGTGCGCTCGCCATGCTCGGGGTGGACGAGAACCCTCGCGAAATGTTCGGGCTTCAACGAGCGCCACAGCCTGTCCCACCGGGAGTGCACCGAATCCAGCAGCGTCTGCGAAACCTCGATGGGCGCCGATTTTGAGTCTGCCAGTTCGGCCCAGGCCGCTTCGTTGTAGGGCTTGATTGTCGGCTTGTCCTCGGTGAGCGCCAACTTCAACCGGACGTAAGCATTGAGGTGGCTGTCCGGAACGTGATGCACGACCTGGCGCACAGTCCAGCCGCCTTCGCGGTACGGCGTGTCAAGCTGCGCGTCGCTCAGACCCTTTGCCGCCGCGCGCATTTTGGCCGGTGTAGCCGCAATCTCATCGATTGCCTGCTGGCGCCTGGCCGGCGTTACTTGCGCGGGCATTTCAAATTTTCCAATCGGGTAGCGCGGATCCATGGCGACTTTCTCCTAAGGCAACCTGATATTTCTTTGGACTATAGCGGCCGCCGTTCCCACCGGTCAATGCCGCTCGCCGGAAAAGCCATCTCCAATTTGGCCGCCCACATTCCGAATCGCGGGGGAGGGAATGCTACAATACCGGATTGCTTTGTATCCGG
>WNFC01023956.1_pt1 | contig 12199 bp, 10 predicted proteins | sample 5400541 | NCBI WGS metagenome assembly WNFC01 (sample SAMN13153342, study PRJNA577476) | soil metagenome | isolation source: 120 cm saprolite under Douglas fir tree site 2 hole 2 replicate 1 | place: USA:California | collected 2015-04-18 | reverse complement strand
CGTAGAGGAAGTTCTCGACCATGTCACGCGCCCGCTCCGTCTCGCCGTCCGCGAGCAACCCGACCTGGATGAAATAGCTGTCCCAGCCGTACATCTCGTTGAAGCGGCCGCCGGGAACCACGTAGCGGCGCGGCAGGTACAGCAGGCCGGGGTCGGCCGGCATCGCACGGTCGCGGGGAAGGACGCGCAGCTCGATGTGCGCGAGGTCCTCCGGCGTCATCGTGGTCTTGAGCACGGCCTCCACGGCGGGGCGGTCTTCGTCCGCGGGGAGGTACACCGGCCAGCCCTGGCCCGGGGCACGCGGGAACTTCGGGTCGGGCGCGGCCTTCGCGAGGTCTCGGGTCGACCGCGTGAGCGTGGTCCAGCCCTTCTTGATGTACGCGCGCACGGCGGCCACGCGTGCGGGCGACAGCGTCTCCGCCGGGGGTAGGGGAGCGGCGGCGGCGGTGGCGGCGATGGAAAGACAGGACGCGATCAGGGCGCGGCGAAGGCTCGGGGCCATGGGGTTCTCCCTCGCGTGCATTGTGCATCGGCCGCGCGAGAATGGGGCGTGCGCATCCTCGAGATAAGGGAGACCACGAGCCCCATCGGGTCGAAGGTCCGGAACGCGTACATCGACTTCGGCCGGATGACGACGAGCCTCGTCGCCGTCGTCACGGACGTGGTCCGCGACGGCCGGCGCGTCGTCGGCTACGGGTTCAACTCGAACGGCCGCTACGGCCAGGGCGGGCTCATCCGCGAGCGCTTCGCGCCGCGCCTGCTCGAGGCGGATCCGGAGAGCCTGCGCGACGCGACCGGCGAGAACCTCGACCCCGACCGCGTCTGGGCCGTCCTCATGCGGAACGAGAAGCCGGGCGGGCACGGCGAGCGCTCGGTCGCGGTGGGGACCATCGACATGGCCGTCTGGGACGCGGTGGCCAAGATCGCGGGGCGTCCTCTGTTCCGGCTCCTCGCCGAGCGCCACGGGCGCGCCGCCGATCCGCGCGTCTTCGTGTATGCCGCCGGTGGCTACTACGCGCCGGACAAGGGGATCGACGTCCTGCGCACGGAAATGCGGAGCTACCTCGATCGCGGCTACACCGTGGTGAAGATGAAGATCGGGGGCGCGCCGCGGGCGGAGGACCAGCGGCGCATCGAGGCCGTCCTGACCGAGATCGACGGCGCCGCGCGTCTGGCCGTGGATGCGAACGGCCGCTTCGACCTTCCGGCCGCGATCGCGTATGCGCGCATGATGCGGGACTACCCGCTCTTCTGGTTCGAGGAACCGGGCGATCCCCTCGACTACGCGCTGCAGGCGGCGCTGGCCGCGGAGTATCCGGGGCCGCTGGCGACGGGGGAGAACCTCTTCAGCCACCAGGACGCGCGCAACCTGCTGCGCTACGGCGGACTGCGCCCCGATCGCGACTGGCTGCAGTTCGACTGCGCGCTCTCGTACGGCCTGTGCGAGTACCAGCGCACGCTCGAGGTGCTCGAGACGGAAGGCTGGTCGCGGACCCGCTGCATTCCGCACGGCGGGCACCAGATGTCCCTTCACATCGCGGCCGGCCTCGGCCTGGGCGGCAACGAGGACTACCCGGACCTGTTCCAGCCCTACGGCGGGTTCCCGGACGCGGTGCGCGTCGAACACGGCTACGTCACCCTGCCCGAGCAGCCGGGCCTTGGCTTCGAGGGCAAGGCCGAGCTGATCCGGCGCCTGCGCGCGCTGGCCGAGTAGACGGCGCGGATCGCCGCCGGCCTATTCGTGGACGGTGTCGAGCGTGACCTTGGCGTCTTCGGCGCCGACGCGGAGGCCGCGCGCCGTCCCCTCGATGTCTCCCTTCGCCGCCGCCGCGTCTCCGGACTTCGAAAGGCGGACGGTGACGTCGAGCGGCCCCGCGAACGCCGTCCCCGCGATCATGGCGTCGCGGCCGGAGATGCGGAACTTGAAGGGGAACGTCACGTTGTCCTCGCGCCGTACGGCCAGGATGCGGTGGTCGGCGGCGGAGCGGGCGATGACGAACAGCGCTCCGCCCGCGGCGCGCGACTGGAGGTTGGGGGAGACGGTGATCGTGCCCGCGATCGATGCCGCATCGCTGGCCGCCGCGCCCGGCGGCGGCGCGGCGTCGACGGGAGGATGGCCGGGGGGCAGCGACGATGTCAGGGGCCGCAGCGACGACGCGGGAGCCGAGCCCTCGTCCGGAGGCGGTGCCGGCTTCTCGCGGCACGAGGAGAGGACGGCGGCGAGGAGACAGGCTCCGAAGGCCAGACGTGCATCGCGCACGGGATCATTCTATGCGATGGGTTCGTGCTTTCGCGGCGGCGATCAGGCTGAGTCCGCCGACGAGCGTTCGTATCTCCTGGCGCAGCATGTCGACGGCGGCGCGCTGGTCGGGCGGCATCTCCGGCGCGGTGGCCAGATATTCCCCGCAGGCGAGGATCGCGTTGGCGGCCTCCCCCACGCGATCGATTTCCAGCACCGGCGCCTTGGGCGACGCGGCCGGCTCGTCGTCCTTCATGACGTGCGAACCGCTGCGATACATGCCGCTGGTGTCGTAGGGGCAAGCGTTCGTGCTCATCATCATTCTCCAGTCGGGAGGTGTGGAATCCAACGGTCGTGCCGCTCCGTCCGGCCCGGCGATGGGCTTCGGCAACTGCCGATGAGCCCATGACATTAAGGGCGTCGGCGCGCCCCCGGCCATGGGCCGCGCCGACGGGTTCGGGCGCAATTCCTCCCGATCCGCCGGGACTGTTTCCCGGTCCCCTTGACGGCTCCGGGCCCGCACGCGACGATGCCCGGGCCAGATGAAGAAGGCCCTCGCCGCCGCTCTTGCTGCTCTCGCCTCCCTCTTGTTGCTCGCGGTTCACCACCTCGAGCGGCCGGCGGAGCCGGCGCCGGCGTCCCTCTCTCGATCGGCGCCGCCGCCCGCGATCGCGCTGGGCGATCCCGAGCTCGAACGACAAGTCGCCATCGTCATCGAGAGCATGGACCGGACGGGGAGGCCCCCGGCGGGCGTCGCCCAGGGTGGACGGCGCAGCGGTCGTCGCGGCGTCTTCGAGAACGCGGAAGGCCGCCTACCCGTGCAGCCGGGCGGCTACTACACGGAGACCGACGTGTGGCCTCGCGCCGAGGGCGGCCGTGGCGCGCGCCGGCTCATCTTCGGCAGGGGACGCGAGGTGTACTACACCGCGGACCACTATCGGACGTTCGTGAGGATCCGGTGAGCGGCTTCGTCGACCTTCGTGCGCTCCTGCCGCGGCTCCGCGGCCGTCGCGTTCACGTCTTCGGCGCGGCGGAGGAGCCGGCGCTGCGCGCGACGCTGAGCGCGGCCGGGTTCGAAGTCGTCACGCTGGTGGGCACGGCCATCACGAACGAGAGCAGCCTCTTCGAGGAGATGGCGCGCGCCTTCGCCTTTCCGGACTACTTCGGCCACAACTGGGCGGCCCTGACCGACTGCCTGCGCGACCTGCGCGGCCGCGACAACCCCCGCCTCGCGCTCCTCTGGGTCGGCGCGGACGCGAGCCTGGCCGCGGATCTGCAGACGTTCCTGGACGCCGTCCTCGTCTTGGACGAGGTGGCCGCGGAGCTCAGCGATGACGACGAGTTCGGGAAGGCCCACCAGCTGGTGGTGTGCCTCCTAGGGCCCGGTGCCGGGTTCCCGGCCTCCGCCTGAGACCGCCGCCGCTTCCGCCAGCAGCGCATCCAGCTTCTGCACGAACGCGCTGCGCGGCAGGACGGTCGTGCACCCGGCCTGCGCGGCGTCCCGGCCGCGCTGCGCTTCCACGTGGCTGAAGAAGCCGACCACCGGCAACCCGGCGAGCGCGGGGTCGGCACGCAGCCCGGAGAGCGCGTCCGCGACCCCGAGGCGTGGCGAGTCCAGGTCCATGATCACCAGGCGCGCGCCGGCGCGGGCGGCCGCCACCGTATCCGCGGCCGTGCGCGCGGCCTTCACCTCGAGACCGCGGCCCCTGGCCGCCTCGCGGATGCGGCTCAGGAACATGAGGTCGTCGACGAGCGCGACGACGGCGGCCACCCGTCAGCTCACCGTCTCCGCGACCCGGACGCGGTCGCGGCCGCCGGCCTTGGCGCGATAGAGGGCGGCGTCCGCGGCCTTGAGCAGCGCTTCCGCCACCGTCCCATGATCGGGGAACACGGCGACGCCGACGGAGATCGTGACGTTGCCCAGGGGCTGATGCCCGTACTCCACGCGCAGGCGCGCGGCCCCCTCGCGCAGGAGCATGGCGCGCTCCTCGGTATCGTCGGCGGAGGCGTCGAGCAGGATCAGCGCGAACTCCTCTCCCCCGTAGCGGCAGGCGATGTCCTCGGCGCGGGTCTCCCGTTGCAGGAGCGCGCCCATCTCGCGCAGGAGCGCATCGCCGGCGGCATGGCCGAAGGTGTCGTTGAAGCGCTTGAAGTGGTCGATGTCGATCATGATCACGCCCATGGGCGTGCGCCGCCGCTTCGCCCGTCGCAGCTCGCGGTCCAGCGACTCCTGCATGTAGCGCCGGTTGAACAGCCCGGTCAAGGGGTCGCGGATGGCCTGGTCGCGCAGGCTCTCCTGAAGGCGCAGGTTCGAGAGGGCGAGGGCGACCTGGTCGGCCACGGTGAAGGCGAGCTGCCGGCGGGCCAGGGCGTGGTGGGGCGCGAGCGCGCTCTCCGGCTTGGCCTCGCGCGGCCCCTCGATCAGATGAAGGACGCCGAGCGCCGTCGTCTGCGCCATCAGCGGCACGCAGACGTACGCCGCGGGCGGGGGCGTGCCGACGTGCCGGCACACGAGGCGGGCGTCGGGTCCCTCCACGACGTGGGGCCGTCCCCGTCGCAGCGCCCAGCAGTCGTCCGGCGTGAAGACCTCCTCCGCCGGGGGCGGCGTTCCCCAGGCGGCCACGCACTCGACGAGGTTGTGACCCTCGCTGAGCATGCACAGCGCACCCGGCTCGTCGGGGAACAGCGAGCCTCCGTACTGCGCGAGCACGGCGTAGGCCTCCTGGACGGAATGGCAGGCCTGCAGGTGGTCGCCGATCTCGTTGAGGAGCCGCATGTCCTGCGCCCGCTGCTGCAGCTCTTCTACCCAGTCCACCAGGCGCTCGTTCGCATCCTTGAGCTCGGCCGTGCGCGCTTCCACCCGCTTCTGCAGCTCGTCGCGCGTCCCGCGCAGCGCTTCCTCGGCCTGCCGGCGCTCCGTGATGTCGCGCAGGAACGCCGTGTAGAGGGGCTCGCCCTCCCCCTCGATCGGGGTCACCGAGACCTCGACCGGGAACTCCGTGCCGTCCGCGCGCATGGCCACCCGCTCGACGCGCCGGCGCAGGGCGCCCGCTTCGCCGCGCAGGAGGGACCGGTCCAGGGCCGCCTCCGCGCCGCCGCGCAGCCGCGGCGGCACGATGAGCTCGTCGACGCGCCGCCCCACCGCCTGCTCGCGCCGGTATCCGAACGTCTTCTCGGCCGCCGGGTTGAACTCGACGACGTGGCCCGCCTCGTCCATCGTGATCACGCAGTCCAGGGCGCCTTCCAGGATCGCGCCTTTGCGGGCCTCGCTCTTGCGCAGGTCTTCCGTGGCCCGGTCCATCTCCACCTGGCGCTTCTCCAGCGTCTCCGCCATCTCGTCGAACTCGCGCGCGAGCTGGCCCAGCGCGCCGGGCTCTCCGGCCATGCCGGTGCGGATGGCGAGGTCCCCGGCGGCCAGGCCCGTGGTCGCGGCCAGGAGCGCCTTCACGCGGCGCACGATGAAGAGGTCGCCCGCCGACCAGGCGGCGAACACGCTGAGCAGTCCGGCGATGCCGACGGCGGCCAGCATGCGCATGAGGCGCCGATTCGCCTCCGCATAGGCCTCGCCGGGGGACACCCCGACCGCGACGTAGAGCTCCGCCTCGTCCGACCGCGTCGCCAGGGGCGCGAACGCAAAGAGGCGCTCCACCCCATCGGGCCCGACGTTCTCGGACGTCCCCTCGCCTCGCGTCCGCAGGATGGTCTGCACGATCGGCGCGCGGGAGACTTCGCCGAGGCCGCGCCGGGCGGGGGGCTGGCGCGCGAGCAGCGTCCCCTTTCCGTCCACCAGGAGAAGGACCGCGCCCGACGGGAGCTTGGCCGTCTCCGCGAAGTCCTGGAGCCAGGCCAGGTCGAGGAGCGCGTACACGACGCCACGCACCGCGCTAAGCTCGCCGAAGACGGGATAGCCGAAGGCGAGGGTGGGCCGCGGCGGAATCCCGGCCGCCTCGATCTCGCCGACCGCGAAGGAGCGAGTGCTGAGGACCTGCCGGAAGAACGGCCCTGGACGCGCCTCCCCGGTGCCGAGGGGAGGGAGGCTGCTGCAGATCCGCTCCCCCTGCGCGCTCAGGAGGCCGATGTCCGCGTAGATCGGATGCTGGTGGATCAGGCGCGCGAGGAGTGCGTCGCAGGCGCTGCCCGCGCCCTGGCGGATCTCGGGCAGCTGGGTGAGCGTGGCCAGGAAATGCCCGGTCAGCTCGACCAGCCGCTCGTGGTTGGCGGAGGCCAGCCGCGTGAGCAGAAGGGTGTCGTCCCGGACCCGGGCGCCCGCGGCGCGGCGCTCCTCGATCCCCGCGTGCACCGCGAGGCCAAGCGCCGGTAGCACGGCCACCAGGACCAGGAGGACGAGCCGCGCGCGGAGACCGGAGAAGGGGAGGCCCGCCATCACGCCCTCCTTCGAATGTAAGTCGAGATCCAGGGTGTCTGCGCGCAGTGCCAGGACGGAGCGGTCAGGAACGATTCTCATCAACTCGATCATTTCGACCAGCGCACCCCCACGCGGCTGGGCAAGGAGCACGACCGGACATGAGCGCCCTCAAAGGAAGCAAGACGCACGAGAACCTCAAGCACGCCTTCGCCGGCGAGAGCCAGGCGAACCGCCGTTACCTCTACTTCGCGCGCGCCGCCGACATCGAGGGCTATCCCGAGATCGGTGGCCTGTTCCGCGACACCTCGGAGGCAGAGACGGGCCACGCCTTCGGCCACATGGACTTCCTGAAGTCGGTCGGCGATCCCGCCACCGACGTGGCCTTCGGCAACACCCGGCAGAACCTGCAGTCCGCCATCGAGGGCGAGACCTACGAGTACACGCAGATGTACCCGGGCATGGCCCGGACCGCCCGCGAAGAGGGATTTCCCGAGATCGCGGAGTGGTTCGAGACCCTGGCCAAGGCCGAGCGCAGCCATGCCGGGCGCTTCTCCAAGGGCCTCGACGGTCTGAAGGAGCTCTAGGCCTGGTCTTCAACCCGTCCGATCCCGCCTTCCTGGACGTCGCCGCCGTCGCGAAGGAGCTCGCGCGCGTCACCGAGGTCTGCGACGGATGCCGTCGCTGCCATCGGCTGTGCTCGAGCTTCGAGTTCATGCTCGGCCGGGTCGACGCGCACGAAGGCGATGTCGCGAAGGTGACAGGCGCCGACTACCGTCGGATCGTCGACCTCTGCTGGCAGTGCAAGCTGTGCTTCAACCACTGCCCGTACACGCCTCCGCACCGCTTCGACATCGACTTCCCGCGGCTGATGCTCCGGGCCAAGGCGGCGCGGGCGGCGGCGGAAGGCGTGAGCTGGCAGGACCGGTGGCTGGGGAGCACGGACGCGCTGGGCACGCTGGGGTCGGCCACGGCCCCCCTCGCGAACTGGGCCAACTCTTCCGCGGCGGGGCGGGCGCTCCTCGAGAAGACGTTCGGGATCGAGCGGCACCGCGCGCTGCCGAAGTTCCATCACAAGACGTTCAACCGCTGGTTCCGCGAGCGCGGAGGCGGCCGCGTGGCCGAGGGGCACAAGGTCGCGTTCTTCACGACCTGCGTCGTCAACTACAACGAGCCGCAGGTCGGACGCGACGCGGTCTCCGTGCTGGAGAAGAACGGCTGCGCGGTGTCCTGCCCCGAAGGGCAGCTCTGCTGCGGGATGCCGTACCTCGACGGCGGGGACCTGGACGCGGCGCGCGCGAATGCACGCCGCAACCTCGACGCGCTGCTGCCCCTCGTGAAGGCGGGCGCGGACGTGGTGGTCACGCAGCCGACGTGCTCCTACGTCCTCAAGAAGGAGTACCCGCTGCTGGTGCCCGGTGAAGCGGCGGAGGCGGTGGCGGCGAAGACGTTCGACACCTTCGAGTTCCTGGTCGGCCGCCACCGGGAAGGGCACTTCTCCACGGACTTCAAGGGCCGCTCGCCGGGCAAGGTGGCCTATCAGGCCCCCTGCCACCTGCGCGCGCAGAACATGGGCTACAAGACGCGCGACGTGCTGCAGCTCATACCGGGCACGAAGGTCACGGTGGTCGAGCGCTGCACGGCCATGGACGGGACGTGGGGGATGAAGAAGGAGTTCTATCCCCTCAGCCTGCAGTTCGCGCGCAAGGCCGCGCAGGAGATGGAGGCGGCCCAGCCGGACACCTACGCCACCGATTGCTCGCTGGCCGCGCTCCAGCTCGAGGACGTGCGGGGCACCCGCCCCGCCCACCCCGTGAGCCTGCTGCGCGAAGCCTACGGTCTGGCCGAAGAGCGCTAGGACGCCATGCGCAACGTGGAGCGCAGCGAGATCAAGGACCTCGTCGCTTACGAGAAGGCCCGCGAGGCCATGCGCGCGCGCGTGATCGAGGTCAAGAGGCATCGTCGGGTGGCGGTGGGGCCGAACCTGACCCTCCTCTTCGAGAACCGCGACACCGTCCTCTTCCAGATCCAGGAGATGGTCCGCACGGAGCGGATCGTCGACGACGCGAAGATCCAGGAGGAGGTCGACGTCTACAACGCGCTCGTGCCCGACCGCGGCGAGCTCTCGGCCACCCTGTTCATCGAGATCCCGGAGCTGGTGCGGATGACCCAGGAGAAGGTGCGCGAGACGGTGAACCGGTTCCAGGGCCTCGACCGGGACAGCCTCTGGCTGGTGGTGGACGGGCTGCGCATCCCCGCGCGCTTCGAGTCCGGCCACAGCAAGGAAGAGAAGATGGCGGCCGTGCACTACGTGCGGTTCGCGGTGCCGGACGCGGCGCGGGCCGCCCTTTCCGACGAGAAGACGGTCGTGCGCCTCGTCGTCGAGCATCCGCACTACCGGGCGGAGTCGCGCCTCGCTCGGGAAACGCGACAGGCCCTGATCGAGGACCTGTCGGCCTGACCGCCGCCGCCGCCGCCGACTTGCGGGGCCTCCACCTCCTGGTTATGCTTTCCGGCTCCCACCCGAACCAAGGAGGATCCGTGCCCAGCTCACCCGCCCGCGTCGCGCTTGCCTGCGCGGTGGCCGTCCTCCTTGTCGGCTCAGCCGCATTCGCCCAGGGCTCGCCCGACCTCGTCGTCAGCCAGGTCTACGGCGGCGGCGGCAACTCGGGCGCGACCTACCGGAACGATTTCATCGAGATCTTCAACCGCGGCGCGGCGCCGGTGTCGCTCGGCGGCAAGTCGTTGCAGTACACGAGCGCGACGGGCCCGGGGAATTTCGGCGCCAACAGCGGCCTGATCACGGTCCTGCCGGCGGTGATGCTCGCTCCGGGCCAGTACTACCTCGTCCAAGAGGCCTCCAACGCGGCGGTGGGAGCGGTCCTGCCGCCCCCCGATCTGATCGCCACTTCGCCCATCAACATGGCCGCGGGAGCGGGAAAGGTCGTGCTGGTCAGCTCCACCTCGTCGCTCGGATGCAACGGCGGGTCGACTCCGTGCCCGCCCGCGGCGCTGGCCCTGATCATCGACCTCGTCGGCTACGGCACGGGCGGCAGCGGCGCCAACTTCTTCGAAGGCGCTGGCCCCGCGCCGACCTTGAGCGCGACCTTGGCGGCATTCCGCGGCAACGCCGGTCGCACGGACACCGACAACAACGCGAGCGACTTCACCGCGGCCATTCCGGCCCCGCGCAACTCGTCCACGAGTCTCCGGGCATCCGGATCCGCGATGCCCGCCTCGGTCTCCGCCGGAGACTCGACCACCCTGACCGTAACCGTCACTCCGGGCGCGAACCCGACCAGCACTGGGATCCAGGTCGCGGGCAACCTCTCCTCCATCGGCGGCAGCGCGACGCAGGCGTTCATCGACCAGGGTGACGGCACGTTCTCCTTCGTGGCGACGGTCGCCCTGAGCACGGCCAACGGATCGAAGTCGCTGCCGGTGACGGCCTCCGATGCGCAGGGTCGCGGCGCGAGCACGACGATCTCGTTGACCGTCACGGCGCCCGTACCGCAGGTCGCCATCCACGACGTCCAGGGTGCCGGCGTCTTCTCGCCGTGGGCGGATAACGTCGTGCAGGTCGAGGGCGTGGTGACGGCGGTGAAGGGCAACGGCTTCTTCATCCAGGCGCCCGAGTTCGAGAGCGACGCCGACGTCAACACCTCGGAAGGGATCTTCGTCTTCACCAGCAGCACCCCTCCGGCGGCGGCGGCCGTGGGCAACCGCGTCCGCGTGCGGGGCACGGTGCAGGACTTCATCCCGTCGAGCGATCCCCTGAGCCCGCCCGTGACGGAGATCGCCGGCTTCGCCACCGTGGTCGTCGTCTCCACTGGTAATCCGCTCCCCGCGCCTATCACCCTCACGCCCGCGGACCTCGATCCCGCGGCCACGATCAGCCAGCTCTCGAAGTACGAGGGCATGCGCGTGCACGTCGACGTGCTCGAGGTCGTCGCCCCCACCGGCGGCTTCATCAACGAAGCGGCCGCCACCTCGACCAGCAACGGCATCTTCTTCGGCGTGCTTCCGGGCACCCCGCGGCCCTTCCGCGAGCCGGGTATCGAGGCCCCTGCGGCCGCGCCGGCCGGAGTGCCGCAGTTCGACGCCAATCCGGAGCGCCTGCGGATCGACAGCGACGGCCAGGTCGGCACCACCGCGCTCGACGTGGCCACGGGCGCGCAGGTCTCCGACCTCACGGGCGTCCTCGACTTCGGCTCCCGCACCTACACGCTCGATCCGGATCCGGGGACGACGCCGACGGTCACCGGCAACGACGCGGCGGCCGTGCCCGTCCGCGCGGGAGCGGGTGAGGGCGAGATCACGGTGGCCTCGTTCAACCTCGAGCGGTTCTACGACACCGTCAACGATCCGTCGACGAGCGATGCCATCCTCACCGCGGCCGCGCTCGACCGGCGGCTGGCCAAGGCTTCCCTGGCCATCCGCGACGTCCTCCACACGCCGGACATCCTCGGCGTCGAGGAGATGGAGAACCTCACCACGCTCCAAGCGCTGGCCACGCGAATCGATGAGGATGCCGTCGCCGCCGGAGAGACACCGCCCGGATACCAGGCGTACCTGGAGGAAGGGAACGACATCGGCGGCATCGACGTCGGGCTCCTGGTGAAGGCCAGCCGCATCGACGCGATCGGGGTCGAGCAGCTGGGCAAAGACGCCACCTTCGTGCAGCCGGACGGTGCGACGGCGCTTCTCAACGACCGTCCGCCCCTGGTGATGAAGGCCGAGCTGAAGCCTTCCGGCAAGGAGTTGCCGTTCACGGTCCGGATCATCGTGAACCATCTGCGCTCGCTGAGCGGGATCGACGGCACCGACGGGGCACGCATCCGGGCGAAGCGCCTGGCCCAGGCCGAGTTCCTGGCCGATCTCATCAACGGCTATCAGCTCGCCGGCGAGAAGGTCGTCTCCGTCGGCGACTACAACGCCTTCGACATCAACGACGGCTACGTGGACGTGATCAAGACCGTGCGTGGCGGCCCGCCCGTCCCCTGCGAGGCCCTGCTCTGTGAGACGGAGCAGATCGTGCAGACGCCCCTCGTCGACCTCGCCCCCGCCGATCCCGTCCAGCACTACTCGTACGTGTTCGGCGGCAACGCGCAGGTGCTGGACCACATCATCGTGAGCCAGAGCCTGGCCGTGAACGAGTTCACCTACGCGCGCAACGACGCGGACTTCCCGGAATCGCTGCGCGCGGACGCGACGCGGCCGGAGCGGATCTCCGACCACGACGTGCCGGTGGCGTACTTCGCCGTGCCCCGCGATACCGTTCCTCCGGCCGTGTTCGTCACCGGAGTCTCCGAAGGGGAGACGTACGTGCGCGGCAGCGTGCCCGCCGCGGGCTGCAACACGTCGGACGACGCCGCGGGCGTGAAGACGGCCGCGACACTGGCCATCAGCGGCGGCGACGCCGACGGCGTGGGCGCCATCACCGCCACCTGCGCGGGAGCGGAGGACAACGTCGGCAACGTGGCCGCCGACGTCTCGGTGCACTACCGCGTCGTTTCCGACGACGTGAACGACCCCCCGACCGCGGGCGGCGACGTCAAGAGCACCGACGAGGACTCGGCGCTCACCTTCCCGGCGCA
>WNFC01007241.1_pt1 | contig 12201 bp, 7 predicted proteins | sample 5400541 | NCBI WGS metagenome assembly WNFC01 (sample SAMN13153342, study PRJNA577476) | soil metagenome | isolation source: 120 cm saprolite under Douglas fir tree site 2 hole 2 replicate 1 | place: USA:California | collected 2015-04-18 | reverse complement strand
GGCCGCTCCAGGCCTCGCACGTCGAGCTCAACGGTACGGTGGCGGGCAGCAAACCCACCGGTTTGGGCTTCGAACTGCAGCGTGATCCCGCCGTCACTCTGGCAGCGAACGCTGTGGCGGGCGTACTCTCCTCGTTGAAAACCGTATCCATCTCCGGCGTCGTCAAATAACGCGCCGCTGCCCTGGGCGCCAGCGGCAACGAAGACCAGCCACGTCAGCGGCTCCGCTGGCCGCTCCGCGGCGTGCACCATCGCCGGCCACAGCGGTAGCGGCGTGTTGGCGCGGACATAGATCGCCGGCTGGCCCAACGGCGCATGTGCCAGCACGTGCGCCGGACCGTGAACCCGTTCGCCGCTCCAGTAGTGAACCCATGTGCCGCGCGGCACATAGACGTGGCGGTGCTCGACGCCCGGCCGCGCGATCGGCGCGACCAGCAGCGCCGATCCGACCATGAATTCGTCGTCAGCCGCGTAGGTCGCCGTATCGTCGGGGAACTCGAAGAGCAGCGGCCGCAAAATGGGTGCTCCGGTCCGATGCGCCTCCTCGAACAGCGTGTACAGATACGGCAGCAGACGCTGACGCAAGACCAGCATCGCCCGAATGTGCGACTCATACGGTTCGCCAAATGCCCAGGGCTCTTGCGGACGCGTGTCCCAGGCGGAGTGATTGCGGCAGAACGGCTGGAAAATGCCGAACTCCACCCAGCGTGTCAGCAGCTCACCGGTCGCGTCGCCGGCGAACCCGCCGATGTCGACGCCGACCCACGCGTACCCGGACAAGCCCAGGTTCTGAAGCTGGGGCATGCTCATAGACAGGTGCTCCCACCACGACGAGTTGTCGCCCGTCCAGTGCATGGCATGACGCTGCAGACCGGCGAATCCGGACCGTGAGATAACAAACGGTCGCCGCTCGGGTCGCAGTCGCCGCAATCCTTCGTGCGTCGCGCGGGCCATCAACTGCCCGTACAGGTTGTGGACCTGGGCGTGGAGCACCGCCTCGCGCTCGCCGTGGTGGACCACGTCATCGGGCAACGTCTCGGGTGAGGGCACGAACACAGTCGGCTCGTTCATGTCACACCAGATCCCGGCAACGCCTACGTCCAGCAGCACCGGCAGTTGCTCGGCCCACCATGTGCGCGTCGCCGGGTTGGTGAAATCGGGAAAGGCGCACATCCCCGGCCAGACGACGTTGTGGTACTCGTCGCCGGCGAACGTCTTGCAGAAGAGGTCCGCGTCGCGACCGCTGGTGTAGACCGAATAGTGCTCGTCGATCTTGACCCCCGGGTCGACGATGGTGACCAGCTTCACGCCGAGCTTGTCGAGCTCATCTACCAGCGCCTTCGGATCGGGAAACCGATCAGGGTCCCACGTAAAAAGGCGATAGCCGTCCATGTAATCGATGTCGAGATACACCGCATCCAGCGGAATCTGGCGTTGCCTGAACGTGCGCGCCAGCGTCAACAGCTCCTCGGCGGTCTTGTACCCCCAGCGACTCTGGTGGTTGCCCACCGCCCAGCGTGGTGGCATCGGAATCCGCCCGGTCAGCTCGGTGTAGCGCTCGACCACGTCACGAGGGGTCGGCCCGACGAATACGTAGTAGATCAGCGGACCGCCATCGACCGCGAAGCCGCAGCGCCGTGGGTCCTGGCTGGCCAGGTCGAATTCGAGCCGGTAGCTGCTGTCGACGAACATGCCCCACGCCAGACCATCCTGCAGCGCCAGCACGAACGGCACCGACGTGTACAGGTTGTTCAACGCGGCGGTGTGGCCAAACGGCGGATCGACGTTCCAGAACAGCTGGCGCGAGGCGGTCTTGTCGAGTCCGCCAGTCCGCTCCCCGCAGCCGAAGTAGTGCGTCCCTGGCAGGTGCTGCTTGTAAACCACCGCTGGCGAACCCAGCGGATCGACCAGCCGCGTAGATGGCGGCGCAAGCGGGACAAGACCCATTCCGAGGCTCGGATCGTCCACCGCGAACTGCCGGCCGTTGGAATCCTCGAAGCCGATGCGCAGCGGGTCCAGGCTGATGGCTGCCAGCGCAGCTGAGGTTTCGATGCGCGTGCCATCCGCTGCAACGCGCGCGGCAAGGGCTGGCCAATCGGTTTTGGCCACTGCCTCCGAGCGATAGTCCACCGGTCGTCCGTCGGCAAACAATCCGACCCGGAAGAGATCGTTCGCCAGGGCTGTGACCTCGACCTGGGTTCGACCCGATCGCAGGCGCACGGCATTGGCCGTGCGCTCGATGACCGCGGCGCTGCCGAGCGACTCAAACGTCGGCGCAGCTGGCTCAGACGGGGCGATGAACTGCGGAAAATAGGTGCTCCGTCGCATACGTCTTTACCCTACACGGGAGGAGTCGGCGCCGCCTCAGGTTCGATTCCGGGCCGGCTATACTGCCGCCTAGCGAGATGCCTGCCCGCCGCCCATACGCCAGTCGTGGCGTTCCGCGACGCGCGACGACCCGCCGGTCGGGCGACGCGGGCTCCTCGGCCGGTTTCGCCGCGCTGCTGGCGCTACTGGTCATCATCGCCACTGGCGTTGTGTGGCTGGCCGACCCGTTCTCGGCGAGCAATCAGATCGCCGCGCGCTCGCTATTGAGCTCGACGCGCGAGCACGGGGATGGCGGGGCGGTCGGAGCTGCGTCGGGCTCCGAGGTGCTGCAGATGGCGGAGGTCGCGGGGCCGGCTGCCACCGCGACCGCTCGCGGGGCCGCCGCACCGACCGCACTCCCGACGTTGCGCCACTGGGACACAGGAGCATCGGGTGTAATCGCGGACATGGGCCTCATCCGCCGACTCGATCAAGCCCTGGCCGGCGTTGATGGCCACCTGAGCGTGGCGGTCAAAGACCTGGGCAGCGGGCGGGGCGCGGTGCTCGACGGCGATCGCGAGCTGCCCGCGGCCAGCCTCTACAAGCTACCGATCCTGTTCGCGGTCTTCGAAGCCGGCTTGAGCCTGGGTGAACAGCTGCCAATTACCGAGGAGGCACGCGGCTACGATTCGGGCACGCTGGAGCTCGGTGTCGGTGAAACGCTCACCGTTGCCGAGGCCCTCGAGCGGATGGTCACGATCAGCGACAACACCGCGGCGGTGATGCTCGGCAGTCGGGCTGGCGGCGGTCGGGTCAATGCCGATATCGCCGCGCTGGGCATGGACTCGACCCACTACAGCCTCGAGCGAATGACCACCTCGGCATCGGACATGCTCCATTTCCTGGATCTGCTGGCGCACGGCAAGATGGTCTCGGCTTCGGCCAGCTCCGATATGTTGCACCTGCTGTTGCGCCAGCGGGTCAACGATCGTTTGCCGCGCTTGTTGCCGAGTGGCGTCGAGGTGGCCCACAAGACCGGCAACTTGCCGGGCACGGTCAACGACGTGGGCATCGTGTACGGCCCGACGAGCACGCTGGCGGTCGCCGCCCTGGTGTCCGATACGACGGATGAGGCTGAGGCGGCGAGCGGCATCGCGCAGCTCACCCTAGCGGCCTATACCTACTTCGCGGATCAGCCCGAAGAGGCCGGTCGCCCGACGATTCCGCGCCCACCCGCGCGTCAGATTCCGCCGGTCTGGCGCGAGCCACAGCCGGTCCCAACGGCCACGCTGACGCCGCAGGCCGAAGACCTGCCGACACCGTCCGCGGTCGAACGGACGCCCGGACCGTCGCACAGCCAGCCGACGGCCATGCCAGCGGGCACTGCCGTACCCGGCGTCCCCGGCGGACCGAGCGGAGCTGGCGGAACTGGCGTGTCGGGCGGACCTGGCGAACCCGCCGTCGGCCGGAGTGCGCAGCCGACCGCCGTCGCCGTGCCCGCCACGGCAACGCCGGCGTCAGCGCAAGCTGCGCCGACGAGCCCCGCGGCGCCGACCCGCACGCCTGCCCGTGCCACGGTCGTTACGCCGGTGGCCCCCGCGACGGCGACGCCCGCGAAGCGCTGACCGCCGCCTCCGCTTCAGTTGCGCCCGCGGCGCGCGCCGCGTCGAACGCCTGCAGCCACGCCGCCGCCGCGCCCCGCGCCGCCTCGCTCGAGCTGAGCACCAGCAACGACTGCATCAGACACACGTCGATCGACCAGGGTTCGGTTCCCACCAGTACGAGGGGCACTCCTAAAATAGAACATAAGTTCTACGAAACGTGCAACAATTCCTGGCGTTGTACCGTTGCGCCAACGTCAACACGCATGCTGAGCCAGCTGTATCAGATCCTCCTGCGGCGCGCTGATCGCTTTCCGTCCTCGATTGCTTTGGGGGCTGCTGATGGGCTGCGCTGGCGAACCGTGGACAGCCGCCAACTGCTGGCCCAGGTCGACGGGCTGGCGACGGACCTGGCCGAGCGCGGCGTGCAGGCCGGGGATAGGGTCGTGCTGTGGTCGCCGAGCGGTCTGCGTACGCCAACCTACCTCTTCGCCCTGTGGAAGCTCGGCGCGATCGTCGTGCCGTTCGACCGTGACATGAACCCGCAAGCGGCGACCGCCATCCTGGCCGCGGTCGAGCCGCGGTTGGTGATCGTGGGCTTTGACCAGCGTCCCGCCTGGGCGTCGTCCGAAGGGACGTTGGACTGGTGGGAACCCACGCCACGGCCCGACACAGCAGCCGCCTGGCAGCCGCCGTCAGAGCAGCTCGCGGCGATCTTCTTCACCTCGGGCACGACCGGCCAACCCAAAGGCTGCATGATCAGCCACGCCAACCTGTGCGCACAGGTCGAAGCCTTTGACGATCGCATCCCACTGGATGAGACGTGTCGTCTGGGCAGCATTCTGCCCCTCTCGCACCTGTTCGAGCTGACCTGCGGCTTGCTCTATCCCATGCTGCGCGGGGCCGCGGTCCACTACATTCCGACGCGCCGCGGCGCAGACATCGTGCGCGTCCTGCAGGAGCAGCGGGTCACGCACATGATGGCTGTACCCCAGCTCTTGACGCTGATGGGCAACGCCCTCGAGCAGCGCCTCCAATCGCGCCTCCCGGTGCCGATCTACAAACAGCTGCTCGCACTAGCCGATCGCTCGCCGATGGCCATTCGCCGGCGGCTGTTCTTCCTGGTCCACCGCCAGATCGGTGGTTGTCTGCGGCTGCTCGCCGCCGGCGGCGCGGCGCTGCCGCTCGCCACGCAGCAGTTGTGGGAACGCCTGGGCGTGGATGTCGTCCAGGGCTACGGCACCAGTGAGTGCTCGCCGGTGATCGCGTGCGGCGAGCCGCGCATCACCCCAGCGGGGAGCGTCGGTCCGCCGCTGATGGGCGTCGAAGTGCGCCTCTCGGGCGACGGCGAGCTGCAGGTGCATGGTCCCAACGTCATGCTCGGCTACTGGCGTGACCCCACCCGCACCGCCGAGGTGCTCTCGGCTGACGGTTGGTACTCGACCGGCGACCTGGCCACCATCGATCAGCGCGGCAACCTGGTGCTGCAAGGTCGAGCGCGCGACCTGATCGTCCTGCCCAACGGGATGAACGTCTGGCCGCAGGACGTCGAAGACGCGCTGCGCGCTGAGCCAGGCGTCCAGGACGCCGCCGTGCTGGCGGTTCCGACATCAGCGGGTGGGGCGCGGCTACACGCGTATTTGATCCCAACGGGATCTGCTCATCGAGCTGGCGATCCGACGCTGCTCCTGGCGCACGCCAACGCCCAGCTCGCCGGTCACCAGCGCGTCGCGAGTGCGTCGTGGTGGCCTGATGCCGACTTCCCGCGCACCTCGACACTCAAGGTGCGCCGGCACTTGCTGCCGCTGCCATCGGAGCAGCCAACCCACCCGACTGGCTCGCCGCCGATCGAAGGCGACCCCCTGGCCGAGGCGATTGCCAGCGTCGCCCACGTGACGACCGTCGCCGAAGACCAAACGCTGGCCCAGCTCGGGCTCGACAGCATGGGCCTGGTGGAGCTGGTCGTGCAGGTCGAGGAGCGCGCCGGGCGCGCCTTACCCGAGAGCGCGCTGTCCACCGGGATGACCGTCGCCGATTTGCGGGTAGCCGTGGCGGCCGCGCCGCTAGCGGACGACCGCACGTCCGCCGACCTGGACACGGCCCTGCCGTTGCCAGTGCCACCATGGGTCTATGCCCACGGCTGGTTTGCGCGCCCCGTGCTGACCGCGCCATTCGATCTGCTGTACTGGTTACGCATCCCGCGCACGACGGTGCTCGGCACCCAACACCTGCACAACTTGCCGACCGGCACCGTCTTCGCCGGCAACCACCGCTCCTTTGCGGACATGCCGCTGGTGCGCGTGGCGCTGGGTCGGTCGCCGGCGCGGCATTTCTCGCGGCGGCTCGTCATCGCCGCGATGGCCGAAGGCGAAGGTTGGCGGTCGCCGCTGGCACGCTACGTGGCGGCGGCCTACGGTCTCTATCCGCTCGACCGGCTGGCGCACCGCGAGGCGAGCCTACGCCGCCTGGCAAGTCTGGCCGGCCGTGGCAACGCCGTCCTGATCTTTCCGCAGGGCACCCACGCGCGGCCGACCGACGAACGCGGCGACCCGCCAGCGGTGCGCTTCAAGACCGGCGTAGCGCACGTTGCTGAAGCCCTCGGCGCGCCGGTTGTGCCGTTCGGCCTGGCCGGGACCGAGGAAGCCATGCCGCCGTTTGTCGAGGACGTGAAGGGCCCGATCATTGGTGGCGTGCCGGTGTCGCTGAAACGCACGTCGCTGGCTATCGTGTTCGGACCGCCGCAACGCCAGGCTCCTGACGAGTCGGCGCAGCAATTTGCTGAACGGCTCGAGCACCTGTCGTACGGCCTGGCCGCCCAGGCCGACGCGGCCCGCGGCGCGCCTGGCGACTGATCTGGCGGGCGAGTTGACGCACCGCCTCGCGCAGCTCGGGTGGATGTTCGATTCGGAATGGACAGTCAAGCTGCACCAGCATGCGGGCCATCCAGTCCAGCGGATCAGCCCGCGTCCGCAGCAGCACGCCACCTGCAGTTTCTTCGAGCGTACCGAGGTCCGGCGCGAGGCGCCGGCGGGCTTCCTCGAGCGGAATCTCGAGCAGCACCTCGATCGGCCAACCGTACGGCGCGCGCGCCAGGGACTGCACCACGTACGCCGCGGCGTCGAAGTCGAGCGGTCTGGCAAAGCCATCCTCGAGCGGCTCGAGGGCCAGCACCCGATCCAGCCGGAACACGCGCACGTCCTCGCGCAGATGGCACCAGCCGACGATGTACCACCGACCCCGGTGGTGGACGACGCCGTAGGGATCGATCGCCCGCTCGGTCAGATCCTCACCGCCCTGGTAGCGGATCCAGACCCGGCGGTTGTCTTGCGCCGCGGTGCTCAACGCCAGCAGCGCCGACGGGTCGGCGAGGCCGGCGAAACCACGCAAGGGCGTAAACGTCAGGGCGCCCTGGACTGCCTGGACCCGGCCGCGCAGTCGATCCGGCAGCACGCGGTCGATCTTGGCCAGGGCGCCTTCGATAGCCGACGCTGTCTGGCCGAAGCCGACCCGGCGCGAGACGAGCAGACCCAGAATCAGGGCCAGCGCTTCCTCTTCGGTAAACATCATCGGCGGCAGCTTGTAGCCGGGCCGCAGACGGTAGCCGCCGTATCGGCCGGGCTCGGATTCGACAGGTACGCCGAGCTCCTGGAGCGTGCTGATGTAGCGCCGCACCGTGCGCCGATCCACATCCAGACGCTCTGCCAGCTCGCCGCCGCCGAGGCGCGACCTGGACTGCAGTAGTTCCAGGACGGTCAGCACGCGGGTGGTCGGATGGTACACGGATCGTGACCTCAACCAGGACGGGATCTGTCCTAATTCGACGGTACGCTGATGGTAGCCGAAACGGTCATGTGCAAGGCAGAGGAGTCCAGCATGATGTGCGATCCCAATCTGTTCGCGGACTACAAGCGTCAGGATTTGCTGGTCGAAGCGGACCACGAGCGGCTCGCTGCCCAGGTCCGCCAGCCACGTTCGCCAATGCGGCGCGAGCTGGCACTGGCGTGCTACCGCCTGGCCGACTGGCTCGATAACCCCAAACGGTACCTTCAGCAGCCCGAATCGGGACGCGTGGACTGGGTTCGCGTGCGCTGAATGTGTATTGTCCCGCTGCCGATTCGGCCACCCCACCTGCCGCTCGCGACCTATAAACGTCCGACGGACCAACTCATTGCGGTGGCTCACCGGCCACAACCGAAAAGCGCCGAGCCGGTCCACAGTCTCGACGTCGAGACTGGCGGGCCGGCCGTCGTATTTTTTTAAACCCCTGGCCAGTCGACGTGGTAGCGCAGAATGCGGCCAACCATGCAGCCGCTGAGGCGGTCGCTGTCGAGGCGCAGCGGCAAGGTCGGACCGTCGATGAGCTCCAGCGAGGCACCCTGTGGGCTCGGCTCATCGTTCCACCAGTCCAGCGAGAGCGTCCCCTGCGCCGCCTGGGCCTCGGCATCGGGCAACCGCAGGTGAAGGTATGCGCGGCCTTCGCCGATGAGCTCCCCGTCGGCCGCCAGCAAGCGAGCGAGCCCTTTACGGACGCTCACGTGCGCTAGTCGGCCACGAGGGCGGGATCTCGGGTTGGCGGCGTTTCAGCGGCAGCCTCGGCCTGGCCGTGTTCGGCGATGAACGCCTCGACCATATGCCGCGCGTCTTCGTCGCGATGTTGCACGGGCGGGCTCTTCATGAAGTATGCACTCGGCGCCTCGAGCGCACCGCGCAGACCGTGGTCGAGCGCCAGCCGCACACAGCGGACCGCGTCGATCACCACGCCCGCGCTGTTGGGCGAGTCCCACACTTCGAGCTTGAGCTCCAGGTTGAGCGGCACATCGCCGAACGAGCGACCCTCCAGGCGAATGTGGGCCCACTTGCGATCGGTCAGCCACGGCACGTAGTCGCTGGGTCCGACGTGGATGTTCTGGGGCTCCAGTTCTTCTTCGAGCTGGCTGGTGACACTGGTCGTCTTGGAGATCTTCTTCGATTCCAGTCGGCTGCGTTCGAGCATGTTCAGAAAGTCGGTGTTGCCGCCGACGTTGAGCTGGCTGGTCCGCTCCAGACGCACGCCGCGATCGCGGAACAGCCGCGCCAGGATGCGATGGACGATCGTCGCGCCGACCTGGCTCTTGATGTCGTCGCCAACGATCGGCAGGCCGTGCTCTTCGAAGCGTCGGCGCCAGCTGGCGTCTTTGGCGATGAACACCGGGATGCAGTTGACGACGCCGCAGCCGGCGGCCAGCGCCTGCTCCATGTACCAGCGTGTGGCCTGTTCGCTGCCGACCGGCAGATAGTTGACCAGCACATCGGCCTTGGTCTCGCGCAAAACGGCGGCCACGTCGACCGCGAGTAGCGGCGACTCGTCGACGACTTCAGCCAGATATTGGCCGATGCCGTCGAGCGTGCGTCCGCGACTGACCGTGACGCCGATGGGTGGCACCTCGGCAAAGCGGACGGTGTTGTTCGGTTCGGCAAAGATGGCTTCGGACAGATCGTGACCGACTTTGCGGGCATCGACGTCGAACGCGGCGACGAACTGGATGTCGCGCACGTGATAGCCGCCCAGATCGACGTGCATCAGGCCCGGCACGAACTCGTCTGGCGCGGCGTCGCGATACTTGGATACGCCCTGGACGAGGGCGGAAGCGCAGTTGCCGACGCCGACGAGGGCGACCCGCACGGCGCGGTGTGGAGTGATCTGGGTGTGGCTCATGAGCCACAGCCTAGCACGTGGCAAGCGCTTTCCGAAAGCGTTTACCCAGAACAGGTACGGGTTACCCGCGGGGCCGCTGAGCCGCCTGCATCAGCCACTCCGCGAGCTCGGCTACGCCCGCTCCGTTCGCGGCGCGGGTGATCATCTGCGCGCGCTCCTTCACTTCGAGCAGTGCGTTGCCAACAGCTACCGCGAGCCCGCACTTCGCCAGGAAATCGATATCGTTCTCGGCGTCGCCGATGCCGACGACCTGCTGGTATGCGACTCCCAGCGCATTCAGCGCCGCATCCACGCCCGAGGCCTTGCTGACGCCCGCGGGCAAGATCATCACGCTGTCTTTATTGCAGATGACGTGGAGCGAGAGGCTACTGGCCGCCACCGCCTCTCGAATCGCAGCCTCATGTTTCTGCTGGGAGGCGATGATCACCCGGCCGACGGACAGCTGTGTGACGCCGCGGTCACGCAGCATGTCCAGGATCCGCGTATTGGCTGCTGGGGCCAGAATCTGCGACTGCGCGGTTGCGGGCTGGTACAGCAGCGCGCCGTTTTCGGCGACCACCTGATCGAAGAGCCCGATGGCGGGGAAAATGGTGATGAGCTCATCGAGCTGCCGCCCAGTCGCCAGGATCAGCTGAAATCCCGCGGTTTTCAGTTTTTTGAGGGCCACGAGCGTCTGCGTCCGCACGACGCCGTCACACGCCAGCGTGCCGTCGTAGTCGGTCACCAGGGCTCGAAATCGGCCGGCGGAGCCCTCTCGGGGCACTGGCTCAACGCCGAGATCGGCCAGTTGTTCGCCGAGCCAATCAGCGGCAGTCCACTTCAGGACACGCGTACGGAATCCTGACAGCCGTGCAGCGCGCTCAGCCGTGGGCATCGTCAACGCAGTTTCGAGGGCATCAGCGGTGCCTTCAATGTCGAGTGGCGAGATCAGCAGAGCGCTGTCCGCCGCCTCAGCGGCTACGCCCGTTGTCTCCGAAGCGACCAGCACGCCAGGCCGTCGCGAGACCACCGCCCATTCCTTCGCGACCAGGTTCATGCCGTCTCTCAAGGAGTTGACCAGCAGGACGTCGCACTCCTCCATGGCCGCCAGCGCCTGCTCACGATCGTTGGTGTAGAAGACTTCGATGGCAGTCGGTGCCTCCGCTAGCGCGAAGCGAGCATTGATGCGCTCGACCTCGGCGAACAGCGCTTCGCGATGGGCGCGGTACACCCGCAGATCTGTCCGCGACGGAACCAGGAACGCCAGGAAGCGCACTCGACCGCGCAGGTCCGGTCGCCGAACGAGCAGGCGCTCAAACGCCAGAAAACCGTTCAACTGGTTCTTGCTGGGGTCGAGCCGATCGACCCGAACGATCGTCTGCTCGGCCATATGCGGCCTCAGCCGCTCACGCGAAGCCGACATGGCCGGACTTTGCATCAACTCACCCAACGCCTGAGCGTCAACGCTGGCGGGATAGGTCCTGACTCGCGCAACGTGTCCGTTGCGGGCGGTCACCGAGCGCGCGTCGTGGTCCACGACCAGGCCTGCACGCTCCGAACAACAGTCCAGGAACGCCTGGGCGTCTTGAGGAGTTTGCAGGCCGACGATGTCGGCGCCGAGCATCCCGTCCAGGATTGCCGCTTGCCAGGGGGTTGGCAGCAGACCGAATACCGCGGGCTCGGGGAAGGGGATGTGCGTGAAGTGCAGGATTGGCGTGGTGGGAAACTGTGCGCGGAGTAACGCCGGCAATGGATACAGGTGGTAGTCCTGGATCAAGATTGCGCGAGCGGTTGCGACGTGGCTGCCGATGGCCCGCGCGAGACGAGCGTTGGCGACGAGATAACCGCTCTGCCAGGCGTGTTGTCGTTCGGCGGTGGCGACGACAGAGCTGCCGGGCGCGACCAGCCCGTGCTGGAGCATCCACAGGACTTCGTTGCTGATCTGGCCGTAGTACGCGTGGTAGACGTCAGCGGGCACTGGAACGGGCACGACATGCAAGCCAGGGTCAGCCTGGTCAACCGCCGTGGTAAACAGGCCCTGCCGATCGTGCGCGGCGTCCGGTGGCTCCGAGACGCAGCAAAACCAGGCGACGTCAGGTCGTTTCGCGATCGGTTCGAGCATGCTGACGAGACCGCCTGTCGCTCGACGCGTGCGCCAGGCTCCGTCGTCCCAAACAAAATCGTTCGGCCCGCGGTTCGCCACGATCACCACGCCGTAGTCGCGACGCTCAGCGATCGGACCTGCTGCGATCTGGGGTCCGGTGAGCCCTTCCGACAACGGCATGCGCTCCTCCCATTATGCAGGCGTCCACCGCCGCGGCGTCGGTCGGCAGGGCAACCCTTAACATGACCTTGTGGCAACGATTACCGACGTCGCGAAGGCTGCCGGGGTCTCGATCGCCACCGTCTCGCGCGTCCTGTCGCCTGGGGCCATCCCTCACCCGGTCCGCGCTGATACTGCTGAGCGGGTGCGCGATGCCGCGCGCAGGCTGCGCTTTGTGCCTTCACCGATCGCCCGCGGCCTGGCCGGGCGACGCTCCGGCCTGATCGGCTTGATCGTGCCCGACCTGAGCGATCAGCACTACCCGCAGATTGCGGTTGGCGTCGAGAACGCGGCGAG
>WNFC01007240.1_pt1 | contig 12203 bp, 10 predicted proteins | sample 5400541 | NCBI WGS metagenome assembly WNFC01 (sample SAMN13153342, study PRJNA577476) | soil metagenome | isolation source: 120 cm saprolite under Douglas fir tree site 2 hole 2 replicate 1 | place: USA:California | collected 2015-04-18 | reverse complement strand
CATTCAGCAAGGCAACGTGTATCATTCGTCACGCTTATTTTGCGTGAGATGGCACGCACTTTTGGGCAATCCTATGAGCCTGACCCGCCAAGACGTCGAAAAGATCGCGCACCTCGCACGGCTGTCGATCACCGAACGAGAGATGCCGGTCTACGTGACCAGCCTGTCCAGCATCGTGGATTTCGTCGACGAATTATCGCGAGCGCAAATCGGCAATGTGGAACCCATGGCACATCCTCTCGATGGCCAGCACCAGCGCCTGCGGCCCGACGTGGTGTCGGAGACCGACGAGCATGAAAAGTACCAGGCCAATGCGCCGGCCGTGCAAGCCGGCCTGTATGTCGTGCCGCGCGTGATCGAGTAGGGGCAGGCGATTCCGGTCAGGCCTGCTATTCTTAGGTGACGATGTTGCACACTCTTTCCATCGGCGAGCTTGGCCGAAGCTTAAGTTCGGGGGAGATTTCGAGCGTCGAGCTCACGCGCCTGTTTCTGGCCCGGATCGAGCGCCTGAATCCTGCCTTGAATGCGCTGATCACGCTCACGGCCGAGCAGGCGCTGCTGGCGGCGGCCGCAGCCGATCGCCGCCGCGCCGCGGGCGAAAAGGGCCCCTTGCTCGGCATCCCCCTCATTCATAAAGACATTTTCTGCACCGACGGGGTACGCACCAGCTGCGGTTCGCGCATGCTGGACAATTTCGTAGCGCCCTACGACGCCACGGTCGTCGCGCGGCTGAAGGCGGCCGGCACCGTCATGCTGGGCAAAGCCAATATGGATGAGTTCGCCATGGGCTCCTCCAACGAGACGAGCTTCTACGGACCCGTCAAAAATCCCTGGGATACGAGCAAAGTCCCGGGCGGATCATCCGGGGGGTCGGCGGCGGCGGCCGCGGCGCGCCTGGCTGCGTTCACCACGGGCACCGATACCGGCGGGTCGATCCGTCAGCCTGCCGCGTTGACCGGCGTGACCGGTGTGAAACCGACCTATGGACGCGTGTCTCGCTACGGGATGATTGCCTTCGCATCGAGTCTCGACCAGGCCGGAGTCTTTGCCAGGAGTGCCGCGGACGCCGCGATCGTCCTACAGGCCATGGCCGGATTCGATCCTCGAGATTCAACCAGCATCGATGCTCCGGTTCCCGACTACCCCGCCGCCCTTCGGGAGCCGCTCAAGGGCCTGAAGATCGGTCTGCTGCGCGAGTTTTTCGACGGCTTGGAGGCTCGCAATGCGTCGCTGATCGGCGACGCGTTGAAGATCTACCGAGGCCTCGGGGCGGAAACCGTCGAAGTCAGCTTGCCGCACCTGCCGTTGTCGGTGCCCACCTATTATGTGGTCGCGCCGGCCGAGTGCTCGTCCAATCTGTCGCGCTTCGACGGCGTGCGCTTCGGCCATCGTTGCGAGAACCCTACGGATTTGTTGGATTTGTACAAGCGTTCGCGAGGCGAGGGTTTCGGCGCCGAGGTCAAGCGGCGCATCATGACGGGCACGTACGTGCTGTCAGCCGGGTATTTCGATGCCTACTATTTGAAGGCTCAGAAGGTGCGCCGCCTGATCACCGACGATTTTCGAGCGGCCTTCGAGCAGGTTGACCTCTTGATCGGGCCCACCACGCCGACTCCCGCCTTTGCCATCGGCGCGAAGATCGACGATCCGGTCACCATGTATCTGAATGACATCTATACCATCGGCGCCAATCTAGCCGGGCTGCCCGGGCTGTCGTTGCCCTGCGGGTTCATCGAGGGATTGCCGATGGGTTTGCAGTTGATCGGCCCGCATTTTTCCGAAGCGAAACTCTTGAACGCAGCGCATCTATTCCAGCAAGCCACCGATTGGCACAGTCGTTCGCCGCGAGGGTACGAGTGATGGCCGACTGGGAAGTAGTCATCGGGCTCGAGATACATGCGCAGCTCGCCACGAAGTCGAAGATTTTCTCGGGGAGCGCGACGGCATATGGCGCACCTCCGAACACGCAAGCCAGCTTGGTTGATCTGGCCTATCCCGGCGTGCTGCCGGTGCTGAATGCGGAAGCGGTGCGCATGGCGGTCAAATTCGGGCTGAGCATCGGCGCCGAGGTGGCGCGCCATTCGGTATTTGCCCGCAAGAATTATTTCTATCCCGATTTGCCGAAAGGCTACCAGATCAGTCAGTACGAGCTGCCGGTGGTCAAGAAGGGCAAGCTCAAGGTCATGCTCGACGATGGCGCCGTCAAGATCATCGGCGTCACGCGCGCGCATCTCGAGGAGGATGCCGGAAAGTCGCTGCATGAGGGCCTTGCCAATGCCACCGGCATCGATTTGAATCGCGCCGGCACACCGCTGCTCGAGATCGTCTCCGAGCCCGACATGCGCGGAGCAAAGGAGGCGGTGGCGTACATGAAGAAGATCCATACCTTGGTGCGCTACCTCGAGATCTGCGACGGCAACATGCAAGAGGGGTCGTTTCGCTGCGACGCCAATGTCTCGGTGCGCCCCAGGGGCCGCGAAAAATTCGGCACCCGCGCGGAGATCAAGAATTTGAACTCCTTTCGATTCGTCGAGAAGGCGATCAACTACGAAGTCGCGCGGCAGATCGACTTGCTGGAGAGCGGCGGCACGGTGGTGCAGGAGACGCGGCTGTACGATTCGGACAAGGACGAGACTCGCTCGATGCGCTCCAAGGAAGAGGCCAACGACTATCGCTATTTCCCCGATCCCGATCTCCTGCCGGTGCAGATCGACGAGTCGTTCATCGACGCGGTGCGGGCGACGCTGCCGGAGTTGCCCGATGAGAAGGCCGCGCGCTTCGCGCGGGATCTGGGCCTCTCGGCGTACGATGCCGGGGTCCTGAGCGCGAGCCGCGAGCTCGGCGCGTATTTCGAGGAGGTCGCGGCCCTGCTCGATGCCAAGACCGGCAATGGCGCTGCGCATGCCAAGCTGGCTGCGAATTGGGTCATGGGCGAATTGTCGAGCGCCCTGAATCGAGACAATATCGAGATCACGGCCTCACGCGTCACTCCCGCGCGACTGAGCGGCCTGCTGGCGCGAATCGTCGATCAGACCATCTCCGGCAAGATCGCCAAGGAGGTATTCGAGGCGATGTGGTCCGGAGGCGAGTCCGCGGACGCCATCATCGAGGCGAAGGGTCTCGAGCAGATCACGGACTCCGGCGCCATTGAAGGAGTGATCGACGCCGTGATCGCCGCCAATCCCAAACAGCTCGCCGATTACCGTTCGGGCAAGGATAAATTGTTCGGCTTCTTCGTCGGGCAGGTGATGAAGGCGACGGAAGGCAAGGCGAACCCGGCGCAACTCAACGAATTGCTGAAGCTCAAGCTGGGTGGTGGCGCTTAAGATGCATGACCGCGACTGCTTGCATCGCTTCATGTTCGAGCGATACCCGATTCGTGGACACTTGGTGCACCTCGATACGGCCTGGCACGCGTTGATCGAGCATCGCGAGTATCCGGCACCGATCCGCGACACCTTGGGCGAGGCGGTGGCCGCTTCTCTGCTCCTGGCGGCGACGGTCAAGTTCGAGGGCGTTCTATCGCTGCAACTGCAGGGCGACGGGCCCGTGCATCTTGTATTGGCGCAATGTACCGGCGGCCTCGGAGTCCGGGGGCTCGCTCGATACCGGGAAGGCGCTCATCGGAGCGAGAGCACCGGCATCGACGCGGGCCCTGAGCGGATCGCCGATCTGATCGGCGCCGGCAATATCACCGTCACCTTGGAAACCGACGACGGCGCGCAACGCTATCAGGGAATCGTGCCCATTACGGGCGGGCGCCTGGCCGAATCCCTGCAGGTCTATTTCGAGAACTCCGAGCAGTTACCGACGCGGCTCTGGCTGCATGCCGATGCGCTCGGCGTGTCCGGGATGCTGCTGCAGAAGCTTCCCGTTGCAGACGCGACGCCCGGGGCCGACGCCGTGGACGCCGCGGCTGTCGAGGACGCGTGGCGGCGCATGCAGCTGATCGGGGAGACCCTCACGCCGGAGGAGTTGCGGACGCTGGCCGACGCCGACATTCTGCACCGGCTGTTCAATGAAGATGACGTCCGCCTGTTCGAAGCGGCGCCGGTTTATTTTCGTTGCCGATGTTCGCGCGAGCGCGTCAGCCGCATGTTGCAGAGCCTGGGCGACGCTGAAACCCGTTCGGTGCTGGCTGAACGCGGGGAAGTTGAAGTGCGCTGCGATTTCTGCAACCGCGCCTATGTGTTCGATGCGGTGGATGTCGCGCAATTATTCAATACGGGCGTCACGAGCGACAGCGGTAGCTCGGTGCACTGAGTCGTCGGCGGGACCGCGTGATGCAGTTTCCCCGCCACATCCGCGACTGGTGCCCGGTAAAGCGCCGAAGCTCCATCAGATTTGGCGCCGTGACCGCGGGGGCCGCATGGTTGTGCGCCGTTGCGGCCGGAATCGGCGTTGCCGCCGCCGATGCGCCCTTCTACGCCAATACCTTCGAGAAAGTTCCCTCGGCGGCGGCGCTGACGGATATCGGGCGTGCGCTGTTCTTCGATGAGTCACTGTCCGCGTCGGGCAAGATGGCATGCGCCAGCTGTCACGATCCGGCGCGGGCCTTTGGTCCGCCGGACGATTCGCCGGTGCAGCGCGGCGGCAGCGACGGGCGTCGCCTCGGCATGCGCGCCGTGCCCTCGTTGATGTACGCGCAAAACGTTCCGCCGTTCACCGAACATTACTTCGACGATGAGGGGGATGACGGCATCGACCAAGGCCCGGCCGGCGGGCGCACCTGGGACGGTCGCGTGCAATCGGCTCATGATCAAGCGCGGCTGCCGCTGTTGTCGCCCTTCGAGATGGCCAACGCAGGCGCCGACGCGGTAGTGGCGAGAGTGCAGCGCGCGGCGTATGCAGCGCAGTTTCGCGAGACCTTCGGCGACCAGGTGTTCGATGACAAGGCATTGGCATTCAAGGCAGTGCTGATGGCCCTGGAGACGTTTCAGCAAAGCCCCGCGGAGTTTTATCCGTATAGCAGCAAGTACGACGCATGGTTACGCCATGAGACATCATTGAGCGGCGAGGAGATGCGAGGTCTAGCCGCGTTCAACGATCCGGCAAAAGGCAACTGCGCGCGCTGTCATCCGAGCGCCGTGCGAAACGGCGCGTTTCCGCAGTTCACGGATTTCGGTTACGCCGCCGTCGGCGCACCGCGCAACCCAGGGGTTCCTGCGAATTCGGACCGGCGCTATTACGACCTTGGACTGTGCGGACCGCTGCGTACCGATTTGGCGGATAGGAAGGAATACTGCGGCTTGTTCCGTACTCCGTCATTGCGCAATGCCGCGGCTCGCCGGGTGTACTTGCATAATGGGGTGTTCCACCGCTTGGCGGACGTCGTGCGCTTTTATGCCGAGCGCGACACGCAGCCGCAGAAATGGTACCCCCGCGGGCCCGGCGGGATCACCATGAAATTCGACGACTTGCCGGCGCAGTACCGGGGCAATCTCGACACCCAGCCTCCCTTCGATCGAGTACCCGGCGCTGCGCCGGCGTTGAGCGAAGCCGACATCAAGGACATCGTGGCATTTCTGAATACGCTCACTGACGGCTACGAGCTGCAAGCGCCGGCGAGAGGTGCGGTGCCCCCGAATCCGGCCTCGAACTAGGACTCGTCTCCAGCGCCAGCGTCTTGATGTCATTGAACATCACCTGCGGCTGTAAGAATGCCAGCGAATAAATCTCCCGTACCTCGCCGCGGGCGTCTATCAGAAACATTTTCAGCATGTGATGCAAGGTGCGAGTCGCGCGGCCGTCTTGGTCCAAATCCACGCTCACGTCCTGCCCGAAGTCGTCGAGCACGGGCAGCAGCTCCGGCACGCGGCGCGCCGTCACGAAGCGCCACTCGAATTTCGGATCGGCGGTGAATTCTTGGCCATAGCTCGCGATGGCCGCGGGCGTGTCGTGGGTCGGATCCAAGCTGACACTGACGAAACGCACGCGTCCCGCGAGCGCGCGGTCGCCGGCCACGCGATCGCGCAAATCGGCCAGTGTCGCGTGCGCGAAGGGGCAGCCCAAGGGGTCGACGCAATACGTGTAGAAAAAGGTCAGCAGGGTGATCTTGCCCTGCGTCAGCGCCGAGAGTCGAACGGTAAGGCCCGTGCTATCGAGCAATACGGCGTCCGCTATCGGCTGGATCTTCTGGAGGTGATAGCTGCCCGGCGGCGGCGGCATGAATTCCATGCGCGGCGCCGCCGCCTTGCCGGGGTCTTCAGTGCCGTTCGCCACCCCCGCGGCGGCGAACAGCACCGTCGCTATGGCACCCGCGGCGACCCGGGTTCGGTGCATCAGCGCAGGGATGCGCCCGTCAGCGAGGCCACGCGCTGTGGATTCGCGGTGAACTTCATATGATGGGGACGGCCGAGCCGTTCCTGGGTGAAGTCGACCTCGAACGCCAAGTTGAGTTCGTGGCCGTACCAATGGAATGCGCGCAGGAACTGCTCGTTGTCCTTGCCCGTCTTATCCCACTTTGACAGCAAGCTCGAGGTCATGTAGACGCGGCGCCCGTCCCAGCTCTGCGACACCATGTTCACCTGTGCACCGGTGTGCTTGGTGTAGGTTTGCCGCGGATGCTCGGGATCGGTGAGATCGAAATAATGCGTGGTGCCGTCCATGAAGGTGTTCACCCACAGACCCTTCGCATCGGCCGTGATCGAAATATCCACGGGCAAAGGAATCTTGGCGGGGTCGCCGATCGCCGCGACGTCCTTGGCTGTCCAAGACCCATGAGCGTCGCGCTTGACCAGCCACAGTTGCGAGGTCAGCGCCGCCGCCGTGATCGCCCAATTTTGGCCCTCGGGCAGCGCCCAGCGAATCTCCAATGGCGCGCCCGGCACGGCGAGAATCTGTTCCGGTTCCATGGTTTTCAAATTCCACATCACCATGGTGTTGCCGAAATGCTTCATCGCCTCGGGGTCCTTCACGACCTCGCCGAGATCACGCATGTAGTTGTTCCAGCCGGTGAAACTCGAGGTCAGTAGGGCGTTCTTCGCGGGATTCACCGCAATGTCGTAGCCATAGCCATCGCCCTTGATCTGTTTGATGGTGGAGGCCGGCATGTCGTACTTGGCGACGAAGCCGCCCTTGTTGTTGTAGACCGCCATGCCGGTGACGCCGCCCTTGTCCGCGACGTTCGATAAATTGCCGATCAGCATGCGGCCGGGCAGTGCGTAATACGTGTGCGGTCCCGCGTAGCCGGTCTTCGCCGGGAGATCGTCGATCGTCTTGACGAGCTTCGGATGAGACGGGCGGGTGCCCACATCGAAGACGTAGATCTTGCTGTCGTCGAGACCGCCGGCCCAGAGATATTTGCGATCGTCCGTGAACCCCATGTGATGCGCCTCACCGCGGCCGCCGACGGAAATCTTGTGAATCACTTTCCCGTAAGTCTTGGAGGCGGGATTCGCATCAATCGTGACCAGCTTGTCCGATCCATCGCCCAAGCCCGGCACGCCGAGCGTCCACACGTGCACGAAATCTTCCTGGCCTTTGATCAGCCCCGACATGTAAGGCGAATTGCAAGTCTCGTCCGCGTATGAACCGATCGCGGCGACACTCATGATTGCGGCAACGCCAAGGCTCAAGATCAGGCGGTGATTGATTCGCATGATGACTCCCCTTATCGTTGTTCGAGCAGCGCTCGCTAAATTGCGGCTGTTCACTATGAAAAGCAAGCCGAGGGCCGTGTCCCCGGGCCGACGCCGTGCGCCGAGTGCCATGAGATGGTGCAACGCAAGAAAAATGCAACCGAGAATGCATGTCGTGTTTGCCGCAGGACTGCGTACAGCCGGAACAAGATGCCGTCTCGCGCATTGCTGAACCCATTTGCTTGACCGGCGTTGCCGCCGCGGGCGGCGGTTGCCAGGATTAGATCTTGTCCAGCGGCGTGTTGCCGCCCGTGAATTGCGAGCGCGCCTGCGCCAGCCGATACTTGTGCTCGGCACGCCAGCGCTGCCACTGACGCAGGCCGCTGATCGCATACACCAGTTTGAACAGCTTCAGGCGCCACAGCACCTTGGGCGTGTCGAACAGGTCGCCCGCGAGCATCGAGATCACGCCTTGCTCGAGCTGCCATGTATTGCGCGGCTGGCGGAACATCTGTTGCATCACCGGGCCATTGAAGCGATAGATGAAGAACGAGAAACGGTCCATGCCGGCGCGCTGACGCTTTTCCAGCTTGCGCAATAGCGCCGCTTCGCGGGACGGTTCGCGCAACGCAGCGTCCACCGCGTCCGCCGCCTGCTCTGCGCCGCTCATCGCCAGGTAGACGCCGGAGGAGAACACTGGATCGAGGAACGCAAAGGCATCGCCGATCAGCACCCAGCCTGGGCCGCCCATCCGCATCGAGTCGTAGGAATAATTGCCCGTGACGCGCACCTCGTTGTCGATCAGTGCGGCGTGTTCGACGCGCCGCCACAGCGCCGGGCTCCGCCTCAGCGTGTCGAGCAGGAACTCCAGAGTGCGGCCCTTGCGCTGTTTGAGGTAATCAGGCCGGCAGACGGCGCCGACGCTCATCACACCGTCCGGCAGCGGAATCATCCACATCCAGCCATGCTCGAAGCTGTAGATGCTGATGTTGCCCGCGTCCTCGCCCGCGCGCCGTTCGGCACCGCGGAAGTGGCCGAAGATGGCCGCGCTTTGATGTTGGTCATTCTTGCGCCGCAATCTCTTTTTTGTGGAGATGAATGCGTCGCGGCCGCTGGCATCCACCAGGTAGCGCGATTGAATGCAATAGCTGCGGCCGTCGTCGGCGCGCACATCGAGCCGCGATTCACGCGGGCCCATCTGCTCGACCGCCACCACTTCCTGGCCCTCGCGGGCATCCGCGCCGCAGTAGCGCGCATGCTGGTAGAGCATCTTGTCGAAGTCCTGCCGCCACACCTGGTATGCGTGGGGCGGACTGTTGCCGATCGCGCGGGCGAACGCGTAGGTGTTGTAGCCGCGTTCGTTGTCCGCCTCGAAATCCGCACCCGCCTTGAACACGCCGAGCGCGCGCACCTTGTCCAGAACGCCGAGCCGCTCGAACAGCGGCAGATTCATCGGCAGCAGCGATTCGCCGATGTGGAAACGGGGGTGACGTGCCTTCTCCAGCGCGATTACTCGATAGCCGCGCCGCGCCAACAATGCGGCGGCGGTACTGCCGGCGGGGCCGCCGCCGATCACCGCCACGTCGCACTGTTCGGTCGCCGTTTCCGCTGGATTCGTCATGCTTCCCTCGCCTTAGGGCGGCCGCCCATCGCCGTCTTGGAACGCAGTGTAGGATATGTCTGGTTCCCGAAACCAGCGTATTCTCGTTGTCAAATTGCAGGCAACTGCATCAATCTGCAACGCGAGCTGTAATGCTTTCAACATCCACCTGAAGCGGGAGGTTACAGGAGCACGCACTCGCGAGATGCACGCGCAAGGCTGATCGTCGCCGGCGGGCATTGGCAAAGCGGAGGCGGGGATGGACGTGGTGCGCGAGGAGTTAGCGGAGGAACTCGGTCGAGCCGTCCGGGCCCTGAGATACGGGAACCGTTCAGACCGGCGCATTCACGACATACGCACGCGATTGAAGCATTGTCGCGCGCTATTGCGTCTGCTGCGCAAATTCTTGGGCGAGGATGCGTATCATCGGGAAAATGCCCGGCTACGTGACGCCGCACGACCATTGGTGGCCGTGCGCGATGCCGCTGTGCTGGTGGAAGCGCTTGACGGTCTTTGCCCGCGATCGAGCGGCGGCACAACGATTTGCGGCTCTATCCGCACGGCGCTGCGGCGGGAATTCCGCGAGCGGCGCAAGCAATTGCATCGCGAGGCGCTGTTGTCGAGCGCCCAGTTGGTGGGCGGCGTGGCGCGGCGCATGCGCATGCTACCGCCGTCGCCACTGGCCCGAGCGGATCTCGCAAAAGCCGTGAAGCGCGCCTATCGAACCAGTCGCCGTGCAATGACGGTGGCCGAGCAGCAGCGCAGCCGCGATCGATTGCATGAGTGGCGCAAGCAAGTGAAATACTTCGCCGGCCAGCTCAAGTTCCTCTCGCCGCTGATGCATAAGGGCCTGGGCAATACCTACGAGAGATCACTTCGATTGGCCGACTGTCTTGGCGATGATCACGATCTGGCATTGTTGCATGACAAGATAATTCAGCATCGCCGGTCAGGGGGCGTCGCCGTCGACGCGCTGGTGCATCGACTAGCGCAGCGACGCGTCAAGCTGCAGCGCAAAGCCTATCGTTGGGGAAGGCGGTTGTTCGACGCCAGCGCAGGACGGTTGGAAGCGCGCGTACGGCGCCGGCTTCGCACCCATCCCTAAGGCAGCGTCCATCCCTAAGGCAGCACCTCAGGCAGCACCCATCCCCTCAGGCAGCACCCATCCCTCAGGCAGAAGGTCGACCCTTGAAAACCTCATGCCACTGATTGTGCCACGCAATTTGTCGACAATGACCGACATAAGAGCCGAGGTCTTGATAATACGCTACGGCAGCAGCCCCGTTGATGATGCGACGCACATGACTGAACATGTATTGCCGACATGCAGACTATTTGTCTTCGTTAAGACTCATCCGCACTTACAGTACTACCTAAAGTTGCCTGATACCCGTCGTGCCGCCGATCAAGACTGGCTGCGTGCCGCGAAGGTCATCAAGATTCGCGCGGCAAGCAAATCGACCCGGCCGAACGTATAAACGAATTCCTCGACTATTGGCGTTCGCGGCGCGGGCGGACCGTCAATGAATGGCCAGCGACTGGATCTTGCCGTTAGCGAGCACGAACGTGTAATGGAGCTCGGCGGGACTGCCGGGGAAGTTACCGGTTAAGCGAGCGTGCAGCTTGACGTTCCTCTCAGTCACGGCGACGTCAAGAGGTTCTACGGTATATTGGTACTTGGCGGCGGTCCGTTCTTTCCACGACCGTATAGAATCGTGGCCTTGGTAGAGGTGGCTTTCGTCGTGGACTTGTGCGTCGTTCGTGAAGCACTGGCAGAATTTGTCCAAGTCCTGCGCTTTGTCCGCGGCCAGGTAGGCGGTTACTGCCGCAGGTAGTTTGGTGGTCATGACGTTCCCGTAAACAGCTTGGAGATGAAAATTTCGGCCTATTCGAAAACGATGATAAGGAGCGGAGGGCGCCTACGCACCACTAGCGATCGCTATATCTTTGTGTAGGTATTGTCTGACGCCGCGGCATGCATGGATCATTGAACGCAAGCTGTACGTCCGGGGACTAACGCATAATATGTCGAGAGTTGTTTCAAATGAGTAGCACCAGCCGGACGGGACATCGCCTATCGAACGGGCAGCGCATCTCGAACGGGATGCGAAGCGGGCACGCTCTGCTGTTCGCGCGCAATTTTTTTCGCCATCCCCGGATGCTCGGCTCGATCGTTCCGAGCTCTCGGTTCTTGATCAAACAGCTGCTGGAACCGATCGACTGGGCGCAGGCGCGCGTGATCGTGGAATACGGTCCCGGTGTCGGCGGCATCACCGCGGAAATCCTGCGGCGCATGCGCCCGGACGCGAGCCTCATCGTCATAGAAACCAACCCGGAATTCGTGTCCTTCCTGCGCTCATCGACCGAGGATGAGCGCCTTCACGTGGTCGAAGCTTCCGCAGAGTCGGTCGTCGAGGTCCTACGGCAGCACGGCCATGAGAGGGCAAGCTACATAATCTCGGGCATTCCCTTCAGCACCACTTCCGCGCCGGTGCGCGAGCGCATCTTGCACAGGACTTGTAGCGTGCTCGAGCCGCACGGTTCCTTTCTCGTCTATCAGTTTTCGACCCGTGTTCTCCAAGATCTGCGGCGGATCTTCCGCTACGTCCGCCACCAGTTCGAGCCCCTCAACGTCCTGCCCGCGCATCTGTTCTTTTGCCGATCCGACACAGTCTTACCCGTTTCTTCATTGAAATACTTTTGCCGGGACTACGAGGCGGGTGCCGTGACCCGGATCCATGGCCGCCCATGATCCACACTTGACGGCCTACAGAGCGGACACCCCCGCCAACTCGGTGAGGCTCTGAGTGCGGGTCAAGGCGATGAACTCTTTTATGTACGAGGCGTCGGCGCCGGCGTGGGTGGTCGCGGCATAGAGTTCGCAGCGCAGGCCGCTTTGACCAATGGGGCGCGACACCACATAGCCGCGCTCGATATAGTTGCCCACCGTCCAGGACGGCAGCGCCGCGATACCGCGGCCGCTGGCGACCAGCTGCAGTATGGCCACGGTCAATTCGGCCGTG
>WNFC01007237.1_pt1 | contig 12203 bp, 7 predicted proteins | sample 5400541 | NCBI WGS metagenome assembly WNFC01 (sample SAMN13153342, study PRJNA577476) | soil metagenome | isolation source: 120 cm saprolite under Douglas fir tree site 2 hole 2 replicate 1 | place: USA:California | collected 2015-04-18 | reverse complement strand
CGCTCCGTCCCCGGCCGAAAAATGGTGGTGCTGTTCTCCGGTGGGTTCCCGCTGACGCAGGAAAACCAATCGGAGTTGACGGCAACCATTGATGCTTGCAACAAGTCGAATGTGGCGGTCTACGCGCTGGATGCTCGCGGTCTGGTGGCGACCGCTCCGGGCGGGAGCGCCAGCACGAAAACGACTGCTGGCAAGACTCATGCTGTTTCACACCACATCCCCGCGCGGAAGACTTCACCGCGTCCGCACATTCTGCTCGCGGCCTATCCCGCGATGGCCATGCCTGATCCGCAGCGGCCCGGCGGTGGCGGCGGCGGAGGAGCCGGTGGAGGAGGTGGTGGTCGCGGCGGTACGGGTGGAGGAGGCACGGGCGGTGGCGGCAGAGGTGGCACCGGTGGAGGCGGTGGTACCGGCGGCGGTGGCACGGGAGGCGGCGGTAAAGGCGGCTCCGGGGGAGGCACGGGAGGTGGAGGAAGGGGCGGCTCCGGTGGCACGGGAGGCGGCACCCGCGGTGGAGGTTACAATCCTGGAGCCAATTATATCAATTCGCCTTACAACCAGCCTCGGACCATCGTGCCTCCATTTCCACCTTCGGCTTCGACCAACCAGCAGATCCTGGCAGCGCTGGCGGAGGGGACGGGTGGATTCACGATTTTCAATACCAACGACCTGCTCGGCGGACTCGAGCGCATCGGGCGAGAGCAGAACGAGTTCTACATCCTGGGCTACGTGCCTGGCGACACGCCGGAAGGAAGTTGCCACACGCTGAAGGTGAAGCTGAATCGTGGCGGGCTCCACGTGCGCTCGCGCAGTGGATATTGCAACACGCGATCCGCCAACGTGCTCGAAGGCAAGCCCCTGGAAAAACAGCTCGAATCACATGCCATGGGCTCCCAGACCGGCTCGATTCATGGCGTGTTGCAAGCGCCCTATTTCTACACCGCTCCTGAGACGGCGCGGGTCAACCTGGCGATGGAGATTCCAACGGATTCATTTCAATTCAATAAGGACAAGGGAAAGTATCACGCCAACTTGAACGTGCTGGGGATCGCTTACCGGACAGATGGAACAGTTGGAGCGCGATTTAGCGATACCGTCAACCTGGACTTGGAGAAGGACGAATGGAAAGAGTTCGCCAAGTTGCCGTATCGCTACGAAAACCAATTTGACGCCACACCGGGCACGTACAGGCTGACCGTTGTACTGAGCGCCGGTGGCGATGCCTTCGGCAAATTCGAATCGCCGCTTGCCATCGATTCCTATGACGGAAAACACTTTAGCCTCAGCGGTGTGGCGCTGACAAATTCCCCGCAGAGGCTGAACGAGATTCCCACCGGCCTGGATTCCGTTTTGCTTGAAGACCGTACCCCGCTTGTGGTCAAAGGCACTCAGATCGTTCCTTCCGGCAGCAATCGCTTCAAGCATACCGACAACGTAGTTCTATACACGGAGATCTACGAGCCATTGCTGACCTCGGCGACCCCGCCGGTTGTTGGCATGGGCTACCGCATTTTCGAGCGATCGTCCAACAAGCAAGTATTTTTTACCGAAGTCATGCGCGCCGATGATTTCATCCAAAAGGGAAATTCGGTGATCCCTATCGGCCTGAGGGTGAAAGTGGATGACCTGAAACCGGGTTCGTACCGCCTGGTGATGCAGGCCGTCGACAGCGCGAAAAATCATGCGCCGGACCGGACCGTGGACTTTGACGTAATCGAGTGATTGATCTCCCGCAGCCCTGAAAAATTGCCGAGCGCAATTTGGAGTGCGGGAGCTTGCTCCCGCTTTTCCTGCGGCCCAGGCGTTTGGGAGTGCAACAAGCGGCCGTGGCGGCAAGAAAAGCGGCGGCTTGCCGCCGCACTTCACAGCCACCCCCTATGTTCTTTCCTGACTGTACTTTCAGCCGTGGTAAGGATTCGACACGGTCTCTGGAGTTCTGCAACTTCTTCGCCGCGCCAGGGTTATTCTATTCGTGACCGGTAATTCGCCCAAGATGCCGCCCCGCAGGAGAGTGCTATGAGGCTGCCAGAGCGCCCCGCCTCAGCTTTTTTTCCGAAGTATCCTGCGATTTCCGCGACGCCTAGGTCAATCCTCGCCGCCATCCTCTCTTTCGCTTGCATTTTGTCCCTTATTGTCGAGTTGCCGGCCAGAGCTGCAATCCGCGCAGCGGCAAAGGACAAGAAGCCGAAAGCGGATCCTTCTCTCAAAGGGCTGCCGATCACGGAACTCAGTGCCGACGAAGCCATCCTTCATGCGCTGAACCGCCTCGCCTACGGCCCGCGCCCGGGCGACGTCGAGCGCGTCCGTCAAATGGGTCTGGCCAAGTGGATCGAGCAGCAACTCAATCCCAATTCCATCGATGACAAGGCCATGGAAGCGCGTCTCGCAGACTATCCGACGCTCCGCATGTCCACCGCGAAACTGATCGATGAATATCCGCAGCCCAAGCAAGCGGAGAAGCAGGCCCAGGCACAAGCGCACCAGGAGCAGCGCCGCGCCGACGCGGCCGCCGCAGTCGTCGAAAGAGATATGCAGACTGCGCGAGGGCAGCCGGCAAATTCAGAGGCTCTGGCCGCCACTCCAGTTTCCGCGTCACAACTCCCGCCTGACAATTCCAGCGCCCCTGCTCCGATGAAACAGCAATCGCCGGGGATCACGGCGACAAATGGCGAGGGCCGGCGCGACGTTTTGGGTGGCGGCGACCCCAACAATGTTCCGCGCGCGATTGCCGACGACAGCAAAAGGCCGCAGCGCGTGGTGGCCGAGTTGGGTATGGCCAAGCTAACGCGCGCGATTTACAGCGAGCGGCAACTCCTGCAGGTGATGGACGATTTCTGGTTTAACCACTTCAACGTTTTCGCGGGCAAAGGCGAAGATCGCTACTACCTTACTTCGTATGAACGCGACGTGATTCAGCCGCACGCGTTCGGAAAATTCAGCGAATTGGTGACCGCGACGGCCAAGAGCCCGGCGATGCTTTTTTATTTGGACAATTTTCTGAGCGCTGATCCGCGGGCGGCCCAGCGCCAGGCATCCGAGCGAGCCATGCGCCAGCAGAGGCGCCGCGGAGGATTCGGCCGGCCCCCGCGTCCATCGGCTAATCCGCAGCAAGCGAAGAAAAACGAGCGCGGGCTGAATGAGAATTACGGGCGCGAACTGATGGAGTTGCATACCCTGGGAGTGGACGGCGGTTATACCCAGAAAGACGTCACGGAAGTGGCGCGCTGCTTCACGGGCTGGACGATTGACAAGCCGAGGCAGTACGCGGATTTCAAATTCGACGACCGGCTGCACGATCCCGATCCGAAAATCTTGCTGGGGAAAAAGATTCACGCCGGCGGGATGAAGGACGGCGAGCAGGTGATTGACCTGCTTGTGCATCACCCGAGTACGGCAAAATTTATTTCCACGAAGCTGGCGCGCCGCTTTGTTTCCGACAATCCACCACCGGCGCTGGTGGAGCGCATGGTGAAGACGTTTCAATCAAGCGACGGCGACATCCGCGCGGTGCTGAAGACTATGATCTGGTCGCCGGAATTCTGGTCGCGGGAATCGTACCGCGCGAAGATCAAGACGCCTTTTGAACTGGTAGTTTCCGCAGTGCGCGCCCTGGGCACCGATGTGGACACGCCCATGCCGCTGGTGCAGTGGGTGGGGCGAATCGGCGAGCCGTTGTATCAGTGCCAGCCGCCGACCGGTTACTCGGACAAAGCCGATGCGTGGGTAAACACCGGCGCGCTGTTGAACCGCTTGAATTATTCGCTCGCGCTTGCCGGTAACAAGATGCGCGGAGCGCGCACCGATGTGGCTTCTCTGCTCGGCGTGGATTCGTCCGCGGATCCAAAGTCGGCGCTGGACCGCGCCGTACAGGTTTTTCTCGGCGGACAGGCGGGACCGACTACTGTGGAGACGCTCGAGAAGCAACTCGATAACCCGCAGGTTTTGCAGGCCAAGCTTGATGATCCCCGCAAGCAGGTGGATCTGGGTGTGGTCGCCGGCTTGGTGCTGGGCGCTCCTGAATTTCAGCGCCGCTGATTTGGAGTGCGGGAGCTTGCTCCCGCTTTTCCTGCGGCCCAGGCGTTTGTGAGTGCGACAAGCCGCCGTGGCGGTAAGAAAAGCGGCGCCAACCCGCCGCACTCCATAGGGCGAGTGAGGTCGCCATGAGCTACAAATGCTGTGAAGGCATGAGAGGTCTGAAATTTTCGCGGCGCTATTTCTTGAAGCAAGGTGGCGTGGCCATGGTCGGCCTGAGCGCGATGCCGGCGTTTTTGCAGCGCGCCGTTGCAGCGACGCCCATGCCGAACAAGAAGCAGCTCGTCGTGTTGTTTCAGCGCGGCGCCGCCGACGGCTTGAACATTGTCGTGCCCTTCGGCGAAGTGAACTATTACCGGATGCGCCCGACAATCGCGATCCCGCAACCGAAACGCGGCGGCGGAGATGCCGCGATCGACCTGGACGGATTCTTCGGCTTGCATCCCAGCCTCGCCCCCCTCGAGCCGCTCTTTCACAAGAATCAACTCGCCATCGTGCATGCCGCCGGTTCGCCCGATCAGACGCGCTCGCACTTCGACGCACAAGACTTCATGGAATCGGGCACGCCGGGCTTGAAGTCAACCGAAGACGGCTGGCTGAACCGCGCTCTGGAAACTGTTCCGGAAGAAAACGCTTCGCCGTTCCGCGCCGTGGCGATGGGGCCGAACCTCCCGCGCATGCTGCACGGCGGAGCGCCGGCCATCGCGTTACCGGACCTGAAGCAGTTCAAAGTGATGGCGCAGGCGCCGGGCACGGGCCAGATGGTTGAGGGCGGCTTTGAAGCCATGTACTCGCAGACCGTGGATCACGCGCTGCACGGCACGGGCACGGAGACGTTTGAAGCCATCGATCTTCTGCGTAAGGCCAACCCCGCCAAGTATCAGCCGGAAAACGGCGCGCAGTATCCGACCAGCCGTCTCGGGCAGAGCTTGCAGCAGATCGGGCAACTCCTGAAAGCCGACATCGGCGTGGAAGTTCTTTTCGTCGATTGCGGCGGCTGGGACAACCACGTGAACGAGGGCGGCGTACAGGGTCAGCTCTCCAATTTGCTCAGGGACCTTGGCCAGGGCCTCGCCGCGTTTCATCAGGACATGGGCGACCGCATGCAGAACATCGTCTTCGTGACTATGAGCGAATTCGGACGCACCGCCAAGGAAAACGGCAATCGCGGCACCGATCACGGCCACGCGAATTGCATGTTCATCATGGGCGGCGACGCGAAGGGCGGCCAGGTCTACGGCAAATGGCCCGGCCTGAACGATCACCAGCTCAATGAAGGTCGCGACCTCGCGCTTACCACGGACTTCCGCTCCGTAGTCGGCGAAATTCTCACCAAGCACATCGGCGTGAAGGATCTAGGCTCGGTCTTCCCCGGCTTCGACAACAACCCGCACAAATTCCCCGGGCTGATCCGCTCGTAATGTGGAGTGCGGCGGCTTGCCGCCGCTTTTCTTCCGGTCGCGGTCTCTTGCGACAACATGAACGTGTAAGCTGCCGGAAAAGCGGGAGCAAGCTCCCGCACTCCATGAGGGCGAATCATTCTATGCTGGGTACTGCAAAATCGTCCGGGACGTTCAGTTTGTCGCTCCGAAATCCCATTACAGTCTGAAAGAAGGAACGCGCCGCCTTCCTCTCGAAACATCCGGCAGAACACCATGGATATTGAGAAGCAAGCCGCACCAACCCGTGCCGAACTGCATTCTGATGCACGTAATTCAACCTGGCAAAATACGACCGGGGAAATGTAATTCGCGTCTCCCAAAACTCGAACCACACGCGCCTGCCAGGAGTCTCGTCTAATTTGTTCGTTTCTATTGCTGTAACAGAATGCAGATGCCGCAGGAAGCTGCGTAACGATTCGGAAATTTGCGAATCGCCCACAAAGTGGTAATGATTCGGAAATACGGCCCAGGCCTGCAAGGACCATCCATACTGGTCTGCCAATTCCAAGATGTAATTCGTAAGCTTTGTAAGGCGATCGGCGCCTGTGAACAGAGGCGCTCGGTTATAAGTGCCCGCGGTAACGATGTAAGCGCCGCCTTCGCGGAGGTGGTGTGCCGGACTGTGCGGCCAGCTCCGCAGCTTTATCGCTGGGAAAGCACTCGGTTCGGAATTCGGCCGCGCGGCGGTGGGATCTTCTTGGAGTGCGGGAGCTTGCTCCCGCTTTTCCGAAGGGCGCGACATTGCTCTATTTAATACTCAACATTGTAATTGTCAATAAAATATCGTGGAGCGTGCTCAGGAGTAAGAAAAGCGGCGGCAAGCCGCCGCACTCCAAAAAAGAGGGGCGGCAATCAGCCGCCCCGTTTGTTCGTGCTTGACTGAAAACTGAAATCTGACAACTGAAAACTGAGAACTATTTTCAGTGCGCTGCGTCTTCGCGGATGCGCATGCCGTAGAACGAACGGTGGACGAAGAAGAAGGAGACGACGAAGAAGGCCGCCGCGAGAATGTGCGTCAGGCCGCTGCCCTGTGAGGCGGTCAATTGCACGGCGAGTTCGACGGCCAGCAGTCCGAAGAGCGTCGTGAATTTGATGACCGGGTTGAGCGCGACCGAAGACGTATCTTTAAACGGATCGCCCACGGTGTCGCCAATTACCGTGGCGTCGTGGAGCGGCGTGCCCTTCTGTTTGAGCTCGACTTCAACAATTTTCTTGGCGTTGTCCCAGGCACCGCCGGCGTTGGCCATGAAGATGGCCTGGTAGAGGCCGAAAATGGCGATGGAGAAAAGGTAGCCGATGAAGAAGAACGGCTCGACGAAGGCGAACGCCAGCGTGGCGAAAAACACCGCAATGAAGATGTTCAGCATGCCCTTCTGCGCGTATTTGGTGCAAATCTCGACGACCTTCTTGCTGTCGGCGATGCTGGCGGAAGCGGCTCCTTCGAGCTTGATGTTGGCTTTGATGAATTCGACCGCGCGGTAAGCACCAGTGGTCACGGCTTGAGTGGAAGCGCCGGTGAACCAGTAAATCATGGCGCCACCGGTAACCAGCCCTAGAACGAAAGGCGCGTGAAGGAGCGAAAGATTGTTCACGTTTTCGGTCAAACCCTTCGTGAGCGCCATGATGATCGAGAAGATCATCGTGGTTGCGCCCACAACCGCCGTACCGATGAGCACCGGCTTTGCGGTGGCCTTGAAGGTGTTGCCGGCGCCGTCGTTGGCTTCCAGCATTTCCTTGGCGCGCTCAAAATTGACGTCGATGTTGTAGTCCTTTTTGAGTTCCTGCTTGATGTTTGGGACCTGTTCGATGAGGGAAAGCTCATACACGGACTGCGCGTTGTCGGTGACGGGACCGTAGGAGTCGACAGCGATAGTCACCGGGCCCATGCCGAGAAACCCGAACGCAACCAATCCGAAAGCAAACACGGCCGGAGCGAGCATTTGGTGGTCGAGTCCCAAGTTGCTGATCAGAAATCCGAGAGACATGAGCAGCACCATCGCCAGGCCGATGTAGTAAGCAGAGAAGTTGCCGGAAACGAAGCCTGAGAGAATGCCGAGCGATGCGCCTCCTTCTTCCGCCGACGTCACGACTTCCTTCACGTGGCGCGATTCGGTGGACGTAAAGACCTTTACCAACTCGGGGATGATGGCGCCCGCAAGCGTGCCGCAGGAGATGATCGTCGCCAGCTTCCACCACTGCGATGAATCACCGCCGAGGCTCGGGATAATCGCTGACGAAACAACGTACGTCAGGCCGATTGATACGACGGAGGTAATCCACACCAGCGAAGTGAGCGGCGCCTCGTAGTTCATTTCGTCAGCGTTGCCGTACTTGGATTTGGCGATGAAGGCGTTGATAAAGTAAGCCGCGGCGCTGGCAATGAGCATCACGATGCGCATCACGAAGATCCACACCAACAACTGAACTTGCACGGTGGGGTTTTTCACCGCCAGTAGAATAAAGGTGATCAATGCGACGCCGGTTACGCCGTAAGTTTCAAAGCCATCGGCGCTTGGACCTACAGAGTCACCGGCGTTATCGCCCGTGCAGTCTGCAATGACGCCAGGATTGCGCGCGTCGTCTTCCTTGATCTTGAAGACGATTTTCATGAGGTCGGAGCCGATGTCCGCAATTTTCGTAAAGATGCCGCCCGCGATACGCAGAGCGGCCGCGCCGAGCGATTCGCCGATGGCAAAGCCGATGAAGCACGGGCCGGCGTAGTCGCCTGGAATGAACAACAGGATGAAGAGCATCATCAGCAGCTCGACGCTGATGAGCATCATGCCGATGCTCATGCCGGCCTGCAGCGGCGTGCTGTAAATCGGATAGGGCTTGCCGCGCAGGGAAGCGAACGCCGTGCGTGAATTTGCGAACGTATTTACACGGATGCCGAACCAAGCGACGCCGTAACTACCGGCAATTCCCACGAGACTGAAAATCAGAATGATCGGCAGAGTGACCGCCGTAGGATGCACCGGAGCGAGCCAGCCGAAGTACATGACGATCACGACGGCGATAAACACCCACAAAATCAGCAGGAACTTCCCCTGCGTAAACAGGTAGGTCTTGCACGTCTCGTAAATCAGCTCGGAGATGTCGCGCATCGACTTGTGGACGGGCAGGTTTTTCAGCCGGGTATAAATGGCCAAACCGAAGAGCAATCCGAAGACGCAAATGACGATGCCGAAGAGCAGGAGCGTGTGGCCGTCAGTCCTTCCGAGAAATTTGACCTGAGAAAGTTCGGGGAGCTTCAGATTGGCCTCGCCGCCGAGTTCCTCAGCGAGAGCCGATGCCGCGGTAAGCATGGTGAGCACGGCAGCCGCTGCTCCAAACTTGGTGAATCTACAGCTTAGGGACCAGGCATTTGCAAGCCAGGTAAGCATTCACAATCCTCCGTAGATCATTCGTTCACAGGGCAATTGCTTCCCGGGACAGTCGCTTCCGGCACACTTTTGCGACCGAGCGCTATTTGGCGCGAGCGCAAAGCGATTTGTTTTCATTCCACCGGGAAGACGTCGCTGCGCGCCGGTCCGAGACTACCCCAAATACCATCGGCGAAGCACGCTGAAGACGGCGCGCACAGCGGGATACAAAACGCTGATTTATAACATTTTACCAATGGCCGGTCAAACTGCTCCCCACCACAAGGGGTATCGCAGTCCCGTATCGCCTCGAATATCGCGCCGACATGTTTTAGCCAACCGATGGTAACATGCCAGAATCATTTGAAGACGATTAGCCCAATCCAGACGGGGGTCCATGGGTACCAAGCCAGTGTTTGAAACGGCGCCGCGCGCCGCCGCAACGATCGATTTACGGCACGATTGGAAGCGGGCAGAAGTCGAAGCCATCTACCGCACCGCGCTGCCGGAACTTGTTTTTCGGGCGCAAACGAGTCACCGCCAATTTCATGCTCCCGACCGCGTCCAGACATGCCAGTTGATCTCGATCAAGACCGGTGGCTGTCCGGAGGATTGCGCGTATTGTCCGCAGAGCGCGCACTACGAGGCCGGCGTCGAGCGTCAGGGGCTGCTGGATCCGCAGCACGTGATCGCGGTGGCCCGGGAAGCGGCAGGCCGCGGCGTGACGCGTTTCTGCATGGGTGCGGCGTGGAGGAATGCGCCCGAGGGCAGGGAATTCGAGAACGTGCTGGAGATGGTGCGCGGTGTCTCCGCCTTGCGCATGGAAGTGTGCTGCACTCTCGGCATGTTGACGGAAGAGCAGGCTGGAAAGCTGAAAGAGGCCGGTCTGACGGCCTACAATCACAATCTGGATACTTCTCCTGAATTTTATGGTTCAATAATCACGACGCGGGTTTATGAGGACCGTTTGAAAACACTGGCGGCGGTCCGGAAAGCGGGAATCACGGTTTGCTGCGGCGGAATTCTGGGGATGGGAGAGCGGGAGGCGGATCGCATCGGCTTGCTGCACCAATTGGCCACGCTTGAACCGCACCCGGAGAGCGTGCCGATCAACATGCTCGTGCGCGTGGAAGGTACGCCGCTGGCCGCGATGCCGCCGCTGGACCCCTTGGAGATGGTGCGCGCCATCGCCACGGCGCGGATTCTCATGCCCGCGTCGCGCGTGCGGCTTGCTGCGGGACGCAAACAGCTCTCTCCCGAAGCCGTCACGCTATGCTTTCTTGCCGGGGCGAATTCCATATTTGTCGGAGAAAAACTGCTGACCACTCCTAATCCGGGCCCGGACGAAGATGAGCAATTACTCCAATCTCTGGGCCTGAAACCACTCGAAGCGCATGCCGTCTAATTTTCAGCTTAGCTTTCATCACGAATTGGAGTCGGGGCTTCGCGGCCTCGAAGCGCAGAGCCGGCGGCGCTCGCTGGCCGAAATTCGCGGCGTGAACTTCTGCTCAAACGACTATCTGGGCTTGGCGGAGCATCCGGCGCTGAAAAAAGCTGTCGCCGAGGCGGTGCAGGGAGCAGCGCGAACGGGCGGAACGGGGTCGCGATTGCTCTCGGGGCATGCGGCGGTCTGGGATGAGGGTGAAGAAGAGTTCGCGCGATTTGCCGGAACCGAGGCAGCGCTTTATTTCGGAAGCGGCTACGCGGCGAATCTCGGCCTTTTGACTTCGCTTTTGAAGAGTGACGATCTGGTTTTTTCGGATGCCCTGAATCATGCGAGTCTCATCGACGGCATCCGGCTCTCCGGCGCGAGGAAGATTATTTATCCGCATCTCGATCTGAACGGGCTCGAAGCCGGATTGCGAAATCACGCGCAGGAACGCTGCCGGAAACTGATCGTCACCGAGAGCGTGTTCAGCATGGATGGGGATGTCGCTCCGGTCACCGAACTTCTCGCGCTGGCGGATCGATACGGCGCCGGTGTTATTGTGGATGAGGCGCATGCCACCGGAGTGCATGGTCCTTCCGGCAGGGGAATTGCGGCGGAGCATGGAAGTGTGCAATATCTTGCCGCCACGGTGCACACTTGCGGAAAGGCGCTTGGCAGCGCGGGCGCTTTTGTTTGTGGGAGCGCCGTTTTGAAGGAGCATCTCATCAACCACGCGCGGACATTTATTTTCAGCACGGCGATGCCGCCTTACATGGCGGAGCAGATTCGCGCGGCTTTGCGGCTCGCTATGTCGATGGACAAGGAGCGGGAAGAATTGCTTGCCCGGTCAAAGCGGCTCGCGGCGGGCCTGCGATCCCTGGGTTGGGACACGGGAAATAGCACCACGCAGATAGTCCCGGCAATCGTTGGCGAAAATGAAGAGGCTTTAGCTGCCGCCGAATTTCTGCAACGTGAAGGATTCGCGGTGCGCGCCATCCGTCCGCCGACGGTGCCACAGGGAAGCGCACGATTGCGATTTTCGCTGACCTGCGGAATTACGGAAGACGAAATCGTGCGCTTGGAAAATTGCATGAACGCCTGGCGCGCTCAGGCCCACCGATCCGCGACGGTGGGACGCGCATGAGAAATCATTTTTTCATCACCGGCACGGATACGGGAGTCGGCAAGACCGTTCTTTCCGCGCTGCTTTGCGCGGCACTCGACGCGGTTTACTGGAAACCGATCCAAACCGGCACTCTCGAAGGCTCGGACCGCGTTACCGTCATGAGGCTTGCCGGGATCGGCACGGATCGAACGCTCGATGAAGTATACAAATTCGTGCCGCCGGTTTCGCCGGACCTCGCGGCTCGCTGGGCGGGAGTGGAAATCGACCTCGGGCGGATCAATATGCCCGCCAGTTTGATCAACGACTGGCTGATTGTTGAAGGCGCGGGCGGCGTGCTTGTGCCCGTGAACCAGAAACAATTCATGCTCGACGTGATGGTGAAATTCAAATTGCCGGTGATTGTTGCGGCGCGCAGTTCGCTGGGCACGGTCAATCACACGCTGCTGACGCTTGCCGCGCTGCACGCGGCGGAATTACCGGTGCATGGCGTGGTGCTGATCGGCGATCAGAACCGCGAGAACCGCGAAACCATCGAGCGTTTTGGCCACGTCCGCGTGATCGGCGAAATTCCCAAGCTTCCGAATCTGCACCGCACCGCGCTGATGCAGGTCTTCATGAACCATTTTGATCGCGCTGCCTTTGCGCAATAATTGCGCGTGATGACTTCACCGCTCCGCATCTGGCATCCCTTCACAAACTCCGCGCTTGATCCTTTTCCGCTGCAAGTGGAGAAGGCGGAGGGCGTCTATCTCCACACCAAGGACGGCCGGAAAATTCTGGATGCGATCTCGTCGTGGTGGGTGAATCTCCAC
>WNFC01031433.1_pt1 | contig 12204 bp, 11 predicted proteins | sample 5400541 | NCBI WGS metagenome assembly WNFC01 (sample SAMN13153342, study PRJNA577476) | soil metagenome | isolation source: 120 cm saprolite under Douglas fir tree site 2 hole 2 replicate 1 | place: USA:California | collected 2015-04-18 | reverse complement strand
TCCGCCGCGTCCTCGGCAAGGTAGGCCGATTCCGCCAGGACCGCTGCGATGGGCTCGCCCACGTGCCGGACCCGGTCCGCCGCCAGGATCGGCATATCGGTCGCGACGAACTCGGGCCGGGCCAATACCCCGCGCAGCGGCGCCACGCCGGCCAGTTCGGCGGCGGTGATCACGGCGGCGACACCGGGCAGGCTGAGTGCCGCCGAGGCGTCGATGGCCTCGATCGCCGCCGAGGCGACATAGCTGCGGACCAGGGCAAGGTGCAGTGTGCCGGGCGGCTCAAGGTCGCCGACGAAACGGCCCCGCCCGGTGAGCAGGTAGCGGTCTTCGACGCGCCGTACCGGCTGCCCGATCCAGCGCCCTGCCGGTGCGGTGCCGGGCGGAGTACCCCCCACCGGGACAGTCCCCGTGACCATGGCCGGGCCACCAGTCGCGTCAGGCATGGCCGGCCGCCTCCCCGATCGCGCGAGCCGCGAGCACCTGGATGAGGTGGCGGCGATACTCCGCGGACCCGTGGATGTCGCCGGGCGGGTCGGTCGCGGCGGCCGCCTCCTGCGCGGCTGCCGCGATCACGTCCGCGCCAAGGCTGGATCCGATCAGCGTGGCCTCGGCACCGGCAGCGCGCTCCACCGTGCTCGCGACCCCGCCGAGCACGACCCGGGCGTCGCGGCAGACACCGCCGTCCCTGTCGACCGCCGCCGCCACGGCCACGATGGCGAAGTCGCCGTGGCGGCGCGCGAATTCGCAGATAGCAGCGCCGGGCCGGGGGGCAGGCAGCCGCACCTCGATGATCATCTCGTCCGGGCGGAGCGCGGTTTCCAGGAAGCCCTTGAAGAAGCTCGCGACCGGGATCACCCGTTCGCCGCCGGGGCTGCGCGCCAGCATCTGGGCATCAAACAGCAATGCGGCCATGCACCACTCGGCCGCCGGGTCTGCGTGGGCGATGCTGCCGCCGAAGGTCCCCGCGGCCCGGATCGCGTAATGGCCGATGTACCGCGCCGCCCGCGGGAGCATCCCGAAACCGGCCAGTAGGCCCGGATCGGTCAGCCGCTCCAGGTCACGGTGCAGGGCGAGCGCACCGATCCGCAGGCCCCCATCGTGCGAGCGGACGTACCGAAGCTCGGCGAGCCTGCTGATGTCCACGAGGGCGGCCGGGCGGGCGAGACGGAAGTTCATCATCGCGACGAGGCTCTGACCGCCGGCCAGGAGCTTGGCGTCGTCACCACGTTCGGCGAGCAGTGACACGGCCTCGTCGGCGGATCGCGCGCGGTGATAGCTGAACGGCGCGGGCTTCATCGTCTCCCCTAGAGTTCGTGCCCTAGATGCGTCACTGAGTACAAGTCGCGTCGGCGGTCCTTGCGCGGAGTCACGAGCGGAGTGCGCCGGCCCGCCTCGGCCACCCAGTCCAGGTCAATGTGGGCAAAGGCGACCTGCTCGGCGTCAGCGGGCAGGGGGCCCGCCATGGCGTCGCCGTACGGGCTCGCGGCTACGGAGCAGCCGAGGAACGGGGCGCCAGGGCCAGGGCCCGCGAACGAGGCGGCCACGGCGAACACCTGGTTCAGGTTGGCCTGGACAAGCAGCCCCGCCACCTGGCCAGGCATCGCCGCCGCTGCTGGCGTGCCCCGGTCGAAGCCGCTCACCCAGGCTGACGGCACGAGCACCAGTTCCGCGCCTTGCAGCGCCAGGATCCGTAGCACCTCGACAAATCGCAGGTCATAGCAAATACATAGGCCGAACCATCCGTACGGGGTGCTCACCACAGGAAAGCCGGCATCGCCCGGGGCGAACACGTTCTTCTCGTTGGAGAACAGGTGCGCTTTGCGGTAACACGCGAGCACCCCGTCGGCGGACACCATCACCGCAGAGTCGAAGAGCCGTTCGCCGTCGCGCTCGCATAGCCCGCCGATGACGTACCCGCCGCCCACCGCCGCGGCGCGCTGCCAGGCCTTCACGGCCGGGCCGTTCAGGGTCTGCGCCGACTCGGCGAGCACCACCGGATCCACGGTGTACCCGGGTACCGCCAGCTCGGGGAGGACCACGATGTCCGCGCCGCCGGCGAAACCTTCGGCGGCCATGGCCAGCCCCTGGTCCAGGTTCCGCGCCGGGTCGCCCGACCAGCGGAGCTGGCAGAGCGCGACGGTGAGCGGCCGGCTCATGCCATGGACCCTCGCGCCGGAGCCTGGCTAGCCTCGGGAGGCGGTCCCACCGGCGTGGCGCCGGTGCCCTGGGCCGAGCCTAGTTCCGGGGCGATTATCTGGCCGAGGAACACGTCGCCCAGATCGGGCCGGGCCAGCAACTGCGCCGCGGGCGCGGAGATGACCACCCGGCCGAGGGCGAGGACATATGCCCAGTGCGAGATCTCCAGCGCGGCGAGTGCCTTCTGCTCCACCAGCAGAACCGACGCTCCTGACTCGGAGAGCGCGCGGATGTCCCTGGTAAGAAGCTGAGTGGACCGATCGGCCGACAGCCCGGAGGTTGGTTCGTCCAGCAGAAGGACTCTCGGCTGGCTCATCAGCGCTCGCCCCACAGCGACCATCTTCCGCTCACCACCGGAGAGCTTGGCCGCCCTCCGCCCCATGAGCCCGCCCAGCGCCGGGAGCAGGCCGGTGACCTCGTCGATCCGGGCACCGAGCCGCGGCCGCGGCACGCGGTAGCCGCCTACCTCCAGGTTCTCCCGGACGGTGAGGGGGTCGAACACGTCGTTGCTCTGGGGCACGTACCCAAGGCCCAGCCGCGCGAGGCGGTTCGTGCGCTGGTTGGTGATATCGGCCCGATCGAGGACCACCTGCCCGGACTCGACCCGGAGCAGCCCGGCGATCGCTTTAAGCAGCGTGCTCTTACCCGCGCCGTTAGGTCCGACAATCGTCACGATCTCACCGGCGCCGACCTGCACACTCACCCCGCGGACGATCGGCGGCCCGCCGTACCCGCTCACCACGTCCCGCACCGAGAGCATGGCCGCCGGGCGGTCCTGTCCGGCGGCGGTGCGGCCAGGGACGTCGGGCTGCGCGGGGCTGTCAGCCGGCGAGGTAGGCATGCAGCACCTCCGGTCGCGCTCTCAGTTCTGGCATGGTGCCGGTAGCGATGACCTTGCCCTGCGCCATCACGATCACCGATTCGGAAAGGCGCTCGACCAAGCCGAGTTCATGCTCGACCAGCAGCATGGTCAGCCCTTCGGCGCCCAGGCCGGCGAGGTAGCCCTCGATCGTCTTCGCGAGGGTGGGGTTCACGCCGGCCATCGGCTCGTCCAGCAGCAGGAGCTTGGGGTTGCACATGAGAGCGCGCATGATTTCGAGCAGCCGCTTCTGGCCTCCGCTCAGGTTGCCCGCGTACTCGTCCTCCTTGCCGCTCATGGCGAACCGGTCAAGCAGAATCCTGGCCTGATCCACGAGTTCGGCCTCCTGCCTGCGCCAGTACCTCTTGCCGTAGAGCAGCGTGCGCATCCGTTCGCCGCGCTGGCCCGGCCTGGCCACGAGCAGGTTTTCCAGCACTGTGAGCCTGCCGAATTCGCTGGAAAGCTGGTAGGTGCGCACCAGGCCCATCCGGGCGCGCTGGTGCGGCGGCAGCGCGCTGATATCGGCGCCGTCGAAGACCATCCGGCCCGCGGTGGGCGCGATCGCACCCCCGACGATCCCCACGACCGTCGACTTGCCGGCGCCGTTAGGCCCGATCAGGCTCGTGATCGCGCCCCGGCGCAGGCCGAACGTGGCGTCGTCGACTGCCCAGACACCGCCGAACTCCCGCCGCAGCCCGGCGACCGACAGCAGGGCTTCGCTACCCGGCGCCCCCTGGCGTTCCTGCTCCATCGAAACGCTCACGCCACCTCGCCGAGATCGGCCTGGACGGACGCGGCGGGCGTCCCGGCGAACCGGCGCCGCCGCTCCGGGATGATGCCGCGCGGCCAGAACCAGAGGAAGGCCAGGGCAAGCATCCCGATCACGATCCATTGCATCGCGTCGACCAGGCCTGGCCTGCCAAACTGAGGGATAAAACGGGTCGCCTCGTTGAAGGCGACCGGCACCAGCAGGGCGCCCAGCATCACTCCCGCGTTGTTGCCGGTGCCACCGACGATGATCGCGGTCAGCACGACAAGTGTTTCCACGTACGCCCACGATCCGGGGGACCAGGCCCCGATGAACTGGATAAGGAGAGCCCCGCTGATCCCGGCGATCGCGCCGCCGAGCACGAACACGAACAGCCGCAGCCGCACGACGTCTTTGCCCAGCGCCTGAGCCGCCTCCTCGTTGTCCCTGGTCGCACGGAGCGCCCTGCCGAGCGGGGAGGATGTGACGCGGTGCACGAACAGGTAAACGATGAGGCAGATCACCGCGGTAAGGGCGACGTAGAACCACTGGTATCCCAGCGAGGACAGCGGCAGCGAGCCGAATGGCTGCGGGACCAGCGACAAGCCGGCCGGCCCGTTGAAGAGCCCAGTGACGTTCTCGACAACGAGCACCGCGATGACCGAGATGACCAGCATCACCATCGCCTGGTAGTCGGTGCGCAGCCGGCGCAGCGCCACAATCCCGACGACCAGCGCAAGCGCTCCGGCGACCACGCCGGCCACCAGCAGGGGCAGCGGCTCGGGCAGCTGAAGGCCGAGGATGTAATGCTCGAACCCGCCGTTGCCGGTGGCTGGACCGAGCGTGAGCACACCAGCGGTGTAGGCACCCACCGCCTGGAACATGATCCAGGCGAAGTTGTAGATGCCGGTCACGCCGTACTGCAGGTTGAGGCTCCAGACCGCCAAGATGTCGACACCCAGGTAGACAAGGATCGTCGTGACGTAGTAGGAGAACGCGGCACTCAAGCGGGGACCTCCTTCACCGTCATGACGAGGAAGTCATTGCCTGTGGTCGACTGAAAGGCGCTGGTGTTGAGCACCAGCACCACCCCGGCCAGGCCGCACAGTGCTCCCGATATCAGCCAGGCCAGGTCGGTGACCTGGTCGGTCGCGATGCCTGAGGCCTGCGCGAGGCCAGGATTGGCAGCGGTCGCTCGCATGGCCTTGCCCAGCCTCGTCCGGGTGAGCAGAAGCTGCACCAGGCCCATGGTCACCACCGACAAACCGACGATCATGAGCTGGGACGTGTCGAACAGCATCCCGAGGACGTGCACCTGCTTCCCGGACGAGACGCTGTAGCTGAAGAACGTCGCACCGTAGGCGCCCAGCAGGATGTTCTGCACGATGATGCCCACCGCGAGAGTGACCACGACCATCCCGAACAGCTTCGTGCCGTGCCGCACGAAACGCCGGTAGACGTAACGGTTCAGCAGCATCGATGCCAGCGCACTGAACCCAGCCCCGGCCGCGAGCGACTCGGCGATGCCGCCACCCGCCCGGTTGACCGCGTACCCCACGAACGCGCTGGCGGTCATGAGGTCGCCATAGGCGAGGTTCAGGATGTTCGAGACGCCGAACTGCAGGGTGAAGCCCACCGAGGCCAGCGCCAGGATCGACGCTGTCACCAGGCCGAACCCGATCGACTGGACGAAGAGGCTGCCCGTCATGCCGACGCTTCCCCTTATCTTTCATCACGCTGACCATGTCATCGGAAGGGTGCGGCCCGCTACTTCGCGGCTGCAATCTGCGCGGCGGTGTATGTCGCCACCTTCGTCGAGCCGTCGGAGGAGACAATCTCAAACGCGCCGGGCGAGTTCTGCCACCTGTCGAAGCTGATCACGCTGGTGGCGCCGACGTACTGGATTGTCTTGCCGTGGGAGAGCGCGGCTTTCCCCTGTGCGAAGTCATGCACGACGACCGCGGAAGGCGATGGCGAGGTCAGCTTCACGATCCAGGGCCGGAAGACACTTGGGTCCGTGCTCTTGGCGGCCTCCATGGCGAGCGCCATAAGGTTGATGCTGTCCCACGCCGCCATGCTGTAGGAATCGCCGTACCACTGGCTGGCGGGCTGGCTGACCTGCGACTTGACGGCCGTGATCTCCGAGAGCCACAGCTGGTAAGGCACTCCCGTGGTGGGCGCGTAGGGCTGCGCGCCGACGTACAAGCGCTTCAGGTTCGGCGTCCCTACCGCGTGTCCCACGGCCTTCAGCCACGGCGGCTGCGTGGTCCCGTCGGTGCCGATGAACGGGCCAATGTGCCCGAACTGCCTCATCTCGGCGAAGTAGGTCGCGCTCGTCTGCGGATCGGCCTCGGTGAAGATCACGTCGGGATGTGCCGCTATCAGCGCCGACACTTCAGTCCGGTAAGAACTCTGGTCCAGCGGGATCCTCTGGACCAGGACGATCTTGCCGCCGAGCTTCTTAAAGCCAGACACGACGGTAGGCAGCGACCCCTGGGAACTGATGTCATTGCCGAACACCGCGGCGGCAGTGGGGTACCCCTTCTGGTGTGCGTACACGGCCATCGCATATCCGACCGCGTCGTCAGGCGGGGTGATCCGGTAGAAGTACGTAAAAGAACTGTGGTTGAACACGGCCTGGCCGGTATCGGCGAACATCGGGATATGCGCCCGGTTGAACAATGGGACAGTCGCACTCGCCTCGTCTGAGCTCGGCCCGAGGACTCCCACCAGCGACGGTGTCGTCGAGATCAGCTGCTCGGCGGCCGGCACAGCGTCGGCTGGGTCACCCCGGCTGTCAGCCGTCTTGCAGGTAACCGTCTTGTGGCCCAGGATGCCGCCGGCCGCGCTGATGGCTGCCGCGGCGGGAATGCAGCCCGCGAGCTGCTCAGGACCGAAGCTCGCGTCAGGGCCACTGAAGGGGTTGAATACGGCAAAGGTGAGCGCTCCGCTGCCGCCGGCCCCGCCCGCGCCAGCGGAGCTGTGAGAACCGCAGGCGGCGAGCATGAGGAACAGCGGAAGCACGGCCAGGATGGCCACGCTCCTTGCCCGGGTGCTGGCGTGTATGGCGTGACTGCGCATTGTCGCCTTCTCTCATCGTCCGTTGAGGGTGGTCGCCCACCCGTATCAAGGAGTGCGATGACGCCACTGCGTGCTCGGCGCGCTCTCCGGGTGTTCGGGGATCTCTGCGCCGCACAACCGCAGGAACGGCAGGTCGGCCGGGCACGGGCCGCCGACGCTCACCACGTTCTGGCCGCGGTTGGCGCGTACGGCATGACGCACCCCGGCCGGGACGTGGATAACGTCACCAGCCTGGAACTCGTGCGTCTTCCCGCTGGTCAGGTCATCGATGCTGCCGCGGCCCTCAAGGATCACGATGGTGTCCTCTGACTCGGCGTGCGTGTGCGGGGTGTTCTCCTCGCCGGGCAGCATCCGGACGTAATTCATGGTCGCTGTCCAGGCACCGATACCCGGCCAGACGATCATCCTGGCGTCGGCGGAGATGATCGGCAGCATCAGCGCTGGCCGGTCTTGGTGGAGCACCTGAATCGAGGCGCTGCCTGTGCGGCCGGCCTGGCCAGTCCGCCGGCCGTGCGCGCCATCGGCCTCGCCGTGCGCACCTTCCGCCTCGTGGTGGGCGCTGTCCGCCTCGCCGTAGCTGGCTGGGTCGTTTGGGCATGGCCCGCCAAAGATCTCCAGCCCGCCGGTGCCGCCGACGAAGCGATATGCGGTTGCGGATCCCACGTGAACCATCGCCCCGGGAGCCAGCGCTGTCGCCGGTGACGGGCCGTCTCCGGCCACCGTCCCGGTCCCGTCCAGGACGTAGTACACGCTCTCGCCAGGGTGCTCCAGCAGGACAGTTTCCGACGACGGTGCGAGCTGGATCAAGTGAATGGAGCGCATGGCCGCGCCAGTGCCTGGCCAGATCACCGCGCGTGCGGATCCATCGCCCTTGACGATGGGCAGCAATGGACCAGTGCCACGCAGGGGTATCACCTGCACGCCAGTCCCACCGGGCCTTTCACTCATGGTACATGATATATCTTACAGCTTGTTATCCGGTCAACGGCGGCACTTCAGGAGAGAGAGAACATGCGTCTCGTCGATCTGACCCACCCATGGAACCTGCACACGCCCGGCTGGGTCGGTTACCCCGGGGCGCGTATCTACTACACCCAGACGCTGCAGACAAACCGGATCGTCTCGCAGCGGATCGAGACCTCGCTGCACACCGGGACCCACCTCGATGGCCCCATGCACGGTTCCGACGGCGGCCTGGACATTGCCTCACTGCCCTTGGAAAAGCTCGTCCACGAAGGCGTTGTCGTCGATGTGTCTGACGTGTGCAAGGACTGGGAGGTGATCAAGCCGGAGCACATTCTCGACCGGGTTGAGGTACGCCGTGGCGACATCCTGATCATCCACACCGGGTTCCACCGTTATTACCAGGGCCAGCCGGAACAGGATCTGGTCCGCTACTTCTGCATGCATCCGGGCGGCGGCGTGGACCTGGCCCGGTGGATGCTCGAGATGGAGATCTCCTGGTGGGGCATCGATGCCGGCTCCGGCGATCACCCGATCAACACGACGATCCGGCATATGCGCCCGGACATCACCGAGCGGTTCGAACGCCAGGTAGGGATGAGCGCGAAGGACTATTTCGGCGAGTACTCCTACACCCACCATCTGAGCGGGCGGGAGATCACAGAAGATCTCTTCCCCATGCACTACCTCGCCTTCCCGGCCGGCTGCATTCACGCCGAAAACGTCGGTGGGGACATCGACCGGGTGCTCAACACGCGCTGCGTCATCGGCGCGTTCCCGTGGAAGTTCGAGGGTGGAGAGGCCTGCCCGTGCCGGATCATCGCTTTCCTCGACGTTCCGGGCCTGCACGTCGAAGAGCTGCGTGATCAGCTGGCTTCGCAGGCGCGACCCAGCTGACCGCTTCAGGTGGCGGCGAGGAAGTGGGCCAGTTCGTCCTGGGTCGGCGCCGTGGCTGGCCCGCGCCTGGTGACCGAGAGAGCAGCTGCCGCGTTCGCGCTGCGGGCGGCTGCGGTTTCGGCCGCGCCAGCCGCTAGCGCGGCGATGAAGGCTCCGCTGTGGGTGTCACCAGCGCCGTTGGTGTCAACAACGCGCACGCTGAACCCGGGCACGTGCACGACCCGGGCGTCCGGGCGGCCGATGAGGCAGCCATCAGGTCCGGTGCGGACAAGTACCCGGGACCGGCTGGTCCGGCTGGTGAGCGCGGTCACCGCGGCCCACGGGTCGGTGCTGCCTGCCAGGATGGCAGCCTCTCGCGCGTTGCAGGTCAGCCAGTCCGCCCGGCCGAGTACAGCCGCGAGTTCGCTGGCCGGGATGGACCCCACCAGCGGTCCGGGATCGAAGAACATTGTGTGCCCGTCGCTCAGCCGGGCGAGCCAGCCGAGCAGCGCGGCCCGGTTGCTGCCGTGAACCAGGCTGTAGCCGGACAGGTAGACGGCATCGCGCTGCGCTGGGTGAACCGGATCGAGGTCTGCGGCCGTCAGCTTGGCCTCGGCGCCACGGCTAGTGAGGAAGGTCCGCTCGCCGCTGGCCTCCACGATCGTGAGCACGAAGCCGGTATCCACGCCGGTCTTGACCGGCTGGATGACGTCGATACCCTCCTGTGCCAGGGCCGCCCGGGCCAGGGTGCCGAACGGGCCGGTGCCATGGGCGCCCGCGTAGGCGGCTCGCAGGCCCTGGCGCGCAGCGGCGGCCATGACGTTGAAGCCCCCGCCTGCCGTGGCCTCTGCCTGGCTCGCCATCACGTCGCCGCCCCGCTCGGGGAGCGCGGGCACGGACACGACGACGTCCACGACCACGTTGCCGAGATGCAGGAGGCGATCGAACCGGACAGGCACGCCAGCGGGCGGTGCCTGATTACCCGGTAGCATCGTCGCCCGCCCGGGGGTCGGCCCGCGGGCTCGCGCCCGGACCCGCTCCCGCTCGGACCGCCAGCAGGTCGCCGGCCAGCGCCTCCAGCCCGAGATTGTTCACCCGGGCTACCGCGGACCGCGCGCTGGCCGGAAATGCCTCGACCCCGTGGCAGGCACCGCAGATGGCACCGGTCATGGCGGCAATGGTGTCGCAGTCGCCCCCGAGGGAGGCCGCCATGCGGCAGGCCAGCCAAGGGTCGTCCGGACTCGCGGCGGCCACCGCGAACGCCGCGGGCACCGACTCCTGGGTGGCCAGGCTCGTTCCCACCAGCCGGTACACCACGTCCATGGCGTCGGCCAGGCCGATCCCTGTGACCAGCCCGGTCGCCCAGGTGATCCGGGATCCCACGTCCGCACCAGCGGCCCAGTGCCCGCGCTGGGCGGCGCTGGCCGCCGCGGCCGCCGCGAACCGCATCGCATCGGGCAGCGTGGCCCCGTCGATCCCGGCGCTGACCGCAGCTGCCACCGCAGCCGCGCCAGCCAGCGCGATCCCGGTGTTGTGCGTCACCCGGCTGGCCGCCACCACGCGATCCACCAGCAGATCACGGTCGCGGGACGGCGTCGCGACACCCACCGGGGTGATCCGCATCGCTGCGCCGTTGGTGGTGCCGAACCTGCCCGCGTTCTCAATGCTGGCCCCAGCCGAGATCGCGCCGAGGGCCCGTTGGGTGGACGGGCCGAGCAGGCTCAGCGAACCGCGGGCGCGCATCGAGTCTTCCCAGGCCAGCAGGCGGCTTGCCAGTTCGGCTGGGCCGATCTCGCCGTCATACTCGACAATCAGGCGCGCCAGCAGCACGGTCTGCTCAGTGTCATCGGTGACAGTGCCCGCGGGCAGCCCGGCGGTCAGGCCCGCACAGGCGTCCGCGACCACCTGGACGCTGACCCCGTCGTCGGCGGCCGCCAGCGCGGTGGACAGGACGCAGCAGTCGGTGGAGACGCCCGCCAGCATCAGCCGTCCGCCAGCCACCATCGCGGACAGTCGCCCGTTCCATTTGCCGAAGGTGGTGGCGTCCAGCGTCAGGCCCGGCTCGCCACCGAATTCATCCACGAGCTGGTAGATCCGCGCATCCGGAGGCTGCAGCGCGAACGGCCATTGCTCGTAGTAGCGGCGCCAGGCCCCAGTTGGGACGCCGGGAGCCACGAACCTGGTGAAGACGACCCGCGGCTGGAAGGCGCGGACAAGCCGCTGGATCGGGCCCACGACCTCGCCGAACCTGGGTGTCAGCCAGGGGCTGTCACGGTCACCGAACACTCGCTGCATGTCGATGACCGCGAGCGTCGTGTGCGGCTCCCCAGGAGAGTCTGCCTGGCCGGTCATGCCGGGGCGGCGGCCGCCTCCAGCGGTGGCGCCACCTCCTCGGCACGGATGGCTGGCCGGCTGAACGCCCAGGTCGCGACGAACCCGATCGCCAGGGCCACGAGCACCCCCAGATTGGCGAAGGCCCACGCACCGGCCTTTCCGCCGAGGCCGAACGGACCGAGGAGATAACCCTGCCAGCTGAGCCAGCTCGCCAGGGTGTTGGTGACCAGTCCCCAGCCGACCACGGTGCCGACGATCACCACCGCGACCGGGAACCACCGTACATCGCCGTAGCGGCCGCCCGGGTTGTACAGCTCAGCCTCGGAGTAGTCACGCCGCCGCAGGGCGATGTCGGCGAGCATCACGCCACACCAGGCGGCGATCGGGACACCGAGCGTAATCAGGAAGCCCTCGAACTGGCCAAAGAAGTTGCCCGCCACGAACACCACATAGATCGTGCCGACAGTCATCACGGTGCCATCGATCAGGGCCGCGACATAGCGAGGGACCCGCAGGCCGAGCGAGAGCAGGGCCAGGCCCGAGGAGTAGATGTCCAGCACCGCGCCGCCGATCAGGCCGAGCACGGCCACGATCGCGAATGGGACCAGGAACCAGGTCGGCAGCAGCACGGCGAGCGCCCCGACCGGATCGTTGGCGATCGAGCCGCTCAGCCCCTTCGAGGAGCCGGCCAGCAGCAGCCCGAAGACGAACAGGAAGATCGGGGCCACCGAAGAGCCGAACGTCGTCCAGCCAGCCACCCCGGCACTGGAGGACCGCCGCGGCAGGTAGCGCGAGTAGTCCGCGGCCACGTTGACCCAGCCCAGCCCGAAGCCGGTCATCATGAACACCAGACCGCCGATGAGCGATTCCACCGAGCCTCCAGGCAGCGCCGACACGGTAGACCAGTGGATCTTGCCCGCGACCAGGACTATGAACATCACCGTGAGCACCCCGGTGACGATCGTTATCACCGTCTGCATACGCATGATCAGGTCGAAGCCCATCACGCCGCCAAAAATGGTCAGCGCCACGACGACGATCATCGCGATGACCTTCGTGGCGGTGCCGCCGCCCCAGCCAAGGTGCGCGAAGACCGTCGCGATCGCCAGCGTCGCCAGGATCATCAGCACGGTCTCCCAGCCGACCG
>WNFC01007236.1_pt1 | contig 12205 bp, 11 predicted proteins | sample 5400541 | NCBI WGS metagenome assembly WNFC01 (sample SAMN13153342, study PRJNA577476) | soil metagenome | isolation source: 120 cm saprolite under Douglas fir tree site 2 hole 2 replicate 1 | place: USA:California | collected 2015-04-18 | reverse complement strand
ATAACGGCCCATGGCGGCCGGTATCGCTTCCCTGAGGTCAGGCGGCAGATGCTCGCCGAGCGCCGTGAGCTGACTGGCCAGGCTCCTGGCAGCGGCCAGCAGGCGCCCAGGATCGAGATGGGAGACGGTCGATGCCATTGCGGCGGGAACGCGCTCGGGCGCGAAGTCGAGGATGCTGGTGAGACCGTACTGCGGGTTCGGCACGCCGAGCAGCGCGGCCCAGAGCCGCCAGAGCTGCCTGCGGGCCTCGGCGAGCCGGTCAAGAGCCTCCCACCAGGACCGGCGACGCAGATACTTGCCCAGGTCGGCAACCGCGCACCAGGCTCCGAATGCCCACTCGCGAACCTGCTGGGGCGTGACCGGGTTGTGCTCGGCGACCGGCACGACACGCGACTGCGGGTCATAGAGGACGACCAGGTCACGAACCGAGCCGACTGGCTCTGACTCCCGGAACACGACGAGGTCGACCTGGCAACGGTCGGCGTACTGGGCGAAGATCCGCTCGTGGGCCGTCGTGAGGCCCGGGATCTTGTGCTGGAAGCTCTCGACGAGGTTGCCGAGCCCGTCCACCAGATGCCGCGCTTTGGTGACGGCCGCGTCAAAGTCCTCGTCGCTGATCCCCATCGCGAGGTCGAGGTCGGACCAGCGGTCCGCGGCGCCCCGGCCCAGCGAGCAGCCGATGACCAGCCAGCTGATGGCGTCATCGGCAGCACATGCGTGCATAAGCCCGTGCAAGATCGCGCGCTGCCCGTCGAGTTCGGCAGGCAGCTGGTCAATCCACTCATGTCCGGCAGCACTCACCTCGCCATCAGATCACGAAGCCGCCGACCGGGCAGCGCTGGAGAAGATCCGCCCAGCGCACATGAGCCTGTCGGACCGCGTCGCGGTCGTAGCTGCTGGGGTCAATGACGCGTTCCAGTTACGATCTGGGCATGATGATTCGTACCGCAACAGGCTTGACGGCGGCGGCCATCATGATCGGCAGCATCCCGATGGCCGGCCCGGCGTTCGCGGCTAATCACGGGTCCGCGGCTACGTGCAGCGGGGGGAACCCGCAGCTGGCCGCGGCCCGCCTCGGCGGCGTGGCAGGAGTGGCCGCGACATCAAGCTGCAACGCATGGTCCGTCGGCGGATACCTGCCGCACGGCTCGTTTCCGCGGACACTGATCGAACGATGGAACGGCACGGCGTGGCGGCTTCAACGAAGCCCCAACCCGGGCGGCGCGACAGTCGAGGACGGGCTGACCAGCGTGGCCGCCAGGACGTCGGCTAGCGCGTGGGCAGTGGGATACTCCATCTATCCCGGGGCTAACTCAGCGTTTCGCGGGTTCTGCCTGCACTGGGACGGCAAGGCGTGGAAGCAGGTCCCGAGCGTGGCCGTGGACGGTGAGTTGCTCGGCGTCGCCGTCACTCCGCACTCGCACGCGTGGGCCGTGGGCTTCGCTTACGTGAAGGTTCACCGACACTTCTATGAAAGGACCTTCATCGAGCACTGGAACGGCCGGGTGTGGCGGCAGACCCCCAGTAAGAACCCTGGCGGTCCCCAGCGCACAGACGAGCTCAGTTCGGTGGCAGTGACCTCGGCCACCGACGCGTGGGCGGTCGGTTCATACCGAACTGGCCCGGACAGCCCTAGCAGGAACCTGATCGAGCATTGGAACGGGACGGCCTGGAAGGTCGTCGCGAGTCCTAACTTCACGAGTCCGGCCAACCGGCCGGGGCCCAACTCGCTGAGAGGCGTCACGGCGATTTCTCCGTCAGACGCCTGGGCCGTGGGCACCTATCCGGACACCGAGGCGGGCACCTTCCAGGCGCTCGTCCTGCACTGGAATGGCAAGACGTGGAGCCGCGCGACGAACCCTTCCGCCGGCCGGTCCGAACTCGTGAGCGTGGCAAGCGCCGGTCCGTCTGACGTCTGGGCCGTCGGGAATTACACACAACCTGGAGCACGAGGCAGTTTCCCGCCGACCCAGATTCTGATCGAGCACTGGAATGGCTCTGGGTGGCAGGTCAGTGCTCCGCCGATCGACTCCCTGACCCACTGGCTGTCGACGGTGGCTGCCACGAGTGCCTCCGACGTCTGGGCCATCGGGCAAACGTGCACGCAGCTCTTCGGCAGGTGCACCTTCATTTCCATGAAGGTTGCCACGGCCACGCTGGTGAAGTAGAACATGTTCTAGTATCCGGTCGGGCGGCCTAGGAGGCTGGCACGTGGACCTCGTCGAGCTGGAGAAGATCCGCCGGCTGAAGTACCGCTACCTGCGCTGCGTGGACCTGAAGCTGTGGGACGAGATCCAGGACGTGTTCACCGAGGACGCGACCGCCGACTACGGTACCCCGTCGGCCGGGCGGCCGCTGAAGCTGGGCAGCAGGGACGAGATCGTCAACTTCCTGCGGGACAGCCTCGGCAACAGCATCATCACGCTGCACGCGGCCGGCCAGCCTGAGATCGAAATCGACGGCGAGGCCGCCGCCGGTACCTGGCGATTCGAGGACACAGTGATCGCGACCGAGTACAACGTCGTGATCACCGGGGCAGCGTTCTACGAGGATCGCTACCGGCGCGGCGCGGACGGCGCGTGGCGGATCTCGCACATCGGATACAAGCGGATCTACGAGGCCACGATGTCGCTGGACGACCTGCCGAGCTGGAAGCTGACCGCCAACCGCTGGTCGGCCTGACCGATGTCCGCAGGCCAGTCCGCAGGCCCGTCGGCAGGACAGTCCGCTGCCCCGCTGCGGGGCGCCGCGCCGTTGCTGACCCAATCCTTCGCCGATGCGGTTCTCGAAGCTGAGAAGATCATCACGGCCGCACCGCACATCCAGACCGAACAGGATCTTGCCGAGGGCTACGACTACCTGGCCGGCTCGATCCGGGCATCGCTCACGCTGGCCTGGGCATACCAGCGCGACTTCCCGTTCTTCGTCGCGTCGACCGGGCCTTACACCAAGCTCGGCCTAGACAATCCCGACACCTTGTACTTCCACTCCTACCTGCGCGATGACGCCGAGTACGTGGTCACGGGGTGCCGCGGCAGCACCACGGACCTGAGCTTCCAGGTGCTGGGCGGCGACTACTCCCCGGTGCAGGTGCCGGATAGCCTGAGCGCGTTCGACGACCGGGCGATCGACATTGCCGACGACGGGACGTTCGAGCTGAGGTTCGGGCCGGCCATCACGGACCCGCCGCCCAACTACTTCATCCTCGGCGGGGGCTCGGCCATGCTGATTGTCCGCGAGGTTTACAGCGATTGGGCCAGTGAGCAGCGCGGCATGATCGCTATCCGGCGAGCCGACACGGCCGGTGCGGCCCCGCCGTCAGCGGAGCCGAGCGTGCTGGCGAAGCGGTACGGCGTGGCAGGGAAGATCCTGCTTTCCCGGCTGCGAACGTTCCTCGCCTTTCCCGAGTGGTTCTACCTGAAGCTGCCGGTGAACACCCTGACCGAGCCACGGTCGACGCCGGGCGGGCTGACCACCCAATTCTCCTCAGTCGGGCACTATGACCTGGACGACGACCAGGCCATGATCGTGACCGTGCCGGCCGCCAGCCGGGACGTCGCCCCCTATCAGGGGATCCAGCTCGGCAGCAGCTGGTATATCTCGCTCGACTACATCAACCACCAGACCAGCCTCACCGCGGATCAGGCCAGGCCGGATCCTGACGGCAGGTTCAGGTTCGTCATCAGCGAGCGTGACCCAGGCGTCGCTAACTGGCTTGAGTGCACGAGGCACCGCAGAGGCTATGTCCAGCTTCGGTGGCAGCGCCTTTCCCGTGACTTGCTGCCCGAGGACGGACCTGAGGCCGAAGTCATCAGCGTCGCCGAGATTGAGCGGCGCCTGCCTTTCTACCAGGAGGCGAGGAGCACGCACCGCGAGTACACACAGCGGATCGCGGCGCGTCAGGCCGCGGTCGCCCGGCGGATGCTGGGCTGAAAACGGAGAACCTGGCTGGCAGTTACCTGGCTGGCAGTTAGTCAGCCTGATGAGCTGAAGCGGAGAACACCAGATGCTGCTGCAGGACAAGGTCGTCATCGTCTCGGGGATCGGTCCTGGACTAGGCCGGTCGATCGCGATCAGGAGCGCCGAGCATGGTGCCGACGTGGTCCTCGCCGCCCGCACCGAGTCCCGCCTCGAGGAGGTAGCCAAGGAGGTCACCGCGCTGGGCCGCCGGGCCCTTGCGGTGCCCACCGACATTTCGGATCCGGCGGCGGCGGAGCGGCTGAGAGACGCCACCCTCGCTGAGTTCGGCCGCGCGGATGCGCTCGTGCATAACGCGCTCGCGATGCCGCCGATCAAGGATCTGTCCGTTGTGGACCTGGACGCGATCAGCGCGGCCTTCGACGTCAACGTGCTCGGCGCGCTGCGGATGACCCGCTTGTTCACTCCCGCCCTGGCCGCGAGTGCGGGTTCGGTGACGATGATCAATTCCATGGTGGTGCGCTTCTCTCAGCGCACGATGGGGCCATACAAGGCAACTAAGGCCGCGCTGCTCGCGGTCGCACAGTCGCTGGCCACTGAGCTCGGACCGCAGGGCATCAGGGTGAACACCGTGGCGCCCGGGCACATCTGGGGCGACTCGCTGAAGTGGTACTTCGGCTACCTGGCGAAGAAGCGCGGCGTGGACGCGCAGCAGGTATACGACGAGACCGCGGAGAACACGGACTTGCGCCGCCTGCCCGAGCCGGACGAGATCGCCGATGCAGTAGTCTTCCTCGCCTCGCCGCTGGCCCGCGCCATTACCGGCCAGTGCCTCGACGTGAACTGCGGCGAGTACCACCACTAGCCGGTTACCTGCGATGAACTCAGCCGCGACCCCATCCGAGCTGCCAGAGCGCGGGCGCGGCGTCGGCACGGTCGATGACCTGCACGCCTCGGCGACCAGGCTAACCGGTCTCGCGGACTTCGGAGCCGGCGATTACCTCGACGGCCTGGCCATGCTGCTCGAGTCGTACGCCGCCGATGAGGACCTGACCCCGCTCGGCGCGAAGATGAGCCGGGTCTTCCTGCGCGGTGCGCTGGTGGCCCGCGTGCTGAGCGAGTCGGCATGGCGCCGGTACCCGGATCACGCTGCCGTCGGCATCGACCAGCCGGTCTTCGTTACCGGACTCCCTCGGACCGGCACGACAGCGCTGCACCGGCTGCTCACGGCCGATCCAGCGCACCAGGGCCTCGAATTGTGGCTCACCCAGGCGCCGCAGCCCAGGCCGCCGCGAGAGTCGTGGGCCGCCGATCCGGTCTTCGCCCAGCTCCAGGCGGCGTACGAGCAGCATCACGTCGAGCATCCCGAGTTCATGGACGTGCACTACATCGCTGCCGACCAGGTGGAGGAGTGCTGGCAGCTGCTGCGCCAGTCGATGCGGTCGATCTCGTTCGAGTGCCTCGCGCACCTCCCCGCGTACTCGTCCTGGCTGGCCGGGCAAGACTGGACCGCCGCCTACCGCAGGCACCGGCGCAACCTCCAGCTGATCGGATTGCGGGACGCGGGTCGGCGCTGGGTGCTGAAGAACCCCAGCCACCTGTTCGCGCTTGATGAGCTGCTCGCCGTATACCCGGACGCACTGGTGATCCAGACGCACCGGGCGCCGCGAGCCGCGATCGCATCGGCATGCAGCTTGGCCGCGCACGCGACGGAGGGGTGGTCGCGCCGGTTCACCGGCGACGTGATCGGCCGGGACCAGCTTGAGCTGTGGGCCCGCGGTCTCGACCACTTCATGGCGGCGCGGGCACGGTACGACCAGGCAAGGTTCTGCGATGTGTGGTACGACGACTTCGTCGCCGACCCGATCGGGACCATTGAGTCCGTCTATGGCCATTTCGGCCTGACGCTGAGCGGGAGGGCGGCCGACGCGATGCGGGCCGTGCAGGCCGGCAGTGCCGGGCCGGGCGGCCAGGCACGAGCCGCGGCGGGGCACGCTCTGCCGCGGCATCAGTACGCGCTGGCCGATTTCGGGCTGACAGCCGCACAGGTCGAGGAGCGGTTCGCCGGCTATCTCGGCACTGCGGGCCAGGCCGGCGAGACGGCGCAGCGCTAGCCGCGCTGCCGCCACTCGTGGTCGAGCATGGCGTACAGCAAGTCGTCGGTCCACTCGCCCTTCGCCCAGGTGCTCTCCCGCAGGTATCCCTCGCGGCGCATGCCGAGCCGCTCCAGGACGGCAGTTGAGGCCGCGTTGCGCGGGTCGCAGCGCGCGGTCACCCGGTGCTTGGACCTGGCCCCGAACAGGTAGCTGAGCAGCTGCCGCGCGCCCTCAGTCGCGTAGCCGTGGCCCTGGAACTCCGGACGGAGCGTGAAGCCGATCTCAGCCTGGCGCGGATCGGTGGCATCGGTCCCCGACGCGCAGTCACCGATCAGCTCGCCGGTGCCGCTCAGGACCATCGCGTACTGGAACCACTGGCCGGCGGTGTCCGGGTGCTCGCCGAGCAGCGCCGAGATCAGGCGCTCGCCGTCGGCCAATGAGTACGGGGCGTCCCAGCTCTGGTAGCGGGCCACGTCGGGATGGGATCGGTAAGCCACCAATATCGGCAGGTCCGCGCGCGCAAAGCGCCGCAGCCTCACGCGGTCCGAGACCAGTTCGGTGAAATGCTCGTCCGGCACGTGGGTCATCAGCGGCGGCTGGCGCTTTCTAGCGCCGCCGGGCCCACGTGCGCGTCGAGCCAGTCAGTCAGCGGCCTGGTCGCTACGAGGAACTCCCTGACGTGATCCCCGGCGGCCGCGGTGCCCAGCCATGGCTCGACCGGCCACTCCTTGTATGCGGCCAGGCCCTTGTGCCTGAGCAGCCCGATCCGCGGGTGATCGGCTGGGTAGCCACGCGGCGCGGACTTGAGCACCTCATGGCCGATCAGCGTGACGCCGTGCCCATCCAGCGCCGCGATGATGCTTTGGAGTTCGGTGCCGCGGACATCGTCCGCGACGCCGTCGCGGAACCGGCTCAGCTGATCGAGTGCTAGATGGAACATGCCGTTGCCGGCCCCCAGGCCGGCGGCCGACAACCTGATGTAGGCGGATCCGACCAGCGCGCCGATTTGCGTGCGGTACGGCGACTTGTCGGCGCTGAACCTGATGTCGCGGTACGGCCTGAAGAGCTTGACGTCACCGAACTCCGGGGCAAGTGCCTCGGTGAGCTGGGTCATCGGCGCGAGAACGGCCTCGTCGTAGATCGTCCGGTGCGCCGTCCAGTACGCCTTCGAGTTGTCCATCTCGAGGCCCTCGAAGAAATCCAAGGCCGCTTCTGGCCACCCCTGGAAGGACATCGCCTATCCTCCTCCCCGCCCGGTTCCCCGGTCAGATCACCCGGGCTCGGCCAGCCTATCGATCGGCACCGTCAACGTCGCCGCCGGCGATCATGACCAGGGTGTGGGACACGAATGTAGGTGACTGGCCGGTAACCTGGCCTGGCCTTGGTATCTGGTTGTGCGGACGGCAGCCAGATCGGGTCAGGCCGCTGTTGTCTGGCCAGGTTGGGTGAGGATTTGTTCCCAGCGGTCGCTGGCTTCCAGGCAGCGCAGGGTCAGGATGCCGGCCGCGCCCGGTACCGACCATCTCATGCCGGACAGCTTGCAGCGCTGGCCGACGATCGCCTTGCATCCGGCCTCAACCGCGCCGGAGCCGACGAACATGCCGAGGGACTTGAACCGGGCGTACTGCATGCGGTGCGCGTTGTGCTCGAAGTAACCCAGGGCCGTGTCGAGGTCGTCGGCCTTCTTGCCGGTCAGGGGGAAGGTGCGGGCGGCGGCGCAGATCGCGCCGACGTCACCGTCATCCAGCTCGTCCAGACGCGCGGCCAGCCAGTCTTGCTTGCGGTCGCCGAGCATGAACTCCAGCAGTTTTGCCAGTTCATGCAGGTGCTCGCGGGCGTGATAGAGGTCGACGATCGCAGTGGCCTGGGGGAAGTGCTGGCTGGCCAGGTTCCAGATCCACGCGGCGCCGTCGCCGAGGAACACCAGCTGGCGGATGTGGCCGGCGCCGCGGCGGCGGGCCTCGCCGGCCATCAGGATGCCGAACTTGGCGGCGGGGGCGAAGGTGGCCAGGTAGGAGGAGGAGTGCGGGTCGCGGACCGGGTGGCCGTCCTCATCGAGGCTGGTCTGGGTGAAGCAGCAGCACAGCTTGACCTCGCGGGTGCGGGCCTTGCCGTCTTCGGCCTTGCCGGCATGGCCATCGGTCTCGGTGCCGATCACCGGGACGCCGGTCCCGTCGACCGCGATGTACAGGATGTCTGGCAGCGGCCCGGCGGGCGGCAGCGGGATGACCGTGCGGCCGGTGATCGCGGCGGCCTCGGCTTCGATGACCGCGGCGGCTGCCTGGCCGTCGGCCTCGGCGCGGCGCCCGGCCCGCTTGCCGGTCAAGGTGATCCCGGCCAGCTCGCCGACCAGCCGGGCGGCGGCGGCGAACGGGACCGCGGCGGCGGCCCGGTCGGTCATCTTGGCCAGTCCCGGCGACATGGTCTGCCCGGCCACCCCGAGCTCGGCGTCGCGCGGCGCGAAGCCATGCCCGCAGGCGGCGCAGTGATACCAGGCCCGGCGCAGCGTGACCGGGCCGAGCACGGTGTCCGCGGCCTTGTCCCGGTAGGACACGAACCGCGCCTGGTGCCCGGCCCCGCAGTCTGCGCGCGGGCCGCGGTACCCGCTGTCGGCGGCCAGCAGGTCTTCCAGCACGCTGCGGCCGAGCCGGGTCAGCCCGGCCCGGATCGCCAGCTCCGCCGCCTCGATGCCGTCCCCGCCGCCCAGCGACGCGGCCACGTCCGCGGCCAGGGCGGCTACCTCGGCGGCCGCGTCCGCCGCGAGCCGCGCGGCGAGCTGTTCGCAGAGCCCTTTTTTTGCCCCTCCGGGTCAGGGGCAGTGGCGGCAGCCTGCGGCAACGCCGGCCGGGCATCGCAGATCGCCTCGTTCACCTCCGCGATCTGCCCGGTCAGCGACTTGAACCGCTCCCACTCGCCGACCTCCCGCCCAGCCTTCTCCAGTTCCGGGCCCGGGCGCAGGTGCGCCGTCACCGTCTTCCCGCGAACCCACCGGGTCAGGTTGTACTGCGGCCCGTGACCGGGATGACCCGGCTGCGCGCACCGGCAGCCCGGCTTCCCGCACTTGCGCCGCACCGCGTTCAGCGCGCCCCGCCGGAAGTCGCCCACCTGGCTCAGGACCGAATACAGCCGGGCGCGCTCGGCCTCCAGGCCCGCCAGGTCAGGCTCGCCAGGCACCCGATGCCTCCTCTGAGTGTGAACCTAACTCAGGCTAGCGCCGCACGCTAGCACAATCAACGACCCCTACATCCGTGTCTCACACCCTCATGACCATTTCAGGCGGGCGCGCCAGTCACGCTGGCCCGACTGACGGCAGGCCGCCGGCCAGATCGGGGGCAGAGCGTCGTTTCGGAATGAGTCGCAGGGAACCTGCGCTCGACGGCGCTCAGAGTACGCCAGGTCTGGCGGGCAGCTGAGACACTCGGATCTCATGTGAACTGGCCGTGAGCGGGTCGGGTCTCACGTCTCAGCCGATGCTCGTCAGGTGAGACACCTAACTACTTCGACCTGAAAAACTGACCGGGCCGGGAGCGGGGTCGGGCGGCGGGGGCTGATCGCGGTGTGCCGACCTGGTTTCAGGCGGCGAGGCCGCTGATCTTGACCAGGTTGTGGGCCATGACCCCGTATCCGGTCCAGGTCCGGGCGCCTTCGGTGCCGTCGATCCGGGTGCGGTCCCACTGGTATTGGCGTTTGAGGGTGGCGACCCGGGCTTCGCTGCCGGTGCGCCACTTGATGGTGCGCCTGAACGCTGGCCTGCGCTCGGCGGCTTGGCGGGCTTTGCCGGGCTTGCCCTTGCGGGGCATGACAACGTGGCGGACGCCGAGGTCTTTGACCTGGTCCTCGGTCTTGACGTCGCCGTAGCCGCAGTCGGCGGTGACCGTGCGGGGCTTGCGGCCGGCGCGGTGAATGACCCGTTCCACGGCGGGGGCGAGCTGCGGGCCGTCGGCTGCCCTGCTCCAGGTTGTGGTCGACGATGATCCCGTCGTCGTTCTCGGTGATCTGGGCCTTGTATCCGAACTCGACGGGCTGGCCCAGCCGGCCCTTGGCGATCGGCCGGGCATCCCGGTCGTGCAGGCTTACGATGCGGGTGGCCCCGTCCGGCATCGTCCCGGCCAGCCGCTGCCGGGCCTGCGCGGCAATCTTCCGGGTCACTTGCAGCAGTTCGGCCAGGTCGTTGACGGCGCGGCGCAGCCTTCCCCGCCGCCGGCCCTCAGTCGGGTCGCACAGCCCCGCAGCGGCCAGGGCCGCCGCCTTCGCCTCGGCGCGGCGCAGGGCGCGGCGGGCGTTGGCCAGCAGCTGCCGCGCCTCGGCCGCGGCCTGCCCGGCCAGCCTGGCGAGTTCCCCGGTCATCCGGCCCACCGCGGCCTGCTTGTCGTCCCGGGCCTGCGCGGCCCGCGAGCGCAGCTTGGAGGCGATCGCGTGCGACCGCTTGCCGACGGCCCGGCTACGGTCGCGCACCCGGGTCCGGGCCGCGCCGCCGGCGGCCTGGATCCGCCGCCCGGTGGCGGCGATCCGCCGCACCGCCTTGGCCAGCAGCCCCGAGTCAGTCGGATAGGCGACGTTCGCCGGCACCACGGTGGTGTCCGCGCGCAGCCGCGAGATGCGCAGCAGCTTGCGCCCGGCCGCCTTGGCCAGCAGCGCCTCATTCAGGCCGTCCACCGGGGCGGCCCCGCATCGGGTGGTCAGCTTCATCAGCGTGGTCGGGTGCGGCACCTTGGCGTCAATCGGGATCCGGCAGAACCGCCGCCACGTGATCGAGTCGCTGACCTCGGCGCACAGGCTCTCAAAGCCCAGCCGGTACCGGAACTTGAGGAACATCAGCCGCAGATAGCACTCCATCGGCGTGGACGGCCGGCCCGCCGTCAGGGAGAAGAACGGCACGAACGGAGCGAAGAACGCCGGGTCATCCAGCAGCGCGTCCACCCGGGCCAGCTCCGCCGGGAGCCGCAGCACCTCCTCGGGCAGAAGCGACTCCCACAACGAGGGCTGATCGCCTATGGTGCGGAACATGATGGCCTCGATCCCTTCCAGCACAAGGGTTCGAGGCCATCATCCCGGCTCAACCGCCCAAGATCACACACCGGCACGCGGCGGCTTTCAGGCCTTGACTAGCGAGATCAGCGACCGCAGCCGGACTACCCGGTCGCAGCGGCTGAGACCGTGCCATGAGCAATGACGGACCTGTCAGCTGGTTCACCGTCACCACCGACGACCAGAACATCCACCTGGCAGTAAGGCCGCCTGGCAGGGACCCCTGGGTGGCGGACATACCGTGGGACTCGATTATCCGCGTGTGCTTCGCGGCCGAAGGCCCGCTCATCTCCGACGGGCTGTACATCTACACGAACCTGCGGCCTGAAAGCTGGGCCGTGCCGGCAGAGGCGCCCGGCGGATCGCACCTGCTCGAACTCGTCAGCCGAGGCCTCTTCGATGCCCACGTGCTCACCATGGCGCTCCTGGCAACTCATGGCCTGTTCTGCTGGCCCCCGGCCACCGGCGCTTCGTCCCCAGATTGACCGGGCCAGCGGACCTCACCAGGTTCCCGGCCCGGGTCAGTTTTTCATGTCGAAGTAGCTAGGTCGAGCCTGGAGGCCCTCGCGGACGCCGACTTGGACACCCTGGCAACTGCGACGTCAGGACCGGCGACCTGCTGAAGGAATCGCCGCAGCTCACGCCGTACCGTCCTGTGGTAGGCATCGACCCGAAGCTGAGCGATGCCGAGCTGGTCACCCTGGCGGTCATGCAGGCGCCTTACTGGGTTTCACCTCCGAGGCCCGCTGGCCGGGCACACGTCGGCCTGCCGCCCACCCGCAACGGAAGAGTGGACCTGGATCGGCGGGCGAACATGACCGGCCACCAGCCCGGGCGACTGAGCCGAGCCCGATACCCCCGATGGGCGGTGCCGTTCGTGGCGATCGGCGGAGGATCGACCGCAAAAATAGCATCCACTCGGTGCTCCACGACATAAGCCCTTGCCGCCCTTCACGCGCGCATATCGAGCCGGATGCGCGCGTCGAACGGCTGACCGGTCGGCTACAGGTCGTGACTGGGTTCGGGGCTTGCCAGCAGACGGTTGCCTGCGTCGGCACCGAGCACATCCTGCTCGGGCTGATCCGCGAGGGCGAGGGCGTCGCCGCGCAGGTGCTGGTCCGGCTGGGCGCTGACCTGAACTGGGTCCGCCAGCAGGTCATCCA
>WNFC01011646.1_pt1 | contig 12206 bp, 10 predicted proteins | sample 5400541 | NCBI WGS metagenome assembly WNFC01 (sample SAMN13153342, study PRJNA577476) | soil metagenome | isolation source: 120 cm saprolite under Douglas fir tree site 2 hole 2 replicate 1 | place: USA:California | collected 2015-04-18 | reverse complement strand
CACCTTCGAGTGCGCGGTGACGCCGCGCTGCCGGTCCTGCGGGGAGATGCGGGGGTCGAGCGCCGAGCTCCAGGCGTTGCGGATGATGTCGATCTGCTCGGCCGGCTCGCAGCGGGTCGCGACCGCCCACATCACGTCGTTGAGGTTCGAGGGGTCGACGTCCTCGTCCACGATTACCACGATGCGCGCCATGTAGCTGTGGGCGGCGGCCACCATCGCCGCCCGCTTGGCGTGGCCGTCGTAACGCTGCCTGATCGCCACCACGGTCATCAGCTGCGAGACGTGCTGCCAGGCGCCGGCGACGTCGGTGACGCCGGCGGCATCGAGGTTCTGCCAGATGGTGGCGGCGCGCAACGGCAGCCCGAAATGAAAGCGCGGCGGCTTCATCGGCGGCGAGCCCAGGAGGATCGGATCGTCGCGATGGTAGGCGGCGGTGACCGTCATGACCGGCGCCGGGCGCGCTTCCGAGGCGTAATAGCCCGTGAACTCCCCGAACGGCCCTTCCGGCAGCACGGTCTGCGGCGGGAGCTCGCCCTCGAACACGATCTCGGCATGGGCCGGGACCGGTAGGCCGGTCTGCGGCGCGGCATGGATCTCGATCGGCGCGCCTTTGATGGCGCCGGCGAACTCATATTCGGATTGCCCGCTCGGCAGATATTCGAAGCCGGCGATGAACAGGGCGGGGTCCTCGCCGCTGACGACGGCGAGCGGACAGGGCTCGCCCCGGTCCCAATATTTTTTGGCGATGATGGCGCCATGCCGGCCGGCGTGGTCGAACTGCACGGTCAGGCGATTCCTGCCGTGCACCTGGACGCGATAGATCGAGGCATTGATCCAGCCGCCGTCGGGGTCACGCATGACGACGATCGAGCCCGAGCCGATGAACGCCCCGCCGTCGCCCCGGTGCCAGATCGGCGCTGGGAATTTTGCGAGGTCGACCTCGTCGCCGGTCGTCGTGTTCTCGAGAAAGGCGGCGTCCTTGACCAGCACCGGCGGACGCGGCGCGAGCGTCCGGCGCTTCTCCATCCAGGCCTTGAGCGCGTCGAGCGGCCGCAGCGCGGGATCGAGGCCGAGCGCGAGCGCCGCCCGCTGCGGGCTGGTGACGGCATTGGTGAAGATGCGAAAGCCGCGCGGGAAGCCCTCGATTGCGTCGAACAGCAGCGCCGGACCATCCGGCCGGCCGGCGGCGACCTCGGTGATGCCGCCGATCTCGAAGCGCGCCTCGGCGCCCTCGATCCGCCGCAGCGCGTTCAGCCGATCGATGAGCTCGATGAATTCGCGCAGACCCCGGTACATCCCCGCTCGCCCTCTGAAACCCCTCGGCATGGCTCAAGGATAGCAGGCCGCGCGCCTTGTGGTGAGACGCGGTTCCTCGCTATGCTTTGCCACCCCTGAACGCCAAGAAGGACGACGTCATGGCCAAGCTCCGCCACATCGCGCTCATCGTTCCCGATCCGGAAAAGGCCGCCAAGTTTTTCGAAGAGGCCTTCGACATGAAGGTGGCAGGCAAGGCCCGGCGCGGGCTCTATGTCTCCGACGGCACCGTCAATGTCGCGCTGCTCAAGCAGGAGGGCGACGAGAAGGTCGGCATCTATCATTTCGGCATGTGGGTCGACGACCTCGACAAGGCCGAGAAAAAGGTGGTGGACGCCGGCGGCACCTATCTCGCCGGCCGCCCGGAGCCCACGTCGCCCGGCACGCCGGCCAACACACACTCGTACTACGAGGCCAAGTACCGGGATCCGCTCGGCATCGTGTTTGATCTGACCCATACCGGCTGGATCGGCGCCGTGAAGGACGTGGTGGCCGCGAAGCATTGAGGGCTCGCGCTGCCGGCCCAGGCGCTGCCCTCCGAGGAGCGCCGAAGCGCGCGTCTCTCATCGGCGCGGATGCGCATGTCCCAACGTTCGGATCGCATCATCGTCATCGGTGCCGGCCCGGTCGGGCTCACCCTGTCGCTCGCCTTGGCGCAGGCCGGCGTCGAGGTCTGCCTGATCGAGGCGCTCGGCGAGGACAATTTCCTCGAGCAGGTGCCGCGCGCGGGGACCAATCACCCCGCGACCCTGGAAATGCTCGACCGCATCGGCCTCTATGCCAAGCTTGAGCCGCGCGGCATCATCGCCCCGCTGTTCCACTACTGGGACCGCCGCGACCACGAGCTGATCGCCGAGTTCGACCATGCTCATCTCAAGGACGACACCCGGTTCCCCTACGTGCTGCAATGCGAGCGCATCAAGATCGTGGAGGAGGCGCTGAAGCTGGCGAAAGCGCATGCCGACATCGAGCTTCGTCTCGCCACCACCTTCACGTCGTTCACGCAGGACGCCGACGGCGTGACGGCGCAGCTGGCCAATCCGGCGGGCGAGACCGAATCCGTCCGCGGCGCCTATCTCGTCAGCGGCGAAGGCGCCCGCAGCGCGGTCCGCAAGCAACTCGGCATCGAGTTCGAAGGCTTCACCTATCCCGACCGCACCTTGAACATCGAGGTCGCCTACGATTTCAGGCGGCACGGCTATACCGAGCGCAACTACATTTCGGATCCCGACGAATGGTCGAACCTGTTCCACTGGAAAGGCCCGCCCGACCGCTGGCGGGTGCATTTTCCGACCGCGCCGGACGACGACGAGGCGGCGCTCACGCGCCCGCCGGCGCTGCAGGCGCGACTGCAGAGTTTTCTGCCGACCGGCAGCGACTTCGACATCGTCGGCAGCAATCTCTACGTGGTGCATCAGCGGGTGGCGAAAAAATTCCGCGTCGGCCGCGCCATCCTCGCCGGCGATGCCGCGCATGTGAACAGCCCGATCGGCGCCATGGGCATGAACAGCGGGATACACGACGCCTTCAACCTGGCGGAGAAGCTCGTGAAAATCCTGCGCAAGGAAGCGGGCGACGACCTGCTCGACCGCTACGAGCGCCAGCGCCGGCACGTCGCGCTGCAGCACACGCAGGCGCAAACGGTCCGCAACAAGCGGCTGCTGGCGGAGAAGGATCCCGCCGTGCGCCGAAAGAACCATGACGAGCTGCGCCGCACCGCCGAGGACCCGAAGCTGGCACGCGCCTTCCTGCTGCGCAGCTCCCTGATCGAGAGCCTGCGCGAAGCCGAGCAGATTCCATGAGCCAGGGAGACTCCTGATGACGCGCTCGGCCCTGGCCTTGCTGGCGGGCCTCATTGCGATGGGCGGCGCGCAGGCGCAGAGCAGCGATGCGCGCTGGCCGGAACGGCCGATCCGGCTGATCGTGCCGTTCACGGCCGGCAGCAGCTCCGACATCGTCGCCCGCATCGTCGCGCAGAAGCTCGCGGAGCGCCTGGGCCAACAGCTCGTCGTCGAGAATCGCTTCGGCGCCAGCGGCAATGTCGGGACCGAAGCGACCGCGCGTGCGGAGGCGGACGGCTACACCTTCGGCGTCGCCAATACCAGCACGCACGCGGTGTCTGCGAGCCTCGCGACGCTCGCCTACGATCCGATCAGGGACTTCGCGCCGGTGTCGATGCTCGGGAGCTCGCCGTTCGTGCTGGCGCTCTATCCCGGCGTGCCGGCACGGAGCGTGCAGGACCTCGTCGCGCTCGCGAAGGCGCAGCCGCGCGTGCTCAACTATGCGTCCGCCGGTCCGGCGACGCTCGCGCACCTCGCGGGCGCGCTGTTCGAGAAAATGGCCGGCATCGAGCTCACCCACGTGCCTTATCGCGGCACCGCGCAATCGACGCTCGACCTGCTCGAGGGCCGCGTCGAGATGCAATTCGGCACGATCCCGCCGACCTTGACGCATATTCGCGCCGGCAAGCTGCGCGCCCTGGCGGTGACCGGGGCCGCCCGCAATGCCGCCTTGCCGGATGTCCCCACCATCGCCGAATCGGGCCTGCCCGGTTACGAATGCACGCTTTGGCAGGCGATGGTAGCGCCCGCCGGCACGCCCGCGGCCATCGTCGCACGGCTCAACCGCGAGGTCACCGCGGTTCTCGAGGATCCCGAGGTCCGCGCGACCTTCGCCAAGAACGGCGTCGAGCCGGAACCGGGCCCGCCCGCCGCGCTCGGCGCACGCATCCGCGCCGAGCTTGCCAAGTGGCGCGAGGTCATCAGCAGCACCGGCATTCGCGCGAATTGATCCCTTCGGTCCTGAAACGCGGAAGGCCATCCGCGGTATCGGCCGGCGCTTGACAGCCTTCGGCCGTCGCGACAGCGTGGCCGGCACAACACGGAGATCCTGATGAGCAAGCTGCGTCTGACGTTCGCGTGCGGACCCTACGACCGCACGCTCGCGCTGCGCGACGGCACGATCGCCCCCGAGGGCATCGAGCTCAATTACATCGCCTCGCAGCCGCCCGACATTTTCTGGCGCATGCTGCAATTCAAGGAATTCGAAATCTCGGAAATGTCGCTGTCGAACCACGCCACGCTCACCAACACCGGCGCTGCGCCGTTCGTCGCCATCCCGGTCTTTCCGTCGCGCGTGTTCCGCCACGGCTACTTCTTCGTCAACGTCGACAAGGGGATCAAGAGTCCCGCCGACCTCAAGGGCAAGCGCGGCGGCGTGCCCGAATACACCATGACCGCGGCGGTCTACATGCGCGGCCTCCTCCAGCACGAATACGGCGTCAAGCCGAGCGACGTCGAATGGGTGCAGGGCCGCGCCGACCGCCTCGGCCGCAAGCTGCCGGCCGACATCCGCCTCACCCAGGCGCGCCCCGGCAGCGAGCTGGGCGACCTGCTCGAGCGCGGCGAGCTCGATTTCGTGATGACTGCCAACAACCCGCTCGCGTTCCGCCGCGGCTCGCCCAAGGTGCGCCGGCTGTTTCCCAACTATGCCGAGGTGGAGAAGGACTATTACCGCCGCACCAAGATCTATCCGATCATGCACACGGTGGTGATCCGCAGGGACGTCTACGAGCGCGATCCTTGGGTGGCGCTGAGCATGTACAAGGCGCTCTGCCGCGCCAAGGAGCACGCCTACAATCTGCTCGCGGACATGGGCTCGCCCAAGGTCTGCTCGGCCTGGCTGCAGCCGCTGATCGAGGAGGAGAAGGAGATCATCGGGGCGGACTGGTTTCCCTACGGCATCGAGCCGAACCGGCCGTCGATCGAGGCGCTGCTGCAATACGTGCACGAGCACGGGCTGTCCGACCGCCGCGTCAAGCTCGAGGAGCTGTTCGCTCCCAGCACGCTGCGCGACATCCCGCTCGGCGAGGGCCAGCATGTATAAGGCAACGAAAAGCTCGAGGAGGAGGCACCGATGACCAAGCCGCAGCTGATGCCATGGATCGGGGGGCCGGTCGAGTTCAAGGCCGCCTTCTCGCCGTTGATCTGCCCGATCGACGACAGCGTGGCCTCGCAGATGATCGAGTCCGACGCCAAGGTCGTCGATGCGGCGGTGAAGCACGCGCACGGCGCGTTCCTCGAACATCGGGAGGCAACCACGGCCAAGCGCGTCGAGTGGCTCCTCGCGGCGGCCGACGCCATCGACCGGATCGAAGGCGAGCTCGTGCGCTCGCTCATCCGTTTCATCGGCAAGCCGCGGCGCGCCGCGACGTTCGAGGCCAAGCGCGTGGGCGCCTTCATCCGCGCCTGCGCCGCGCAGCTGCCGCATCTCATGGGCGAGGTGCTGCCGCTCGACGTCGCGGCGACGGGCGCCGGCCGTTTCGGCTTCACCACGCGCATGCCCTACGGCGCGGTCGCTGCGGTAACGCCGTTCAACGGGCCCGCCAACCTGCTGATCCAAAAGGTCGCGCCGGCGCTTGCCGTCGGCAACGCGGTGGTGGTGAAGCCATCGCCGCCCGGCACGGAGGTCGCGCTCCTGCTGGCGGAAGCGGTGAAGCAGGCGGGCGTCCCCGACGGGCTGTTCAACGTCGTGCCGGGCGGGCGCGAGACCGCGAAGCTCCTCGCCGCCCATCCCCTCGTCGCCGCCGTCACCGTCACCGGCAGCACCGCCGCCGGCAACGAGCTCGCGCGCGCCGCGGGTGCGAAGAAATTCGTCGGCGAGCTCGGCTCCAACGCCGCCAACATCGTCTGCGCCGACGCCGATCTCGCCGATGCCGCAACCCGCATCGCCGGCGCCGGTTTCGAGGCGAGCGGGCAGCAGTGCATCTCCGCCCAGCGCGCGATCGTCGAACGTCCGGTGTTCGACCGTTTTCTCGAATTGTTCGTCGCGGCGGCGAAGGAGCTGAAGGTCGGCGATCCCGAGGACCCCTCGACCGACGTCGGCCCGATGGTGAGCAGCGCGGCCGCCGACCGCGTCGAGGCGCTGATCGAGGATGCGGTCGCCCACGGCGGCAAGCTCGTGCTCAAGCCCGAGCGCAAGGGCGCCATTCTCGGACCCGCGATCGTGGCGAATGCGCCGCCGCAGGCGCGGCTGATGCGCGAGGAGGCCTTCGGGCCGGTGGTCGTGGTGCAGGCCGTCGACGATGTCGACGCGGCGCTCGCGCTCGCCAACTCGTCCGAGTTCGGCCTGCAGGGTGCCTGCTTCACCGCGAGCCTCGAGACCGCGTTCAAGGTGTCGCGCAAGCTCAACGTCGGCTCGCTCTGGATCAACGACGCCAGCCGCTTCCGGCTCGACACCTATCCGTTCGGCGGCGTCGGCGCGAGCGGCTTCGGGCGCGAAGGCGTGCGCTACGCGATGGAGGAGCTGTCGCAATGGAAGTTCACGGGCATGCGGCTCAATCCCTGACCATCCGCCGTCATGGGGGCGTAACGCTTGAAACTTCGAGTCTTTCGAAATGACATCGGTGGGCCTGATCGGCTGCGGCGGCATTGCGCAGGACGTGGTCGCGGCCTTGCGCGCGAATCCGGAAAGCGGCGTGTCGATCGTCGGCGCGCTCGCCCGGCGGGGCGCCGCGGCGGCGGCGAGTGCGAAGCTCGGCGGCATCGAGGTCGTCGAGACGCTCGACGAGCTGCTCGCGCGCGGCCCGAAGGTCGTCGCCGAGGTCGCGAGCCAGACGGCGGTGGCGGAGCACGGTGAAACAGTGCTGCGCAGCGGGATCGACTGCCTCGTCATCTCGATCGGCGCGCTCGCCGATCGGGATCTGCTGGCGCGGCTCAAGTCCGCGGCCGCGGCCGGCAACAGCCGCATCCTGCTGCCGGCGGGCGCCATCGGCGGCATCGACGCCGTCGCGGCGATGCGCCTCGCCGGCCTCACCGCCGTGCGCTACCGCTCGCGCAAGCCGCCCGCGGCCTGGCGCGGATCGCCGGCCGAGCGCAAGGTCGATCTCGGCGCACTCACGGAGCGAACCGTGCTCTACCGGGGAAGCGCCGGCGAAGCCGCGTTGCTCTATCCGCAGAATGCCAACGTCGCCGCCGCGCTGGCGCTGGCGGGACTGGGGTTCGACCGCACCGAGGTGGAGCTCGTCGCCGACCCCGACGCCCCCGGCAACGTGCACGAGATCGAGGCCGAGGGCGCCGCCGGGCGCTTCGCGATCGTGCTGCAGGGCAAGCCCTCGCGCACCAATCCCAAGACGTCGGCCTTGGCCGCGCTCAGCGTGGCGCGGGCGCTGCTCAACGAAAGCGCGACGATCGTCATATGAGCGCCCCAGCAGGCAATGCTCGCTCGCGGCCTCAGTCTGAGGAGCATCGCAACGCGGGCACGTCGAGGCAGCCGGTCATGCGCGGCTTGCGTTGCGATGCGTCTCGAAGCGTGAGGCCGCTCTCATCCTTCGAGCCGCGCGCACGTGCGTGCAGTGTGCGGAACCTGCACCGGTGCATGCGCGCGCCTCAGGATGAGGGCGGATCGGCGGCGCGGCGAAGCCATGCGTAACGCCTTCATCGGCAGCCCGGTCGAGCGGCGCGAGGATTTGCGTTTCCTCCGCGGCCGCGGCCAGTTCGTCGACGATCTCGTGCGCGACGATCTCCTCCATGCCGTGATCCTGCGCAGCGCGGTCGCGCATGGGCGCATCCGCGCGATCGACACCCGTGCCGCCTTGGCACGGCCCGGCGTGCGCGCTGTCATCACGGCGGCCGACATCGGCGCCGCCATACCGACCATTCCGCTGCGGCAGGAATCGTCGCCCGCCTTCAAGCCGTTCGAGCAGCCGGTGATCGCCCACGGCAAGGTCCGCTACGTCGGCGAGCCCGTCGCCGTCGTGGTGGCCGACAGCGCCGCCGCCGCCGAGGACGCCCTCGACTCGATCGCGCTCGAGATCGAGCCCCTGCCCGCGGTCGTCGACGGCGCCGCCGACGTGCTGCTGATCGAATCGGCCGACAGCAATCTCGCGCTCACGCTCCGCGGCGTGCGCGGCGACGCCGACGCGGCCTTCCGGCATGCCGCCTACACGCGCCGGGAGCATTTCAAGGTCCAGCGTCAGGGGGCGGTGCCGATGGAGCCGCGCGGACTGCTCGCCGAATGGGATGCCGGTCGGGTCACGATCCACGGCGCGGCCAAGGTCGCCTTTCTCAACAGGCGCGTGCTGGCGAAGCAGATGGCGCTTCCCGAAAGCGCCATCCGCATGGTGGAGAACGACGTCGGCGGCGGCTTCGGCGCGCGCGGCGAGTTCTATCCGGAGGATTTCCTGATCCCGTTCGCGGCGCGCCTGACCGGCCGTCCCGTGAAGTGGATCGAGGACCGCCGCGAGCATCTCGCCGCCACCAATCATGCCCGCAATGCCGAATGCGAGCTCGAGATCGCCTGCGACCGAGACGGCACGATCCTCGCTTTGCGCGGCCGCGCCACGACCGACCAGGGCGCCTATATCCGCACCAACGGCCCGACCGCCGCCCGCAACATCGCGCAGGTGCTCACCGGCCCCTACCGCATTCCCCACGTCCGCATTGACGTCGCGCTGATGATGACCAACAAGACGCCGGCCGGGACCTATCGCGGGCCGGGCCGCTACGAGGCCGACTTCTTTCGCGAGCGGCTGTTCGACATCGTCGCCGCCGAGCTCGGCATCGACCGCGTCGAGTTCCGGCGCCGCAATCTCATCGCCGAAGCCGAGATGCCCTACCGGCTCGCCACCGTCGAGCCGCTCAACCTCGCGACCGAGACCGACACCGGCGACTACCAGATGACGCTCGAGCGCTGCCTTGCGGAAATCGGCTGGCACGCCAAAGCCGCCATGCAGGGCAAGCTGATCGACGGGCGCTATCGCGGCACCGCGGTCGGCTGCTATCTCGAAGGCGGCGCATCCGGCCCGAAGGAGAGCGCGCGGCTCCGCATCGAAGCCGACGGCAAGGTCTCCGTCTACGTCGGCTCCTCCTCGATCGGCCAGGGGCTCGAGACGGTCTGCGCCCAGATCGCCGCCGACGCGCTGGAGGTGCCGATCGACGACATCAAGGAGGTATTCCACGGCTCGACCGATCATGTGATCGAGGGCTACGGCTCCTACAGCTCGCGCTCGGTGGTGATGGGCGGCAATGCGATCGTCGCGGCGGCGGGGAAGCTGCGCGCGTCGATTTGCGCCGCGGCCGCCGAGCGGTGGGGCTGCCCGGTCGACGCCGTCGCGCTCGATGCGGGCACCGTGCGCGCAGGCGACGGACGCTCGCTGCCGCTTGCGGGCTTCGCCGGACTAGCGGCGGAAAGCGCCTATGCCAGCAGCAAGCGTACCTACAGCTACGGCGCGCATGCGGCCGATGTCGCGGTCGATCCCAAGACCGGGCACGTCGAGGTTCTCGACTATGTCGCGGTCGAGGACGTCGGCCGCATCATCAACCCGCTCACCTTGCACGGCCAGGCGGTCGGCGCCATCGTACAGGGTCTCGGCGGGGCGTTCCTGGAGCAATTCGTCTACGACGAGAACGGGCAACTGCTGACCGGCTCGTTCGCGGATTATCTCTTGCCGACGGCGAGCGACTTCCCGAATATCCGGGCGGTGACCTTGGAAGAGCGGCCCTCGCCCAACAACCCGCTCGGCGCCAAGGGCGCCGGCGAAGGCGGCATCATCCCGGTCGGCGGCGTCATTGCCAACGCGGTCGCGGCCGCGCTGGGCTCGTTCGGGGCGCAACCGCGCGAGCTGCCGCTGTCGCCGCCGCGGGTCTGGCAGCTCATTCATGAGCGAGCGCGGTGAGGGCGAGGCGCGGCGCCAGCTATTCGCTCGTCTCGGTCAGAGTCTTCCGCCGCTGCGAATGCAATAGTCCGCGTGACGCACGACCCAGGCCGAGCGCCATTTCCCGCGGGGAACTATCCTGTCGGCCATCGCGTAGCAATGGGAGATCAGCCCGGCCGAACCGGGCTGCGCGCCGCCCGCGACATAACCGCCGCGAGTGTTCCAGGCACGGCCGGACCCAACATCGAGTAAGAGCGTCAGCACGACCACAGCCGAGATGGCGAGAATCATCCGCATGGGAAACCTCCCTGTCGACCCGACGTTTCGCCAATGGCGCGACCGGTGGGGGCCAGTGTGTGAGAAATAACCTCTGAGCCGATCGGGTCCTAGCATGAACGGCATGGCACTACCATTGACCCTGGGTCCACTGTGACAAATCTCAGCTTCCCCCGAATCTTTGTCCCGATTTGCAACGCAGCGGCGTCGTCCGACAAGAGACGAGCGTCCCAATTTATCCTGATTGGACGCGCATCTTGATTCGCGAGGGCCGCCCGATGATGCGCACCGTCGGATTTTTGGTCGTTGCACCGCTGCTCGCTGCCTGCTCCGGCAGCAACAGGGTCGAAGGCATGGTACCGGGATGGGCGAATACGCCGTCCTCGACCGTGTGGGCTGCTACACCGTCCCCGACCGCGCAACCCGTCACACCGTCCGCGACCGCGCAGGCCACAGCCAGCAAGGCCGGCAAGAAGCGCCCCGAACCCGCCGGCAAGCCCGCCGGCAAGCCCGACGCGAGGCCGCAGGAGGCGAAGCAACCGGAGGCACCGGGCCTTCCTGAAGAGTAGCGAGCGCGTCAAGCAGCAATCGCGCGGCCAACGCCGATTCGAAATCGCGCTCTCTTATGCCGCCCGCTGACGGTCGCGGGGCACTCGCTGCAGCCTTGCCTCGATGTCACGCGCTCGGTCGTCCGGCTTTCGCCGGCAATCATCGCGGCGCGCCGGCGGGGCCGGCTTGCGAACGGCGTAAGCCGGACCGCCGGCGGTGTCGGCGAAGCCAGGACGCGCCGGTCGAAACGGATGCGGCGGCGCGACCGCGGGTCGGTCGCCGCGATGCGACCGGCCGGGCCGGCGCGCGACGGTCAGCTTGAACACGGCGCCGGCGAGCAGCAGCGCCAGCGCGCCGACGAGAACCGTGGGCCTCCCGCCCGACGCCAGCGCCGATTGCGGCGGTCCGGCGAGCTCGGCTTCGGTGAGGACAGGCCATATCAACGGCATCTCGTCTCCCGCGTCCGCATGCTCCTCGGCATAGGCGCTGCTCGCCGCGGACGGCTCGCGCGCGCCCACGGCGACAGAGCTCGGAAGGTCGGCCCAACGCGCGGCAAACTGCGGCACGGCGTCCTCGGGGACCGGCGGTTCGGTCGGCGCGGGAGCGGGCGCGGTTTCCGCCGCTGCCGCGCGCCACGTTTCAACAGGACGCTGCGGGTTCCGGCTCGGCGACGGCGAGGCCGTCTCACGCGCCTGCGAGCGCACCTTTGCGCCGACAGGCCCGAGATACCAGCAGTGCCGATGATCCGCGCGATTGACGCGATAATACCAATGGCTGCCCGCCGGCGCCGAAGCGCCCGGCTTCGGGATGCACTCATCGGCCGCCGGTCCGGCGAGACTCGATCCGGCAGTCAACCAAACCGCTGCGAATAGCATGACGAGCACGGCCGGCACGATGACAATCATTCGTCTCGGCATTGATCCCTCCATCGCTGTCGAGCAATGCCCGCCAGCCCTCGAATCGATTCACCCCGCGGTCTGACGATCGATTTGGGCTCTAATGGGTCGCGAATTGGACGATGCAGCGGACATGCGCGATCGCGGCACTCGGTTACCGGCCGGATGCCCGTGCATTCGCATGCACCGGCACGATGTTACCGATTCGCTTTGCCGACTATCGGGCGTTCGACCTTCGCGCCGGAGCGGCTTGAACATGCCCGGCGCCGCATCTGATCCGCCCGCGTCCTGAGGAGGGCGCGCGCACAAAGATTTCGCGCCTCCCTCCAGCTTGGCTGCGCGCGCCCGTCTCGAAGGACGGGGGCGGCCCGGATCGGGGCGGCCTCCTGCTTCGAGACGCAACGCAGTCAAGCTTGCGCAGACTGCGTAAACTTGTCTGCGCTGCAGCGCCGCAGTGTTCGTTGGAGCGGATGTGCGTGCCGGCGCTGCGATGCTCCTCAGACCGTATGTCCCTTCCC
>WNFC01009444.1_pt1 | contig 12206 bp, 15 predicted proteins | sample 5400541 | NCBI WGS metagenome assembly WNFC01 (sample SAMN13153342, study PRJNA577476) | soil metagenome | isolation source: 120 cm saprolite under Douglas fir tree site 2 hole 2 replicate 1 | place: USA:California | collected 2015-04-18 | reverse complement strand
ATGAGCGCGAAGCTGACCTGATCAACCAGCGACGGCGCGGCCGGTGATGCCAGGAGCGCCGCGACGCCGAGGGCATGAAGATCCGAGTCGACCCGCCTGACCTCGATGACGCCCATCACGTCGTGAAGCAAGAGGCGCTGTGCGGTGGTCGTCCGAAAACGTCGCTGAGCCAAGGCTGGCGTCTCGACGGAACGGAGAGCGGCGATCGGTCCGTCTCTCGCTCGCGAGCACAGCGCTGCAGTGAATACCCCGCGTACGACCGCGTAAAATGAGGGTCCCGCCGAGGTAGCTCAGTCGGTAGAGCAATGGTCTGAAGAATCACGAGCGATGCGATTTGCGAAATTGCTCCGGAACTCGCGACTGATACCCGAATTTCGACCCAGAACAACATGGTGTAGGCGGTCAATAGTCTTGGAGTGCGGCGGGCAGGCCGCAGTCTCGTCGACCTGCGTCATTCAACCAGACCCCGACGAACCGCCAGAGCGGCGAGCTCGGCGCGATTGCATGCACCGAGCTTCCGCATGAGGCTCGAGGCGTGCGCTTTCGCGGTCTGTTCGCTCACGCCAATACCGGCGGCGACCTCCTTGTTCGAATAACCCCTCACGATCAGCGCGAGGACCTTAAGTTCCTGTCTGCTCGGCGTTCCGACAAGCAACCTCCGCGTGGGCCGCCCTCCATGCGCACGATTAAACCAAAGTTCAATTGCGTTAAGTGCGACTAAAGACCACCTTGCCATCTCGTGGCACAGCCGTCAATGGCCTTCTAGTCGGGATGTGGCCCCCTCGCTCGTCTGGCTAAAGCTGCCGCTGGATTGCGTCTCTTCGCGTTCGGACGGCATGTCTCTTTCCAGTCGACAGCGCGTCATAGCCGAACTCGTATCGCGCGGTCACTCGGATAAGACCATCGCGGCGGAACTCGGTATTCAGTACGCCACCGTGATCGGAGGTCTTATGGAATGACCGCGCGTGCCAGGCGACAGCGGTGTTGTCGATGCGCATCGCAGTTTGAATCAGCGAGCCGGGAGGCAAAGCGCAATGCTCCGTTCATTCGTGCTTCTAATGAGCTTGGTAGTGATCGCGTCAGTCCCCACGCCAGCTTTCGCGGCACAGACATCCTCCGGCGGCGGCGCGACCGGCTGCGCGAGTGTGATCGGGCGTGAGCAATCCGCGCCGACGGGTTCGACCGCGTTTGGCCCGGGTCCCGCCCCTATCCAGGTTCCCGCAGGCGTGCACATGCCGCAGCTCATCAACGAAGTTCGCGGCGAGGAAACGCGGCGGGTATGGACAGACGAAAAAGGTCGGCTGCACATAGAAGGGACGATCGACTATCACGGAACTGGCCTGCGGATGCCCGCCGGGGCGAGTAATGGTGGGCATGTAGCGTCGGTCGGTGCGAACACTTGCACTCAGTGGGGTTCGAATGCTCCGGAGGCCTTCAACACGGTCTGCTGGGGCACATGCCTCACGCAGCACCAGAAGTGGACCGTGTTGCTCTATAGCAACGACGCGGACACAATCAACACGTATTACCAACGCGTTGAAGTTCGCGTGTGGTGGACGAGCGATTCATATCCGCGGTTCAACGACCTGAATGGAGCCGCGACGACGACCTTCCAGGAATACATGACTCAGTGCAACGGCTCGGACTGGTTGCGTGACACATACAGTTCCTGGTACCCGGCGTGGCAAACAGAGACGCGAACGTATGACTACTACTGGGACGAAACGTGGATGCCAATAATGGGCGGTCCGGGGGACAGGCACATGCTCGTCAAGACGGATACGCCGACGACCGTCGGAACGAATCTGTTCACGCAGCAGATTTTCAACTAGGCCGCGTTGCCTGGGTGGCGAGTTCGCGCCGGAGGGCCCGACCGGCTCCTCCGGCGCCGGACCCTCGCGCGGCGCACCATGATTCGGGAAAGCCGTGGAGCGGCGGCGCGTTCGGGCGAAAGAATTGGAAGTGACTGAGCTCTCGCCGCGAAACGCTGGCACGCATGATTAGATCGGTCGGCCGCGAACGGCCGTGAGCACCGCAGTGAAGACGTACGCCAGCGCGACCAGGAGATTCGCTAGATGGGCAGGAGGACTACCCGGTCCGGGGCTGCGGAAGACTGGTGTGCCGAGCGTGCAGAACTGTGCCTGATTCAAGTCGAGCCCGAACGGGTATGCGCGTAAGCAGTCGATCCAGGGCAGCGCCGACCAATACGCTCCCCACGCGAGAAGAATCAGGACAGCAACACGAAGGGGCGTCATGGTCGCGCTGCGGAGGCGCGTTCGGGCGCTAGCGAACACTCGCGGACCTCCATCAAGGGCGCAGTGCGCGGATCTTTCGGAGGTATGGTACCGCCGTCGTCCGTAGAGGAACGTGGCACATCCTCGGGTGCGATTGCGGCGAGGCCGAGGTAAACGTGAAAGGTGCACCCGTTTCACCAACCTGAAGTGTTTGTAGAGATGGGCAGGTGTTGCAACAGACAGGCACGACCTACGGAATGTCAGCGGTGAACGCTGATTGGCGGCAGCTATACGAGGAGGACGCGACGGTCCTGTTGCGATATCTCGCCAAGCTCACAGGCGATCGGGAGATTGCGAGCGAACTGATGCAGGAGACATTTGTCCGCGCGATACAAGCGAACCCGGCGTTCGTAACCGCTGGGTCACCTCACGCGTGGCTCTTCCGCACGGCGACGAACCTCGCCCGTAACGAGCTGCGGCGGCGACGCCTCTTCGCGTTCGTGCCGTTCACAGGCGCGGAGCGTGCGCGCACCGGCCTGTTCGACATCGAGGCCAATCAGGTGAGAGCGGCCCTCCGATCGCTGCCGTTCGACCAGGCGGCGACGCTGCTCCTGCACTACCACAGCGGCTTCCATCGTGACGAGATCGCCGAGATGCACGGGATTAGCGAGGAGGCGGTGAAGTCGCGACTCGCGCGCGGACGCAAGAGCTTCATTGCCGCATATCGCCGCATTGAGAGAGGTCTCGCGCGATGAGCGACCGATCAGATCTCGACCGCGAGATCGCCGAGGAGGACGAGCTGCGCGGTCTGCTCCGGGCGGGCGATCGTCATCTGGTCGCGCCTCCGATCGCGCTGATCGAGGCGCGCTCTGCGCGATCGCGAAGCACGCCCATACTCGGCGCTGTCGCGCTCGCGCTCTTGGTGCTCGTCATTGCCGTGGGCATCGGCAGATCCCGCGTCGCCGCACCGAGCACGTCGCCCTCGCCATCTGCGGCCACCACGGCGCCCGCGGTCGCGACCGCGCGGCCCGAGACGGGTTCGCCTCTCGTCTCCACTGGCCTCTGCCCCGAACCGCCGAAGCCCGGGTACCTGCCGTGGCCAAGCCATCGAGGGCAGATCGACACCTCGTCAACGAAGACCGAAAGCACCTGGTTCGGCGCGGACTCCCCCGTGGATGTGCCCGCGGTACGTATCACCCTCCAGCCATACGCTGACCCGCAGCCGACGACGAACCGGCAAACAGCAGGCGATCGCGACGTGTTCCTGTACTTCACTTCAGGTCAGCCGGTCGAAGCCCGCGCATGGTGGCGCGAACCGGGAGGGGCGTGTCCCATCGTGACGACGGCGCTCGTGTGGCCGGAGAAGGACCGGACTACTCAGCAGGCCGAGCTCCTGCGCGTCATTGCGTCGATCCCGTCGATCGCGCTGGCGCCAACGCCGAGCGCAAAGCCCGGCTCTCAATACGGCTTCGTCGTCAGGCAGTCGGCGTCGCGAGTGGCAATCGTTCGTGAGGATGGTTCGCTTGTCACGACGCTCGACGACGTGTCTGGATCACCTGCGGTGTCCGGCGACGGTCGGCAGCTCGCGTACTGGGGCGGCACGAACGCGACGGAGCTTTGGATCGGACCGGTCGGCGACCTCCAGCAGCGGCGCAAGATCGTGACGCTCTCGAATGAGCGTGGCGCCGGCATCGTCTGGTCCCCGACCGGAAAGACACTGATGTTTGGCGCTGCCTCACTCACGCGCGTACCCGCGCCGGACGGCGCGCCGACGTATACCGCACTACGCCTGGTCGGCATCGACGGATCTGGTGTGACCGAGCTTGCGCACATCGCGACGGGCCGCGATATTCGTCCCCTCGCGTGGGACGATACGAGTGGCATCGGCGGCGCGGAGGAAGCCTTCGGAGAGAAGGGGCCAGGCCGCTACATCGTCGTTTCGACCCATTCCGTGATCGAGAGCAACGGCGTCACCTCGAACGATCGATTCATCGATCTGCCCGATGCTCAGGACGCGAGCGTCGTTGTCGGACCACTGCAAGCCAGTGGCGATGCCCGCTTCATCATGGCGACGTGGGACTATCCGGACCGCCACCTCGTGCGCTTCTGGCCGATCTACGGCCTAGACAGTGGCGGCGTTCGGGAACTCAGTCCGGAGCGCGCCAGCGATACTCTCCGCGGCGCGATGTGGCGTCCGAACTCGCTCGAGATCAGTCTGAACGTCGCGGGTCATCTCCAGCTGTGGACGCTCGACGACCAACGCCGAGAAATCCCTGCAGTCTCAGGTCTCGCGTCGTTCACTTTTCGGCATGACGGGACCGGTGTCTACCTCGCTCGTGTTGGAAGCGGACAGCTCGGGCTCATCGACCTCAGGGCTCCGTCGGCGGAGGCTCATGGGATGTCCGTACCGACAGGCGAGATCACGGCGAGCGTGGACCTCGGGCAGGGACCATGACTGCCCCGCAACGGTGCCAACGACGGGCCGGCTCAGCGCAACGTCGGACAGCGTGGCGACGATCGCGATAGTCGAGTTCTCCGCGTACAGACTCTACGCGGCGGTTAAGCGTGACTCCCGCGCCACGACGATGTCTGACGGACCATGCTCGGCCAGCCCGTCGCGAGTGACTGACGTCCTCAACTAACGCTAAGAGCAATGGTCTCGGACGCTGTTGATTCTTGGCCCTGCGCAGAATCCCCGCGGACGTTGGTTCATGTGCGGCCACACGGTCTAGTTAGAGCAATGGTTTCGGCCGACTGAAACGTCCGTGTAGACCAATGGTTTCGAGGCGTTCGTGCTTGATCGCGGAGACCATTGCATTGGAGGCGCCACATGGTTGCCTAAACCATTGGTCGTGCAGACGTTCGATTCAGACGCGAGTTTCCGAGTAAAATGAGAGTCCCGCCGAGGTAGCTCAGTCGGTAGAGCAATGGTCTGAAGAATCACGAGCGATGCGATTTGCGAAATTGCTCCGGAACTCGCGGCTGATACCCGAATTTCGACCCAAAACAACATGGTGTAAGCGACCAATAGTCTTGAGAGTGCGGCGGCGCAGGCCGCGTCTCTCGTGCGAACTCGGTCGCTCTCGCAGTCGATCCGCGCGCACGAGGTCCATTTGGGCGGCGCGCTCGGAGGCGATTCAGGTGGTCAGCGCGTCCTAGTACGCGACCACACAAGCACGAGGAGCAAGAGGGGCACGGCGATGACGGCGCAGTCAGTGCCGTTCCGACGACCGCCGGTAGACCGGCTGTCGCGTTCGCGACTCCGGTGAGCGCTCCGAAGATGATGATCGGCAGCAACCAGAAGGTGAACACGAGAAACAGCAGGATCCTAAAGAAGGCCCCGACGAACTTGCTAACTGTCTTGCTCGCGATGCGCTCGACATCCTCTTCGCTAAGACGATTGACGCTCGTGTTTCTGTCACTTCCGTCGGACGCGTCGGAACACGAGACCATGCAATTGTGTGCTGCGAATCACTGCACTCCCGACCCGCTCACCGCTCGCGGGTCCGAATGGACGTCTCATACCGGCCGCGCGATGATCGTCCTGGTCTCGTCCTCGTCTTTCAAACGCACCGCGAAGACAACAGGTCTGGCGGCACAACGACATCCAAGCCGTGCTCGACGAGGTCGAAGCCCAACGCGACACGACGCAGCGGTTGTTGGGATTGCCGTTCCCTCGATCGACCCGCTGATAGAGCGTTCCCGAAACGCAAGCATCGCCAATGTGGCCTCTCGTGCACCTGGTCGCTTAGACGATTCGTCGCGCCACGTTCTATCGCGCACGAGTTTCCGGGTAAAAGTGAGGGGCCCGAAGAACAATGGTCTCAGCGGTCAATGGTCTTGCTGATGCGGCCGGCAGGCCCGCGCGGACATGGCAGGCTTGACGAGCTGCCGATCCATAGCTCGCCAGCTGTTCGGACCATGCGGTCGGACGAGCGACGGTCTGTCTTTACCAAACCGTTGCGAGTTTGTTGGTTGACCTGCACTGACCTGCCGCAATGATGGGATTTGGTCCGGACAAACAGGATTTGCGAAAGCGTCGGCGCAAATCGATCGAGAAGGGGAACCTATGAGAGTCGTTCGCACTCCCGTCCACGCGAGCCGTCGTCACTTTCGCCGACAAAGCATCACGGCACCAACCTCTATCTCTCGAGTCAGGAAGGTCTGGCGGGCGATCTTGGTGGCCGGGCTGCTGCTCTCCGTCAGTAGCGGTGCGGCCTCTGCTCATGCTCTCCAGTGCTGGACTGCGGATCCGGGCACTGGGACATTCACGATCTACTGCGGTCCGCAACAGCATGATCTGCCGGATCAGTGGGGCCGGTATGGCATCGATGGCTATGGCTTTGCGATGACCGTGGGTGTGACCCAGTCCGCTTACGGCAGTTTTGACTGGGACGAGCTCCGCCTAACAAACGGCTACGACAACACGCCGGGCGCGGATTTCGGAATTCTGTTCATCGAGGACTTCGTGAACATGAACGCACCTGTATATGCGTCCGAGACCTGGCGTTGTCAGGCCGTTGGAGCGACGACGTATTCCGCGATTACTGCATGGCCCCTTTGGCACACCGCGTCGAGGCAGGGTGCCTGGGAGATGCGCTCGGAAACCGGTGGCGATTGCTTGAACCCCACGATGATGAATCACGACTACACCGTCGTGAACGCTTACTAGGCAGGAGGTTGCACATGATTGCTTCGATCCGGGCGCAGGTGAAAAAGGTAGAGATGACTCGTCTCAGCCGGACAGCAGTGTTTGGCCTTGTCGCCCTTGGGCTCATGGCCACTGGCTTCGTCGGAGCATCGGCGCTGCAGTCGTTCTACGTAAGTGCGAGTACGCCCGTATCCGACCTCGCCGAGGCGGCGAAGGTGCTCGGACGGCCTTTGCCCGAACCGGCACTTCTGCCAGTTGGGATGACTCGATCCGCGCTTGTCGTCGACCCAGCGGGGACGCCGCGACGCACGGTCAGCGTCGGATACAAGGCGACCGGACTCACTCTCGTTCAGGTAACGATGTTCCGCGGAACAATCGTATCCAGCGACGCTGGGGTGACGGTTCGGCTCGGCACCGTCGATGTCCATGTCACGCAGCACTCGACCCCGAACGGCGACTACGTCGGATACACGTGGAACCGCGACGGGATCGCCTACAACGTAGGGGTCCTTCTCCGCGAGGGGCTGACTCGAGACCTCGCCGATCAGCTCGTAGCCTCGATCCGATGAGGTCAGGTGGCGTGGCGGATGACATCCGTCACGCCACCATCTCACCGGTTGCGTCGGTCGGAGACGTCGAGTCGCTCGGCCTCGCTCAACTCCGAGGCCCGCTCGCCGGTGGTGATTGGGTAGTCGCTGCGAGTGGGATCAACGTTGACGAATCGGTCGGTAGATGGTCCGCCTACGCGACGGGCCACCGCTGTCAGCGTGATTGCAAGGATCATGAGTCCCACTATCAGGAGGAATTCCATCGACAAAGTCTACGCGCGAGAGGAGGACCCTGGCGGTTACTGTCCTCACTGCACGCGACGATGGAGCTTGGCCTTGAGATCCTCGTTTGCTCTCCGACTGCCGGCAGATATGTACATTTCGGCGGCCGTAAACTGAAGGTCCCGCCGAGGTAGCTCAGTCGGTAGAGCAATGGTCTGAAGAATCACGACGGCCGCGATTTACGAATTTGCTATGGGAACTCGCGACTGATACCCGAATTTCGACTCAGAACACCATGGTGTAGGTGGTCAATAGTCTTGGTGTGCGGCGGGCAGGCCGCGCCGCTTAAGGCTCCGCGAGCCGCCGTTGCTCAGATATGAGCTCAATCAAGGAACCTCATCCATCTGGAGAACGGTGCCCGCCAGTTCGCTGGATCCGTCACACGACTGCAATCGGGCCTCCCTCACGGTCGGGCCCGTCGTCACGCTCCGCAGCGTGAACGTCATGGAGTAGTCCGCGCTCAAACGCGATCGCGATAGCTTCGGCACGACTATTCGCTCCGAGTATTCGAACGACCTGCGAGATATGCCACGTCACAGTGCGTTCGCGGATGCCCAGGGCATATCCGATTTCCTTCGTCGTCTTGCCTCTCGCGAGACTTTCGAGGACTTGACGCTGTCGGGGCGACAGTGCGTCGATGGGAGCTGGTCTCCTTTTGCCGAACGCGTTGCCCCGTCCCTCACCAAGTTGCAGTCGGCCAAGCCCTGTGGCCATCGCGTCCTGGTTCTGCATTACTCAACGCGCTTGCGACCGAAACGTCATGGGCAGGGCGAGCCGATAGCTCGGGTGCGTTAAGCGTGAGAACCGCGATTCCCGATCGGCACCTTGCGAAGATAGAAGGGCGTTGACGCGCTGGTGCATTTCGGCCGGGGCTCGTAGATAGACGATTGTTGTCAGGGAGCGGGTGCGCAACGTTCGGGTGAAGTTGGACCGACGGTCGGTCCTGATCAAAACCGTCTGCCCGCGCCGTTTTGGCTGGCGGACAGAGCGCCGCTTGTCGGCCGAACGCACCCACGTGGTCTCGAACTCGCTGATCCTCGGTGCCCGTCTCTGAGTCCGTCGTCGGGCGCCGCTGCTGGGCGGAAACGACGGATTGTCGGTGATTCTTGGATGCAGACGGCGGCTCATCGTCGCGTGCACGAACGCGGGCTCGATTGGTCCGGTTACTGGATCAGACCGGAGATGTTGGCTCTGTTGTTCGGTCAGCAAGCGGAAGTCGTTCGCGATGTCGTTTGTTGTGTGTGCCCGCCCGCGCCCAAATTCACGCTTCGTTGCCGAACTGCGAAAGCACGTGCATCCTGACCTGTTCACGGTTAAAGCGTCGGTTCGTCTGGCGAATTTCATGTTTCGCCCCCGGAATCGGGAACGATCGACGGCCTACAGGCGTCTATTAGTGGTGGAGGCGATGGCTAGGTCGACGCGGCCCGACCTCGAGACTCTCGGACTCGCTCGTTCGGGCGATGGGCAAGCGCTCGAAGCGGTGCTCACGCGTCTCGCGGACGAACTGCTTCCGCTCGCCTCAGCGCTGACGGCAGCAAGCGGAGAGGCCGACGTACTTCTAGGCGACGCACTCTCACGCGTCTACGAGCGTTTGCACCAGCTCGAGCGACCCGAGGCGCTTCTGCCTTGGGCCCGTCGCGTCATGGTCCGCCAGTTTCTCGATCATCGCCGTTGGCGCGTACGACGCCGCGAGGTGCGATTGGAAACGATCGCGCTCCCAAGTTCCACCAAGGCACTCTCGGCGGACGTGTTGGATCTTCAACGCGAGATGGCAACGCTCTCCAACCAGGAGCGCACGCTGCTCGTGCTTCGATTCTGGCATGGCTACACGTACGAAGAATGCGCGGACCTGGTCGACCTGCCGGTCGGAACTGTGAAATCTCGGCTGTCGCGGCTGTTGTCGAAGTTACGCATCGCGCTCGGGGGTGACCACGATGACGCGGTCTGAAGTTGACCTTTACGAAGCGATCGACGCGAACGCACGTGCCCGCCGGCGAACTCACTTTCGTGTCGAGTATGGACGCCGCGTCGACCTGCGGCCGCTATTCGCGGCCGGGGCAGTGGCTGCGCTGTTCATCGCCGTGTTGGTCATAGGAATCACGGACCACGGCGCAGCGCCGACGATGGCGGAGCGGTTGCCTCTCTACCTCTCCACGAGCGGAGAGCCCTGGCTGACGATGCCGCGTCCGACTGGTTGGAGCGTCGGGCTGGTCGCGGAACCCAGCGGTGCTCGCAGCGGCGGGAGGCGCGAGGCCATCATCGCCAACGTTCCGATAAATGACTACCTCATAGCCAACGACTTCCCGAACCACGTGGATTGGCTGAGATTGCCCCGCGACGCTGTCGTCGTCGAGATGCGCGACATCTGCGGTGGTCTCGAGTGCCGTGCGGCACCGAGCGAAACTGTTTTCCCACTTAGGTGGGCTGACGCGCAACCTTTGGACGGGGCCGCCGCGTCGCGCATTCCCGTCGGATTCGGAGCGCGACAAATCGTGCTGCGCTACTTCGGGGAAGGCCATGTCCTGATTACCTATGTCGGCGATCGTGCCAGTGCTTCGGACCGCGCACTCGCCACGGACGTCGTCACGGGGATCGCGCCCGGGCCGCTTCCGGCGAGCGGCGTTGTCCACGATCAGTGGATCGCGCTCGGTCCGCTCTCGTCCTTGGCGACGGATACCCTCATCATCGGAACGCTACCGCCTAAGGCATCGCTCGCATCGGCTATGTACTACGTCGTCGGACGCGGCTCAGATGTTGTCGCGCGTTCGATGGTCTACCGGCTCGCCGGAGGCCAGACATGCACAGTCACGTTGGACTCGGCGACCACCACACTTGGCTGCGCAGGTCGATCTGACCGCTGGGACCGCTACGGCCATGCGCTGACCGCGCAAACTCGTGATCTCGACTCATTTGCAACTCTCGTGCGGGACGGCAACGTGTATATGAATTTTGTCTCGATCGCAGGTGGCCTCTAGTAGGGGCACTTGGCCCGGGCCCGGGCGCGCGGCTGCGTTCTCGCTGTCGGCTCGCTATCGCAAGAAGGGCGCGTTTCTTCGCGCAGCCCCGTCTTGGTGGGCGGATCCTGCCTCGCCCTAGGCGACCGAGCCCATGCCCGGCATGTAGTCGCTCAACTACGCGATTCACGTATTGAGCGTTGTCGCGCATGAGGCACAGTCGATGTTCGGAGAGAGGCCGCAGTAGGAGCGTCTCGACGGCCTACACGGATTCCGATCTAGTCGGAATCTCCAAGGGGTGCATCGGATGAAACAAGCTATGTTGGCATTTTCGTTGGCGTCGGCCGTCATCATCGGAAGTGTGGGCAACGCTCGGCCTGCCGCTGCGCAAGTTGGCTCGTGCTCGAGCGCGACGAGCAACTTCGTCAGCGTCATCTGTGACATCTCAACGGCGAAGTGGGAAGGTGTGTACGCGGAGTGGCCGAGCGTGGCGCTGAACATCAGCTCGGTGTATGCATCGGCCGGAAACTTCATTTCGGAAGCTACCTGGATTTACAACCACGACGTAACGGCGGGTACGGGCGGGCCATGGCTTGAGATCGGCGACACGGCTGGGGGCGGCAGGATCGTATTTCACGAGAACGAATGGGCGCGGATGTGGTACTGGGTCGACGGAACTGGGCTCACCGCGATCGACCACTTCTACAACTACTCGCCATCAGATGGTGTCGTGCGGTCATACGGGATCCAGTGGGACAGTGCGGTAAATGCGTGGGACATCTGCTTCAACGGCACCTGTCAGTACACAGTGACATGGACCAACCCGTCGACGTTCCCATCCACAACCGTGGAGGTCGGTCTTGAGGTTGTCACTGGCACGACCTTGGACGCGAACACAAACAGCGGCAACTTCGTTGTCACGAACAACAAGGTCCGTGACCCAAACGGCTCTTGGGACGTCTACCCGCAGATCAACGCGCCCCAGGTCGACAGTCCGTGCGGCTTTGCTCCCGGCTGCCTCCAGGGGTACTGGGGCTCCTCGGTTCCGCCATACACGAACTGGAACAACGGAAAGCCGGCGCCGTAGCGCGCTTCATGACTGGTTATTGGAGATGTGATTGTGAAGAACGCTTCAATCAGGACTTCCGTGCAGCGCGCCCTCGTGGTCGCTGGGGTTTGCGTTGCAGGTCTCGTGTTCTTTGCGGCGAGCCAACCGCGGATCTTAGCGGCGACTGCGCAGTTTTCGCCGTCGTCGCCTCCGGGCCCGACACCACCGCCCCGAGCGACACCGAGGTACTTCGCGACGGGCGGCCCGTTCGTGAACGAGTCAGACGTGGTGACCTCGGCGACAAGCATGGCCCTCTCGCCGATCACCCGGCAGGAGATCCATCGCCTAGCGTATGGCGACGTCGTGCCGCTCGTGCGTACTCGAAACCTCGAGTTCGACGACTCGCGAGAAGTTTTCGTCGTCGCGGTGAGCGCGCAGTGGCGCAGTCGCGGCGGCGGGATGCAACCCACACAGACCTGTAACTCGTTC
>WNFC01007235.1_pt1 | contig 12206 bp, 9 predicted proteins | sample 5400541 | NCBI WGS metagenome assembly WNFC01 (sample SAMN13153342, study PRJNA577476) | soil metagenome | isolation source: 120 cm saprolite under Douglas fir tree site 2 hole 2 replicate 1 | place: USA:California | collected 2015-04-18 | reverse complement strand
CCATCTTCTATGTCGTGGCCGGCATCGGATGGGTGCTGCCGGCGATGCCGATCATCAGCTGGATGGCGCGACCGGACGCTTAAGCCCCGGTGCCGCGAGCGCGCTTCGCCGCGGGGAAGGTGACGCCCGAAAGAATCACGCGCATGGCGCGCAGCGAACGCTGTCGCCCGTCCCAGGCGATGCGCGGAAGCGCGTGAAGATTGGTTCGGCCTTCCGCTTCCACGACGCCCGATATCGCCGACGCCGCACTGGCGAAGCCGGCCTCGTCCGCCATCGTGACATGGTGCCGGCGCCACGATGCGCGATCGCCGAACGGATAGGCGAGATGCCTGACATCGCGGTGAAACGCGCCTTGCGCGACCGCCCTCCCCATCGTCATTTCGCGCAACGCATCGGCATCTTTCAGGTTCGACAGGATCGGATAGTTCACCGTCGCACTTCCGATCGTCACCAGCGGATCGGCCGCGAGTTTCGCCAGATCGTTCCAGTCCATCGATGCATCGCGTGCGACTGCGGCGAGGTCGACCGAGTATCGCGTGCAGAGGTCCTTGATCGCTGACGAAAGAGCGGGAGGCGCGAGCGAGCGCATCCAATTCTCGAGAAACTCATAGAGCCGATACTTCTCGGCCGTGCTTGCGATGTCGAAATGGCGTTCCTCGCGATCTATCTCAAGGCTGAGGCGATTCTCGCATCCAATCATTTGTTCAAGTGCGAGCCACCATGCTTCGCCCAGCCCATCCGGAAATGCCGTCGGCACGTAAACGGTAAAGGGCACGCCGTGGCGCGACAACACCGGATAGGCTGATGTCATCAGATCCTTGTAGCCGCCGTCGAACGTCAGGCAGACAAACCGCCTTGGCGAGGCCAGCGTGACCGCCCTCCGGCAAACCTCGTCCATTGAAACGATATCAAACTTCCAGCGCTTCAACGCCCGGATCGTCCGATCGAGAAATCTCGGCGTGATCTCGCGAGACCTGAGCGGCTGAAAGCGCGCGGCGCGCGGCGGGCGCACACGTTCAAACCGCAGAACGACGCCAGCGCCGCCGATCCGCCGTCCCCTCAGCCACCCGGAGCCGCTGAAATAGGCCAGCTCCAGCCGCAGGCTCGTCAAGAATCTGTTGTCGGATGATGGCAACGTCCCGCCCCTCAACGCGGCTAGCCCCGCCCCGCCGGAGCCGCATTGTCATTACTCTTCATTTCTTTGCAAACGTCGGCCGCGCTTCACCGCTGACCAAAGCAATTCCCTCAAACCGCTGACAATGCCGGCCTCAGGCAGCCACCACCCGCGGGCCGGGCTCGACCGCATCCGAGGGCTGCGCCGGTTTGCTCAGCATTGTCACCTCAGCGAAGCCCACTGCTCGCAACTGGTCGCACATCAGGGTGCGGGCGTCGGCGGTCATCGAGGCATCCGGCACCACCACGGCACGCGCCTGCGCCGTCAGCAACTCCGCGGACAGGTCGGAGGCGGTGCCGGCATCCAGCAACACATGGTCATAGACCCGCAGCAGCGCGTCGATCGCAAGCGTGAGCCGCGGCGATAACAGCAAGGCGCGGTCCGAGCCGGGACGTCCGGCGCTCACGAGGTGAACCCGCGACAGCCGGTCCTTGGTGATCACTTGCGAAAAAGACGCCTCGCCCAACATCAATTCCGCCAGCCCCGGCGCCGATGGATCGACCGATACGGCCGAGATGGTCGGCGACGACGCCGACAAATCGACCACTACTACTCTTGCGTCACGCGCGATCAGGCGCGCCAGCGTCAGCGCCGTCAGCGTGATGCTCTCGCTCGAAGCGGTGCCGAGAATCGTGACCTTGCGGGCCGCCTCGCCTGCGCCGCGCAACTCGCCGGCGAGTTGCTCGATTTCCGTGAGCTCTGGCGCAATCTCGATGCGAGGTTCGCTCTGGATCTCCGGACGGCTCGCGGCAAATACAGGTGCGGGATCGGCGAGCGTGGCAGCCGCCGGAGGGCGGACCGGAGCCGGTGAGGATGCGAATGCGGCCGCCGCCCGCGGCAAGCGCAGCAATTCGCCGGTTACGATCGCGCCTGCACTGAGCACCAGGGTCGCCAACGTCGCGATCAACACGATCGGCAGCTTCTTCGGGTAGGCCGGGGTGTTGAAAACACTGGCGCGGGAAATGATCCGGCCATCCGCCGGCGCGGCGTCGATATTCTCGCGGGTGTTGGCCTCGCTATATTTCGCCAGATAGGATTCCAGCAGGTCGCGCTGCGCCTTGGCTTCCCGCTCGAGCGCGCGAAGCTGGACCTCCTGGCCGTTGGTCGAGGTCGCCTGTTTCTTCAATTGCTCGAGGCTGGCGCCCAGGTCTTCGACCCTGCCGCCGGCGATGCGCGTATCATTGTCCAGCGAGCGCGAGATCTTGCTCGCTTCTTCGCGAAACTGGCGGTCGAGGTCCGCAAGCTGCGCCTTCAGCTCCTTGATACGCGGATGGCCGTCGAGCAGCGTCGATAACTGCCCGGCAAGCTGCGCACGCAGCGTGACGCGCTGTTCGGACAGCCGGCGGGTCAGTTCGGAGTTGAGAACCTCGGACGCCTCGATCGGATTGCCGCTCTGCAGCATCTCACGGGCCAGCCGGGCTTTCGACTCCGCGTCGGACTTCAGGGCGCGCGCGTTGTTCAACTGCGTATTCAGTTCGCCGATCTGCTGGTTGGAGAGCGTGGCAGGGTTGGCGCCGACGAACAGGCTCGATTTCGAGCGAAAATCCTCGACGCGGGATTCCGTCTCCGCGACCTTCTTGCGCAGATTGTCGATTTCGCCGGACAGCCACTGCGCGGCGGATTTGGCCTGCTGCTGCCGCGCGCCATGCTGCAACACCAGATAGCCTTCGGCGATCGAGTTGGCGACGCGCGCCGCCAGTTCCGGATCGCGCGACTGGAATTCGATGACGATAAGGCGCGATTTATCGACTGCATACACGGTGAAGCAGTCGAAATAGGCGTCGAGCACGCGCTCGTCCGGCGTCAGCGAAAACGGATCGCGACCGATCCCGAACAACGCCAGCAGCGACTTCACGGGCGAAAAGCCCTGCAGCACCGGATCGAATTCCGGGCGTTCGGCCAGCTTGTTCTTCTTGACGATTTCGCGCGCGAGATCGCGGGACAGCAATAGCTGAACCTGGCTGGTAACGGCCTCGGCGTCGAGCGCGTTGCGCTCCTCGTTGCGCCCGCCGTTCGGCCGCGGGATCACGTTCTCGCGTCCGTCGATCAGGATGCGCGCTTCGGATTTGTATCGCGGAGTAACCAGATTGACGGCGGCAATCGAGAGCACGGCCGCAAGCAGCGTCGGGGCGATGATCCAGCCCCTGTTGCGCACTAGCGCCTGGCCAGGCGCGCGCAAATCGAGATCGGCCGATACGGACGCGGGAGCCGGTTTGTAGGGGGCTGGCGCAAGCTTTGAGAAGGCCCTTCGGACCAATGCGTTGTCCGTGCCTCCACGCCAGAACGCTAGACGCATCGCACACTCCCGCAGACGCCACGACTCCACCAATCCCTGCGATTACACTTCATTAAGGTTGCCGCCGGGTTAATTCACCCCGTTTACCCGCTGGAATATTGGGCCCTGGGCCGCTGCGCTCATGCTTTGTTAACCATGAAAGTTCTTAATCGAAATCAATACTTGCCTGGTTCTGATCATGCCCGCGATCCCAGATCGGCCGCTTCGTATCCTGCACGCGGTGCGCGCGCCGGTCGGCGGAGTCTTCCGTCACATCCTGGATCTCGCCAATGGACAAGCCGATCGCGGCCACCACGTCGGCATTGTCGCAGCAGCCTCACCGGCGGCGAACGCGCCGACGCGGCGCTGGCGGAGATCGCGCCCCGTCTCAAGCTTGGCGTTCAACGTCTCGCTATTCGCCGCAAACCCGGGCCCGCCGACGTCCTGGTATGGGCGCGCTTTATGCGCCTGATCCGGCGGCTGAAGCCGGACGTTCTGCATGGCCACGGCGCCAGGGCCGGCGCCTTCCTGCGCATGAAAGCCCGTTCAAAAGGCGCCCTTCGCGTCTATACGCCGCATGGCGGCTCGCTGCATTATCCGCGCAACACGTTCAAGGGCGCGCTCTACAGCCGGCTCGAACGCGCGCTGATGAACTCTACCGATCTGTTCCTGTTCGAGAGCGCCTTCGCGCGCGATACCTATCAGCGCACCATCGGCACCCCGACCGGGCTGGTGCGCTGCGTGTTCAACGGCGTGACCGCGGACGAATTCGATCCGATCGTCAAGGCGGCTGACGCCACCGATATCGTCTATGTCGGCGAGTTCAGTCATATCAAGGGCGCGGACCTCCTGATCGATGCGGTGGCGCGACTTCACTCCGACGGCAAACCGGTCACGCTGACGCTTGCCGGTGACGGCGAGGAACTTGAGTATCTCAAAACTCAAATCCAAAAACTCGGTCTCACCGAGGCAGTGCGCTTCCTCGGCCACGTCAAGGCGCGATACGGCTTCTCCAAGGGTAAGCTGCTGGTCGTTTCGTCGCGCGGGGATTCGATGCCCTATGTCGTGATCGAGGCGGCCGCGGCCGGCATTCCGATGGTCGCCGCCAATGTCGGCGGCATCCCGGAAATTTTCGGTTCCTATACCGATGCGCTGTTTGCTCCCAATATCGTGGGCGCGATGGCGGACGCGATCGAGACCGCGCTGGAAGATCCCGGCACCGCCCAGGTGCGGGCAAGATCGCTGCGAGAAAGAGTCTTTCTGCATTTTTCGCAGAAGGCGATGGTCGAAGGGGTATTGGCGGGTTACCGCGACGCGCTTGCCGATCGCTAACCGTCCTTTACCAACGGCCTGCAATGTGCGGCGGCCCGGCTGGCGTCTTCGCCATATGAAGCAGCCTCTAGGCTGCGATCAAGTCCGACAACATATCGACGAGAACTACGCGATTGCGTCCGCGATGTTTCGCCGCGTAGAGAGCTTTGTCAGCAAAACGCATAATTGTCGGCAGGTCCGCCTCTCGCTGTGGCGAAGTGATGCCTATACTCACCGTCACATGAGTTGACACTCCCCCATGCGATACCTCGGTCGCGCAGGCCTGGCGGAGCCTTTCGGCGTATTGCAGAGCCTTCTCGTTATCGACCCCAATCACAAGAGCCGCAAATTCTTCCCCACCGTGGCGTGCGACCAGTACGTTCGTCGTCACGGCAAACGAACGAATCACATCACCCATTTTAACTAGGGCCTGTCGTCATTTAGGGGATTCGCAAATCATCTGAAGCGTGATTCATAGGGAGCCTTCTTTTGAGGGCTTTGCGATGAAGCGCTATGGATTGCGCGACAACCAGTTTGCGCGGATTGAGAGTCTTCTGCCGGGCCGCCCCGGCACGGTTGGCCGCAGCTGCGCGCGGGCGGCGCGACGCACAGGAAATCGAATTGTAAGGCCAGAGGCTTTCATGACGCGACTCCATATGCGCGAACAATGCCGACCAGCCCTTTATAAGGGGCGACAGCGGTGTATGCGGGACATGAGCTCCGCACGATTTTCACGCTGCCCAGTGGAGGGCGCCGGTGCAACTCTTGAGCATATGGGCGACTTCACTCGCGGGCTTAGGCTTGCTGAACAGGTAACCTTGCACTTCCGTGCATCCCGCGATCCGGAGTTGTTCGAACTGTTCGATGGTTTCTACACCCTCCGCCGTGGTCGTCATTCGCAGCGCCTTGGCGAGCGCCGTCACGGCCCACACAATAGCCGAGCAATCCTCCCGTGTTGTCATTTCTCGAACGAAGGACTGGTCGATCTTGATCCTGTCGAACGGAAATTTGCGCAAATAGCTCAGGGACGAGTAGCCGGTTCCAAAGTCATCGAGCGATATGCGAATGCCTAAAGCGCGTAGCTCGTACAGGATCGCAAGTGTATCCGCGTTCTCGTCGAGGACCACCGATTCCGTGATCTCCAGTTCCAAGCGACCGGGCCTCAATCCTGACTCGGCCAGAGCCGTGGCGACAATGAACCCGAGAGTGCTTTGACCAATGAACTGTTTGGGCGACAGGTTGACAGCGACATATATATCTTTCGGCCATCGCGCCGCCTCGATACAGGCTTGACGGATCACCCAATCGCCGATCGCACCGATGGTACCGATCTCCTCAGCAACAGGGATGAACTCCGCAGCCGATATCAATCCCCGCTGGGGATGGCGCCAGCGTAAGAGCGCCTCAAAGCCCGCGACCCCTCCGCTGGAGAAACTGACGATTGGCTGGTAGAAAAGCTCCAGTTCTCCGTTCGGCAATGCATTCCTCAAGTCAGCCTCGAAGTGGCGGCGTGCCTGGACTTTCTTCCCCATTTCTTCCTTGAAAAAGCGCCAAATGTTTCGACCATCGGCTTTCGCCTTGTACAAGGCCAGATCCGCATTCCTGAACAGTGGCTCGGCGTCCACTCCGTCGTTAGGAAACAAGGCGACGCCGATGCTCGCGCTGACGTTTACACAGTTACCGTTTAGATCGTACGGGCGATCAATTGCATCGATAATTCGCTCGGCGAGGTCTGCGGCGGCTTCGGGCTGGCCTTGAGCCGTGTAGAGAATTGCAAACTCGTCGCCGCCCAAGCGAGCGACGGTACCGGCATCGCCTACGCACTCGCGGAGTCTCTGAGCGACCTCCTGCAGTAAAGCGTCTCCGCTGTGATGACCCAAGTTATCGTTGACGGCCTTGAACCGGTCGAGGTCGAGACAGAGCAAGGCGAAGTTTTTGCCGCTGGCATTTGATTCCGCGATGGCATCGTCCAGACGCTCGCGCAATAGATTGCGATTGGCCAGATCGGTCAGAGCGTCATGGTGGGCCATGCGAGCAATCTGAGCGTCCGTTCGTCTGCGCTCGGTAATATCCTCGTGGGTCGTAACCCAGCCACCGTCGGCCATCTGTTCGTGCCAGAGACTGATTGAACGGCCGTCGGCTAAATCGCGGGTGACCGCGCGGCGGTTGAATTCGATCGCTTGCCGGCCCTCGAATTGTTTCGGGTCTGCGCCGTCGGAGGAGCCCGTCCTTACGCGGTGTTCGAGAATGGCTCGAAACGGGGTGCCGGCGACGCGCAATTCCGGTGGAATCGCATACATCCGCACGTATCGATCGTTGCAGACGATAAGTCTATGATTGGCATCGAACAAGCACAGCCCTTGAGACATATTGGTCAAAGCGGCCTGAAAATGCATATTGGCATGTTCCAGTTCCGCCTTGCGTGCAAGAAGGTCGACAGCATTTGTCTTGAAGATTTCCAACGCTCGCGACATGTCGCCGATCTCGTCCCGCGCGCTTTGGAAAGGCACAACCACCATGGTGTCATTGCTCGCCAGTTGTCGCATGACGGCGGTGATGCGACGCAACGGGGAGAGCACCCCCCTTCTCATCAGGACGGTTCCCAACCCGAGCAGAACCAAGGCGAGGAGAGCATTCACCACACTCCACCGGACAAGAGATTTGCCGGTATCGCGCAAGCCTTCAAAGTCAGTTTTGGCTTTACCGACCTGCTCGGCGTGCCACGCAGACATCAGTTTTTCGATGCGCTCGGCGGCTGTTGAGTACGGGCCGTTCGCCGCTTCGAGCGCCTTGTCCTGGGCAAAATTCTTGGCGAAGAACAAAACCTGGCGACTCGCTTCGCGAAAGGGTGGCAGAGCCGCAGCGATACGTTTCCGGAGAGCTTCGTCCGACCAGGCTGTTGCAGAGCCATTTTCTGATACCGCCGCAAGTTGGGCGTCGATAGCAACTAGCGTTTGTTCGTCCTCGCGAAGGCGCTCCCGATCGAATTCGGCAGGGGCCGATTCGACGAGGCGACGGTGCTGATCGAGAAGCTTACCAACGGACAAGGCTTGCTGAAGCCGAACGAACCCATCCTCATACAGAGCATGCGCAGCCGTCTCCGCCTGTCGGCTTAGGACGATTGCGCCGCCGGCAAGGGCGGCGACCAAGGCAACGGCAAGCGCCACCTGAAGGTAGAGCTTCGCCGAGATACCGAGCCGCCGTCCTTGAACAGTGTAACGCATGGAGTTTTCTTACTCGCTCCGTAAGGCCGCGCTTCGCGCAGCCGTGATCACGGCCAGCATGGCCGCTGTGGGCTCGCCCAAGCTGACTAGCATCAGGATCTGCTCGACGGGATGGTCCACCTCAAGCTCCGCCCCATTTCGCTCACGAAGGCGCGCCAATTGCGAAATCCCGAGTGCGCCCGCTTCCTGTTCCACCACGGTCATCACCTGGGAGCCATTCTGTACCCGTATGATGTCAGGAGCCGCAACGCGACCCCCAGCCAGCACCCCTCCTTCAAGAGTCAACAACGTTCCGCCGCCATCCCGGACGGCCACTAACCGGATTGGAAGGTCCGGGCCCCCCAGGTCACGCCAATTCGTGATCTGTCCGATGAGGACGCTCTTGAGATCGACGCTCGTGATTTTGCGGACGGAGTTACTCGGATGAACGGCGAGACCAGGTCGGGTTCGAACGAGTTCGAAACCTCGCAATCGATCGGTCAGTGCAGACGGGTCTCTTTGCTTCAGAAGCTCAATCTCTTTATCCAGAGATGATGAGATCATCGCCAGATCTGCGCCGCCTTCAAGAAGGGCCAGGAGGCCGATCTCCGAACGATTCGGTATGAGCGTGAGCTGCTGACCAGAGGCTGCTTCAATGTCTGCCTTGAAGGGGGCCATGATACGGCCGGTCACTGTGGTGGAGCCTTGCAGAACAAGCGGTTCGGCTTCAGCGACTGCGGCTGAAACCGCAATTGCAAATCCAAGACTACCGATAAGAACAAACGCCCGGGCTTTGGTCCACATGGGTTTCTCCATTCCGCTGCTTTCCTAACTGCCAATGCTTTCCTAACTGCCAATGCTTTCCTAACTGCCAAGAAGGAAAAAGGTCCGAACTGCTTTAATGACCTGGTTACTTAAGACTTCGGGCGGCGGAAAGGGTTGCCTGAGACGGCCATAATTGCCGCACGGGAGGCCAGAAGATGTCGAGAACGGATTCACGGCATTATCTGCAACAGGCCAGGCCCTTTGTGTTTCCAAGGTCATGAGGCAGCCTTATCCGAACGTGACGCCGATCCGTACTTGGTGCCGCCACATAACGTGGCAGGGCGTGCGGTGTCCGTCCGGCGACAGGATCAGGGTGAAGTGCTCGGGGATTCCAACTGGGCTTGTTACGTGGAGCATTGCGCCTTCATCCGACATATTGCTGACCATGCAATTGATTGAGCCGCAGCCGAACCGAATCGTTCCGGCCCTCAATACGCGATTGCGAGTGACCTCCCGCCTTTCCATAAGCATTCCTCCAATGAAACCCTAGAATTCTGAAACGTTCTCATACTCACGTACGCTAGCCGATTGAGCGGCCTTATTATCTCGAAGAATTTGCGCCAAGCGCTCTTTCAGCCATGCGTTCTCTTGCTCAAGAGATTTGATCGTGCGCTGGCACAATAAAACATCGGGTGGTTCCCTACGGGGGAGTGCGAATTGCTCCTGGTGAATCCTCATGCGGGTTGTCCTTTCTCATGAAGGCAAGACTCCACAAAGCCTTTTAAAGGGCTAGGCCACATGTCCTATGTCGTTAAGGCGGCACTGCGGACGTAGTCATCCGAAAATCCTCATCAGTATCGCTTTGCCGACCGGGGCGGCGCGTATGCCGGTGAATGCACTGACGTAGTCACCGGAATAGAAAGCCCGAATGAGGTCGACGCGCGTGTCGAGGCCTTCATCAAACCGGATCCCGAATCCATTCGAAGTGCGCCGCACGACCAGAGCGGCGACTTTTCTCCCCTGGAGGGTGCAGTGAACCGCGGTCCCGGCAGGCGGTGGGTTGTCGCTCACGAAGCGGGCACCGGTGATCGAGATGTCTGCCAAACGGTAAATGCCCGGGCGGCCACCGACATCGAAAAGGACCGGCACATCTCGCTCGAAGCGCTCGGCCTTCCGCCGCCGCGGCTGCTCGATGCACACGAAGCAGACGATCATCAGAATGATGGCGTTGTACAAACTCCAGGCCAGCGGCAGGCCGCCATAGGCGAGGCTGTCGCCTTGCAGATGAAGCACGAAGGCATATACGATTCCCGCCAGCGTAATCGCCAATACGGTGCCGTAGATCCTGAGCAGCGGCCATTCGATGAAGCGTTGATCGCGATCCCCGCCCTTTGCGGTGACCTCGAATTTGTGCCCCTGCGGCTTGAGCAGTCCCGTCGCGACTGCTCTGAGAACCGCCGGCAGGGCAATGTATTGAGCGACGTCGGACATCACCGCCATTGAGCGCCCACGGGAAATCCAGACCATGGTGAGCGAATGCCAGACGTAAAACGGCAGGAAATATCCGAGGAGTTCGGAAAGATCCGCATGGACGGCTTTGATGCCGAATAGAAGATAAAGGCTCGGAACGACAAGACCGAAAACCTTGGCGATATAATTCGAGGTCCAACTCATCAATGCCTCGATGAGGGACAGCCTGTCGACGACATCCAGCCGCGATTGCCTGGAAAAGGGGCCGCTGCGTCCCCGCACGATCTGCATGAAGCCCAGGCACCATCGGCCGCGCTGAGTGATGTACTCCTTGAGTCCTTCCGGGGCCAGTCCCAGGGTCAGACGCTCGTTCAGATAGACCGTGCGCACGCCAATTTCCTTCAGCCGCAGCGTCAGCAGATAATCCTCCGTCACGGAATCCGTTGGAAAGCCGCCAAGCTTCATGAGGGACGAGAATCTGATGACCGACGACGTGCCGCAACAGAAAGCGGTGCCCCACGCGTCCTTCGATGGCATCAGAATATCGAAGAAGTAGCGCTGCTCGTCCGGCCAGACATCGGTCGCGGCCAGGTTGGTTTGGATCGGATCCGCATTGATGAAATGCTGAGGCGTTTGCACCAGGCCCACGCCCTGATCGCGGAACAGGCACATCGCGCGGGTGAGAAATTCGGGCATGGGGACGAAATCGGCATCGAGGACCGAAACGAATTCAGGGGGCTCGGCGAGCCCCGCCACATGCCGCAGGGCGTGATTGATGTTGCCGGCCTTGGCGTGCTTGTTGTCGGGCCGCGTCAGATAGCGACAGCCCAGCTGGTTTGCGAGCTTTTCGAGCCAGTCGCGCCGCCCATCGTCCAGCACCCAGACACGATAGTTAGGATACTTCATTCCCGTCGCGCCGATGATGGTGCGCTCCAGGATCGACTTTTCCTCGTTATAGGTGCAAATGAACACATCGATCAGCGGCGCGTGCCGTCCGGCAAGCCACTGCTTGTTGGCTTCGACTTCCGGCGTTCGATCGATCGTGCGGCTGAGAAACACCAGCGACAGCGCACCCGCCGCAAGCGATGCAGCCTCGGCGATGACGAACAGACATCCCACGATGAAATCGGCGGTCCAGCCGACGGGCGGGATCGTGGACGTGATGCGCCATCCAAAATAACGGACCAGCAGCAGCAATACGATTGCAACCATCAACGATCGCGCCGCGACGTACTCGCGCCTTAGCCAGGGAAGGATGGCAACGCAGAATCCGAGCGCAATAAGGCCGGGTGCCAGCGCGAGGATCATAGCTTTCTCGCACTGTCTGCCGAGAAGATGACGCGTCCGGTTCGTCCGACCGTACAATCGTTGGAGCCATGGTTGAGGCCGGGGACCGAAACCGTGGCGCGATACGCCTCCTTGCTCAGCGCATCGGGATTGATGGCGAGGTTGGCTGCGGCCCCTGCGGAGCCCGTGAGGTTGACGACGGTGCCGTCCAGCTCGGGCCCACCGTCGCTCGGCCGAAAATGCGCGACCGATCCCAGTTGCAGCCTGTTATACACACTCTCCGTGACGTTCGCCGTCACTACGGCGCCGGTGCAATCGAGCAGACGAATGAGCGGCTGACCGGCGCGGACATCCTCTCCCGGTGCGGTCATGACCTCCCAGATTCGACCGGCGACGGGGACTTTGATCTCCGCCTCGGAGCGGCTGATGTATTGAAATTGCTCCGACGCGATCTCGCCGGCAAGCCAAGCGATTTCGGCGTCAGCCTGCGCGATGTCCGCAGTCAGCCCTTCGGCGCGCTGCCGCATTTCCTCCTCCCGCTGCACCGAACTCGGACGGTCATTGTAGCTATCGCCGAGAAAAGTACCTTCGCGCACGGCGGTGAGTTCGACCTGGGTCGCATCCAGACGGCGTCGCGTGCCCATCTCAGTCTGCAGGGCAATTGTTTTATCTCGCGTCAAACGCCCAAGCTCGACGGTAGAAACGCTGCCCGATTTGATAA
>WNFC01011712.1_pt1 | contig 12207 bp, 13 predicted proteins | sample 5400541 | NCBI WGS metagenome assembly WNFC01 (sample SAMN13153342, study PRJNA577476) | soil metagenome | isolation source: 120 cm saprolite under Douglas fir tree site 2 hole 2 replicate 1 | place: USA:California | collected 2015-04-18 | reverse complement strand
TCGCCGACGGCACCATCGCGGGCGGCATGATCCCAAAAGTCGAGACCTGCATCTATGCGCTCGAAGCCGGCGTCGAGGGTGTCGTCATCCTCGACGGCAAGGTCGAGCACGCGGTGCTGCTGGAGCTTTTGACGGATCTCGGCGCCGGAACGCTGATCCACCGGTGACCGAGGGCAGCATCCGCCCTCTCGGCGCCGGCATCACCGCGGCGGCCGCCTTCGCCTGTGCCGACGTCCTCGCCAAGGTGGTCTTTCTGGCCGGCGGCGACGTCGTGACGCTGCTGTCGTTCCGCGGCGTCGTCGGCATCGCGTTTCTGGCGATCTGGCTGCGCCTCGGCGCGCCCTTGGGCGCATTCTCCTCGCGCGAGCGGTGGATCGCGACCGGTCTCGGGCTTCTGTTCGCCATCACCGTGTTCGGCGTGCTCAAGGCGATCGAGCTGATGGATGCGCCGACCGCGATCCTCGCTTATTTCATCTATCCGCTGCTCACCGGGATCATCGCCGCGATCACCGGCCTCGAGCGGCTCGGCTGGCAGGGCGCCGCCGCGGCGCTCGTCGCGTTCGGCGGCCTTGCCTTGATGATCGGCGCGCATCCGGGCGAGGTCGCGCTCGTGGGGGTCCTCATGTCCTTCGGCGGCGCCGCGAGCCGCGCCGCCATGCTGCTGCTCACGCGCGCTTTCCTGGCGAAGGCCGATGCGCGGCTGACCACCTGGTATTCGCTGGTCTCGTCAACGGCGGTGTTCGTCGTCATCTCCCTTGCGACGTGGACCTGGATTCCGCCGCGCACGGGACTCGGCTGGGCGGCGCTCGTCGGGCTGAGCGCCGCCATGACGGTCGCGCTGCTCGCGGTGTTCATCTCGGCGAGCCGCATCGGCCCGTTCCGCACCGCCCTCATCATGAATCTCGAGCCGCTGCTGGTGGCGATCGCGGGCGCGCTTTTCCTCGGCGACGTGTTCGCGCCCCTGCAGGCGCTCGGCGGCGCCGTCATGCTGGCGGCGCTCGTCGCATTCCAGGTGCGCCGGTAACCATCGCTCAACCCTGCCGGCAGGCCGCCCAAAAGCCGCTTGACTTTCATTCGGTCTTTTCCGATATTTCTGTTATGACAGAAATAGAAGAAACCAGAAAAAGGCTTCCCGTGGCGGTGGAACGGTTCGTGCTCCATTGGGGCGACCTGGGCGGACGGTGGGGGGTCAATCGCTCGGTCAGCCAGATCCATGCACTGCTCTATCTCTCGGACCGCCCGCTCACCGCCGAGGATATCGCCGACCTGCTCGGGCTCGCCCGCTCCAACGTGTCGAACTCGATCAAGGAGCTGCTCGGCTGGAATCTGATCCGGCGGGTGCCGATCAAGGGCGACCGGCGCGACCACTTCGAGGCCGAGACCGACATCTGGGAAATGTTCATGCGCATCTCGGCGGGCCGCAAGGAGCGCGAGCTCGATCCCGCGATCGTGGCGTTGCGCGCCTGCGTCGCGGAAGCGCAAGGCGACCCGACCGTGCATGCGATCGCGACCGCGCGCCTCAAGGCGATGCTCGACTTCGTCGAGACGCTCGATCGCTGGTATGCGCAGATGCTCACGGTGCCCAAGCAGAAGCTCGCCGGGCTGATCCGGCTCGGCACCAGGATCGTGAGCTTCCTGCCCGGAGGAAAATCGAAGTAGCGCCGCAGGTCCGGCGTGGGAGGTCGACGATGAAGCACACCGGCATCATGCTTGCGCTTCCGCTGCATCCGCCCGCCGCACCCGAATCCGAGCCCGCGCTGGGTGATCTGCGCTTCCGCGCCCTGCTGCCGGACCACGAATGGGCGACGCTTCCGCTGCCGATCCGCCGGCGCTTCTCGAAACGTCTCGCCGGCGGGGCAACGATCGTCTACGCCGGCACCGTCATCGAGACGCGCATGAGCCGCCTCGGCTGGTGCTTTGCGCAGGCCGCCCGTCTGATCGGTGCGCCGCTCCCGCTCGCGCGCGAGGGCAAAGTGCCCGCGGTCGTCACCGTCACCGAAGACATGGCGACCGGCGGCCAGATCTGGACGCGGCTCTACGCCCGCCGCACCGCGTTCCCGCAGGTGATCCACTCGTCGAAGCGCTTTGCCGGGCCGACCGGCCTCGAGGAATACGTCGGACGCGGCGTCGGCATGGCGCTCACCGTGCACGCCGAGAACGGCGCGCTGATCTTCCGCAGCGCCGGATACTTCGTCGAGCTTTTTGGCCGCCGCCTGTCGGTGCCGGCGTGGCTCGCGCCCGGGGCGCTCAGCGTCACCCACACCGAGCTTGGCGAGGGACGCTTCACCTTCACGCTCGAGCTCGTGCATCCGCGCTTCGGCTTTCTCATCCGCCAGCTGGCGGTCTTCCGGGAGGCTGACACATGACCTCTCCGATCCTCTGGACGCTCATCACGCTGCAGATCGCCATGGGCGCCTTCGACACGCTCTATCACCACGAGATGACCGAGAGTCGAGATCGTTCTCACCCTCATAGACTTCGTCGAGGAGGATCTCAGCCGCAAGCTGCCCGCGAGCGAACGCGTCACCCATACGCTGCTTGCCCTGAACTATGGCGCCATCCTGGTGCTGCTCGGTCCTGTGCTCGGCGACTGGGCGATGCGTCCGACCGCGCTCGTGCCGGCCTCGTACGGACTGTGGAGCGTGATCGCGACCGCCGCGGCCTGCGGCGTCGCCCTCTTCGGCCTGCGCGATCTCGTGGCGGCAGCGCGCGTGCAACGGCTCTCCCCCGGCGGTGCCGGTGACCTCATGGCGGCGCTCGCCCTCCGCCAGACCGTGCTGGTCACCGGCGCCACCGGCTTCATCGGCCGCCGCATCGTCGAAGCCTTGGGCGCCGGCGGCCATCGCGCGATCGTGTCCGCGCGCGATCCTCGCAAGGCCGCCACGCTGGCGCCGCCGTTCTGGCTCCTCACCAGCCTCGACCAGATCCCGAGCGACACGCGGATCGACGCGATCGTCAATCTCGCGGGCGAGCCGATCGGCAATGCGTTGTGGACGCAGGCCAAGCGCCGCCGCATCCTGCGCTCGCGACTGCGCATGACGCGCGCCGTCGTGCGCCTGATCGGTCGGCTCGAGCACAAGCCGGTGCTGATCAACGGCTCGGCGATCGGCTGGTACGGACTCTGGGGCGACGAGACGCTGACCGAGTTCGACGGCGGCAAGGCCTGCTTCACCCATCGGGTCTGCGAGGCGTGGGAGCGCGCCGCCGTGCGGGCGGAACGCTGCGGCGCGCGGGTGGTGCGGCTGCGCATCGGCCTCGTGCTCGGCATCGAAGGCGGCGTGCTGGGCCGGCTGCTCACGCCGTTCGAGTTCGGCCTCGGCGGACGGATCGGCGACGGCCGGCAATGGATGTCCTGGATCGAGCGCGACGATCTGGTGCGGCTGATCGCGCACGCGATCGCGACGCCTTCGCTCACCGGGCCCGTCAATGCGACCGCGCCCCACCCGGTCACCAATGCGGCCTTCACGCAGGAGCTCGCCCGCGCCTTGCGCCGTCCCGCGGTCCTGCCGATGCCCGCCGCGCTGCTCCACGGCGTCGCCGGCGATTTCGCCGATGACCTCCTGTTGGGCGGACAACGCGTCCTGCCCGACAAGGCCCTGCTGAGTGGATTCGCATTCCGCCACTCCACCCTGCGCCACGCCCTGAGCGCGATCCTCGGCGGTAATGGCCGACATCCGGCCCATCGGACACGTCGCCGGCGCTATTTCGGCGGCGGCCGCGGTACCTCCGTTCCCAACATGGCGCTGTTGGCGGCCCGTCACCGCCTCTCTGACAAACGATTTCTGCGTTGATATGCTCGTGCGATGAGCGCACGAGGCTTCCTGTCACGCCGACGTCTGTTGCGCGCCGCCGCGGGTCTTCTTGCTGCGTCTTCGGCAGGCCCCGCCCGCGCCGCGAACGACGTCGACCTCGAGCTGGTGCTGGCGGTCGACGCTTCGGGAAGCGTCGATGCGCACCGCTTCGAGCTGCAGAAGCAGGGCTACGTGGCGGCGTTTCGCAATCGGCAGGTGCTCAATGCGATCCGCGCGCAGCTGAGCCAGGCGATCGCGGTGACGATGATGCAGTGGACCGGGCCGCGGCTGCACGTCCATGTCGTCCCGTGGATGATGGTCAAGGACGAGGCTTCTGCGAGCGCCTTCGCGGCCGCGGTCGAGGCCGCGCCGCGACAGCTCTTCGGCGGCGGCACCTCGATCAGCGGCGCGATCGACTATTCGCGGCTGCTGCTGGAGCAGAGCCCGGTGCGCGGCACCCGCCGCGTGATCGACATCTCGGGTGACGGCTCGAACAATTCGGGCCGGCCGGTCACGAACGCGCGCGACGACGCGGTGAGGGCCGGCGTCGGCATCAACGGCCTGCCGATCCTCTCGGTCGAGCCCTATCTCGATTCATATTTCCGCGATTACGTGATCGGCGGTCCCGGCGCCTTCCTGGTGCCGGCGTCGAGCTACGAGAATTTTGCCGATGCCATTCTGAAGAAGCTGATCACGGAGATCGCTGACAGCCTGCCCACGCCGGCAAGCCTGAGCACCTGATCAGTTGCGCAGGCCGCGGACCAGCGCCTCGATCGACGACACCGAGCGAAAATTCGTCGGCGTGATGCCGCTCTCCGGGATACGCACCGCGAGCTCGGATTCGACCGAAAGCACGAGGTTGACCATGTCGAGGGATGTGAGCCCGACCTCGCGCAGATCATCCTCCGCCGTGAACGATCGCTCGATCGCGCGGTCGGCGAGGAGCCGCCGAACCACTTCGGTCACGCGTTCGCGTGGTGAAAATTGCGTTGCAGTCATCACGTACACCCGAATCTCATAATGTGGAGCGGAAGCTCGCGCGGTGGCTTGGTTAACAAGCTGCGCGATTTCGAATGCCCGCCGCCTCGTCGATGACCGATTTCATAGCATCGGCGCGCCGCGCTGACATCTGCGCGCGCGATTCAGCATTAATGAAAACGCTTTACGACGCGCGCGTCACGCTTCCGCCATTTTAAGGTAACCATCGCGGAAGAAACGCGGCCGCGTTTTCCATGATTTGTTTGAAAATTGTTGCGATCAACTGCCGCAAGAATCAAAACTCCGGCGCGAACGCACAGTAACGGGAGCCCGCGACGTGACACTTCTTGAAACGCATGACGGTCCTCGGCGCGCCAAGCGGCTCAACGGCGCTGCCGCGCCCAAGGCGCGCAGCCAGGTCTTTCCCCTCACCAAGGATCTCAAGCGGCGCGCGCAGGCCGCCGCGAACATCGCCGCGACGCATGCGGCCGCGGTCGACGCCGAGGCGCGCTTTCCGGCGGAAGCGGTGTCCGCGTTGCGGGCGCAGCGGCTCCTCGGAATTCTCGTTCCCGCCGAGCTCGGCGGCGAAGGCGCCACGATCTCCGACGTAGTCGATATCTGCTACGCGCTCGGACGCTCCTGCGGCTCGACCGCCATGATCTACGCCATGCATCAGATCATGGTCGCGTGCCTCGTGCGCCACGCCCGCCACGACGCCTGGCATATGCAGCTCCTGCAGCGCCTGTGCGGCGACCAGCTGCTGCTCGCGTCCTCGACGACCGAGGGCCAGGGCGGCGGCGATCTGCGCAAGAGCGACTGCGCGGCCGTGCAGGACGATAGCCGCTTCACGCTCGCCAAGGCCGCCACGGTGATGTCCTACGGCGCGCAGGCCGACGGCATCGTCACCACGGCGCGCCGCTCGCCCGATGCGCCGGCCACCGACCAGGTGCTCGTTGCGCTCCTCAAGCAGGACTACACGCTCGATCGTCTGTCGGGCTGGGACACGCTCGGCATGCGCGGCACCTGCAGCGCCGGCTTCAAGCTCGAGGCCCGCGGCACGGTCGAGCAGATCCTGCCCGAGCCCTATGCCAAGATCCACGCGCACACCGTGATGCCGGTCGCCCACCTCACCTGGAGCGCGGTGTGGGCCGGCATCGCCGCGAGCGCCACCGAGCGCGCGCGCCTCTTCATCCGCGGCGCCATGCGCGGCAAGACCGGGCAGCTGCCGCCCGGCGCCGCGCATCTGACGCGCGCCAGCGCCTCGCTGCGCGTGCTGCGCGCCACCGTCACGTCCGCCCTGCAGCGCTACGAGGCGATCCTCGACGAGGAGGGCGCGCTCGAGGCGCTCGAGTTCCAGACCACCATGAATCTCCTGAAGGTGAACGCCTCGGAGCTGTCGATCTCGATCGTCAACAGCGCGCTGCAGGCCTGCGGGCTCGCGGGCTATCGCAACGACGGCGAGTTCAGCGTCACGCGCTTCCTGCGCGACGCGCTGTCCTCGTCGGTGATGATCAACAACGACCGGATCCTTTCGAACGTCGCCACTGCGGCGCTGCTCGTCGAGGTGCCGGCCCTGCTCACGGATTAGCGCTGCATCGCATGCGGGCGGCGACACCAGGGAAAATGAGGAGTAAATCCCGATGAATTTTGTGGTTCGAGATCCCCTGAAGCTCACGACCGAGGAGCTGTTTCGCTCGACCGGTATCGACGGCGTGTTTGCGCGCACCGCCACCTTCGAGCGGGTGGTCGACGGCCTCAATGTCCTGATCTCGCGCCATCGCGCGCCGGACATCGAGATCCTGCGATTCCCTCCCGTGATGAACCGCGCGCACATCCAGAAGTCGGGCTATCTGCACAGTTTTCCGAACCTGCTCGGGACCGTGTGCTGCCTGCACGGCAGCGAAACCGAAATCCGCGCCGCCGTCGACGGCGACAAGGCGAAGGGCGAGTGGGTGAAATCGCTCGAGGCGTCGGACCTCGTGCTCACGCCCGCCGCCTGTTATCCGCTCTATCCGCTGGTCGCCGCGCGCGGCCGCGTGCCCGCGTCCGGCCTGCTGTTCGACGTCGCGAGCGACTGCTTCCGCCACGAGCCGTCGCAGCAGATCGACCGCTTCCAGAGCTTCCGCATGCGCGAGTTCGTGCGCATCGGCACGCCCGACCAGGTGGTCGCCTTCCGCAAGGAGTGGATGGCGCGCGCGCCCGAGATTGCCGATCTGCTCGGCCTGCACTACAAGACCGAGACCGCGAGCGATCCGTTCTTCGGCCGCGCCGGCAAGCTGATGGCGATGAGCCAGGTCGAGAACGCCCTGAAGTTCGAGCTGCTCATTCCGGTGCGCTCGGAGCAGACGCCGACCGCCTGCATGAGCTTCAACTACCACCAGGACCATTTCGGCAAGACCTGGGAGCTCGAGACCGAGGCGGGCACTCTCGCGCACACGGCCTGCGTCGCCTTCGGCATCGATCGCCTCACGCTCGCCCTGTTTGCGGCGCACGGTCTCGACCTGCGGCACTGGCCGACGGCGGCGCGCGAGGCACTGGCGCTCTAGCGCATGTCCCGGCGAAGTGGATGCCGGTTCGCCGATAAGGACATGCGCCACTAAAATTGGTTTCCAAGAGGATGCGGTTATGGCGGCGACCTTCTCCAAGACCTGGACGTTCTTCGAGGGGGACTGGCACGAGGGCAACGTGCCGATCATGGGCCCGCGCACCCACGCGGCCTGGCTCGGCTCGATGGTGTTCGACGGCGCGCGCGCCTTCGAGGGCGTGACGCCCGACCTCGCGCTGCACTGCGCGCGGGTGAACGACTCGGCCGAGCATTTTCTCTTGAAGCCGCTCGTCTCGCTCGACAGCTGGCTCGGCCTCGTGGCCGACGGCATGAAGCGCTTCGACCCGAACGCCGAGCTCTACATCCGGCCGATGTACTGGGCCGAGACCGGCGCGCCGGGCGGCGTGCGCCACGATCCGGATTCGACCCGCTGGTGCCTGTGCATCTATGAGGCGCCGCTGCCGAAGCCGGTGGGCAGCGCCATCACGCTCTCGCCGTTCCGCCGCCCGACGGCGGATACCGCTCCGGTCGGCGCCAAGGCGGGCTGCCTCTACCCCAACAACGCCCGCGCGCTCATCGAGGCGGCGAACCGCGGCTTCGACAATTGCCTGATGCGCGACATGCTCGGCAACATCGCCGAGCTCGGCACCGCCAACGTGTTCATGGCGCGCGACGGCGTCGTGGAGACGCCCGTCGCCAACGGCACGTTCCTCAATGGCATCACCCGCCAGCGCGTGATTGCGCTCCTGCGCGAGGCCGGCGTGCCGGTGGTGGAAAAGACGCTGAGCTACGCAGACTTCCAGGCGGCCGACGAGATCTTCTCGTCCGGCAATTACGCAAAACTCTCGCCGGTGACCCGTATCGACGACCGCTCGCTCCAGCCCGGGCCGTTCTACCGCCAGGCGCGCGAGCTTTACTGGGCCTACGCGCACGCCGCCTGAGCATGCTGGCGCCGCCACGCGCCGCGCTCACACCCCGAACAGCGCGGCTTCCGTGTAGGCGAGGTCCCCGAGCCGCGGCCGCGCCGGCCCGCGGAAATATTTCGGCATGGTGTCGTCGAAATATTTTCCGATGAGCCCGGGAATCGGACCGTTCGCGTCGATGATGACGAACGGCCGTCCGCGCAGGGCGAGATAACGCCCGATCGGGCCCGCAAACCTCGCGACGTCCGCCACATCGCGGCAATAGATCAGCTGCGCGCACGGGATCGCGCTCTTGACGATGCGCGGGCGAAAAACGAACGGATAGGCGCGCTCCGGCGTCGCGCACCACAGGCTGGTGCATCCGTAACCGGCATGCTCGACCAGCAGATCGCGCTCTAAGGCCTCGAACGGAACGTCCGGGCGTGCATCGGCGGGAAGCAACCGTACGCCCCGGCCCGCGCCCGACAGCGCCGCAAGCGCGACGAAGATGCCGTTCGAGTAGCGCTGGTAGCCCTGCGCGTCGAGGATCGGCCAGGTGGCGCGCGCCGGCGAGATGTTCATGTAGGTGACGTCCTTGAGCTTGAGCGCCTGCGAGACCAGCATCGGCGCGTAGCTCCGGAAGGCGGGCTCGGCGTACCAGGTCGAGACGTTGGCGCGAAGCGCGCCGCCGCCCGGCGTCGCGGCGAAGATCAGGAAGATGGCGCCCACCAGGGTGCCGTCGTTGTCCAACAGATAACCATAACGCGGCATTCCCTCTGGAACTGCCCGCGACTTGAGCAGGGCGAGCGCGCGCTGCCAGAAGGCCAGGCTGCGGCGCGCGCCAAAGCCGCGCTTGAGCAGATCCGCCAGCGCGTCGAGGTCCGCGTCCGCGATCTGCCGGCAACGAATGCGGGGCGGAGCGGGTGATGGGTTGGTATTGACCATAATCGGCGTGCGCGCTTGATCCGCGGTCTCGGTGGATTATACCGGCACGCATCAAAATCACAGGAATGCGGCGATGACCACCAAATTAACGATAATGGCCGAGATGCAAAAGATCGCCGGCGAGCAGGCGAAGACGCTTGCGGCGCTGTCCGACGATCTGGTCCTGCTGGACTCCGGTCTCGACTCGCTGTGCTTCGCGGTGCTCGTCGCCCGGCTCGAGGACAAGCTCGGCCTCGATCCTTTCACCGCCTCCGAGGACGTCGCCTTTCCGGTGACGCTGCGCGACTTCGTGCAGGTCTACGACCATGCGGCGCGGTGACCACGCGTCACCCGACTCGCTGTCATTGCGCGATTGGGCGGCCAAGACGAACGGCGCCACCGGCTTTTTCCATGACGTCGAGAGCAGCGTCGCGCTGCACGATCTCGCGCATGGCACGAGCCTGGGCGGACGGCTGCCCGAGCTTGCCGGCCGCTCGGTCCTGATCGCGACCGGCGATCAGCTCACCGCCGCCCTGGCGCTCATCGAGCTCGACGGCGTCGCGCGGCGGCTGATCCTGTGTCCGCCCGACCTGGCCGCCGAGCATCTGCGCTCGGTGATCGCCGACGCTGAGGTCGACGCGGTCGTGACCTCCGGACAGACGGATGCGTGCGGCGAGCTGGGCGTCCGGCTCCACGTCGTCTGCCATCCTGCGATCGCGCCTATGGCCGGGCGGCCCGACGCGCACCGGCAGACCGAGTGGGTGATGTTCACCTCCGGCACCACCGGCGCACCGAAAATGGTCCAGCACAGCGTCGCGGGCCTCACGGCCGCGATCAAGCGCAACGCCGTTCACGACGAGCCCGTGGTCTGGGGCACGTTCTACGACATCCGCCGCTACGGCGGCCTGCAGATCTTCTTCCGCGCGCTCATCGACGGCGGCTCCTTCGTGCTGTCCAACGCCAAGGAAGCGCCGCGCGATTATCTGGTGCGGCTCGGCCGGCACGGTGCGACCCACGTGTCCGGCACGCCGTCGCACTGGCGGCGCGCGCTGATGTGTCCGTCCGCGCGCGCGATGGCGCCGCGTTACGTGCGGCTGTCCGGCGAGATCGCGGATCAGGCGGTCCTCGACGCCCTGCGCGCCGCCTATCCGCAGGCGCGCGTCGGCCATGCCTATGCGTCGACCGAGGCGGGCGTCGGCTTCGAGGTGAACGACGGCCTCGCCGGCTTCCCGGCGAGCATGCTGGGCGGGCTGCCGAGCGGCGTCGACATGAAGGTCGTGGACGGCTCGTTGCGCATCCGTTCCTTGCGCACCGCCGAACGCTACGTCGGCGGCGCCGCCGCGGCGCTCGCGGATGAGGATGGTTTCGTCGACACCGGCGACGTGGTGGAGCTGCGCGACGGGCGCTATTTCTTCGTCGGTCGTACCAACGGCGTCATCAATGTGGGCGGGCTCAAGGTCCATCCCGAGGAAGTCGAGGCGGTGATCAATCGCCATCCCGGGGTGCGCATGTCGCTCGTCCATTCGCGCCGCAATCCGATCACCGGCGCGCTCGTCGTCGCCGACGTGGTGCTGCACGACGAACGCACGCCCGGCAAATCGCTCGAGCAGGAGATCATCGCGCTCTGCCGCGAGGACTTGAGCCGCCACAAGGTCCCGGCCGCGATCCGCTTCGTGCCGGCGCTCGCCGTGGCGGCGACCGGCAAGCTGGCGCGCCGCCATGCGTAACGTCGTCGTGACGGGCGGCAGCCGCGGTCTCGGCCTCGGCATCGCACGCAAGCTCGCGGCCGGCGGCTATTCGGTGATCGCGCTGGCGCGCAAGAAGACCGACCAGGTCTCGGCCGCCATTCAGGAGGCGACGCGCCAAAAGCGCGGCGCGCTGCACTTCGTGTCGTTCGACCTCGGCGAGGTCGAAAAGATCCCCGACCTGGTCAAGAGCCTGCGCAAGGAGTTCGGGCCGATCTACGCGCTCGTCAACAACGCCGCGCTCGGCACCGAGGGCGTGCTCGCCACCATGCACAATGCGAAGATCGAGCAGCTCGTGCGCCTCAACACCGTGTCTCCGATCGTGCTCACCAAGTATGTCGTGCGCTCGATGATGTCAGAGGGCGGCGGCCGCATCGTCAACGTGTCCTCGATCATCGGCTTCACCGGCTACAGCGGGCTTTCGGTCTACGGCGCCACCAAGGCGTCCATGCTCGGCTTCACCCGCTCGCTCGCCCGCGAGGTCGGAAAGCTCGGCGTCAACGTGAACGCGGTCGCGCCGGGCTTCATGGATACCGAGATGACGCAGGGCATGGGCGACGAGGACCGTCAGAAGGTCGCGCGCCGCAGCGCGCTGCGCCGCCTGCCCGACGTCGACGACGTGGCGCACGCGGTCGAGTTCCTGCTCGGCGACGGGGCGAAGAACATCACCGGCACGGTGATGACGGTCGACGCGGGAAGTACGGCGTAGCAATAACTAGGCCTCATGGCGAGGAGCGCCGCGGAGCCGCGCGTCTCGAACCTGCCTTCGCTGCGCGAAGGCAGCCCTCAGGATGGGGCGGAGTGGTTCACACGCGCACGTGTCCCTGTTGGAGCCGCTCGTAGAGCGCCCCATCCATCCGCACGAAAGCCTTTCGCTGCGGATCGTTGAAATAGACCGCATCGCCGCACGAGGCCGGGTCGTAGCCGGCGCGTATCAACTCGTCCTTCTTGTGCTTGAAGGTCGCGGTGGTCTCCAGCGCGCCGCCGATGCGCAGAAAAACCGGCCGCGCATAGTCGGGCAGGGCGTCGGCAAGATGCCGCCGTAGCGCGTCGAGATCGAACCCGTCGCCGACGGCCAAGGCGGCCATGCCGGCGCGGCCGTCGGCGCCGGGGATCGCGACGCCGTACACCGTCGCCTCCAGAACGCCCGGACATCGGCCGATCGCCTCGGCGACTTCCGTGGTCGACACGTTCTCGCCTTTCCAGCGGAAGGTGTCGCCGATGCGGTCAACGAAATAGAAAAAGCCCTGCGCGTCCTTGCGCATGAGGTCGCCGGTGCGAAACCAGGCGTCACCCGGCTTGAACACGTCGCGCACGATCTT